>Ga0233439_10000146_pt1 | contig 117232 bp, 138 predicted proteins | sample SI_123_September_6_FD_182713 | JGI IMG/M metagenome (GOLD analysis project Ga0233439, IMG submission 182713) | Seawater microbial communities from Saanich Inlet, British Columbia, Canada - SI_123_September2016_100_MG | ecosystem: Environmental > Aquatic > Marine > Inlet | place: Canada...
ATGGACCTACTCGCTTACAGAGCGCCGCCTCCAAGACTACCAATGAGGGGCGCAGCCGTCTCAAAGCCGAGCCCCCTAAAGGCTCAAGTTAAAGAGCCCCCTGCCACAGGAAATACTGTTCCCGCTAGTCCCACACAATCAGCTCCAGCTAGTCCCACACAACCGGCTACCGTGGTACCCCAAACAGCGCCTAGTTTTGGAGCTCGATTCGGAGTTCCCTTGGCTGCAGGCGGCCTAGCCGCAGGAGCAGGCGGAGCAGGATATATGTATGGTACTCGGAACCAAGACCAACCCCTTAGGAACGTAGTGCGACACTACACGGGGTACTAATACGCGCGTGGAGATCCTAATTTTTAGCCTTATAGGCTCGTTAATAGGCGTCTTGTGGGCACTTAGAGAAGTCACCCGAAGAGTAGCTCGCTTAGAGGACACCTGCGCGGAGTTTCGCAAAGAGTGTGAGAAGCTGCAGACAAACAGCACGAGTAATACTCACAGTATCTACGCAATTCAGAATATGTCCTATCAACAGATAAGCCCCCGCTCTTACGGAACCCTGCCGCCTAACTGCTCCTAATAATTGACCAATTTTTGATAGTCAATAATTAAAAAAAGACCTGAGCGCGCACTAACGCTGCCGATTAAAGGCCCCACGACCTACCTTTACCTTGGTAACACAACTATAAGGCGCAGATTGTGACCCAGAACGGAAAAATAAAAGATGAGGATTCTTTAAGGGCGTTGGACCTGTACCTGGAGTACGGAAGCATGTCCGAGGTCGCACGAATTATGGGACTGTCCGGGTACCACCGAGCTAAAACTCGGGTCCTAAAAGGCGCTGCTCTGCGAGGGGTAGAAATCCCTAGGGGCAAGGTGTCCGTTAAGCCTGCCCCCGACCGATCTCGGTTGCGGGACCTAAAAAATAGAGAAGGCAAGTTCACAGACACCGTAACTGGAGATCTCTCTAGAGAAGTTTCCACCGTTAGCCGAAGAGTGCTTAATTTGGACGACCTTCTACTTAGCGCTGGGGTTGATAAGGGTGAGTGGAAAGTAGAGTCCTGGTCCGCTAACAAATGGGAAACCTTCTCCAAAACCGAGGGCGTAGTAGAGCTCTGGCAGATAAAAGCTAGCTTGATAAAGACGCCCGACTGGATAGTTAACCCAGTAGTCACAAGCCCTCCTATAAAGAGAAAAAGCAGAAGCAAAGCCTCAACCAAGACTTCTGGAATCGAGACTGTCTTGGTAATACCCGACAGCCAGAACGGATACACTTACGATCCAAAGACGCAGTACTATGACCCTTTGCATGACCGAAGGGCCTGGGATGTTTCTATCCAAATAGCCAAAGACATGAATCCTGACAAGGTAGTCCTACTGGGAGACATGCTTGATTTAGCCCCGTTCTCCAGGTTCCCAACAGGTCCGAACCTCAGACACACAACCCAGCCCTCGCTTCTCGAGTTGCACTGGTGGCTCTCACAGTTGAGAAAAGCTTGTCCTTCCCAGCCTGTAAAATTCCTCGAGGGAAATCATGAATCCCGCATATATAGGGCTATTATAGACCAGTTCGCGGGAGAGTTTGCTACCTTAACGCCTGCAGATGATCCTGACGGGCACAGTCTTCTAAGTATTGAACGCCTACTTGGGTTGGACTCGCTGGACATAGACTATATTTCCCCCTACGGCAAAGCCTGGTGGTTATGGAATAAGGTTATGTTTCATCACGGAACCACCGTCAGGAGCAACTCCGGAGGCACGGTGGCTGCCGTGTTGAAAGACGCTAACCACCACCAGGTCTTTGGACATATTCACAGAACGGAACTAGCTTCTAAGAGACTTCACGGCCCTAATGACACTTCTAGGGTTATATATGCCATGACTCCCGGAAGCTTGTGCCGGACAGACGGAGTTGTACCCTCGGCTTCACCCCGCTTAAACTGGCAGCAGGGGTTGGGTGTCGTCCAGTTGGACGAGGCTACCGGGACAGTTCACATGAACGTTATACACATAGAGGACGGCGTAGCTCTATACGGAGGTAAGAGGTACGAGGGACGTGAGCGGCGGGAAGAGATAGCCGAGGGCACAGGGTGGCCTTTCTAATTATACAGCGAGCAGTTCCCTTAGGGCACGCCTAGCCCTGTGTATGCGAGACTTCACAGCGGCCGGGGATAGGCCCATTCGTTCGCCTAGACTAGCTAGGTCTGTGCCTTCCATTATCTGACTCCACAGAGGAAACCTGTACCCCTCAGGAAGTTCTTCGATACCTGCGAGGGCTTTCCTTAGCGACTCCCTACCCATAAGCTGGTCTTCTAGAAGGTAGCTATTTTCAGTAATGCCAATAACGTCGTCTATAGACTGCTCCCCAAGCAGCTTAAGCTCTTTTGCCTCCCTACGCCTCCTAGACCTAAGGTGCATTCTTATGGTGTTAGTTCCTATTACGTAGAACCAGGAGCTGAATTTACAGTCTCCTCGAAAACCGCCAATCTTATTAAAGGCTTTTATGCATGCTTCCTGAACGACATCATCCGCTCCGTTCAAGCCGACAGCTTTTACAGCACGCCACTTAAGCTTGGGTATCAGGGGTTTGATTAGTTTTTCGAAAGCCCTATGGTCTCCAATTTGAGCCAATTCTAGCAGGGGAGGTTCCACTTCTATCTCCTTAAGGTCCACATAATTAATGTGGTCCCTAAAAGAGTCGGCATCCATAGGTGGGGCACAGTTACCTACATCTTCGTACATTGGGGTCTTGGCTAACATTTTTCCTCGGGGTTAGGCCCTTCGTTAAGGACACCTAGGTACTTAACACTAATTCAATACCGAGAACCTAAAAAGACAACACGAAGTTGTTATAGTTGTTAGCAGACAGCAGAGTTCCTCGGAGTTCGTTTCCAAAGTTCTCTCCGAGAGAACGAGGAAAAGAATCCGGGAGCTTCTGCAGGCTCGAACAAACTAATAAATGGCTTAGAACCATTAAAACGTCCTACCAAAGAAACGTATCGTTTCCTACATAGGGCAGCTGTTGTCTTAGTCTTGGTGGGCTCTTAAGTCCCGATCTCTGGGACTTAAGATTTTAAGTTAGTAGAAGCCTGAAAATATCAGGCACCAAAAATGACTAGAGATCTGTCTATTTGGATTTTTAAGACTCACGTATTTACGTTCGAAGTTCTACTGCAGAGTTCCGGGACTGAATTTCTTCCTTTCAAAGAATCTAATTTTGGAACCCAACATAACGTAAAAGGGTGGCGGAAGCCGCTCGTGGCGACCAGGCCGACCCCGGTTAGCACCGGGGAAACACTAAGAAGACGTATCGTCTCCGATCCCAGAAGGATCTTAGTGCTGAGTCTAGAACCTCCATAATCACGAACGCGACTATCGGTGGGTTGTTGGATAAAAAACTAAAGAGAGGTACTATGCGAGAGGTAGACAGGACTTAATAAATTGTACGCGCGTACTAAGCCCCCTAACGACTGCAGGGAGGACATTTTTTAGGTTTACCCTAGAGAGATCTCACAAGGCGGCCAACCTGATAAGAAATCTCTAGCATCAGACTGTTGTCTATTGCATACTCTTATACCTGCAAATAAGCTAAATTTGCGCATTTATGGTCACAACTACAGAAACCTTAAGGAGACTCCAATGCCTCGAAAGTTATCGGATATCGGAAGTAACGGGGGCAGTATGGACCTTGGTTCCGAACTAACCTCTGACGCTAGTATTACCCCAGAAATAACTCCCAGGGATACTCAAAACCTACGGGGGGAAGTCGAGTCTGATCCCGATGTTTCTCCAGGATCCGAGTCCCCCGAGGCTTCTGGGACTGCAGAGGAAAACCTGAAAGAGTACCTGGACACGCCGAGGTCCCTGTGGCTAGAAGAGTTAGGGACGCTAAAAGTAACCCCGGAGGAAGCAGCAAACATCTTTGACGTGGTTATGTCTACCGGCAAGTACCTAGAGACTTACCGGGTTGGGAAAACCGTGGTTAAGATTAGAACACGGACCACAGTAGACGCTGATCGAACGATAGAAATACTTCAAGAGCAGCGCCCTGAGTCTGCCGCGGTGTACTCACACCTAGTTTCCAGGGTCAACCTTGCTTCGAGTTTGGTAGAGTACGGAGAAAGTAAATTTCCGCACACCGCCCCCTCGGAGGATAATCGGGAGAGGCTCGACTCGGAGTGGAGGGAGCGTTACCGCTTTTGCGCTGCTTTACCCGCCCCCGCGTTTTACGCCCTGAGTCAGATCTTACAAAAGTTTGACGAGAAGGTCTCTCTATCTTGTGACGCCAGGAGTCTGGAAAATTTTTAGAGACCTCTTGGGGAAGTGCTCGAGCGGAGCTCATCCTAGAAGGAGTTCCCCTCCCCCCAAGGGGTAGTGCTAAGAGCGCAGTTATGGAGGAGATGGTAAATAGAAGAAGAGTACGCGCTTGGAGGGCTCAGGAGATGGCACTTTTGGCTCAGGCGTACACTTCTACAAGAAATGAAAAACTTTTTGAGCGTTTAGGCAGTCAGGCGACTAAAATTATGTCAATGGTCCTCCACTTGCCGGGGGCCTATGAGCCTGAGCAGCTTCCAGAGCCTGAGACAGCGTCTCCCTCGGATGTAGAACTCTTGGCTCTATTGGACAAGAACTTGCCGGATCTTTAGGGGACCCTAAATGGCTGATAATACTTTCTCTAGCATAGCCCAGGGATACTCTGGTGCCCAGGATGCCCTCAGAGGTCTGGGAATGCTCCCAGGGTCCTTTCGCCCTATGGACGGGGGAGGAGCCTCACTACAGGTTCCCACCATAGCGCCCATGCATACACAACCCATGTTTATGCCGCGCCCTCCCATGAGCAGCACACTGCCCTTTCCTTCCCAGTCCCCCCAATTTGCCCCTCAGTCGGGTCCCGGGATCCCTGCTCCCATGCACCCGAGTATGATGTCGCCTCGCATGAGTGCCTTTGCACCTCAGCAAGGGACTTACCTCCCTCCGGTACCCGCGGCTCCTACCGCTATGGGGACCCTTGAGGCTCGAAGAATCCTAATGGGGCAGCAGACTATAGGCACCAACCAGAACGTACTTAAGACTCGGGCCCAGGCAGCGGCCACGTACGGAGCCTTTTCAGACTCTCTGTCCGTAATACCAGGAGCCCTGGGCGCTGGGTTTGCAGGATCCAAACTGGGTGGAGCCGTGGGCGCTATGGCAGGCGGTGTCGGTGCCCCCGTAGGAGCCGCCCTTGGTGGTATTGCTGCTAGTATGGGGTACGCGGCGTTTCATAACTACGCGGATGACTACGCCCGGGAGCGGGAACAACACGCCGCTATGGGAGGGTATAGCCTCCGAGGAGTGACCTCAGGCAATATGGTGGGTGCCTTCGGAACCGGAATTAGTCCGATGAAGCAGATGCAACTTTCGAAGCAAATGATTTCTCAGGCTAAGCAGTCTGGGTTTCACGAGACCTTAAAGGGAGGAGACTTCTCTACTACCCTAGGCATGGCTTCTGAGATGGGTCTTATGCGAGGCCACACAAACGATGTGGGCCAGACAGTTTCCCGTGTTAAAAATTTGGCTACCGTGGCTAGAGACATAATGCGCCTAGGAGAGGGGATTACCCAGCAGGATGCCATGGAACTACAAGCGCTTACCCAAGGTTTGGGGGTTAGTACGGGCACTTTCCAAACCCACAACCTGGGGCAGAAATTGGTTACTGCCGCTAAGGTAGCGGGCGTATCCCCAGGTCAAGCAACTCAACAAGGCTTTGTGGCTGGGGCCCAGGCTTTTCAGCAGGCCGGGATGTCCTCTGTTCTTGGGGGACTTACAGGGTTAAGCACTCTTACTCAAGCAGGGTCAATAGCTAATTCTGGTAATCTAACCGCAAGCCAACTAGCCGCTCTCGGCGGGCAGAGAGGACTTCACCGAAGCCTTCTCGGAGCACATACCGGTTTTCTATCAAATAATATGGGATCTATGGCGTTGGGGTCTATAGATACGGATGGGAACCTTGACCTAGATTCTTTTCAGTCCAACCTGTTGGGGTCCGGAGGCTCTGTAAGAAGTATGAACCTTCGGGGTCGAAAAGCCCTGCGTGGGGACGACCTAACTTCGGGACAGATTGGGTTGAGAAAGCAGCTCCTCTTAGAAAAAATGCCAGATATGACGCGAAAGATGCAGGAGGAGATGACTCCTATGCAAACTAACGCGCTCATGGTTAGGCAGGTTACCTCTAGGATGGAGGAGGCGATGAGCACGGGCCGATTTGTCACTGACACCCAGGCAGCGGCTAGTCTGGGCGTAGCTCCCGAGCAGTGGAGCGCCGTTAAGTCTTCAATGAGTAATATAGATTCTCAGGTAAGGGACATAAACCGTCAGGAGAGGCTGGTTAGCCGAGAGAAGCGTGCCCGGGGTGCAGCTGAGTATGATGACATGACTCGGAAAACAGTGTGGCAGGAGTACGCCCCAGACTGGGCCCAGTCAGCGGCCTCCTCGACAGGAGAGTTCTTCTCTGATTTGACTACGGTCTCCGAATGGGACAACGATGTGGGAAGGATGGTCCGGCGCAGGACTAAGGAAAGAGCTGTCAGGTCTTCTTTAATTGAAGCGAATGCAGCAGGAAGTCGCCTAGGCCAGGAGAAAGCCAACACATCTTCTGTACGCTTTAACGAGGGTCAGAGAAAGCTGCTGAATGAGGAAGGTACTCAAGAGTTTCTCGATTCCTTAGGGGGGCTGGGAAATCTAGGTAAGGACGTCCGTACCAGTACCGCCTCTAGAGGGGGATTCAGAATGACTGCTCCAGAGTTGGGGCGTTTAGCGTCTGGTCAGGAGGAGACGTTTGGAGACGATTTCCAGGCAAGTGAAACCCTACAAAGAAACTTTAACTTCTTAGACCCCCAGGGCGGTGACGGTCTCGCTAAGTTTGCAATGACGGCTAGTGAAGAGCGAGATTATATTTACGATAGTGCTAAACGCAACCTTAATTCGGCGGGTTCCCTCAAGTACTACTCCGAGACAGTAGGGGGCTCGACCAACCGGTCTTATATAGGGGATGTTGACTTTTCCAGGACGGGCAGAGGCTTGGATAGTGCAAACCTGAGTGATAAAGAGCGAAGTCGTGTCGCCGCTCTTATAAAGAGCACTGTTAGGTCTACGGCTGGTAAGCAGTTTGATTTAGCCTTTAACGACGGGAAAGACCCTAGTCTTAAGGAGCTTACCAACATGAACCTCAAGGTAGGGCAAGATGTTGATGCCATTCTCAAGAGAGAGAATATCACTCTGACCGCAGAGGACCGAGAGAACCTTAGATCCAGAACAAGTGAACTCGCAGAGAGAAGCGCGGCCCAAAAAATGGGAGAAACAGAAAAAAGCCGAAAGTTCGGAGCTAAATACATATCCTCCGTCGAGGGCGTTATTAATGAACTAAGTAATGAGGACTTTGCCTTTAATGACGGGTTCAAGAATGCCGACTCGGGCGCTGCGGGAATAAACACCTTCCTTAATAATGCTCGCCCCTCCGCGCAATCGAGGCCGGATGGCGGTATCTTCGAAGAGCTAATTCCGGGGCCTTGGGCGACGGAGGCGCTGCGGGAATACGGCCGTGATCTGCAGGTCCCGCACGACTTGGAAGATTACAAGGGCAAGCAACTTTCCGCTCATTTTGAGGTCCTTGAGACTTCTGGCCTTAGCGGCAAGGATCAAAAGTTGGCCATGTTGGCTATGGGCTTCCGAGATGACCAGTTTGATTCTGGGCACCAGGAGACGGTCAAAAGAACCGGGTTTAATAAGGATCAGATCCAGAATATGCGCCGCCGTATGATGTCTGGGGACCTCGCGTCTCTGGGCAAGAAGTATACAGATAAGGGGTGGGAAGAGGGAGCCGACGGAGTCTTTAGTTTGGGCGATAGTTTTAATAAGTCGAACTTATTCAAAGACGAAAACATGGATAAGCTTATCAAGGCTAAGGGAGGCCAGCAAGCCCGGTCCCACTTGAACATAGGTCTAGGAAACATAGGGTTTCACGGAGGCGGTAATACAGAAGGCCTAGACTCGGAAAACGACACTGTAGAGCAGTTGAAAGCCAAAGACTTCCTAAGTCCTGAGGAGATACAGGCGGCAGTAAAGCAGGCTACTAAGACCGGGGTTTCCGTACAGGAGGCACTCCTTGGAAAAGAGGGGATGGCCGCTGATAAGGTCGCTAAAGTCATAAAAAGTGGGTCTAGTGTTGAAGGTCTCTTAAGAGAAAAGGCAAATCTAGCCCAGTACGGAACAGCGGAAGAAAAAGCCGACGCTGAGAAGGCTATACGAGCAATCGTACAAAGAACCTTGGTAGACGCTGGAGACTCCGCGGCCAGACAAGGGGAGAGTACCGGCAGTTCCGCTTCAGCCAACGCGGGTGATTTTGGTAACGCTGTTAAAGAGTTTAAGACGACGATAAATTCCATGAATCAGTACGCTTCCGGGAAGTCTCTAGAGACAGTACTCTCGGGCCACTTGAGTGCTTTTCGTGATATTAGGGATTCTTTATCTGAGTTGAAAACAGCGATAGTAAAACTTAAGGACTAAGGACGGATTATGAAAAAGCCACCCACTATTACCATTCCCAGTGGAAGAAATTATCTAGAATACATCTTGTCAGGGCTGATATCCAGCTTTAAGAAGGGGCGAAAGGTCGCTACTGTCGATGTGGTCAATATACATGCGAGAGCAGACTCCATGGACCGTCAGAATGTTGTCTTAATACGTTCCGAGGAGGACCCCGATGCCCAGTAAGTTAGTAACTAAGGTCGGGGGAGTGTATAGCCCCAAACCCGCCACACTACCCAGGTACTCTTCTCACCATGGGAGGGACATACTCGATAACCTTACCGTGGCAAGGATATACCTAACGGGTCTTTCTGAGGGGGGTATCTCGGGCAGTGACTTAGGTTTATCTACTGCGGGCTATAAAACTTTGACAGGCCTATTTTCTTTAAACGGGCAAGCTTCCAGGGCTTACGTGGGGTTTTTCTTAGAGTCTGTTACTGAAAGAAGCGAGGAAAAGGCACAGGTAACATCTCTTAACGGAGACCGCTTTGCTGCCTACTACCTAGGAGCCCAGCCCACCCAGTACGCGTTTAGGGGCAAGCTTCTAAATACTATGCATGACGACTGGAGCACTATTTTTTCTGAGCTTTATAGCAGCGTTTTCAGAGGGTCTGTCGTTGCCGCTCAGAGAAGGATGGTTCAAGTAGCTTACGGGGACAAGATAGTTACTGGGGCCATGTCGGGGTTTGAGCAGGTCATTGACTCCGGTAACGAGAGTGTAAGGCAGTTTAGCTTTTCTCTTTTGGTGTACCATGTTCTTCATACTAGCGAGCCAAATCAGGATAGGTTCTCCACAACCTTTTTGGGTGACGCTGCCAACTTCGAGTTGGTTGACGTACAATCTAGCACGGAGGACCCTAACTCCGTGGTTACCGCTTACGTGACGCCCCCGCCAAGACCCAGGAAACCCCGGAAGAGTAAAAAGACGCTGGCCTCTTGTTCCCCAAAGCACATAACGAACTCTAGGGGGGTCAAAACTTCGACCGGTAAAACGGAAGCCCAGGCGGAGAATATAAAGAAGTGCACTGCCGGGATAAAAACCTTGAAGGAGGCTCAGAGGTTGTACGCTGACAAAACCACGGCGCAGCCGCTTAAGCGCGCCCTCCTAGAATTAAACGGTACCCGCGGCTGGGCAGGTTCTGTAGCGTCTGTCAAAGCAGCCAAGGACAAGGAATCTACAAAGTAAGTAGTACCAGGAAGTAGGACCCAAAATGCCCCAGGATTTCATACCGCCACTAATTTACTCCGAGTCCCCCCTAGACGGGGACACTCGCGTCGGCAGAGCTTCCGGAATCCATCTCAAGTGTACGGACACGGGAACGTCGGACGCGGAGTTGGATCCCTCTACTCTGAGGGTCTCTGTCCATTACCGTCCTGAAGACGAAGCCCTCGTTAACCAGCCTTGGCCCCAGGTTGTGGTGTACGAGAACCAGGCTTTCCTTAATACTGTCTGGAGCAACTCCTCCACGATAGACTTTAGGCCCTCACTGCCAGACATACCTACAGATATTGATCTTTTTCTTAGAAGAGATACTCTTGCCCCCTTTGGGCAAAGAATACGTGTAAGAGTTACCGTAGCTGACAAAGCTAATAACTCATCAACTCGGGAAATGAGTTACGGGTTCGTGGAGAACAAGATTTACTCTGGAGATGACCCCCATCCGCTAGAAGAGACCTTACTGGACACCTTTGGTGTACCCGAGATTGATGACTACATACTACTATTGTACACTTCTCTTATAGACCCCACGGGGTTAGACGCCAATAAGATACCCTACTTAGCCACTAGAAGAGCGCTAGGTATACTCAGTGTGTTAAACATGAAGGCGGCTTTGCTAGGTCTTTTTGATGTAGACGAGTCTCTTATGAACCACAAGGTGGAAAATGCATTGTCCCTAAACGAGGTACTGGTCTCCCCGGAGATACTGAGATCCTCGTATGAGAACTTAAGGTCCTTCCTGCTAAGGCGTTCTGATTTATGCCCCAATGGCTACCTTGAGTTTGCTAATAACAGTATATTAAGTACGAAACCACAAACGGTCCTCGGAGCTTACATAACCCTATGGTTAGTGTTGTGCGCCTACAGGATCTCAAGGGAGACAGTAAGTGCTGGGTGATATTTTTCCAGCGCGGTTCCTCGTTTATTTAAACGGAGTCCGTGTCCCCGCTTCCGCTGTCCAAGTGTCTTACCGGGCGGGAGACATAATGCAAGGTTCCGTCAGCCTGCCTCCCCATAAGCATCTGGCTAGGATGGGCGCTGAGGATAGACTCCAAGTGGCTGTGTTCTACCTGGACGTAAACCAGGGAGAGGGAACTCCTCAGGACCACCAGTGGAGCCTCTTGTGTGAGGGCGAGGTAACCGGGTGGCACTATTCCTCTAACCACTCCAGTGGGAGGCAGCTCCAACTAGTTTTTAGAAGCCACTTAGCCATACTCCATGAGCTGTACTTATACATGCTCTCGGGCGACACTGCAGCCAGGGGCAAGAGAGCTAAGTCTGATAGAAATTACCCAAACCAACTTAAGTTAAGGGGTAAGTACCCGGACCAGCTCTTTACTCAAGGCCTTAGTGGTAAAGGTAGTATTACTAGGCCCTTTGATATCATTGAGAACATTCTATACGCAGTCCTTGGTCAGCACCGAGAGAAGGGGCAGTCCTCAAAGGCAAAGAGTTCTGGAGGCCCCTCTGCTGCTAGTATAGATAAAAAGTTAAAGGAATTGAAAAAAGAGCAGGAGCTTAATGATGGGCTCCTGATAAATTATCAGACTTCCGGAGACCCGGTTGATCCAATACTCTTCCAGACTACATTAGATGCTAACGAGTCAATAGCTGCCGAGATGGCAAAGTTGCGCTCTCAGAGAGCGGCTAGGATTAATCAAGCTACCCACGGAGGGGAGTTCGACAGACTCAAGAAAAACAGAGTTCTGAGAAGAGAGCGCCAGATAAAAGCTAGAGCGAATTATCTCTTTGCATTGGATACCAACCCTTACGGTAATCTTGCTGATAAGGAAAAGGAGGTAAGGGCGGAAATAGAAGATAAGGACAAGAAGTCTGCGTCTGAACTTCTTTCCTTTTATAAGTCTAAGAATCTAATTGGGAACTTCGCCCCTTCGGGCAAGTCCCTTGAGCAGCTTGAGGAGAGACTCCTTACGCTTCAGGCTAAGAAAAACGTGTCACGCCGCGGTTTTCTGAGCAAGTCTGTAGCACAGACTGGGTTTTTCTCTAGGTACATGAGACTGACGAGATTCCTGGAGAAATGGATGGCCTCGCCCTACCTTGAGGGAAGACCCCGGGCTAAAGACCCTCTATCGGGCAAAATGGGAGGCGGGGTTTTCCCCATACTAAACGCCAGCAAGTCTAGAAAAGTTTTTAGAGCTCTGGCGAAACATTCCGGAATAAAGTACGGGCCTCAGGCAACTACCTTCAATCTAATCGCGGGGATATTTGGGTCTTTATTCTACGAGGTGTCGGAGGTTTCTTCCCCGCCAGCTTTGGCGCTAGATAAGTATGGTCTCCCGAAGAGTTCCTTCTACAAAAGAGCTTCAAAGAACCCCGATACAGGTGCCTCTTCCCAGTTCGACCAGACTGAAAACGGCTACGTAAAGTGGGCGTTTGACCTGGCTAAAGCCAAGGAAAGACTGAGTTTGGGGACGTACCTTACTAAGCCTATCTCACCCTTTTCCCTACCTCCGAGCTGCAATGTCGTGTTCCCCTCTATGTGGACAGCATACTCTATTGGGGAAAACTATACGGGCCACCCTACTCGAGTGTATTATAATAGGAAGGGTGAGCTAAAAAAGCTTAGTTTAGGATCTAGTCTGCCCGGCTACTCTTACGATTCCGCTAGGGTAGGTTTCCCTGCAGTAGTAGAGCGGCACGTCCAAGACGCTAGTTCAGGAGTCAACGATCTAGAGCTCCTCGTGTTCCCGGAGGAGTACTACCGAGGACCGATGCCCGCGCTAAAAGACGCTCCTCTAATGCTCTCCAGTATTCAAAGTGTGGCTAACTCTGCTCGTTTTGGTAGGGGAGAGTTTAAAAGGGAAGACACGCCTGCTATTCAGGGAGGAACTAGGACTTCCAACAACCCCGTATACGCAGAAACAATGGCCTTCTCCTTAAAAGCTATCGAGAGAGCCAATAAAAGGGGACACTCCATGCAGGCCCTTTACTTCCTGCTGGCTGCGCAGGAGTACTATAACTCCAAGTATGTTGGGAGAAACGGTAGGGTGGAGATGCTCTTTAACCCTTACATACTCTGCAACCACCCCCTAGCGGTCTTTGATAGTTCTGACAAGGGTGTTCATATGTTGGGACGCGTTGCCGAAGTGCAACACTCCCTTTCTGCAGACGGGTTCGGGACCTCAGTTAGTTTCACACACGGAAGAACTTTTGAGGAGATGTTCACGCAGATGTACGCTGATGGGCCGGGTCTAGACATGTCCCCTATGAGTCCTATTTCTGAGGAAAGAGATCTCCTCCAGTACATTCCCCAAGCCAATGCTTACTATACTCAGCTATTCTACCAAGATTCCTTGAATGACAATGATTCGGATTCCGACATTCTTGACTATAGTGCCAACAACCACGACGAAACTAGGGCAGGCGTCGGGGTTTTTGATTACCGACAGTGGTTGGGCTGGGACACCGAAGCGGGTCCTGATAACGATAGGATCGTTAACCGACCCGATGCAGGAACAGAAATTGACTTACCTTCCGCTACGTATAACCCCCCACACATGGGACTTATGCTTCACACTTCAGTAGCCCCACTAAGCAGGTCCACCCTTTTGTTTAGTAGCGCTGAGTACGCATTTCGGTTTGTAGCACGTCCTGTTTGCTCATTAGAGCAGTACATAGATCTATACGGCGTAGCTGGCCGGGGCGACTCCAATGCTGACCCGATAGGGCGAGGGCGAGGTATTCGAGTCAGAGTCCGTAAAGAGGACGGGCTGGAGCCTCTCTACTACGACATTATCAGACAGTTTGTTGGGGGGCCCGGTGTTGAGCCGGGGAGTAAGATTTCAGATGCTATAGCGGACCCAAGCAACCCAGATAAGGAACCGCTAGTCTTGACTGTCGTTTCAGAAGATTCCTTGGACTTGTTATTTTCAGAGGTTGCTGTAGGTCAAAAGGCACTTTTTCAGGACCTTCCGGACTCTAGGAGGGACTGGCAGCGTTTGCTTTTAGCGTACCTAAGAATAGTAGACGGTGACGGAGAACCAGGCACCCTGGCCCCTCCCTTGGAGTAGGAAATGAATGACATAAAGAAAAAAGATGCCCTCATGTGGAGTACATGGAGAAGTGATCCCTCAAGGGAAAACTTATCAGCCCTTCTAGGCCAGGTTAACCCTATACTCCAGAAAGAGGTTAACAGGTGGTCCGGTGGGTCGGTATCTTCCCCGGTTCTAAACGTAAACGCTAAGAAGCTCGCTATCCAGGCCTTCGAGACGTTTGACCCAAACAAGTCCGCCCTAAATACGCACGTAACAAACAATCTCAAGGGGCTCTCCAGAGACCCCTACACCTATGTAAATCCAGCTCGAATGCCAGAGCATAGGCAGATAAAGTTTAAAACTTTTACTGACTCTGAGGAGCGCCTCCTAGACACCCTAGGCCGACAGCCCACTGCTCAGGAGATGTCTCGAGATCTGCGGTGGAGTCTTGCGGAAGTTTCCCGATTCCGGTCTGAATTGCGGAGTGAGTTTTCTACTAGCCAACCAACACCGGCAGCTTTCGACTCGGTTGACAGGACCGGAGGCGTACTAGCCTACGTTTACCATGATTTGCCCGATGTGGACAAATTGGTGCTAGAACACTCAACAGGTTACGGAGGGGCTACCATACTCCCCGCCAAGGACCTAACCAGTTTAACGGGACTCTCCCAGGGCCAGATATCCCACAGCAAGAGAAGAATAAGAAAAGCAATAGAGTCTGTGTCCGGCTTGGGGGGGTCTTAGGTGGCGTCTGCAGTACAGTCGGACGGGTTGCTGGCGTTTAATAATGCGGTGGATGTAATAAACGCTCATTATGCCAAAGTAATGTTACATTACAACTCGGATAGACACTACTCTTTGTATAAAGAAGACCTTAAAGCTTTATTTAGGGCTATAGACTTGCTTGAGGGGATGGTACGGACAGCCGTGTCCTCAGAAAGTATTGAGGAGGCTATACATATGAAGAAAATGTACGCTTCCATAGCCTCTGTTAGGAGAGCTCTCGTGCTCAGGAACGTTACGCGTGAAGAAGAGTGGGCACACGCAGAAGAGAGTGCGGAGAAGGAAGATGTACGTAGACGCCTTGTGTGGGCTCACGCTTCAGATTCTTATAAAGCCTCTCTTGGAAACCTTTCCGAGGAGAATGCTCCTGAAGACGGGAGGGACTCGATGCCCACGGTTAATTTCGATACCGGGGCGGTAGAGGGGGACTAGCGTGGTTAAGGTCGATATTCTTGTATACACAGACGGCTCAGGGAAGGACCCTTCCTTTATACTGGGTGAGGGTGATAATCCTTTGTTGCTGTCCTCTTCAGGGATTCAGGTGTTAGCGGGCAGAGTTATGCGGGAATTACTGACTCGTAAGGGCTCTAGTTTAACCAAGCCTAACCAGGGTTCGATTCTCGCAACGCTATCAGGACAACTTTTTGATAAGAATTCTATTAGGTCGGACGTGGCTAGGTCTATTATATCTGTGTCTGAATCTATAAAGCGAAGTCAGGTGGGAAAGGCCATACCAGATTCTGAGCTCCTAGCTAGGTTGGAGGTCGTATCTATCGAAACGCCCACTCCGGATAGCTTAGTTGTTAGGATTCTTATTGTGAGTTTATCTGGAGAACAGGTACTAAGTACCGTAGGAGTTTAGTGTGGCTAATATTGATATAGACATAGAAGAAGTCAAAAAAGCAGAGCTCCTAATCCAGTCTTTTCTTATGGATAAGCTGCCCGAGGCAAACTTCCGGGAAGGGACTCATCTCCACGATATAGTTGTTCGAGCGTTCGCCGCTGTATACGCACTTATAAAGTCGGAAGTAACTGAGGTTAGGTCACGGCAATCTCTTCTCAAACTAGAGTCTCTATCTGACATAGCTTCGGATGAGGTGGTTGACGAAATTGCGTCGAACTGGTTTTTAACCAGGAAGACCGGTTCAAACGCTATGGGCACACTAACGGTCCACGTATCCGCAACGATAACTCAGGGGGTTTCCGTCGTAGTCCCCGAGAGTGCGGAGTTCATTTACACCAACGGAATCTCTTATTTTCTTAATTCTGAACAGGACATGGTTTTCTCTAGGCAGGATATGACCCCAGTGTATACTGGAGGCGAGGAACCCTCCAGCTACCATTTCTTAATACCTGTTATAGCAGAGCTCCCGGGAGTCGCCGGGGAGTCCGCTTCCGGGGTATTCGAGTCATTTTCCTCCTTTGGAGATGGGCTGATAACCTCTGTTGAAGCAACAAGTGCCTTGACAGTATCGAGTGCGGATGAAACTAACGCGGAGCTAATTGCGCGAGCAAAAACGGCTGTAACTTCTAGGGGAACGGTTAGTGCTCGCGCTATTGACACCGTTCTTAGGGACGAGGTTCCTGACGTTCAGGAGGTAGTCGTAGTTGGGTCCGGAGATACGGAGATGTACCGGGACTATATAACGGATGTCTCATCGGGCTTTTCGATACATGTTTTAGGACATGTAAATGTGTACGCTCACCTGCCCTTGGCACCAATAGCTATATACCCTCAAGCAAGCTCTATAGTACTATCGGGACTAACCTCTTTGGTGGTAGACGCCTCAAAAGTGTCTGATTTTCCTTTTATGAGGCTGAGGTCTGTTAGGAGCACTCACACCGATGACCTAGGGGTTGAGGTAGTCTCTACTCTCGAGAGGGTGTCTTTCTTTAGTTACACGGATGCCTCCACGAACCAGGTTGTCTACAAGAAAGTAACGGGAGACCTGAGTTCAACCTACGAGGATTACACGTTGGTGGCTGACCAAACGGAACCTGTTTTGGTAGAGGGTGAGTATTCAGTATCTTACACCGAACCCCTAACGGCCTTTACCGCCGAAGAAGGGTTCCGTATAAACGTTCCCTCCTTGGGTTTCGATAGAATGCTTAGAATTGAGTACCAGGGTTTGTCCGGCCTGTCCTCGGCGGATTCCGTTCTCCAGGATCGGCAGAGAAGAACCGTTTCAAGCAACGTTAGGTCCTATGGGTTTTACCCCCTCACAGTTTCTATGCACATTAAGTACTATGCATCGCCGGACGCTCTTGGAGATTTCCCGGTGGCTCTTGCGGTCTCAAGTCTAGCTACTTTCGTAAACACTTTCCCTCGAGAGAGAGCCTTAAGGGTAGGGGATATTATCCAGCATTTTCTTACAACGTTTTCCTCGTATGTTAACGGAGTAGGTCTTCCTACGGAGGTTAGGTACCACTTAGAGGGACCCGACGGTAAAGTTTCCGCCTTCAAGACCAACGACGTAATCTCTGTTACGAACCCTGCCCTTCTCGTCTCTCCGAACACGTACCCCTCAACAACTAGGATACCTCAACAGGTCAGTGACAGGACTGTACGCCCTATTACTTTCGAGAACCTAGTTACCTTCGAGGAGATTTAGATGTCTTTACGCAAGGTTCTTCTCTCGGGTATCTCCGATTTCTGGACTAGATACTTCGCGGACACAGATATCATTGAAGCCCTTCACGAGGGCACGCTCGAGATGGTCGCCGGAGCGTACAAGGAGTTGGTAGGGACTGTATTGACACAGTCTTTCGACACAGTTCCTCTTACGGAGACAGTCCCTTGGGAACCCCTTTTTATATTTGAATCTGACGTGTATGAGTGCGTGAGCAGTGTCCCGGGCGAAACCCGGTACCTGGTCCAACTACCTTTCGATATTCGAGACTTATCACTTATACACAATAAGGTTCTAGACCCTACGGCCGCTTTAGAGGTGGGCTTTGATTTTGATATAATTAGGGATGACCCTCGTAGGTTTGAGGAGCTGCGCCTCTCGAGCCCCTTTGTCCCTGAAGAAGGATATTTTCTCGCCCTTAAGGATGACCCTTTTAGGGACTACTCTGAAAATGAGAGTAATCTTTACCGAAGATTCGCTACGAGAACCTTCATGGGAGAGTATAATGTCCGATTAACAGACACTACCGTTGACTTTTCGGTCAATGGTTTAGGGGTAGCTGTTGGCGACGTCGTCTTGGCGGAAAGTTTCGATGGAGTAAGAACTCTCCATAAAGTGGAGTCGATCTCCACAAATTATCTAGAGGTTAGTTCTAGGACGCCGTTCATCCGTGTAGGGGACTTGGCTTCCTACTCTGTCGGAAGCTTCTCAGATAGGCCGAGTTATGACAATAAGTTATCGGCTACTGTGGCGGGCCAGCCTAGGACTACCGGGACTGTTACTAGTCGTTCTAAGGAATCCAGGGTCTTATCTGCCTGGGCACCAGACCCTCAGAAGGATTTCTACTCTCTGTACTACATGTACGGGCATTCGGTAAGCCTATCCGAGACTCCCTCAACAGAGGAATACCGGTCTTTTGTTAAGGGCATATGGAATCTTTACCTACGAGGACCCTCCCTAGAAAATATTGAGGGAGCACTCTCCGTGGTATCTGGGATCCCTGTGGTCCGGGATGAGGAAGAAACTATTGTAGAAGTAGATCTAAGGGACCCCCTGATTCCCAAGGTGACAACAGATCTAAACTACTACGAGTTTTCTAAGTATACCAAGGTTCGATCCGACGTGATTCTTGCCGCCCCCAAGTTTAATGGAGAAACTCGAGCAGGACTAGTCCGGATTATTACTTCGGGGGAAGTAGTCAACGCAGGAGGTTTCATTGACTTTCTGGGGGTCGAACCCGGTAACGTGCTAGTACCCCAAGACCCTCAGGAATCAGTCTCCTCAGTAATCTGGGCCACAGACACCTACCTCCTTGTAGCTGCTTCAGACGCTAGACCCGCAGGGTATCTAGTGAAGAATGGCGGGCCCGCCAGGAGTTACTCTGTTCAGGAGGCTGACAGTACCCCCATACCCGGCGCATTCTTTGGGAGCGGGGTTTGGCTACCCAATACGGCGGTCCCGCTAACGCTACCCGCGTACTCAACCCTGTCTGACGCTTTTGTTGTAACAGACCACGTTGAAACTCCCGACTGGTGGCACACCACAACTATCCCACACAACCTTACAACACTCCCTTTTCTGAGAAGAGCCGTTACTTCAGAAGTGTTCGAGAACTTTATTGGATCCGATTCGGGACTTGTATCCGTGGGAGATATCGGAAAGATAGTCGGTAAAGACGAAGAGCTTTCTCAGTGCCTCTCCCTCTCGCCAGCAGGGCAAGGTGACCCCGCGGGCATGTTCCTTGCTTGTGCTGTTGGAGATCTTGTTCGTCTGTGGGTAGGTGGGGAACTAGTAGCCTCCACCGAGGTTGTTATGGAGTCGGGAACCCAGCTAGTCATCCAGAACTTCTCGGTGCTTAGTGACTCCTTTTCTTCAGACTTTGTTCAAGGGGACCCCAGCAGTAAGCGCGTTCTCTTAGCCTCCGAGGAGGACCCAATAAAGACTCGTGAGGTAGACGTAATCCGTCAGGACAAAGTGTCAAATTCCTCTCTAGAGATAGTGGCTAAGTTTAGCATCTACGGTAACAACAACAGTGCTCAGTCTGTGGTAGGCGACAACCTATACTCCGCGTACTTAAGGTACCACCCGGGAGTCCATCACGGCATCGCTTGGCAGGTAATGGATAGGTATCTAAAGCACAACACGTTTACTGTGTCTTGGGATGCTAATACTCAGCAGTTTGAGAGGGACCGAGCCTTTTACCTAGATTTAATACTTTCTTCAAGGCCCGCGGGAGCCTACCCGTATGTTGAGCCGGGCTCTACTTTGGTTGATAGAATGCGCTCTCCCCAGGACGATCCTCCCGCAGGGGCAGATCCCCTATACGGCCCCCGTAACTTGTATAGACGTATCGTTATTCTTGACCACCCGCACCAGCGGGCAGACTTTGATGTAAATAAGATGTCTGTTGACGAGGGGTTCCCCCTTCAGATTACGGGTATGGAGAATCAGTACCTAATCGGAGAGCGTAAGCGAGAGTACCTACTTGTTACAGACAAGATAACACCCGTAGGCGGGGTCGGGGAGGCTAACTTACTAGGGCTAGATTTTTCTTTTAACGGAATACCCGCGGAAGAAGACTCCATTCAGGTTGAGTTTCAAGCCACACAGCACTTGTTTTCTGGTTTGGACAGCAACGGTGTTCAGGCCTCCACAGGGCAAGACTACGTGGTTGGGGTGGATTGGGTCAGCAGTTACCGTGAGGTTGACACCTCTGGAAACCCCATAGACTCCTACTCAGCACTTATAAAGTTGGATAATGAGCCCGGATCCTCTGAGGAAATGTCCTTAGTAGCTCAAGGCTGGAATAACCAGACCTTTAAGTTCCGGGTATTAGCTTCAAACGGAGTAGACTCTTTCTACCCAGTCTTCCCTAACGGAGCGGACCCTGTCCGGACGAATACGCGCGTAATCGGAGGAATAGGCACTACCCCGGGAGCTATAATCGGCGGACAGGACCCCATAGTAGGCTTCCACGAGACGCACCGAGCTAGCTGGGACGCCCTTGGAGGAGGCGATGTGAGTACCTACGTCCCTCACGGTTTCCCCGAGGCCCTTAAGACAAAGCTGATGCTTGAAAGATCTCCCCTAGATGGGAACCAAGCTCACGTGTCAACCACTCAGACCCTCCCTGGGGAGGCTACGCTTTTTCAGAGCATAGACCCCAATGACCCCTGGTACGAGGGAACAGGAAACCAGGCAGACCCCATCGGATCGCTTACGGTGGTTCCCATTGTTGACGATACTAGGCACATGCTCATTACCGATGAGACTATTGAGCTTAGAGTTATACTGGAGGACCAGAGCCCCGTGTTTCTAACCGACCCGGTAGTAAGAGCATCCGTAGACGTAGAGTTTATCTATGACGTGGCCGTATTTGACCCCAACGTTCACTCGGTAAGAGACTTCGGTATACTCCGACTTGGAAGCGCTGTCGTAGACTCCGTAACAATAACGACTAGCAACCTTCCGGGTTGGTTAACCCTAGTAGATAACAGCGATGGCACCGCCCTGTTGAGTGGAGTCCCCCCGGCAGGAGGAGATTTCTCGGTAACATTGTCTGCTTCAGACCAGTTGGCTAACATAGCCACCCAACAGTTTACGGTATCTGTTAACGAGAAACCTTCTTTTTCGTCAATCCCCGCCACCCTAATCGCGGTTCTGGGCCAGGTTTGGACTTACAACGTTGTGTGTTCAGATATCAACGGAACCGACTCTCTCAGAGTACTTCCAGGGTTCCTACCGCCTTGGTTAACGCTTACAGATAACGGAAATAGGACGGCTACTCTGCAAGGAACCCCCACGGGTAACGACTCCTTGGGCGGGTGGGACGTAGCTCTTATCGTGTCCGATTCTGCTGGACTAAGAACAACTCAACAGTTCACCCTACAAGTACAGAACTGACTTTAGTCGAGGGTCTCATCGTAAAGTAGAACTACAGGGAAGTTCTGCTGTGGGAGACGTAGGTACCTTGACTATAAGAGTAAAGGTGGGTGTGGCGGCTAGTCCCGCGGAGGCAACTCCTGGGAATCCCGTTTACCACGACATAACTATACAGGTTTTCTCCTAAGCAATTCTTACTATTGTTTTGCTTACAGCCGGGGTAGGGTATACCTTTCTTGTGGCTACCCTATGTTTAGATTGCGGGGCTTAGAGGTCAATTTATGATAGTGAACGATTCATTTGGGTTTCTCCGAGGCGAGGTACTTCTCCGAGTCTTGGACAAAAACGGCACCTGCCTACACAGGTACGAAGATAAGAACGCCATAACCTACATGGCACCTCTAGTCATAAAGGACCTTCTTGTGCAGGCGACTAGTCCTCAGATGGGCGTTGGTTCTAGTAATGACCATCCATTATTCGAGGGTTGGGGGATAACACAGAATGTTGCTTCTGATTTCTCGCCCACCAACAATGCGCTAAGGTACCTACAGATAGGAACCGGAGGGGCCACCCCCGCTGTTCGGCAGCAACAAGCCTTAGTGACGCCTGTAGCGTCCGTTGTAGTACCTACTATCCTCTACCCAACCGCTAGCTCGATTCGTTGCGTGGCCCAGGTTGACGCTAACACGGGAAATGTAGCGGCCCCTATAAACGAAGTAGGTCTACTTACAAAGGGAAGTGCTGCCTATAGCGCCACGCCTGATATATCGCCTGCAGGTAGTAAACTTTTCGCCCGCCAGGTTCATCCGGCAGTAACAAAAACAGAGCAAGTCGTCCTAGAGTATTCTTGGACGATTTATTTTACGTAGAGAGAATCGTATGTCGGTAAAATATAGTAGTACAGGTGTCCGTCACGTTCAAAATGGCGAAGCAGTTAACGAAACCGTTTTGAAAAGGCCTACCCAGGATTTAGAGACCCGCTCAGATGAGGCAAAGAGGTCTGTTAATCTTAACGAGGCTACAGACATCGTGTTCTCTGACTATGTTTTGTCAACGGGGTCCGGAACGGCCGCTATAGAAAGCGCCCAGGATTCCACCCTAACGGCTATCCCAGATCGCGGCCACCATCACCGACTAACACTCACGGAAGACTTAAAGGTAGTAGGCAAGGCCGGGGAGTTTGAGCTAACAGTTAGTAGTGCGACTCTAATGGGACACTACAATGAGGCGTATACGGATCCTAGTACGGGCAACGTGTACAACAAGGAAAACTGGTTGGCACAGATCTCTCCCTCGGCAGCGGTTGCGAATGTTACCGGGTTTGGTCACCCCTACAAGGACCCCTCGACTTGCATCGTCTTAGACAAGTCTGAGTTTAGTACCGAGTACAGCACTTTTAGAAGGGGAGAGGGCCTACACTTAACGGAGGACCATTTATATAAGCTTCCCGCGTACAATAGGGTGCTTATTGATTCTTCCGCACAGGACGACTTTATCGAAAGAAATGGCCCTGGAGGCACGGGAGTACAGTTGTTTGACGCGGTCGGCGCAGATGGTTACTACCCTGTTTTGGATAGAGCAGCATCTAATTTTCAGGATCTTTACGCAGTTATAGAGTCAGTAACCCCCGCACAAGGCCAACCCCAGACATCCTTCTGGTATGCGCAGGGGTTTCGAGGCGGAAAGAACGTAGACGCTAATCAAGTAGTTCATAAGGACTATCTTAAGGTCGTTAAGGCTAACAATTCCGAGATAGTGTTAGCTGGAACCTCCGGTACCCGAGGAAACTGTTACGGCAACCCGCTCAACAGTGTGTCCCTTACCTTTTATACGATTAATTTAGCTAACGGAAATCTGGTAGAAGCGGCAGATGCATCCCACCTTTTCACGAAGGTTACTCCTGCACCAATGGACCTTACTGATAAGGTGGTCATACCCCTGGTAACTTTAGTCTCCGGAGAGAAGTTTATTTTTGGGACTAAGTCAGGGGTTTTGAAAAAACCTCAGGCTACGAGTCCCATGCCTGCAAACACTCCGCTGAGTGCTTTCAGCCTTCCCGTATGTCCTGTAGAGCAGTTTGCAGGCACCGCAGAGGGTTTCGCGGGAACAGACCTGATACACGCCCCTGCGTTGAGCTCAAACATATCAAATATAAGCATCCCCGCAGGGCCTTTAACGGGGGTTTTGGAGAAGATACTTACGGTTCTCTCTACGAGAGACATAACCACTCGTGTGGTGTACACCACCTCTGACTTAGCCTCCGCGGGAGGAGACGAGGTGTTAACCGAGAAGCACTTGTTCGGGTACGGATCTAATGATGCAGCGGTTAGCCCTACGGTGGACGACCTTAACAACTACGCAAGGGTAAAGACCTTGGCTGTGGATGTGTTTAGTATCTTCACAGACAATACACTTGGTCCTATACAGGTCCTGGTTGATGTGGTGTCCACCGACCTGGGAGCTTCGCCCCTTATAGAAGGGCTTGTTGGTACCATAGACCCCCTTGTACCCGGCCGCACAGAGATAGGCATGACAACCATGACTCATAATCAAGCGGTTGTTGATATATCAAACAAAAGAATAACTCGAGTAGTTCTCAGGCACGGATCTTTTAATGTTAACTCCACGGGGTCTATTGCTCTAGATATCACTTACAACGCTATGGCTAACCTTGCCAGTTAGGGTATCCCTAAGTGACTCCTCCCATCCTAGATAAACTCACGGATAAGCTGGAAGCGTCTAGGACCTCCCCCGTAAAGATGTTCCTGCTAGGGGTCGCTGTTTCCATCGTCATTTGGTTGGTGTCCCGAACACGAAAAAAATTGGTTCACCGGAAAGAGTACCTAATTAAAAAATCTGAAGCGCTCTTGGTGGTGGACTTTGTCAGTAAGACCACCGACGAGCAGGCTCGGATACTAGATGCTATTCGCCTAAATAGAAACGCTGCCAAAGTCATTGGCAAGAAGATAGCCTACTTGGACAAAAAGATTGAAAACACTGAGAATCGTATTAATTCTGCTCGTTCTTTTGACGACCTCGAGGACCTTTAGTAAGCCTAAGTGGTCTGTGCCCGAGGATCTTCTTCAGAACCTACCCCTATCTTTGCCCAACTGGACTCAGAGAGGCGAGCACGCCTGTTATGACCTGGAGTCGGCTAAAAAATTAAAGATCTACGAGGCCCGATGTATGGGGGCTCGTGATAAGCTTAACCTAGTCCAACCCCTGCTGATGGATCAGGTAGGGGCTCTAAACGCGTATTACGCGTCTATGATTCTGCTAACTACCGCACTTAAAAAGTCCAAAAAAGCGCTTGAGGACCAGATTAAGGTCTCGGATAGTTCGGAGCGTCTTAGGCAGGATGCCGAGTACTGGTCTATTACCGGCGGTATGCTTCCTTGGGTTATAACAGGAGTATCCTCCGCGTTTATAGTAGGATATGTAGCGGGAAGCGTATCTGACTAGGCGAGTGGGGTAGGTACTGGGGGAGCTCCGGGCACGAGATAGTGAACCCCCGCGGGCATAGCAGGAGTAATTCCCTTAGCCCACATGTCTATGGCTATAGCAACTTGGTTTAGAACCTGAGATTGGTCTATAGCACCAAAACCAGCAGCAAATAGGGGCATTAGTATCTGTGGTAGAAGACCCAGGGGCACCACAGGGGTAACGCCCGGTAGCGCTAGAGGTATCGCCTGGGTTAGTGCCGCCACTAGGCCCGCGTCTAGCGCCCTACAGAAGGTGTCTGGACTTGGGTTAGGTACTGCCATACTAGCAGAGAGGGGACCTCTTATAGCAGGGTCTAGGATAGCAGGGTTTAGCGGGGGAGTAGCCGCGCTAAGGTACCGCACTAGAGCCAGTGTCCAGATGTTAGCGGCGGTGGTCGAATCCGGAGCCGCTCTTGTAGGTTCTAATCCGGATATTAATGTTGCTACTACTAAGGGCAAAGTTCTTTCCTCATCTTCTGAACAACTTCCTCAGAAGCCCTGCGTCTAACCAGGGATGAACCCTCTAGGACATCCTGACCCAGCCTTGCTAGGTGCCAGGCGTCCGAGATATCTTCTTGGTTTGTCCGACACCCTTGCTCCTGAGCAGCCTTCATCATTAATTCTTTCTTTGCGGTTCCGACCCCAACCGCATACTTTTTCAGAGTCTTCGGTGGGACTATAATCACTGGAATCTTCTTTTTGAAAAGAACCAGCTTGAAAGTACCGTATACCTCGCCCAAGGTGAAGGGTTTGTTTATAGACCTGTAGGAGGGTCCTTCCATGGCTGCCAGATCTATTTTCTTACCTTCTAGGGTTTTTAGGACGGCTTCCTCAATAAATGCTAGTCTTTCTCCTTCTTTTAAGTTTCCTGGTTTAATAACCTGCTCTATAGTAATCCTATCGGGGGATAGCAGTACTATCCCCGTAGACCTGGCACTTGCATCTATACCTAGGACGGTGGTTTGAAATGGCATCATTAAGTTTGCGCCTCGTGTGCTCAAATCAGGATTTGGGAGCAGCCCGTATGGTTGCAACGGTCACTAACCCTGTGGACATCCCAGGTGAGATATTTGTATTAAAAGTAGGCTTAGCCGGTGCTGGGGACACGTATGACAGAATAGCTACCCCCTACGATATCCAGACTTTCCCCAGTATTAAGGACGAGTCCCTTGGCTTTTATAGGGTTAGCACAGCTACTCTTGAATTTACAGATATAGATACAGCTTCCAAGGCTAGGGAGAGCATTCAGACCTCCGTTAAGCGACTCCTTGACGAGTACTCTACTGCTCAGACAAGCTTCGTCGGAGTTTTTGACCTCAACCTCGTATCGGGAGCTTAGCCTCATGTCGCAGATAACCCTGACAAAGAGCATCTTCTTTGACGCCTCTGCCCCTCTTGAGATGGGTTGGAAGTTGTCTGTTCAAGCCTCAGGGACCTCCGGCGCTCCGGATAGGGTCTTCTTAAACAAGAGGTTCTTTGGGCCGAGGACCGGTTTCACGGGAACAGATTCTGATTATGTTCTTACGGGACAGTCTCAGAATTCCGTTCAGGAGTACGCCTCGGTCTATTGGTCGGAGTCAAAGTTCCTTCGAGTTGCGGCTGAGGAACAGCTCCCGGATACGGCTTCCAGTGACCCTGCTCTGTCTCACCCCTTTCCAAGGATTGGGTCAGGCCCTCTAACCATAGCCTCCTTTGGCTACCATGAGTTTTTGTCACGCAGTTTCGAGGAGCACCACTCTACTTGGGACTCGGCTAACTCCAGGTACCTAGAAATTAAGGCTGGGCTACTAGCTCTGGTTCAGGTCGAAGAGTCTCTAGCTGTTTCTAGCGTTTCCTTGGGCGTTCGGGGAGATCCTCCGCTAAGGAACGGCACGCTGTATCAGGCCTACCCGGGGGATGTGATACACCTCGTTGCCTGGGGCGGGTCAGGTCAATACTCCTATGGGATACAGTCCGAACTGGGCGTGTCTGATAATAATTATCAGAGCTCAATAGATTCTTCTACAGGGAGGTTTGTTATGGGACCTGTGGTAGTTTCCGGAACCGCCAAGGTTGTCGTCTCTGTGACAGACGTTCCCAGTGCCCTGATAGCAAACTTAACTATAAACATGGTCCTCCCTCCCGAGGTCTCTGGTCCGGAGATAATACAAGATGTCTAGTGTCACTAAGAGTGAGATCGTCCTTAAGCAGCGGCGGTATGCCGCAACGATAAACGGTCAGCCCTACTACAACATAGAGGTATCCGCGGAGCCTGGGGCTACTCCCGTAAGTTCTGATAGACCTATGGACAGTCACGTTTTCATAATGACCATAGGGACCACTTCCTCAGAAGACTCCTTTGCCCGGGTTGCTACAATTGCAGATATGGACCTTGTTCCAACATTCAGAGACTTCTCTGTTTCTAGGGGCCAGACTGAGTATAGAACCGCTAATACTACGCTACGGTTTGTTGATTTGGACACAGCTATAGCCGCCATCCCTGTTTTAAGAGACAGGGTTAACAACCTAGTGGACGTGTATACTACGGCGGTGCGTGACTTCCTTACTCCCACCTTGCCGGGATCTAATTTTCCCTCCGAGTTTTCTCTTCCGATGGGCGCTACTATCCTGTCGGTTAAGCAGGGGCTCATAGATTCTTACACTAAGGCTAGAGATTCTCGAGCCGCGGTGGACTCTGACGTCGCAATAGTGCAGAGCGATTATGATAGTAACCTACTTTCCTTTGAGTGCGAGGCTCAAAAGAGCGCTATACACTGTGATTACAGTTCTCAGTTTGTTGATATACACACGCAGCTGACCCCGCTGGTTAATCAGTTGAGCGCCGCTACTCTGGCCTTAGAGAAGGCTGCCGCAAACGCCAGCAGAAGTAGAGTCTTTAAGTTCTCCTCTCAGGAGGCTAAAGCCTCGGATCCCAACCTGGTTGATCCCAGTTGGTCCAGCGCTACAAGCGTAACCTACTCCTTACCTGCTAATAGTGGAGTTACTCTGGGGGACCTTATAGAGGTAAGTGCTTCGGGCAGCGTTCAGATTAGAACCATCGTAGGGACAGCGGCCCCGGGACTCGAAGTCGCTCCCGCCCTAGACGGAATTCCTAATAACGTATCCCCTCACTTTAAAGTATACTCTATACTGGGGGCGTTCAATTTCTCAGACTACGGGTCTACTGCCCAAGCCGCAGCCGAAACTCGAGCGGCCTACACTAAGTTTGTAAGCGAAACATTCGTCTCTGTAGGCTCGAAAAAGCAGGCTAGCGAAACGGAGTGCACTACTTCTAAGCAGGCCTCCGAGACCGCCTGGGGCACTGCGGAGACTTCCAAGGCCCTGGTACAGGCTAAGGACGCAGAGCTCACAAAAGCCCAAAGAGTAGAGACGGAAGCAACCGCGGAGTTAATTGCTTACTGCCCCACCCTAGACATATCCTCTCTATAGGACCTAAAAAAAGAGAGGCCCCTTAAGGCCCCTCTGTGTTACTGATTAACAGCCCTCTCAAAGAGGTTCTCTTGAGAGGACAGTATCTCGGCGGATCTCCGGCATCCGTCAACCTCTACGTTTGTTGCCAGGAACAGTGCTATACTCTCAGAAGTTTCGGGGTCTCTTTCTAGTACCGATTCGAGAAACCCGTCTTCCAACGCTTTTCTTATGTGCCTGAGTTTCAGACCGGAGTCTGAGGTGTTTGTGACGTTGTGTACCCAGGCAGACTCCTTATCACGACCCCTTTGTTCGTCTAGAAAGTCCTTCACGACCCGCAGCCCCTCTCTAATCCTGGGGGATGTTGTTACGCTACACAGTTTAGATATCACGGAGTCTAGCTTAGATAGGTTAGGCCCCCCTAGACTTTCTAGTATACGCAAGTTGGTCTCCCTGGAAGTTCCCGCCTTAAAAAGGTCTCCCATATCCAGTACTCCCGCCTGGCGAAAACACGCCTCCAGTTGCTCCGTGTTGTCTTTACCGGGTATTAACATTGATATTGCAAGCGCTGTGAAGGCAACATCAAATTGAGTCAGCTCTATGTACCTCTGTAGAGATAAGTTTCGGAAAGCCTCGACTTGCTTCCTCCCGTCCCTCATAACCTTCGTTCTATACCCTTTCCTGCCGGTAACAGAGGGGTCCCACTCTAGGGTGTCCGAGTACGTCTCGTTCTCTTTAAGAAGAAGATTCCAGTGGACATCATACTGCCACTGAGAAACTAATTCTAAGTATCTAGTAGCGACTTCTCTAACCTCCGGAAGTTCCGTAACCCTTTTGCCGTAGAGGGGGTCATTTGTGGTGGGTGAGATGTGTGCGAGGTCTATTAGGTATGACCCAACACGCGTGCTCCCTGACATAATATGCCAAAGCCGCTCGGAGAGAATTTCTTCGGAAGTGTTCTCGTTGGGGAACTCCACGCGGACTCTCAGGTGTGTGACGGATGTGGTAGCAACTCGAAGATCGTATATTGCTTTTAAACAAGCTCGAGCTACTTTTGAGGGGTCTAACGATTCCTTAGTCTCCTCTCGTACTGTACGCCTCCTCTCATTTTTTCCTGCGGATTTATTGACCGAACCCCAAAAGTTTACAACACTCTGGAGTTCGCTAGAGGCAGAACAATCCTCGGAGTCTAGAGAGTTAGTCCATGCTAGGGCCGGGAGAACAGTGTTCCTACCCGCTAGCAGGGAGCACCTGTGATCCCCTGTTAGAAGCAGCGCGGGTTTTGAATCTCCCCCCAGGAGTTTAGCCGCCTCGGATTTTGCCTTTCTAGAGGACATCCCAGGAGGCGCTACCGCCATTGCAAACCTTCTATCACGCCCGTTGTACCTGTCCAGCGGTGCCACAGTACCCAAGAGAACGGACACGCCTGGGTTTAGGTTCACCCAGATACTGTGTTCCCTGAGGTAGGCCACATTCTTAGTTTCGTCTACTACCCCGTTTTCCCAACGGAGTACCTTCTCAAGTTTTACCTCTTCAGGTATTACAATTTTCACCAGTTTTTCTCCTCATCCCACGAGGTGGGTCTCCGTAACAACGACCAAAGATCCTGGTACTCTGGTACGTGAAGATCCGCTAAGCTTTTAAACTCAAGCCCACGCCAGTTGGTAAGCCTAACCGACAGAGTCTTAGAACCGAGCACATCTATCGATGAAAAGTCTTCTTCCCAAGACCCGTAAAACATCTTATTACGCGTGTATTTCCCACTACCTAGCACCCAAGCAAGAATAAGAGACTGCTCCTTAGTCAGGGGGATCTTGTCTCTTTTTAACCGGTGCTCTAGGTGAGGGTGCTCCTCAATGAATCTCTTTAGGGTGAAGGTCTGCTCTCTGTACGCCCCCCAAGAGCGTACAGTCTTCACCAGGTATTCTCCCTTGCGCTCACTGGGCGTAACTCGGACAACAGAGCCCTTGTGACCCCTAGGCCCGAGCGCAGAAAGGGTGGCGTCACATCCTATGAGCTGAATCGCGGCATGTATTCCTGGGTTCTTGTACGTGGGGATAACCTTCCATCGATTTAATACGGAAGCTTTCACAAAGGACTCCAATTCCTGCGGAGAAACCCCTCCTGAGCAACGCTGTCTCCGCCACTTGCTGGAAGAATCCTCGCAGTAGCTACGGCCGTAAGAAGCCTCCGACAGAACACAGTTACGGCACTCGCGGTTCCCGAAAGCTCTGCTCTTGCCTGCGCTTACATTCCGGGCCTTCACTCTCGAGTAGGCTTTTTTTATCGACTGCTCCTTTAAGTCGATAAGCGTAATGCACGGGTACTCCTCACAGAACAGATCGTCAGTAGCTATAGACGACTTGACTAGGGTCATCCCGGCATGTTTTCCCAGAGAAGAGTCCCAGTCTTCAGTCCCCAAGTTGTTTCCGGTGACGCCCCAAGTGGTAGTATTAAGAAGCATTTCTGAGATGTCTAGTACTGACTTAGGGATGTTGTCTTGCAAACAGGTTTCCTGGACGTCGCAGGAAGTGCAGCCTTTGTCCGAAAACTTCAACATACTGGTACAGTTGTCCGTGAACTTTTTTAATTCGTATACATCTCCCATAGACACAACCGAGTAGAGTATCTCTGAGAGTTCCTTAATAGACTCCTGTCGGGGCATAACGTCGGTCACTAAGCCGTTGTAGTATACCGCTAGTGGTTTCCCCAAGAAGATACTTAGTTTCTTGGCCGCTTCCACGGACTTGTCTAGGGTCTCTCCTCCGTCAGCGTAAACTCCTGAAAGGGTAACCCTCTTTAAAGCGGGTCTGCCGTCCCAACCAACCCCGCTCCAGATGTGTACCACTGAGGAAGCCTTAGTTATATTAAGAGTTGTCATACTTGTCCTCCTCTTCCCAGAGTCGTGTTTTTCTAGTATCTTCCTTATCCAGAGCGCGCTTAAAACTTGCCTGAAGGCACTCGTTCCTTGCCGGAGCTAGGACTTGACCAACGTAGCTAAGTTTGCCTCTTAGGTGGGATATTAGGGCTTCTGTGGTGGTTATCTTAAAGTTTACCTTTTCTCCGGCTCTCTTGACCTGAGACTCGAAACCGTACTTCTCGCAGTTATTAAGGATGGCCCGGAGGTCTTTGTACTTTTCACGCCTTATATTGGCGTGTTCGTTAACTACTAGACCTAGAACTTCCTGCCTCCGCCATTTAGGCGCTACACGAATCTTGTGTACCCGCCACCCGGTTTTTTTAATAATACTGATTACCGATTCTTTAAAACGGTCAACTTCTGTCCTTGGAAGAACTTGTGGGTGGGTCAGGTAGATATTATCGGAGTACCGTATATACTCCCACCCCAACGACCGCGCGATTCGTAGTACTTCCTGGTCAAAGAAAAGGTCAGCCACCCGATTCGCGACCGTAGGGGATATGGGCGTGCCCTGGGGCATAAACCGTCTTCCCCTGGAGTCGGTACAACAGCACAGTTGTGCCATAAGGCTGGAAACCTGTCGGTTGTAGCCTACTGTTGTAAACATCTTCCTTACCTGGCTCAGTTTTATGGACCCGAAGAAATTCTTTAGGTCCATAGTTAGCAGTATACCCGCCCCCGCACATTTCCGAGCGGCATCGGCGGTACGCCGCCCCTTCTCGTACGCCGCCACGTGGTCCCCAACAGGGATTTTCTTCACAAAGTTCCTGTCTAAGGACCGCTGCACCGCTTTGAGTCTCTCGTCCGGAACATGAATGGGTCGCCTCTTACCCGCCCGCCCAGACTTTCCCCGTTTGGCCACGCTATGCTCTTCATACATAGAACCGCTATGCCCCGCAGGTACTTGGGATCCTCTAATTAGCCACCACAGCGTTTTATTTCGTATCCCCAGATTTAGGGCTAGAGTGAAGTCATCTATCGCTGTGGGAAGGCCCTCGTTAGGTCTAGTTAGACCAATCTCTTCTATAACAGTGCTTTTGTAAGCCATTACTACTCTCCTCAGCGTATCGCTGAATTACGCCCCTGTGTGCCAACTAACAAGCCTCCCAGCTTCCTTGATGGTTTCCTCAGGGTACATTTGTGTAGGCGCGTTGAAGGACATCTCAGAGAGACATACGTCTCCCCCCAGCTGGCAGTCTCCGTGCATATGTTCTAATAATCTAGGACAAGCCCTGCAGGGCGGAGTGATGATATCATCAAGTATCTTTAACTCTGCGCTGTCGGGTACTATGGGAGCGCCTTTAAGAATCGCTTTGTGGGGCCAATCTATATCCCTCGCCCTGGAACCTCCGTTTTCTTTAGCACCTCCCCAGGTCCACTTCTCATTTGCTAGGTATGAGGGCCTAGAGTGGTTAGATCCCCCCTTGCTAGATAGGTTCAATATGGGGATAAGAAGTCTCCAGTCCTCAGCGGTCCCGTCGTCTAAGGCCTGGCATAAAGCCTGTATCTCTGGAGATCCGCCCTCCAAGTGTGGGAGTATTGACCTCCCCACCCCCGTGCGGGATCTTCCAGCCGAACCTCGTTTTTCTCGCCTTTTGTATTCGTTCTCGTTGGTAAGGATAATGAAACCGGGAAGCTTTTTGGACGGACCTCTTCGACCCGCCTCTCTTGATACGGTTTCGTCAATGTGGAGCTTCTCCAGAAGGCTTCTAACAACCCCCTTAATAGGCAACACGAGGTTTATAGGGGTTAGGCTTTGAGCCCTGATTGTCGCCTCCTTGCGGAAAATATACACCCTGTCGAAGGGAAACTTTCGTCCGGCAGCATACCGCTTTATCTTTAGGCATATTATACTCATGTGTTTATCCTAACGACCCTCCCGTAGGAGCAGTCTTCGTCTTTTCTCCGAGAGCTCCAAGCGGACCCTGGAACGGAACCCGAAGGAGTAACTACCCACACCACAGGGCACGGAGCTCTATTCTCTCTTCGGGGGAGAGGGCACTCACCGTCGGTTCCGTAAATTATAATGTCGGGTTTTAAGTCTTTAGCTCTTACGAAGACTTCGTTAAAGTCGGTTCCTCCACGCCCACTAAGAAGTGTTTGAGGAGTAGACCCAGGCTTCAAAGTATATTCCTTATGTATTCTAGTGTCCGCCTCTATCACCGTGATACTCATACACTCAGAGGCTTTTTGAACCCCCTGTATCTCGCTAAGACAGAGAAGCATTTCCTCAACGCTCATGCTAGCGCTGGTATCGATGGCAAACAGTACATCAAACTTAGGACTCGTTTTTGTCCCTGGATAAGGGGACGCTTTCCCTCCAGACTCTAGGAGTCTCCTCTTAGGCCGGGACATGCTTCTAACAGTACGAGTTTTCTTAGAATTAGTTATTAGTCTTCTAAGTAGATGATTCCAGGGGATAGTCGGGGGTCTAAGAAGGTCTTCAACAAGCTCCTGCACGTTCCCACTTAGCTTACCCCTGCCTTTTGTTGCTGCCTGAGCATTCTTGACAGTTTTCTTTATTTTCCTTTCTGATCTATCCGCAGCACCCTCTATCTCCGTAGTGGTCATTTTGGATAGTTCGGATTCAAGATCCGCGTGTGCGTTCAGGGGCGCTCCCTCCTTGTGGTACTCCTCTAGGATATCTGCCAGTTGGTCGGGAGTTAGGGTCACTTTTTGAGGCGGCGGTCCTTCCCCACCCTCTCTGTCCTCCGGACTAACCACGATGCAATCCCCGAGGTCGGTTGTAGAGGCTCCCTCGCTCTGGTTCATCTGAGGCAAGTTGTGAACATTTTCTATTAGTTTGGCCGCGTACCATTCGTAGGACTTGCCAAGGGGCAGCCCTGCGTCGGAGGGCAGTATGCCAGGCAACTTCCCAGGTCCCTCCTGACGAAATTGCGCCTCGGTACACTCCCTAGTGCTAATTAGGAGGGAGTTTACCGCGTAGTCAGCAGCCACATTGCTGACCTTCATCAGTAGTTTTTTCCGGTGTTCCGGAGCCCCTGCGTAGAGTCTCATGGCTCGGGGGATGTGGTTTAGGACAAGATGTAAAACCTCATGGGTTATGATAAGAACCAGAGTATCAAAGTTAAGTTCTCGTATCAGTTTGGGGTTGTACATGAGTACGTTAGCCCCTTCTTTGATTGTCACCGCCATGGTGCCTACGTCTGGGTCCTCTAGTTTAACCAAGCTATTAATAACCGTGGGGTAGAAAGTGTGTGTCTTTCCCCTCCCTGTAAGTAAATAGGCTAGAATCTGATCTAGACTAGCTTTCATAAGTAATACCTCCTAGTATTAGCTCGACTGTTGGAAAGGCGAGCCGTGATGATTGACCAGAATACTGATCCTACTTTTGACCTCTTTAAGAAGATTGTAGAAGAACGTCCTTCTTTGGGAGAACGAGTTAAAACTGCGCAAGTTGGTAGCGAGGTTAGAAACAGCCTTCCGGATTCTTCTTTTGCGAATCCTTCGGATAGGATCTTTCCCATACATACGCCTGAGGATGCCTTACTATCCATGGCGTACGCTACAAAACAGGCGGGTGTCTCTTCTGAGACTTTGAACAAGATAGAAACCGCGATGGATCTCTACGGAGTAGAACTACCCGACCCCGTTGAAGTAAAGCAGGCTTCCTCTAACGTCAGGTATTTAGTACCAAACCAGAAGTTGTTCCCTATAAAGACTGCCGCGGATATTTCTGGGGCGGAGATAGCTCTCCACAGGAACTCAAAAAAGCTTTCGCCAGATAGTATGGCGGTTGCGTCCGTTACGCTTATAAAGCAGGCGGCTTCCTACGGAATGAATGTCTCCAGGAAAACTCTTCAGGCCGCGGGTTTGATGCAGTGTGACCGGGATAAAGCTGCTGAGTGGATCGAGGCCCGTGCCATGGCTTCGGACACTAGTTCAGAGGCCTACCTCAAGTTAGCATCTGTGGTCCGGGGCTGCCCGGAAGACTCAACCCGAGAGGACTTGACAAAGATAGCAGGGGCTCTACAAGAGCTTGATTATAACGCAGGACTCACGAGACACTATGGTAAGACCCTTCCCAGTCCGCAAGATACAGTCTTCAACTCCAAGGTGGCGATGGGGTCTTCCCTTGAGCTAGCAGGAGTCCCCATCCCCGTGAATAAGTTACTAGATATCTCCCCGGACATGTACGGAGACATTTTGGGAGAAGATATCGTTTCAGAGATATCTTCTGATGGGGAAGTTGATTTAGAAAACCTTCTAGCCATACTTCCAACCCTACCTTCAGACCTACAGGAACTCCTAGTCGGTAAACTAGGCCTAGATGGTTAGTTTAGACGCTAAGAGACTCCTCACGTCTACAGATGCTCACGGATTAACTTTAATGGTTGCCTGCGACGTCCTCACGTCTGGAGCTTGCTTTGCTTGGGAGACCGACACCTTGCTTACTTACCTGGAGTCGGAGAATTGTTTGCCTGATGAAGATAGTAGGGATCGACTGCTAGCAATGCTCGCGATAAGACTAAACCCAGCTCATCTATGGGACGGGTTTGTATTTTCTAATGTTGCCACGGCTCTTGCGGGCACTGCGTGTTTTCCAGAAATAATGGAGGAGTGCTCTGTTGCTGAGCTGTGCTGGGCCGTAACGGAGCTCCGAGAAATGTCAAATCAGTATACCCTATCCCACCCCGAGTACGGAGACGAGCCCGCAGTATACGCCGCAGCCGTGTGCTCAAAGAACAGCTTGGTGGTAATACCCCCCGAGCTTTCCTTCTGCGAACAATCTCTGGGGAGCATGCCCTCGGTGGAGGACCCCGCTTCCCTTAGAGAGAAGGTTATCCAGAAGTTATCCCAGGATATAGAGGTAGATGAGGAGTGTCCAGCTTGCACCCAGGCGATGGTCTTAAGAGAAGCTGGACACTATGTAGAGGTCAATAGGAGTAAGTTACTCTCGGACCTGGCTTTATTACGCGCGTAGTTTCCACCGTCCCGCGTCCCATTTCCATTTACCCACGAAAGAGTTACCCCAGGCCTGCATAAACCAGGCGGGCAGGTACTTTGAACTCTTAGAAATAGCTCGAGCGGCGTTCGAGTCTAGTATATAGGTACTGCACCAGTCCTCCTTGTGGCGGCAACCTCTACCGTAGGCCTGAACTAGTGTTTGAGCCGCCTTTAAGTTGTACCAAGTATCTCCGTCTCTAAGTGCTCTCCGGGCATTAACCTTGCTGTCCCCCAGACTTGCGTAGGGTGTCTTGAGCAAAACCTGAACCCGAACTCGATCATCGATACCGTTCAGGCCTTCGGTAACGCTAGGTGATACTAACCAAGAATCCTGAGAGGCGAAAAATTTCTCTAACAGGTGATCCAGATCATCGTCTCTTTCATGCCAGATAAACCTGGCAGCTGCTCCGGGAGACATAAGCTCCTTTAAAGCGGCGGCATTAGAAAAGGAGTGAGTATGTATAATCCCCTTGTTTCGTCCGTGTCTCTCAAGGATACCCTCTATAATTTTAGCTGCTTTTGGCAGAGTTTTTTCTAGAGACTTTCTTGACAAGCTTCCACAAAACTCAGCTATAAGAGGTCTGTTCTCCAGTTCAAAGGTGCTAGGAACGTCCAGAAAGCAAGCTATATCTCTCCCTCTAATCCCGAGGTCTCTTAAAAACGGGCCTGTGTCCACTGTAGCAGACATTAAGAGAACCCTACCTCCAAAGGAAAACAGGTACTTGTGCGCCAGGGACCCTGCGACTACAGGTTTAAAAGTCACCCTACCTTTCTCTAAGTAGTACACCCAGTTTTTAGGACTCTCTTTAACGGAGGCTATTAACCACCTAAGGTTGTCTATTAAGCACCCGATTTTTATCAACCGGGTTTTGGTGTCATCGGATATCTCTACAGGTTTATCGGCCTCTACAAGAAGGCTGGGATTATCTTCTCTTAGAGATACCAGGGACTTGTCCAACCCAGCCCCGGAGCCCTCCACTAGAATACCGAGCTTGCTGAACAAGTACGCGGACTTTCCGATAAGTTTCGGTAAGAGGAGCTCTTCTAGGTACTGACTCAAGTCGGTAACGGAGGGATCCGTTAAGCTCAGTATTTCTTTTACATGCCATTTCTCTAAATGCTCCCCCAGCCTAATGTTGACGCTAACGAAATCAGACACCCGGCTCTCGACTAGATGAGCCTCGTCAACTATTAAAAGATCTCGCTTATCAAAGGTGCCCGCTAAGTTAGCGTGAGTTAGGAAGCTTGCGTAGTTGTTAAGACTTAGAGAGGAGTTAACCGCCTCTCTCTTTGCCTGTATGTAGAGGCATTGGTCTCCGTCGTAGCGTTCTTTCGCCCTTGAAGAGCAGTTGTCTCGTATAAAGGAGAGTCGATCACTTGGAGTCGGTTCTTCGTCTGCTAAGCATCTGGAACAGTCCCTACGAGGGTTACCCCTTTTTACAGCGGTAGTGCAGGAGTAGTTAGCCTTTCCCCACAGGGAAGAAAGTCCCAAGGACTTGAAGTCCTCTACGTACTGATCCTGTAGGAACCGGTGAGACGCCAAAATGTGAACCTGACCGCCAGACTCCCGCACCTTCTGGGCCAAACTAATAGCGACGGCTGATTTTCCGCAGCCTGTAGGCCCTCGAAGGACCATAAATTTTTTTTCTTTTGGTGCTTCTAGCCCCTCCTCAAGAGCCAGAAGCACGTCCCGTTGGTGAGCGTAAGGTTTCTTACCCTCCAACGGGAAGTGCTCTAGTATACTCTTCATATAGTCTCTCCTAGAGACCTATTTCAGACTCCACAGCCTCCAGGGTCTGGCTTTGGTTCTTAATAGCCTCTATATAGTCTGGCGTTGTAGCCAGCCTTTTATTTAGTAACCGAAGATACTGTCGGTCTTCCTGAGACCCACAGGCTTGGTGAAACTCAGAGAACAGTTGTCCTCGAATTTGGTCTGGTAGATCCAGGCAGAATTTACCTAGATTAGCGGCCAAACTCTTGCTTGGGTTGGGTTTATTGCTAACCATGACGCGGGCGATGTTTCCCACTAAGGTGGTCACCTTGTCTACCCCACCTTCCTCCAAAGCTAACTTAACTCTTTTTGGAAGATCTTCCTTGGAGCAATAATCTTCGATTATTTCCCGAGGCCCGATAACCATCTCCCTGTGCCGGATAAAGTCGAATAGACTATCGGTCATTCCCTGACCTATTAGGGACACCATGACAGTGTCTATTTCCGACAGGCTATCCCTAACTGCGCCTATTTCGCAATCAGTATGCTGCATAAGAATACTTACGTCCTCCCACGCGGCAGGGTTTGAGTAAACTTGCTCAGCAGCTCGAGCGGCCGTGTCCAGCAAGTGGTTAGGATTAGTCTCGATATAGTCCACCACTATCGGGTGAAACTCATTCTCCCGAGCGTATTCAAGCCAAGCCCTGCTGTCTTCTCTAACACATAACCACTTGACCCTGCGTCGAAATGCGTGGTCAGTTTCCAGCTCATTGACTGAGTAGTCCCCACCACTTGGGTTCTGAGCGATTGCTATGTGCCACCCGTCAGGCAGCTTGAAGCTGCCCGTTCCACGTTGATCCATGAACGCGAATACCGCCGCAGCGGTGGGAGCGGAGGCTCTGTTAACCTCCTCGAAAACCAAGATGCCCTTGTCATGTTTCTTGGTCATCTCATGGAGACGAATGTCGATCAGGTTTTCGTAGTAGTTACCGTTCTCGGATCTCCAGGGAAGACCTGCGATATCCTCGGGGGGGACCACCTGGGAGTAGTAGTCAAGGTACCCCCAGCTGTTCTCCTCACAGATCTGCTTGTAAAGCTGGGTTTTGCCTATCCCAGCCTCACCGACTAAGCAGGGAACCTTATCAATAGCAAATAGCTGTAGAACAGCCTTCTTTGCCTGCGGTAAACTCTTGATTCCCACGCCGAGTTTTTCCCAGAACTTGTTAACTGAGTCGCCATTTAAGTTAGACATTTATTTATTCCTCTCTTGGAGTTAGAATATAGAACCGATTACTTTGAAAAATAGCCAAGCTATTTGACCCAGTATCGCGGAAACAACCAGGGGAAACTCGGACCCCATAGTTAGGATTAAAAGTAGTATGGAACCGAAGATAACGTCCCATGGCCAATGATTATCTGATGAAAACACCTAAAGTCTCCTCGGAGAAGGGGGAGGATATCCCTCTTGACAGAAAGACTCTGGCGTCCAAATTGTTTCGTTTGGATGGAAAAGATTTTTCCCTAGCGAACTACCCTATGTATGACGCTATATACAAGGGCACGTGGAAGTCCACACTACTTAAGTGTGGGCGTCAGGTGGGTAAGAGCGTATCAGCAGCTAACTTTACTATTGCAGATAGCATAGCGATACCCTACTTCAAGACTTTGTACGTTTCGCCAACGTTAAAACAAACGAGTGGGTTCTCGAACACCAGAATCGCTAAAATCATGCGTCACTCGCCTCTAGTTAAGCATAATTTTATGGGCGACTCCCAGACGGATAATGTTTTCTTAAAGATATTGTCAAACGGAAGTGAAATGATATTCACCTACGCTTTTGATAACCCCGATAGAGCTCGAGGTTACACCGCGGACCGAGTTCATTACGACGAGGTCCAGGATATACTATATGACGAGGTGGTACCCGTCATTAACGAGTGCATGGCCAATTCTGACTATGCATACGTTGGTTACACAGGAACTCCTAAGACCATGGAAAACACCATTGAGTATATATGGCAGAATTCCACACAGTCGGAGTGGTGTATTAAATGTGATTCTTGCGGGTCTTACTCCTTTTATATTGATGATAAGGGGCTCGGTAAGAAGGGGCTGGAGTGCATAAAATGCAGGAGCCAAGTTAATCCCAGAAACGGAACTTGGGTTGACATGAATCCCGTTCCTAAAGATACGGATCCGGCTGACCCCGCGTTCTACAGAACTAAGGGGTTTCACATACCCCAGTTAATACTTCCACTTAATAGTGAGTACCCCGATAGGTGGGCGCGCATACTAGATAAACACGACACCTACAGCCAAAACAAGTTTAAGAATGAGGTTCTAGGTGTATCTGACTCCATAGGAGCCCGGTTAATATCCCTAGAGGAGCTACATTCCTTCTGTACCCCACATTCTTTTGACTGGGCTCCTACCAAGCCTGTGGGGGTGGATACTCCTATCGTTGTAGGAGGGGTTGACTGGTCGGGCGGAGGATCCGCGGGTAAGTCTCGTACTGTAGGATGGATCTACGGAGTCCGTGGAGACAAGCTGAAAACCTTATGGTACAGAATTTACGATGTGGCAAACCCTGTTGATACCGTAGACGAGTTGGCCCGTGTGTTCAGTCTCTTTAATGTCTCCCTCGTTTTCGGAGATGCTGGGGAGGGGGCTTTAGCTAACAGTGTGCTCAGAAAGAAGCTAGGGGATACTAGGGTATTCCAGGTTCAGTACTCAGGGACGTCCTCCAGGGCTCCTATATACTGGAATAACCAGGACCGCTACATGGCGGACCGAACAGCGTGTATAGACAACTTTTTATTTGATGTGAAGAGCGGGAAGGTTACCTACCCTACAGAGAAAATATCTAAGTTCGCTTTTAGTGACATGTTAAATGTCTTCGAAGAAGTAACCGTGACGGGAAGAAAGGTGTGGAAACACCCTCCAGGCCTTCCTGACGACGCTCTCCACGCCCAGGTATTCGCTTGGATTGCCGCCAGGGTTACTACTAAGAATCTCAAGTTCTACGCTTAATACGAATTTTGTTGGATCAGAGAACTCGAGCTCGGATCTAACCTATATTCGGGGCCCGGACGAGGCGAAGCCGAAGTCGCCTTACGGGCCCCAGTACTACTAAGGGAAAGTTACTTTCCCGGTATGGGAGTTAAAGCTATTAAGCACTTACTTATACCATAATAACGTATGTTATTACGGTCTCTAAAAGTCTTCCGTTTCCCCGTAAGACACTCCCACTAAGACATCGTAGGGCATGGGAACTATTATGTCCGGAAACTCTTTTTCTATATGCTGTGTTATGGACCTTTCCAGGAAGGAGCTTAAGTTGTCTAGCTCGCTCTCAGGGAACTCTGCGCAAATAGAGTCGTGAACAGTTAGCAGAAGCCTCCCTCTAATCTCGGGTAGCATTGTTGATATGTTCTTTAAACAGGACATAACTATGTCGCTACAGTAGGACTGAACCAGGAAGTTAACTCCCTGTCTCTGGTTCTTGTTCCTAATTGATCGGTCCATATTTACCATGGGGAATCTTCTAACCCTGCCGTAGGGAGTAGACACCCTTTTATTAAGCATAATTTCCTTATGAGTCTCGTTTATGTACTCTCTTATTTTCGGAAACCTAGTCATTAGTTTGTCTATTATTTCTTGGGCCCACTGCTCCTCGAAGCCCATCCTGTCATGTAGTCCTTGAGCAGTGATCCCGTACAATGTGCCAAACACCACCTGCTTGGTCTCCTTGCGAAGTTTTACGAAGTTAGAGCCCGCTACCTTTCTTCCCTCGTTAACCTCCTCGTAAGAGTATCCGTGGATCTCTGCGGTCATCCAGGAGTGAACATCCAACCCGTCCCTAAGAGCACGTATCAAGCCTTCGTCTGGTGCGAATCTTGTCAAGACGCGCACCTCCGCGCCTGCAAAGTCGAAGTCTACCCAGATGAGCCTATCTTCCCTAGTCCAACCGTACTTACTGGCCAGACCTACGTTGTAAGCACTGCCCCACCAAGATTCCTTGTGGACGGGTGCGGGAATGAACAGCTTCTTTATACTCCTCTTTCCTTTTCTACTAGCCACGCTTGGAGGAGTGTTCTGTAGGTTGGGCGAAGAACTAGAGCTTCTCCCTGTCGCTGTTCCGTTTAAGTGTATAGACCCGTGTATCCTACCGTCTTCCGCGGACAGAGTTTTTAGTCGGTCAACGTATGTTGATTTAGCCTTGGAGACCTTCCGCAGCTCTACTATTTTTCCGGCTATCTCATAACCCTCTTCGGAGTATTCCTTAAGGACGTCCGCGGTCATCGAAGCCTGGCCCGTAGCGGTTTCCTTTTTTCGTGGCAAACCATAGCCCCCGATAAGTACGTCCCCTAGAAACCGAGGGTTGTTTATAACCATGTCCTCCTTGGGTATCCCTAAGTCTTTATTTATCTGAGTCTTTATCTCTTCTTCGAGAACCAGGGACTCTTCCTGGAGATCCTCTGCTAGGGAAGTGGCGTACTCCTGGTCGAGATAAACTCCTTCAGACTGCATATCCGCAAGGACTTCTGTTAGGGGTAGGTAGTGCCTGTCCATAAGAGATATGAGATTATGTCTCCCAGTAATCTCCCTCCGCGTAGGATCTTCCTTATAAGCTCTTACCCTCTGCATAACGGAGATGGACCTAGTTATGTCCGCATCTATCGCGGCGTACAGGCTTAGTAAATCTACATCCAAGTCCTCGTAGGTGGTCTGCTCTCCTTCTAAGGCCTGAGAAGATTTAACCTCCATTTTAGCCTCCTTCTCGTAGACCTTGGCCTCCTTCTTCAGGTGCCTAAGCCTCTTCCTGTAAGATTTTAACCATTGGTCGATACCATTACGAAGCTCTCGTAGGTTGCTTAAGTTTACCTTTTGTTCCGGGGTTTTATTCTTCTCCTTAGTCAACTCTGATACTGACTTTTTAACCCGGTCCAGTTCTACCTTTCCGAGGCGAGCGACCTCTCCTTCTGAGGATCCCCTAGGGTATGAGAAAGAGGGCTCCCCTAGTTCGGAAGAGCTAGCTATAAATACGGGGTCAACACTACTGGACAGATCCCCGAGTATCTTCTCGTTAGCCAGGGCGTTAAACCCCTCTTTTATGGACTCCTCGTACCCCGCGTACTCAGGTAGGTAGTTGGTAACTACGCTTTTAAGACTGTAAAAACCCTTACTATCTTCATTTATCATGTGCTCGCCCAGGAGCCCGTCCCACCGAGTATTATTGACACCGCTTTTTAGCAGTATGGTCTCGTAAGAGACTCCCACCACTCTCTCCAAATTATCCCGATACTGGTCGCTCGTACAAAGATCCCTGAGTTTCGGCATTAGAGCGTATTTAAACATCTGGTAGTCGTACTTCCAATTCCACCACCCTTTGGGGTGCCTGGACATCGTCATCTTTAGGACGTGCGGAAGAGCTTTTCGCCAGTCGTATTCTGCTTCTCGGTGGTTTAGCAGTATGGCGCACGCTTTCTTCTCCGCTACGCTGGCGGACACCATTATAATCTTGGCTTCCTGACTCCAAGGTTTCAGAGTGTTGGTTTCCGTGTCTAAAGCCATTAGAGTATTCCCTATACTCTTTCCGGGGAGAGAGTATGAAGAGTACGCGTCACAGACCGATTCCACTTCTTCTAGCGTTTTCGGGAGGTCATACCTCTCCCGGAGATGTTCTGGGTCCACAGACTCTAGATTGTCTTTGGCCGCCGCCTCCATAAATGCGGTTCTCATATCAGACTTAAACATCTCGTAGAGCCCCGCGCTGTCCTTAACCAGCTGTATGGGGGATATAGTCGGGATAACCGTGAAGGAACTCCCGCCAATACTAGCGGACATAGCTTGACCCCTTATCTTACGGACACTGCCCGCTATGCCCAATGACTTTATGGGCGCGGATCCCATAGCAAATATAATCTTTGGAGATGCCTTTAAGATGCTTCCGTGGGTCATACTTCTAGCGCAGTGAGATATTATCTCCTTATCTAAGGCTCCTGCAGAGCAGTGGACCGCGTACATTAGACGCTTGCCCTTGCTCACTGCCTGGATAGGTCCCATCCGGTTAGTATACCGGGGGTCTCTTTTTTCTTCAGAAACTAGATCCTCAATGGCCCCTCGAACGATCCTTCCGGACCGGTCGGTAAAGAATCCTCCCCACCCCGGAGGAGAACCTCCCAGGATTAATATTGAGCAAGGGGAAGCCCCTTGACTTAGTTCCATGTTTTCTGATCCATACTCCCTACATCCAATGCAGGAGCTTGGTTTTATAACTCTCATCTAGATACTCCTGTGTCCCACTCCTCTAGCATTGGGCCGACGTCGTACACGGTGTAGTCTGAAGTGGCTACGCCTACCTTTAGGTACCTCTTTATACCTCCAGGAACGCGCCTTACGATGTCTTCAGACACGACCATTTCCACGTCAGAGTCTGCCAGTTGTTTTAGTCTGTTGGGAGTCTCCCTTCTATAAGTGGAAACTCCCCTAAGAACTCCGTGGAGCGCGTCTGCCCAAATAACCACTAACCAGCGATTGTCCTTAGTACCGTCCTTAGAGTCAAACTCTACGTATCTGACACCACTCTCAGTTTCGTTTAGCAGACTCCTCTCTGTGGGGTCGCTTAGGATAGACCTTACAGTAGAGTGCCTTATCTCGGAGGTGGGTCTGCTGTACTCGATTGGCGCGCTTAATATGTGCTCGAAAAGAGCATGCTTTTGCGTCCCCTGTATGACCTTCTTTAGGTACTCGGACTTCGCAATAACAAAGTCTCGTATGAAAACGTGGGGGTTTCTACCGGACAGCCACACCATTGCAGCAGCGATTATAACTCCGTCTAAGAACCTACTAGGGATCTCTACCCCCGAGCTTCTCCCGAGCATATTCATGGCTAGGGGGTTGCTATAGGTAACTCTGAGTTCATGTATGTTTTTCAGTAGGTCTGGGGTGTGTCTAAATACCCCCGTTGTTATCTTTCGTCTAAATTCCCGAAATAAATCCGATCCATATTTTTCTCTAAGCACGACCTTAGGGTTCGGATGGCCTTCCCTGAGAACCGTGTGGATCTGTATGAAACGGGACACATCAGCTTCATCTCTGAGGTACTGAATTGCAGCGCACCAGAGTTGGCATCTCAGAGTATAAGACGTAACTTCTTTATTCTCTATATTGCCTCGGACGATTCGAGCTTCGGGGTTTGAAGTTAAAGATCTAACATCCCTCAGTATACCTCTAACGTGAGCACTTTGTGCGTTCGACCCCGTGTCCTCGAATTCATCTAAAACAGCACCTAAGGAGCAATTATTCATCTCCTTTCGAAAGCCTGCGGTTGTATAGTTGTCCATACCGAAGGCTGATTCTAACAACCGGTGGTCACCGTCTGCTCCCGTAAGAAGCCCAAGGAACGAGCTTTTTCCGGATCCTCGGGTGCCATTTATTATAGTATATAACTGGCGGGGTAGAGCAGAGCAGACGGGGTTTAGCATTATTGCCGCCGCTAAGTACTGACAATCGACGTCCTGATGTTTAAAGCACCACCCTGTGGATATTGCTTCTACAAGAAACTCAAAAAGCTTAGGTAAGTCTGATTCGTTTCCCCCTTGAAGGTCCACCACACTAGACAGTTCTTCAGACCAGGAAGGCCTAATAAGATTAAAATAGTGCTTACCAAGTTTGGGTCCGTCCAGCCTATTCCACCGCAGTGTTCTATCAGTTTGTGACGACTCAGTCCCAACGTAGACATCGCTGCCGTTTACGATGCACCACCTGTTCTTCGTGGACTCCGCATCTTTATAGGGTATGTAGTGGCAACCGGCTTTCAGTTCTTTCAGCTCACTTAGAGGAGACATCTCCTTGATGATCTCTTCGACCGCGATTTTAACGTACTTTTCCTGAAGGGCTTGTTGTTCTAGTAGTGTTAGTTCCCGGATACCATTAGCGGTTATCCGCTGCGTTAGGAACTGAGGAACCCCCACCTGCTCTCGAGCCCAGAAGGTAATATTACCTAAGTCACTGCTCAGAGCCGCCTGAAGTTCTGCCGCTCGAGATGCGTTCCAGCTCCGCATCTCTCTCTTAATTTTATGCCATGCCAGGATTCTACCAACGCCTCCGGCAGTGTCTGTTCCAATAAACATGTATATTGTTCTTAAGGCTGTAGTAAGCCTACGCACGTACCCCTCTTCAGACTCTTCCTGCCCTATTATAAGCGCACTTATCTCCCCCTTGGAGATATCTGTAAGGATAGCAGCCTCTTCTACGTACTTGGCTTGCTCTGAAGGGTCCAGTAGGCAGGACCCTTCGTCTATTATGACTTCCCTAACAGCCCTAAGATCGTCTCTGTCCACAGACCCGAGTCGGTCGTGAAGCCTTTCCAGCACCCACTGATACGCGTACTGGTAGTTCCTTCTATGGCCCCCATCGGTTGCTCTCGCCATCGTGGCGTCTAACCACTTAACGCCCCCGTACTTTACGATGGCCTCATCGGGATCCTTGGCACCGACACAGTCCGGCCACGTGAAAACGTGCATAGGTATTCGGTTGTTCCTAAGCAGGTTTTTTACAATAACGTCCCCGTTGTGCTCCGGTGAGTCCGCTGTCAGTAGACAGGTCTTTATGCCAAAATCTTTTAGTTTATCTAAGTTGGATTCCGCAGCCCCCCCAGTAGCCAGGACTATATCGTACTGCATGCCCGCTTGGATTTGGTAGGCCATGTTCGCTATAGAGTCAAACTCGCCTTCCACAATTATGGCACTAGAATTAACGGAACTATTAGTTCCTAGTTTAGCTATGTAGTGTTGGAGACCGAAAAACCCCAGGGCGTCATCGGTTTGATCGGACACTTTAACAAAGTCTTTTCTCCCGTCGGGGCGTAAAAAATCCGCTCTAAGTTTAATAGCGGATATTTCCGTAGGGGTGCTGTGATACACAAAGGCTAAGGACCCTGTGTACTCCGCGGTGGTCCACTGTTTTAGATATTCCCGACACCTGTCTGATTCTAGTCCCAGAACCTCGTTCATTATCTTTATAGGAGGAACAACCCCGATAGGTAAGTGCCTCAGAATTTCGATGTCGTTTCGACAAGGAGCCGGACTTAACACGCCTCTCTTTCTCAGGTAATCTAAGCAAGGCTTAGCAAAATTAAAGGTGGGGTCCGCTTCCTCGTCCAAAGAAGCTTCAGCCGCCATTCTGAGACAAGTCTTAAGAGCATACTCTGTCGCCTCCCGGGTCTTCTGCATATCTTCGCGCTTTTGCAGTTCCTCCGTTACAGCGTTACTTATTGACTTTATTCGGTAGATTCTTTTTAGGTCTAAGGCTACGGAGGACCAATCCTTATTAGCTACCTTGGATAGGAACTTTATGGGGTCCGCTTCGAACAACCCGGTAGAAAAACATTTTATAAACCCCTTAGTTGTTACTATATGGCAAGAGGGGGTGTTGTCCAACGTAGGTGAGTAGGGGCTGTGTCCTACTAGTGATTTACCCTTAACTTGCCACCCGGATCCTGGAGAATACCTTTCCAGAAGGGAGGCCCAATCGGACGTAGATAGGGATCTCCACACGTCCTTGTATTTATACCCTCTTCTAGGGCTTCTTTTTTCCGCCACGATTCGTCACTTCCTTGCTTGTCTAGCTTTTTCACGTCTTGCTTTTCTTTCTTCTAGGCACATAATCTTATATTGGCACCAGGAGCAATGCTTTCCTGGGAGTATCTCACCTGTCCCGGCTTCTGTCGCCGCTTTATTTATAAACTCTACGGTGGGATGCTCTTCCCAGCCCCCGAAGGAGTTTCTCAGTATTTTATCTCCCCATAGAAGGTCTCCCGTAGAGGTAAAGTACAGGCCGGTTCTTACGGTATGAACAAAGTCCCAGGTGGTAAAGGCGAGGAGTGAATACGCGTCTAGTTGGTCCTTGGCGTACTTAAGGCTGGGGAATTTTCCTGTCTTAAGGTCTATTATTACGGCGACTCCGTCCTCAGTTATCAGCGCTCGGTCCATGACGCCTCTAAAGAAGACATCCTTACCGAAAAACCCTGTTGGAGTAAGCTCCGAGGTCATCCCGAGCCTTACTTCAACAAGGTCCTTCACGACTTTACTTGTTTTCTTGAAGGACTCTATTTTGTCGTTAAAAGCGTGGACGTTGTCCAGCATCGATTTGAAATCGTCTTCCTCTTCGTGGACTAGTTGACCTTCCTCTAAGGCTATTATCTCCGCTATTGAAGCCTCCCTACCCCGGGCGGTTTCTTCAGCGTACTTATGAACCGAGGAACCAACGCGCAACTTAGCGTCATCCAACTCGAAGATTTTTTCTTTTGGGACCACAGTCTTATCTAAGTACTGGTTCTTGAACTTCCAGGGGCACTGGATCCCGGTTTTTGCTTTTGAAAGGGACCACGGCGCAAAAGCGGTCGCTTCTGGTGTAAAGAAGGGCATTATTATCTCCAATTTGTGGGGGAAAGTCTAGGTTGCCTCTGCGGAAGAATTTTGTCCAGACCTTCTTCCTATGCCGGACATTTTTTACCTTACGCGCCCTGAAGTTAGTAAGTTGTTGTAAGTGTCCCTATTACTATGTAGGTATATAACCACAGTGTAGTTTCTTGCGTTACCTGGTAGGTTACTGTAAGCAAATCTTGCCAGGGGAAAAAACTTCCTGTACGGGGGCAGCATCAAGTCTTTTGAAGATACCATCTTAGACACCTACTACAAGGCCTTGTCTACCGTAAAGGTTCTTGGAAGATCCGAAGAGATATCCATGTTCCGTAGGTACAGGTCTTCTAGGGATCCTAAACTTAGGAGACTTCTTGTGGAGAGCTGCTTAAAGCTTGTCTTCTCCTTAGCCCGTAAGTACTGGCTAGACAGGGATCCTGAGTCTCTTCAGGCGTTAATATCCGCAGGAAACGTAGGGCTCATGGAGGCGGTTGACAAATTTGATCCTGACAGAGGAGCTAGGTTTGCTAGCTATGCTTCCTTCTGGATACTCATGCACGTTAGAACAGAGCTTACGACCCTGCACGACGTTGTTATTCCTTCTTCAAAGGCAAGAAAACTTCGCATGAGGGCGTCTTCAACAAGGAAAGAGATGGGGATAGAGGAAAGTCCTAGTCCTAGCTCAATGTACTCAAAGCTGGAAGATGTACCTGAGGCTCTGTCACGATCTACTTGTTCCGACCAAACCACAACTAGTAGTTACGTGCCCGGGCATTCTATACCCGGCGCAGACGTAACCAAGTTGTTTTCCCGTTGGTTTAGGTTCCTAACTGTCCGGGAACAGTTTGTACTCCGAGCCTACTACGGCCTTCTCGGAGAAGGAGAGGGTTTAAAGCTACGACAAATATCCTCACATTTAGGACTCTCGAGTGAGCGGGTTAGGCAAATTAAGGCCTCTGCGCTAACTAAACTTCGCAGGTGGTTTTCCTACGATGGTGTGGATTGTCCTAGTGACGTCATTTAGTCTCGCACAGCTCCTTAACAAGGAGCCGTACTTGGTCTTCCGGCACCGGGTGATCCGGGTCAGAAACACATCGGACGGACACATCCGATGTAGAACTGACAGTAAAAGACTCCCCGGGAACTAGGACCAGGTTTGCTTTAGCCGTAACCTCCAAGGGGCTCAGGCAGGTAGTACACACGGACGTGGCGTCAGCTATATCAACCACCTCTGTAGCTTCCTGAATCAGTCGGGCAGTGGTTTTAAGTTTCTCCCACACTTCGTCAGGGTTGGTGCTCTCCAGTTCTTCCTCGGATTTGGCAGCAACAATCCCTACCCGTATTCTATGAACGGTTACCTGAAATAGTTTCATAGTTGCTCCATCTGGCTAAGGAAGGTGCTCTCCAGTTCTTCCGTAGTAATGAACCCCAAACCTACGTCCTTCGCATATTGTTTAAGCATTTCAAAATCCATTGGTTGGGGGAGGTTTTCTCCGATAAGAGCTCTAAGAAGCCACAGGTCCTCTTGTTCCAGCACTCGTTTGCGCATGTAAGCTAAGTACTCAGGGTCAATTTCCTGAAGGGCTTCCAAGAGCCGGGTTCCCGCCTCAAGTTCTTTTTCTCGAGTCACTAGTTCCTCTTCTCTGAAGAAAGTATATTCTTGTCTACTAGGGCCCACTGAAGTCCTTCTATGTAACCCTCCACCCTCGCTTTAACTTTTCCGTCAGTGATTAAGACCAGGTCCTTCTGGGAAGCTTCTATCTTAGATACCACCTCGGACACCGTTCTCATCCCAACGGATACGGCAGGTTTTTGCTTCCTAGGTTTTTTTCGCCGGGAAGTCGTAGCTCCCTCGGCTATAGCTTTATCTGCTAGCTCGGAGGCTCGGAGTTCTACCTGCCGAGAAGACAAGCCTTCCGTAACAGCCTCCCGAACCAACTCTTCTCTAAGGGCCTTATCTGGAACAGAAATTATAGCTCTTGCGGAGCTGAAACTCAGCTCTTGCTCCACGAGCGCGTCCTTAACAAAGTCGTCCGCACTTAGAAGAGCCAGTCTCTGCTGTATAGCTTGTGCTCCAAGACCCATCTTGTCCTGGATATCCGGGGAATCCACCCCACCGTCTAGCAGTTTTTTAATATGTAAGGCCTGCTCATAGGCTGTCCAGGAGTTCTGAGAGGTATTTAGAGCCAACTGAGTTAACAGCCTTCTATCTCCATCGGAGTGTTCCGGCAGAACCTCAGCCCAAACGCTATGTAAATTGTGCCCCAAGTCGTCAACAGAAACCCCCTCTTCTAGAAGGCTCTCCAGCGCGGCTAAGCGTCTGTGCCCATCTTCTAAGGTATACTCTTTACCCTCAGGGTGATCAGCGACTTGCCGGACTCTAATTATGCCCTGAAGTCCAAAACTTTTTATTCTGAGAGCTAAGGTCTCTATGTCCCCGTAGTCCTTGCGGCTATTCTGGTGTGGATTCGTGTCGATAGATTCTATCTTTATTTCCGTTCGTGTAATCATGTTACCTTCTTTCTTGGAGTTTTAACTCTTGCGTCTTCAATAACGTTGTCGCAGTTAGTCTGGGTTTCTGTTCCCATTTCAGTTTCAGTTTCAGTTTCTATTCCAAGTTCATCCTTCTCCGCGTCCTCAAGAGCTCGTTTTAATAAAGTACTCAGGGCGGGGGCAAGGAACAGGTTGGCCGCTCTTACAACAGGATTAGACTTAGCCAGTAAGCTGCCGCCTAGTTTAGCAGCAGCCACTATAATAAGGACTAAAGTCTCCCGAGGTATCTTCTTGAGGGTGAGGTATCTCTTCAAATCTTTTTCCCTCTGCACTCAGACCAGTGCTGACAAAACCTCTCGCTGCACCACCAATTATCAGGACTGGTCTTTGGAAAAACCCCCGCGCTAATGCTTTCTGCTGCGTCCCGGATAAGTTCCCCGGACCAGGTTACCTGCTGAGGGGTTAGGGTTGTTCTAACCTTATTAAACCTGGGAACTTTGCCCTTAATTATATTGTCGTACCCAACAGAAGCGCAGCCCTCCACATTTGCGTACAAGGCGAGCTGGAGGCTGTTCTCCGCGTCCCTGTCGGGCTTTTTCCTTTTGGTCACTTTAGTATCAATGACCTCAACCCCGTTAGCTCCGTCTATCAAGTCTATAACTCCTCGAGTTAGGACTCCCTTAACAGGAACCTCAAAGCTTTTCTCAACGGCTAGAGGCACTATCTCTGGAGCACGGATCTTATGCCACAGTTTATACGCGGCCCTAACTTTGTCGAGCCAGTGGCCTACGGGTTTCTGTTCCCCGGTATCCGGGTCCTCAAGGGAGTCCAGTTCCGAAAAGTCAGCACTTACGATAGTGCTGGCTTCGTCCAAGGCTTCCTCTAACTCTCTAAGGGTATTAGTTTCCTGCTTAACTCTGAGAGTGTCTTCTATGATCTTATGTACGCTACGCCCCGTAGCGGTGGCTACACTACCGCCCCCTCGCTTACCTAGGACATAGGTATGGTAGTATCTCCACCCGCACATATAGTACTGACTAACCTGGCTAACAGATATGTAGCCTCGGGGTAGGTTTAGCGAGGAGTCTACCTCGGGCGTGTCTAGATCTGATAATTTTATCTTTTTGAAGTGTTCTGACATAAATCCTCCAGTACTTTTGCCGCTCGAGGTCCGCCCTCTGCCAGTGCGTCTGCCCACTTTGCTTTGGGAGACTCTCTAGGGTGCCAACGAAATCGGACTTGGTTTAAATTACGGACACGGTCTAACGCTCTCTGGTGTAGGGGTTTTAGTCCCTTGCTCTTTACGCGGTATACCCCACGAAGTTGCCTATCCACCAATTGGCTATCAGTGTAGAGAGTAACTGTCTGGGCTCCTAGAGACTTTGCTTCCTCTAAGCCCCGTATTACGGCTAGGTACTCTGCTACGTTATTAGACCCTACTCCGGCTTTCTCGGAGATAGCCGCCATAACGGTACCCTCCGAGTCTCGTATTAAAACGCCTATCCCCATTTTCCCGGGGTTAGGTTTAGCCTCCCCATCCGTTATAATTTCTAAGTGCATACTCTCCCCTTAAGGTCTTCTGTCATTTTTTGGTACCTGTTTTTTGTTACCAACAAGTCCGCTCCTTTATATTTTGTTCGTGCTTACCGTCGCTTTAGACGCGCTTTTAGAGAACTTGCACGCAGGTTCGTAGGGCTTTACCCCTGCAGCTAGGCACTCCAGGGAACGATCACAACTAACGCACTCCGGGGTCCGGGTGACCATAGCCGCCACATCTATCTTGGCCGTTAGTAGTTTGCGCGTTGCATCCATAACCGACCCTCGGATTGCAATAGTTTGAACTAGAAGTTGTTTAAACCCCTTGGCGCGTATACCAAAGTTTCTGTCTAACGACTGTAGCCAGTGATCCAGTCTCCAGTCTAGTTCGGCGTATATCATAGCAGGGGCCTTAAAGGTCACCCCTATCCCCATCGATATCTGTCCCACCAGAACTCGAGTCTTAGAGTCTTCGTTAAAAGACTTCTCTGCCGCCTTTAAATCTGGAGTAGTGCTATCATACCGCACCGAGTTAAGCCCCAAGGGATCTAGTACGGATTGTGAGAGCTCGTGAAGGGCATTAAGCATGGCTACATGTTTTGCCCAGATAATTACTTTCCTTCCTTCAGCAAGATGGCCTTCTAGAAGCTCCCTAACGGCGTCCACTACAGGGTTTTTTCCGGAGAAGGTTATGAGAGAGTTTCCAGGATCCCTTGTCTCCACCTTGCAAGCCTTAGTGTAGGGCTTTACCCCCTCCGCCACGCACTGGTTTAGCCTGGGACAGCCGTCACATATCGTGGGGTTCTTTTTAGACAGGTACAAAAAGCCGCTAGAAAGTTGCGACAACTTACTAAGTGCTACTATTTTTTCCTCTACGTTTAGAGTCCTGTTTTCTCCGGCAGAGTCTTTTATCTTGACCACTTTTCCGTCTACAATCTGGTTGTACACTTTCCTTAGCGCAGGCGTGGGCTCTATAGTTATGTGGTCAAAACTTCGTGGAGGAAGCTCAAGGCAGTCTTCAGCCTCTAAAGTTAGGGCTAAGGTTTCGACTTGCTTAGAAAGCAGGTGCATATTCTTAAAGCCTGAGACGGCATGCTCGTGGTACCGGGACGGTATAGTGTACCTAGACTTAAAATCCCAGTAACTCGGAACTACGAACTTCCCGAGAAACCTTAGTTGGCCCCACAGGTGGCGTGGGTCTCCCAAGGACGCGGTCCCGGTTAGTAGCAACCTTCTGGAGGCCTTTTTAGCTAAGTAGTGGACCGCCTTGGTCTGCTGTGACTTGTAACCTCTCAGCCGATGAGACTCGTCTGCAACTATCATAGTGTAGGGGACCTGCGCGTATATTAGCTCGGAGGCTACTCGAGCCGTGTCATAGGTTATGACTAGAATGTCGGGAGGGTCTTTTAGTATATCTTTTAGCTTCTTAGCTCTCTGCTTAGGCCCGCTAGCAACCAAGGGTTCCGCCCTAAGCTCTCCTGCAGAATGAATGTCAGCTTCCTCTTTCCAGGTGTAGATGTTTACGCGTAGCGCGATTACCAAGCAAAGCTGTCTTCGAGAAGGGTCCTTGTTCTTTAGGTGCCTAACGAGGTCTACCACAATCTTTGTTTTACCGAGGCCTCTTCCTAGAAAGAGCCCATACCGTAGATTCCACAAGGCGTGGCAAAAGGCTGTCTTCTGGTGCGGATAAAACGGCGTAACAGGCTCATACCCGTCCGTGTCTTCTCGCTCCATCAATAGAGGCACTCGGTCCTCTTTGGAGACGTGGTCTAAGACCTCCTCGGGGATAACCACCGCAGGCAAAACTTTTCCTATATCCTCTACTACCTTTTGGTGGTAAGGGTAGAAAGCTGGGTACGCCCACCTTCCAGAAGGGGTTCGGACGGCACCGTATATTTTCTTTTGGGCGGGGGACAAAGCCTCCATTATTATTACTGGAAGGCCGTTATTAAGCATTTCTACTCTAATAGTAGTCATATCGGTAAACCTCCTCTATAGTTATCGGGAATACAGTGTGTACCAGTCATATACTTATGCCAGCAAAAACGCTTTTATTTAAGGAGGTTTTACCATGCCCTTAGCTGACGATCTGCTCGGCGTTTCTATAAACACGGCCCGACAGTACCAAGACCCCTTTAAGCTGTGGTCTGGCAATAACACGCCTAAGGATCTTAAATCCCTGTTTAAGTGGACTGAATACCTCTACTACAATAGTGCCCAAATATACGCGGGCGTGAAGAAATTCGCTGAATACCCCATTACAGAAATACGTTACTTAACGACCAGTCCAAAAATACGCGACCGCTACAAAGAGCTCCTGGAAGAAGTTATTGGGATAAAGAGCTGCTTAATACGCTCCTCCCTAGACCTCCATGTGTACGGGAATAGTTTTTCTTCCGTCCACATCCCGTTTAAGAGGTTCCTTGTCTGTGACTCCTGCGGTCATAAGTCAGATATAAGAAGCGTTGATTACACGCTAAAGTTAGATAAGCTAGCTTTCAAGGGACACTGCTCCTCCTGTAACAGCACTCGAAAGATGACCGTTGAGGACCAGCGCATCTTGGACGTGGAAAAAGTTAACCTGATACGGTGGGACCCTAAGTGCATCACTATCTCCCACAACCCCGTAACGGGGGACAGTCAGTACTACTTAGACGTACCCGAAGACTTGGTCTCCTCAATAAAGAAAGCCGACGAACACCTTATAGCGTCAACTCCTTACAGCATACTGCAGGCCGTTTCTGAAGGATCGACTTTTAAGTTCGCTTCCGGGGAACTCTTTCACATGAAGTCAGATTCCCCCGCAGGGGTTGAGGGCGGGTGGGGCTACCCAAGTCTAATGGCCGCTATGCACCTTTTTTATCACGCGTCAGTTATGCGAAAAGCGAATGAGGCCATCGCGCTTGAGAGAATTGTTCCTATGCGAATACTTCACCCGGCAGCCACATCGGGTAATGGGGATCCCATCATGTCAATGTCCATCTCTAGTTGGATAGACGATATGAAAACTTCTGTAAAAGAATGGAGGAAGGACCCTAACCACATGGTTTTCGCTCCTGTGGCTGTTGGAGTATCTCAGATCGGCGGCGATGCCCGGGCTCTTATGGTAGACTCAGAAATACAAAGAGCCGAGGACAACATAATAGCATCCATGGGGTTACCTAAGGAGTTCATCTACGGAGGACTGTCCTTTACAGGATCCGGAGTCACACTTAGGATGCTAGAAAACCAGCTTGAGAGCTCCCTATTTCAGATAAACAACCTTCTTCAGTGGACCACGGACAAACTCTCTAAATACCTTAGTTGGGACAGCTGCAAGGTAGCTCTGGGAGACTTTAAAATGGTGGACGATGTGCAACAGAAGGGAATCTTTCTCAACTTGTGGCAGAGCGGAGTTGTCTCAAAAACAACTCTGGCGGAGGCCAACGGGATAGACCTCGCTGAGGAGCGGGAAAGAATGAAACAAGAGCAGCTTGAAGACGCTCAGTTGCAGAGGGAGATCCAGATGTCTATACAGGAGATGCAAAACACCTTAGCGGACCAAGCTCGAGCAGAGGTCCAAATGGGTAATCCCGGGCAGCAAGCTCAAGGTTCTCAGTACGACCAGCAAGCGGTAATAGCCCAGGCAGAGAATATAGCCCTTCAGATGCTACAGATGGACCCCAATATGAGAAGATCTCAGCTGTCCTCACTGCAGTCAGAAGACTACGTTATGTACTCCGTGGTCATCCAGAGATTAGAACAACTTCAACTGGACCAGAAGAACCAAGCAGCGCAGGCCAACCTGCAGCAGATGGGAGTAAACTAGTATGTCCTCTAACGACCCTATAAAGGATTTTTCTCAGAGTATAGGGGGAGGACTTGACGCACCGAACCCTTTTAAAGAGGGTTTAGGGAAGACTAATGGTTTTGAAAAAGACCTATTCGAAGGAACTCCCCATGAGGCTAGTAAGCCTGCGACCCTAAAGTGGCGGCCGAAAGCGCGGGTGTTTATCATTGATGAAGACGGCAACGAGGAGTACGAGGACATATTGGCGCAGGGGGCCAACGGGGAAGTCATGTTGGGCCGAAAGGAGATAGTGGATCTTAAAGGTTCTATTTCCTACAAGGTGTACTTGGAGTGGATGATACCTATTCGACCAGCTAAAAAGAAGCAGACTAACTCGTAGTCTGCTCCTCAAGGACGTCCTTACTTTCTTCTCTTTGGCTTAGAACTTAGTTTCTTTAGCGCGCTTCTCTTTGTGTATATTGGTCCTACTCGCATCTTAACTCCGTTAAATTATTATTAAGTGCCTCGGGACTACTAACTGCCGCCTTAAGCAGTTTCCGAGACGTTTCCTCTTTAAGGTCCGCGGTTCTCCTCTGTTTTCTGGACTTTCTACAGGGAGTACACACGGGCCTAACCGCGAGACTACGAAACTTGTTTCCCCGAGCCGAAGCCACGGCGTTGTACCTCTCGACCTGATTTTTCCACCGGAAGAGCATCCCGATGGTTATGTCTATAAGTGCCTTTTCTCCGGGACACCTAACACAACTAGCCATCCCAACTATAACGTCGGTAGGATCCAGATCTGAGGTTCTTCTATCTATCCACTCCCCGCTAGGAGGTTCTGTCATCAGGCCTTCTTCACAGCTTTTCGGAGCGCCCTGCTCCGCAAGAATTCTCGCCAGATAATTATATAAATACACTATTTTTTGCCTTTCTTTATTGTGGTTAGTGCTATTTGCATGAACACTACATGTGCCTTGCATATACTTGTGACACAATTAGGGGCGGTATTTTTGCTCCGATGCCCGCTTGGAGACCCTGATGAAAGATTTAACCCCCGTTGTAATGAACCCCTACGACCGTAGGGATAAAATCAGAACCTCCGCCATCCAAGGAGTGGAAAGCCTATTTCCAATTCTAGGAGACCATAGAGATCTAGAGGTAAACAACCTTCGGGTAGATAAGAAAGACTACTCCGCTTCAGATATAAAGGACGCTGTTTTATCTGGGAGAACTCTTGGGGAGCAACTGAAAGCGGACGTGACTATCCGGGATAAAAACGGGCAGGTTATAGACGTAAAAAAGAACCACTCTCTAATGAGAGTACCCTACTTCACCCCGCAGAACACTTTCGTGGTCAAGGGAAACGAGTACGTAGTTAGACACCAGCTGAGGACTATGCCTGGGGTATACACTCGAAAAAGAGGGAATGGTGAACTTGAGGCTAGCTTTAACTTAGCTAAGGGCTCCAATTTTCGTCTTAGTATGGACCCGGAAAAAGGTCACATGAACATGGAGTACGGATCTTCGAAAATACCCTTGTATCCGGTACTTAGAGGCATGGGAATGACTCACACGGATATATCAAAGCAGTGGGGTTCTGGTGTAGCCAACCAAAACCAGGATGCGTTTGACCCTAAGAGGGACAAACACGTAGACCGGCTGTATAAGAAACTGGTACCGCAGAGGAAGGTGGACTCTTCCCTAAATACAGGGGAAAAGGTTTCTGTTATACTGGATAAGTATTCCAACACACTCTTAGATAAAGAGACTACTAAGAAAACTTTGGGGGAAGCCCACACTAGCGTCACTCCCAGGAGCTTACTCGCGGCAAGCAAAAAATTACTGCGAGTATACAAGGGGGAGGCGACCTCGGACGAGAGAGACAGCCTCGAGTACCAGACTCTCCACTCCCCTGAAGATTTCATCAGGGAACGCTTAGAGCATTCGGGCAGAAATATGCGGTGGAAGTTGAAATCAAAGCTAGACTTAACGTCTAAGCCGGAAATTAGTAAGGTTCTGCCCTCGTCTACGTTCACAAAGCCTGTGGACTCCTTCATAACCACCTCTCAGATAACCACCTCCCCGACTCAGATAAACCCCATTGCGTTAATTAACGATGCCAGCAGCATTACCCGATTCGGGGAAGGGGGTATCGGAAGTGAGAGAGCTATCCCCGCGGACGTCCGAACTTTACACGCGTCCCACCTGGGAGCTTTGGACCCCTTCGGCACTCCAGAGAGCAGCAAATCCGGAGTAGATGTTCGGGCGGCTCAGCATTTATATAAGGATGATAGGGGGCGTCTTCACACCATACTCAAAAACGTCAGGACTTCTAAGAACCAGTTTGTTCCCGTGTCGGAAATACCTAGGTCCACTGTGGCGTTTTCTAACCAGAACACCCTTTCGGGTAGTGTGGACGTACTGCACAAGGGCAAGGTAACCAAGGTGTCCCCGGGTAAGGTTGATTACCAGGTACCCCACTCCTCGGTTCTATACGGAGTATCGACTAATCTTATACCTTTCCTAGATTCTACTCAGGGGAACCGGGCAATAATGGCCTCAAAACACGTAGCCCAGGCTGTGCCTCTGATCGGACGAGAAGCGCCTTTAATCCAGGTCGGGGCCCCCGAAAACAGTGGGTACTCCTCGATAGAGGAACTGGTGGCTAAAACTATCGTCTTGCCCACATCTCCGGTGTCGGGAAGGGTTACGCGCGTAGACGATGATTTCATCCATATAAGAGATTCAAAAGGATCTCCCCACAAGGTTGTCCGATTCAAAGACTATCCCCTTGCGTCAAAGACGCATATAAACGAAACACCTGTGGTCCGCAGGGGTGATAAAGTAAAGAAGGGCCAGGTTCTTTCTGACAATAACTACACGGTAGACGGGGTCCTAGCCCTGGGCAAAAACCTAAACGTGGGCTACATGGCCTACAGAGGTTTAAACTCAAATGACGCAGTGGTTATCTCAGATGCAGCCGCGGATAAGCTTACCTCGGAGCATATGGTCAAACGAGTCCTAGTGCTGGATAACGACCTCTCCCTAGGGGACAAGAAGCACGCGGCAAACTTCGCTTCGAGGTTTACTCGGGATCAGTATAGTAACTTGAAATCCGGCGTTGTTACTCCAGGAACCGTCTTGAGAAGTGGGGACCCTATAGCAACCGCAGTTAGAAAAGCCCCTCCTAGCGTTGAAAATGAAATGTTTGGTAGGATACATAAGTCCTTGAGAAGAGAGTACGTGGACGACAGTCTCGTCTGGGAGGATCCCGAAGACGGAGAGGTTGTTGATGTAAAACAAACGGGCAACAGGTTAGCAGTAACTATAAAGTCCAAAAAAAGGATGAAGGTTGGTGATAAACTAACGAATCGGTACGGGGCTAAGGGCGTAGTATCTAAAATAATTCCCGATGCAGAGATGATCCAGGATGCTTCGGGGAGCCCTATTGACCTACTATGGTCTTCCTCGGGTGTCATAAGTCGAATAAATCCAGGCCAGATTGTGGAGACCGCTGCCGCTAAGGTGGCTAAGAAGCAGGGCAAACCAATCGTTGTCCAAAACTTTTCCAACAGAGATAACGTTCAGTGGGCCAAAAAGTTACTAAAGGATAATGGCCTAACCGACAAGGAAGAGGTTACCGATCCAATCACGGGAAAGAAGATACCAAATATCATGGTGGGTCCTCAGTATGTCTATAAGGGCTTTAAGTCTACGGATACTAATTTCTCTGCTCGAGGGGCGGGAGGGTCGTACGACATTAACCAGCAGCCTGGGAGAGGAGGCATCTCTGGTGCCAAGGGGATGGGCAGGATGGAAATTAACGGACTGCTTGCACACAACGCACGAGACATCCTAAGGGAAAATGCGGTTATAAAGGGCACCAGAAACACTGAGTACTGGAATGCGGTTAGACTCGGGCTACCCATCCCTTCTGCGACGGCTCCTTTCGCGCACAATAAGTTTGTTTCTATGCTTACCGGAGCCGGTATGCGAATGAATCGAGAGGGAAACCAGGTCAGCATGGCCCCTCTGACAAATAGAGATATAAGGAAGATGTCTTCCGGGGTTATTACTTCCGGGAAGATGGTTCGAGCCAAGGACCTGCGTCCCGAAGCGGGAGGACTCTTTGACCCTGGCGTGACAGGAGGGTTAACGGGGCAGAAGTGGTCTCACATAGAGTTAGACGAGCCCGTAGTCAGTCCTGTTTACCGGGACAGTGTCCGAAGAATACTGGGCTTTACTAACACAGAGCTCCAGGATACCGTGGAAAAAAAGGGCGGGGGGTTCATTAGAGAATCTCTTAAGTCTATAGATATCGACGGTAAGATAAAATCTCTCACTAGGGAAGTTAGAACCAGATCTCCTGGGTCCTCTCAAGATGATGCTCTTAAGCAACTCAAGGCGTTTAAGGCCTTGAAGTCCCGAGGCGTTCGGCCCGAGGATGCCTACATTCTGGACGCGTTTCCCGTTTTGCCTCCTCAGTTTAGGCCTATAGTGCCAGGGCCTAAAGGAGACCTCTTAGTATCCGACGTTAACCACCTGTATAAGGACCTAGCCTTAGCTAATGAAAAGATGAAGGAAGCTAAGTCCTTAGGTCTTCCTGATAAAGATATAGGGGCCATGAGAGCCCATCTTTCAGACGCTGTTGGAGCTGTCGCGGGGCTTAACGATCCCGTTACCGACAAATCTCGTGCCGCGGCCAAGAAGGGGATTATTAATACAATAGCGGGAACAAAAAGAGGCTTTTATAACGGGAAACTTATTAGTAAAAGATTAGATCTAACTGGGAGAGGAACCGCTGCACCAGACCCTTCCCTAGGTCTGGATGAAGTGGGTCTTCCCGAGGAGATGGCTTGGTCTATGTACCAGCCCTTTACGATAGGTAACCTGGTTAGGAGAGGGCACAAAGCTGTCCGGGCTAAAGAACTCGTAGAAAATAGGGACCCTATAGCCCGGGAGGCTTTATCTAGAGAGATTTCTCAAAGACCCGTGATTCTTAACAGAGCTCCCAGTCTGCATAAGTACAGCCTAGTTTCCGCGTACCCCAAGATGATCCCCGGAAAAACTATAAAGGTTAACCCCTTCATTGAGGCGGGCATGAATTTGGACTACGATGGGGACGCGCTTCAGTTGCACCTACCAGCAACTCCTGGGGGAGTATCTGATGCTAAGAAGATGTTAATATCGGAAAACATCATGGGAACAAGGAATCGAGACTCTGTTCAGGTATTTCCAGAACTAGAATCCGTTATTGGACTGTATAAGGGGACAACGGGAACCTCCAGCAGGCCTATGCAAACGTTCTCTTCGCGCCGGGAGGCACTGGAAGCATACCGTAAGGGAGATATTTCTTTAAAAGACCCTGTAAGGCTAGTAAACGATTAACTGGTAATGCAAACCTCGTAGTCCTATTTTAAAACAGTCAGGAGAATATGAAATGTCGCAACCCAAGTTAATACCACTAGTCCTGCTTTTCGCAACCCTATCGGTCCCTTTCGTAGCCACATCCCAAGACGGGGGCGCTAATGATTCCGGTACAGCCTCCTCTGCGGGCGAAGAATCTCCAGTGACAACAGCGCTTGGAGATCCCGAAACTGTAGAGCAGGCAATCCAATTAGTGTCTCAAGCCTTTGACATGGCCCTAGCGGGCCAGTGGCTCTTGCTAGCAATACTCCTGATACAGCTGGGGGTGTTCCTCATCAAAAGATACGCTCCGAGCGGTTACATGAAGGCCTGGGGGTCCGTTACTGTGGGCGCTCTGGCGGCTTTGATAGCAGTCCTATCCGGCTTATCCGGGGGATTGTCTTGGCAGGAATGCCTCGTAGTGTTCCTCTCGGGCCCGGCCTCGTCTCTAGCAGTAGACTTCTTGCACGCTATGGGCTGGCTTAAAAGAAAGACTCTCGATGCTTAGTACTGCGTATAAAATCGGTAGTGTCACCGCTGTTGCTGACTTTCTAGCTAAGGCAGCCTCCTCGGAAACCTCTGAGTCGGGGGTGGCGGAAAACTTCATTGCCCGGATCAACCAAATAACAGTGGGCTCTTCTGAAGAAGATGCCTCTCAGGCCAAACGAACGGGGAATGAGGTGTCTGCCTCAAGCCCCTCAACACGTCAAGCGGTAAGCTGGACGTCTCCCACGATAATTCATTCTGGAAGGCCTTAGTAAATGCTTAGTAGAGCCTACAAAGCCGGAAGTTACGAAGCTGAAGAGGCCTTTCTCGAGCGGCTATCCGGGGACCCGTCCTTTGAAAAGGTATCGTGGGCGGCACTCCGTACTATAGGATCCTCCCTCATGGGTACTGGGGCTAGGGCAGGGACATCCTCAATAATGTCCGGCGTGGGCTCCGGAGCAAGGGCTGCTTGGGGTGCGGGCATGGCATCCAGACCCGTGTCTGCAGCTAAGTTCATGTTAGGCATGGGCGGAAAAACTAGGCTTGGAAAGAACCTCTCTTTTTGGGGAGCTTCTCCACTAACCTTCGGGGGTGTTGGTGCCGCTACGGCCGAAGAGGGAGAGAGGGGCGAAGCCTTCATGAAGGGTGTCGCTGGCGGCCTACTGTTCAACGTAGGTATGCGCGGAGGGGAAAAACTAGTGGGTGGGGGCTTACTGAAGGCCCTGAAACCTAAGGCGGGCATTGGGTTGAACGCTTTTACAAAGCACACCGCAAAGAGTGTAAAAGCACACAAGGGTCTTATGCCAAAGGGGGTCCCGCCCCCGCAAGCAGGAGAATACGCCGTTGGTTTTAAACAGCTGGGAGCGGCGGATAAGTTACGGAGAGGCTCGGTAGCTACGGGCACCGCTCTCGGCGGGATGGCAGGCGGCTTCGGACTTTCGATGGCAGCAGACCCCCTGGTGAACATTTTCTCTAAGAAGAACGTTCCCTACAAGGTCCCTCCAATGACACACGTAAATAACCCGTATAACCCGGTATACTACAGGTGAGTAGATGTTAGATATTGCATACAGGATAGGTTCTCGAAGGGCAGAAGAGGAGGCTCTTTTAAAGCATTCCTCGCTGGCTAAGAGTTTAGCAGCAGCAGGCGTGTCCGGGAGCGTTATAGGTTCCGTAGGAAGCCAGTTGAGTTCCAGAGATGACGGTTCCCTATTCCTAGACCCCAAGCAGGTGTCCGGCCAGGCTATCACAGAGGGGGCCGCTACAGGACTAGGCGCAATGGGGGGGTTAGCCGCGGGTAGAACCTTCGGAAAAGGCTTTTGGCCCAGCGTTCTGGGAATGGCTCTGGGAGGTACTATAGCCCCTACCGCTGTAAGAAACCTAGGTTCGAGTAGAAACAATGTCTATTAGTGGGCCTCTAGGGAGTGTATTGGTCAACTCACTGCTTCCCGAAGTTCACCGAATTTCGGGGCCTCTGGATAAGAAAAACCTTCGGACCAGTTTAAAAGAGTACGCGCGTAAAGACCCAAGAGGGTACGCCGAAAAAGTTACGGATATTAAGAATCTGGGGGATGAGTTTGCTACTTACGAGGGCGTGTCCGTCGGCCTAGACGATATAGAACCTCAGTACAGGGTCCGGGACCCTATCCTGAAGAACGCTCGAAAACAGTTCTGGTCGGCAAAGTCCGAGGACGAAAAGACTAAGGTGCTCCTAGCAACGCAAGATAAGCTGAAGGGCATAACTGGGTCCCACCCGGGCGACTTGGGTCTTATGGCTCGTTCCGGGGGTCGGGGAAACTTGGCTCAGATGATGAAGGCAACAGCCTCCCCTGTGGTGATTGGCGATTACCACGGAGCGCCGGTTCCCTACTTAATATCGAGGGGCTACTCGGAAGGACTAGCTCCAGCAGAGCATTGGATAGCGGGAGACGAGAGTCGCGCTCAGGTTATTAAGGGTCAGTTAGGGACGGCGGACCCTGGGGAACTTGGGAATATAATGGCCGCAATGATGTCCTCTCAGGTTATCTCGTCAGAAGACTGTGGGACAGACAATGGGCTTCTACTAAAGTCTGGGGATACAAACTCTCTAGGCCGGTTTGAGGCGGGAACGAACAGAATAGTAGACTCCCGGATATTAAAAGCTGTAGGTAGGACCGGGGGCATTAAAGTTCGCTCCCCAATGACCTGCGAGCTCCCCTCTGGAGTGTGCAAAAAGTGTCAGGGAACGAACAACTACGGAGAACTCGAGGAAATAGGTTCCAACGTAGGAGTAGCTTCTGCCCAAGCTTTGGGTGAACCTCTAACCCAACTAACGCTGTCTTCAAAGCACGGTATAAGTTTTGTTGAAGGGGATCGGGATATACCCCGAGGCGTGGCTGCAGTTAGACAATTTCTAGAGACGCCCTCTTCCTTTATGGCCAAGGCAACTTTGGCCCAGAACAACGGAACGGTTACTCATATAAGCAGGGCCCCTCAAGGGGGGCACGATATTAATGTCTCAGGCACCTCTCACTATGTCCCTCCCAGTAGGGGTATACGAGTGTCAGTTGGCGACAGAGTATCCCCCGGGGACACTCTAACTAACGGGGTCCCGTCTCCGGTGGAAGTCGTTAAGTACAAGGGTTTGGGAGAAGGTCGAAAGTATCTTACGGATGCGATGCATAAGGTTTACGGGGACTCCGGAGTAAATATAGACAAGCGTCACCTAGAGAACTTGGTGAAAGCCCAGTTAGGGTACTACAAGGTAACAGGAAGCGGCATAGGACAGCACCTACCTGGAGAAGTGATAACCTCTAAGGAGGTAGAAGCGGCCTACCAGGTGAGAGCTAAAAAGTTTCCAGTATCCGGGGCAAGCGGTAAAATATTAGCTAAGCAGACTCTCCACCACCTCCCAGGGACTCCTATAGACTCCGGAATGGTCAACCAGTTTAGAGAGGCGAAACTTCCATCTGTTTACGCGGTGGAGGAGGACCCGAACGTGGAGCCCTTCGTTACTTCGGCTTCAAGGGTTCCGCTGCTAAATCCTGACTGGCTCCAGAGACTCGGACATAGATACCAAAAGGATACTCTGCTTCAGGCAGCTAACTACGGGGAAAAGTCAGACATACACTCGCATAATCCAGTCCCAGCCCTTATTTTCGGTACAGAGATAAGAAAAGGACCTGAAGGGAAGTACTAACAATGAACCTCGTAGATCTAGTGGCGATGCCCGATAGTTTTGATAAGACCTCCTCCGTAGCCCAAAGCGCGTTAGGCAGGATACTGCTTGGCAACAAAAACCTGACAAAGGCCCAGCTTAGAGAAGGTAGGAAGTACGTTACTAGAAGCGGTTATGAGAAGTTGGACCCTAACAAGGGCATGATTAGGTCCCTCTTGATGGGGTCCGGGAAAAACCCGCTCAAGACCCTGGGGGCTAGGTTTCGTCAAGGGGGCGTCTTGGGTAAGGGCGGACTTCTAAGGGGAGAAATGGCCTTGAACCCCCTATTGTCAAGGAGCTACCTAAGAATTAAGCGGGGCGGGGGAACTGCGGCGGACTATAAAAACCTGGCAGTTTACGGAGGTGGGGGTGGCGCTATGAATGCTCTTCTTGTTGGGCTCCCTGCAGCGTCTATTTACAGCTCAGCAACAGACCCGAATGTCCGAGCTCCTGGAGCGTCCGTTGGGATGGAGCTAGGAACAACCCTAGGATACCTCTTAGGGGGTCCTCTCGGTGCTATAGGCTCAATTGGAGCAGGCATGGCCGGAGGTTTTTCTGGGGGTTACGTAGGATCCCACTTAGACGGCAAGCCTATACAGCAGGTTAGTGACTTCGCGGATATCCCCGCAGGGCCCTATAATAGAGTAAGCAATTACCAAGAATCCTTATACGATCCTTACCAGAATCGGTACGGCGGTCCGGGTTCCTATACCAGCGTGGGACTTGCCCCTTTACCCCAGCAAAACGCATATAGTTACGAATTAAGTCCTGAAAATGGCAATAATGGTCTTGCACTAGGCAGCTATTAGGTACATCCTTCCAGAGGTTATATTTAAACGAGGGGGAAGTACGCCCCCGCTAAGTACAGAACGCCCCCAAGGGCTGAGGAGAACCGCTAATGAGCGTTATTTTTAAGGTAGCTTACGCGCGTGGCGTACAGAACGCCCTGGTTAACACCGGTGCAATCGGTAAGTACGCAAACGAAGAAATGGCTGATGTTGCTGCGGAGATAGCAGCAGAGGAGATGTCCGAGGACGTTGAGCCTGTTGAGGGTCCCGTTGCTGCTGACGAAACAGCAGATGTTGCTGCTAAGCTCATAGAGCTTTCCCAGGCATCTTCGGAGACTGCAGAAGCAGCTGCAGAGCAAGCTGATGTTGCTGCTGAAGCAGCGGCGGCCGTAGCCTCTATGAAGGCTGCTTCTTCTGAGCTTGTTCATGCATCCGGAGGAGGCGCGCTGGCACCGAACACGATAACCTCGGCAGCCGCAATAACCGCAGAAGGCTCTATGGAAGCCGCAGCTCGACCTGAAGGATACGCGGAGAACCGACCCTCTCCCCAGGCTCCTTCAGCCCAACAGGGTATACAGCAACCCCACCCGGGAGCTATGACAACCACTGACGTAACTAAGGGAGCTTCCGCAGCGGCGATTCTGCGAAAGTTAGCCGAAGGAGACTTCGATCATACGACCGGTGGTGCGGGACCCAACGCTGTTGAAGACGCCCCCTCTGCCGAAGGAAAGATGGAAGCAGCAGCTCGACCTTCAGGTTACGCTGAGACAGGGCCCGCAGTAAGCGAGCCTGTAGCCCAGCAAGGCGAAGAGCAAGCCCACCCCGGATCACCCACAGGCGAAACTCTCGAGGGTAAGGTTGCCTCTGCGTTTGACGTCCTGTTCAACAAGACAGCTGAGGAAGTGGTTCCTCACCTTCCCTATGGGCTGACACAAGAGCAAAAGGTTGCCGCAGTTCGAACCATGATAGGTATGACCACGCCAGAACGCGCACAGTACATATCAAGAATCAAATCTGCTATGGAGTCCGAGGACGAAATGTCTGAGGAGGAGCGACAAGGAGCCAAGGAAGTCGCTGAAGAAGTTGTGGAGGAAAAGTTAGACGGGGAGGAAGCTAAGGAAGCTGCCGCTATTCTTCGACGTCTAGGCTTTGGTGTCTAGTAGTAAATGTTAACCCCTCTGGGCACCTGAACGGGGGGCTATAAAGGGTCCCTATACTATGCCCTCTGAATTAAGTTTAGCCGATTACCTGTCGGCAAATCCCGCCACCCAAAGTGGGAGTATAAAGAGCACTCCTGGTTTGAGGTTCGGTGACCTGGCCTCAAACCCAGGCGTCTCTAAGTTCCTTAACGCCTTAGGCGGAAGCCCCGAACTATCCCCCGAGATAAAAGCTTTAGCTATAAAGTACCTCGAACAAGACCCTACTCTTAGGGACATGGAGATAGGAAAAGTTCCTAAGGGGAGAGACGCCTTTAACTGGGGAACGGGAAGACTCGCCGTTAGTAGTCCAGACCCAGATATACTATCTCACGAGGCTTCCCACGCAAAGATGTTACGGGAAGAGAGTCTTTATAGAGACATACTAGGTATGTCTAAACGCATAGTAGGGCTAAATAATCTAGCTAGTATTCCCGCTATTCTAGGAATAAGATCATTTCTCGGGGATTCTGACACAGGAAATACTATCTTAAAGACACTGGCGGGGGCGTCCATATTGGCGGCAGCCCCCAATATTATAGAAGAGACAAGAGCTACAGCGGAGGCTTTGGCTAAAAGTGACGATAAGTTAAGAACGGCTATAGCGTTGGGGCCTGGTCTGGCTTCACACTACGCGCATGACTTAGTCGCTCCAACAGCCTACTATTTGGCAGGAAGTAAACTGGATTAGAACATGTTAAAATTATCAGCAATATCTCCTAGAACCAACGCTTTTATGAGCCCTGAGTCTTCGGACACACCCGAGGAATCCGCATTCAGCAGAATATTTACTAATCTATCCTATGGGACGTTAGAGACCAAGGCTCCGAAATCTCTGCGAGAGGTAATAACCTTTAAGATTCTTGAAGCGGACCTGGAGTCCGGGACTGCTACAGGGGTATTCATATGCCAGAGGGGAAAGGCTGTTTACTATATACCGATGGTACTTACCGACAGCACAGTAGTCCCTCCAGAGATGTTGTATAGTAAAGAAGTGGACGCTTTTCTTCCTCTTAAAGAAGGGTGGTTGGACGAACTACAGACTGATTCTATGGGATCTCTGGGATCTCCTAGTGATATTCCTGAAGGGATGTCCGAGGGTCTCAATCTCTCGGGGATCCTTTCTCCCCCTTCGCAGGGCAGGGTATCCTACGCTAGTTTTAGTGGGCGGGGTGTACCTCTGGTACCCCTACTGGAAAGGTCTCCTAACACGGTCAAAAAAGCGTTTGCTACGTTTCTTCGAAACAACCCAAGCAGCTTGGATACCGCTATCAAGTACCACGGCCCCACTCTGGTTGCGGCCCTTCAGGAGAAGACTGCCGAGGCGGTTCCTCAAAGGGTCTCTTGGGCGGTTCTCACCACGCAGGACAGCTCCGAGGACTTTAGGACCCATTTCGGTTCTCTTTCCGGTGACGCCTTCAAGGTAGCTGCCGCGGAAGGTTCTGTTATACGAGACACTAGGTCAGACGCGGGGATTCCTATAAGGGTAGAGACCCAGATAAAGCCCCTAGTGCCTGGTGAAAGTGGAGGTTACCGAGTAATTGATACTAAGGGATCTGTCCACTCCGTGGCTGTATTCGTTAACCCTTCTGATATATCAGGCAACGAAGAAAATCCTGATAAGTACCTTGTACTATTCGAGGGAGGGGACTTTATCCGTACAAAGGATTTAGTTGCGCTAGACCATGAGGAAAGCCTGCCGAGGTTTTTATCTAAAGCACTTTCTGAGAAGGGATCTCCTCTAAAGAGGGGCCGTCAGATTCTGGTCAAGGGAGGAAAATCTCCGTCCGCAACGCTGCCGGTAGGCTTATCCAGTATAGCTGTCTCTGGCGATACAGAGCGGGCTGTCATAACAGGTCCTTATTCCAACAGCTCTTTGGTTAGAACTTCAAAAGCTCCCATGGCAGTTCCTCACAGACCTAAGGGGTCAAAAACGGTATTCGTTCCTGCCAAGTATACCAGTGTTCCTGTAGCGAAAGAGAGGTCTGCAAGCACGTTAGTGACGGACGCGACAACCTTCTTGGAAATGGTAAACACCGGTGTGGCTAAACTAGCCTCCCGGAGGATGTCTGTTAAGTCCTCTCTAGCGGGGGAGTGGTCCATAGATGGAAAAAGATCCGGGGACTTCCTGCAGACTGTTAGAAAGATGGCTTCAGAAGGGCTGCGGGCCGATGCTTCCGCACAATTACTAAAAGATACGCCGTTGGGCGGGGTCATTAACACATACGTAGTCCCAGCCTCTAAACTCAGCTCCGTAGGGAGCATATTCGCAAAGGGTGCTCAAATGGACCCTTCTATGATGGGCGGCCAAATGGACCCTTCTATGATGGGCGGCCAAATGGACCCTTCTATGATGGGCGGCCAAATGGACCCTTCTATGATGGGTGCTCAGGTAAACCCTCAGTTTATGCAAGATGCCTCTGCTCTTAATGACCAAGGCGTTTTTGATGTAGCCGCAGCAGCTTCAGTGCTCCAGTCTCCGGACCTGCGGGACATCGTGTCTAGTTACTTACCCGACCTTCAAAAAAGCCTAGATAGCTTAGGCCGAATACTACTAGCAGTAGGTGTTAGAAAGTCTCATCTAGTCGAACAACTAGGCGAAGAAGAGTATTCTTCTTTAAGGAAGAAGATTAAGCGTGTATTTAATACACTGGGGGACATTGTCCTTAAACTAGACAAGCAGAACAACATAGACCAAGACACTCAGGAAGAGTTACCGTACTAATGGCATCTAAGGGCACCAAAAAGAGAGCTGAACCTACGCCTAGACTTAGGTCTCCAGATTTTAGGTCTAAGCAGGTGCGCCTAGACAAAGTAAAACCGGAAGACTGTATTGACCCGTACATGCGGGAGTTTTCCGAGATACTTTGGGGACAAGAAGACAAGGCCTCCGACGGTGTGTACTACGCCTACCTGATTGACCAGGTTCCCTACGCCCGGGCCGTAACAAGATCCCTACTACTAAGTAAGGCTCCCGTTGAGGCTTTTGTGAACATCCTAGATATGGGCGAGGAGACACTCCTTGCTTACTCTAGGCTCTTCTTTGATGTCGGGGTTTTCCCGAACAGGCTCTTTAAGGACGTCTATGTTAGACAGCTGTCCGAAATAGGTCCGGAAGACAAGTTTGAGCGTGATATGATGCTCTGGGGACTTCAGCTAGGCTGGAAGTACATCTTATGGAAAATCGCGGGGAGCGCCTGTGCGGCAGACCCCGCAGAGGCCCTACAGGGCATGCTAACTGATGCGGTATGGAGAAGTAGAGAGCATATTCTCAGCACCGCTACGGACCAGAGAGCAGCGGCGGCTCGTGCCTGGATGCCGCAGGCTCTAAAGGCTCTTGAGATATCTGAAAAAATTAGTCCGAATAGGGTGAATTCTTTAGAAGAACTCCGTATTCGTTTAGTGGGCGCTGATATTACCCGATCTATAGAAGATTTAGGAAATATAAACGTCGTTTCTTAGGTAGAGGACACACATGCGTCGAGCAGATTACGAGCGCAAAGCAGATGAAGCAGTTCAAGGTTTTGTTACCGAGGGTGTCCCTCTTGAGAGGACTATCGTTAAGATAGCCCGAAGAGACTCTCTTAACCCTGAACAAATTCGGCGGGTCGTGGAGATGGCAAACACGGGAACTTTCTTAGAGTTATTTAACAAGACCGCTGGAGAAGACGACCGTATGGTGGAATTCTCCGTAGCTGATCCAGAGTCGGTTATAGAACAATTCTACGAGAGCTCTCCAGAGAAGTTAAGTAAGGTGGCTGCGTTGAGGACTCCTATTTCTGAAGAAGCTTATTACGCCTCTGTAGAGGACGAAAACACCCCGAGAGAAGCGCTCACTAAAGCGGCCTCGAAGGAGGAATCCGGAGTGGAGGACCCACGGAAGCTCGTTCCCTGGCAGGTTGCTCTGGAGCGAAGCCGAAAGGTCGCCAGTTCTCTAGAGGACAAGATCTGTGAAGCGGATATCCTGGCGGGGGAGTTAGCCGATAAAGTCGCTTCTAGTTTCCGAGGTATCTATTCTCGGGAAGAGTATCCCAAGTTTGAGAAAGAAGCATTCCTGTTATACGGGTCAGATGCTGCCATACCCGCCATTGCTATACGAAGGAGACTGGGGATGCCCTCACTGGAAGTTGTGCCCTCAGCAGAATCGCTGAAGACAGCCTCCTACTACGCTGTTGTTGACAAGACTTCCAAAGGAATGCCCGAGGTGGGAGAGTACCTAAAGCAGGCGGGGGTTGTGTCTGAGTGTACTCAGGCTCTTGAAGCGATCTCTGCTCGGATAAACAAACTTCAATGGGGCAAGTACCGTGGCTAACTACCGTGACAAACTGGCGTCCTGGGACAAATCCCTAGGGCAGGAAAAGATGGCTACGGACCTAGCCGAGGTGGCTTTATTAGGCTCGATGATGGGGTCTAACCAGGGGTCCGCTGCGACCCAAAGCAAGATGCTTCTGAACAAGACGCCTTACCTACTGGGGGCTAAGGCCCTTAACACGACAGACCCCGCGTTTGACACACTAGGCTATCGCCTTAACAGGTTCTTCCACGGGGGCTTCAAGGGCCTGATGGACCGAGTAAAGGCAGACGAGATCTTTGCTAAGACGGTTGTTGACGGACTTTCACAAACGACCTTTGAAGTTGCTAAGGATACGCTAGCGGATTCTTTTTCCTCGGCGTCAAAAGCGATGTACGAACGTAACGTAGCAAGCCCAACCAGAGTTGCCATCTTGGACCAACTTAAAAAAGAAGACGACATAATTGGTGCCGCGGGTCAGAAGAACCTACTAGAGGCGTACCATACTATGAAGACATTCGCTCCCAGCCTCTCCATAGACAAGAACGCCGTTAAATCCTTCCTGAGGCAGGCCGTACAGCACGAAGGCGGAATAGACTATGTTAGTATCAAGGGACTGGCGGAAGCAGAGAACGCAATAACAGGAAAACCGAGGGATCGATAGTATGTTAGAAGAACTTTTATCCAGACCAGAGGTCCTAGCTAAACTCCCAGAGACAATCAAGCAGGCTTCTAGAAACAGAACCTTGGACCAACTAGTACTAGAAAAAATGGCGTCTGAGGGGGTGCTCGTAAGAGAGTTTACTCCTACAGAGGCTCTAAAAGACCTGGGCAAAAAGATATACTTAAAGAACGCCCAGTGGACCCTTGTAAGAAATGGTCTACTAGCTCTAGAGGAGGTCTAAATGTCTCTCCAAGTATTAGCAAACTACCCCTTAGTAGTACTTTACGCGCGTAAGTCTAGAGAACTAGGTAAACTTGCTTCCGTGGTACAGGGGAGCCAGACTAAGAACACCCTACTAAAGAAAGCGGCTGTTGACGCACTCCTTGTAAGAGAATTAGAGAAGACTGCTTCAAGTATTCTTTCTAGATTCAAAAGTTTGGGTGCGGCGGCGAAGATGAAAGAGGGATCCTTGGGTTTAGGAAAAGGGTTGGCTATAGGTACTGGAATAGCTGTGCCCACGTTAGCCGCTGGAGGATACCTCATTGACCGGTCGGGCCAAGAAACCGAAGACCGTATGAACAGTATCCTTACCCGAGGCAGCTTGCTCGCGGGTGGCGTAGGCGCGGGCCTACTAGGTCTTAACCAGCTAGGAAAACATCTCGACTCCAAGAGTCGGATGCAGGAGAGGTCCCACTCAGCAGGACTCCAAGCTTCCCTAGAAGCTTTAAGAGCAAAGAGAGCTCAGGATGACACGGTACTTTTTGAGAAAGCGTCGGCCTGTTACTCTGCCATAGAGGTACTCAGAAAGACAATAGACACCAATGAGCACAGCGAGTCCCTCTGTAAAAGGGCCGCTGAGGTTCTGGTAGTGGCTAACGGCCACTTAGCAGATATCGCAGGGGATATCCTTTTAGGAGAATAAGCCTTGGATAAAATCATAGAAGTGTCGAAGATGCTATCTTCCAAGCATCTTATGACCCTAGAACCCTCTGTACAAATAATCACTCCCGGGACTTCCAGGGGGCTATCTGAAAAAGTAGCCTCTGAGGCGGCCTCGTGGGCTAGACAGGTTACGCCTGAGCCTGGGAAGACCTTTATCCTGGTGTTAGCTCTGGGTGCCAGCGAATACTACGGTCCTAACAGAAACGGCGATGGGTTTAAGGACTCAGAACTTAGAAAGTCCTACAAGACTTTTGAGGATCTGGCGCATGTGTACATGCACCACAAGAATAAGGATCCAGAGAAGTCTGTTGGGTCTGTGGTGAAGTCTTTCTATAACCCAGATATGCGCCGAGTCGAGCTGATACTTAAGCTCGATAATAAAAAGGCTCCAGACGTAGCGGATAAAATAGCCAAGGGGCAAACTGTAGCGGTAAGCATGGGCTGTAGGATAAAGAAAGACGTGTGCTCTATCTGCGGACACGAGGCTGCGAACAGATCGCAGTACTGTGACCATGCTAAATTTCAAATGAACGACATCCTCCCAGACGGCAGGATTGTGTTTGTGGACAACCCTAGTCCTAAATTCTTCGATATTTCCATTGTTTGGAGACCCGCGGATAAGACAGGTTACATGCTAAAAAAGGTTGCCTATGACATGTCTCAGAGGGATGTCGGAGAACCCTCAACTGTCCTAGCCGAAAAGCTTGCTCGAAAGAACGTGCTCAGCTCCTACATACAGAAAGCCGCTGATATAGATAAAATAGTACAGGGCATAGGCTTTGGTGCACCCCAGGAAGAGAGAGGACGAAGTCTTCATAGCGAGTGGCTTAAGCACATTGTTCCTAAGATAGTGTCGGACTATAAGCCCCTGGCTAACCGGGACCTAAAATGGTTGTCCGGAAAAAGTTTTCCTAAGGTACTAAAAGCCTTGTCAAGTATGGGAATCCTACTAACGACGCCAGAGTTCCTAAACCTTTTCTTTATGAAAACGACGGGCAAGCCTGCGCCAGAAGGAGCGGCTGATAAACTAGTGGCCCTTCAGGGCGACATTTTTGACCTGATGGCTAACCACCCAGAACTTACTGAGGTGGTGGTTAACTCAGGAGTCCTCCCAGAGGAAGGGGAGACAAAGGAAGCAGAATTACTGAGCAGGATGGGCAAGTACTATAGTAGCAGGTCTCTGGAGAAAGATAACCTCTTAAAGAAGAGTGCGTCTATAACGTATACTCCTATGACTCCCCGACTTAGCGAGTACATGAATAAAGCCCGACTAGAGGGGGACATGGCCACCCTTACATATACTGATCCAAACTCAGGCAAGGTTCACTACACCGATAGAGGTTCTGCTAGAGCGGCTCGTAGCGCTCGTAAGGAACAGGCTAAACTACTGGGCTCCTTGGGAGCGGCTGCTATGAGTTTAATAGCTTACCGAGGTCTCAGAGGTCTGGGTCGGGCTCGAGCGGCCGCCCCTGTAGGCCTTATTGGTGGTAGTACAGGCCTCGGGATATATGGGGCAACTACCGCGGGCAAGAAAATTAGGACCGACCAAGGCGTATTAGTTGACCCATCGTTAACTTTTAATGTTAAACAGGGATCGGCCAAATTAAGTCTTGCCTTATCGATAGATTACGCGCGTAATGGCTCGATAAAGACGGCCTCAACTTCTAACGGACTAAGGGACTTGGTGGGTTCGTCCGAAGATTTAGATTTCAATTTCGTGGCCCAGAGCATTGGAAGGGCTATTTTAGAATAACCAGCCTTGTTGTGGGTTGTCACTTTTTCTAAACTTGTGGCGTGGATGCTAGTGCCCGCCAAATAAAGATAATGGAGCGTTACAGATGGAGCTTTCTCAAATTTTAAATTCTCTCGGAGCAACCGGCGCTGAGAAAACGGCGGAAGACATGTCTGCTACCAGCGAAACTGGTACAGACACGAAGCTTTCTGAGGCCCTTAACATTGCCCTAAACGAGGTTGCTCAGGAAAAGGTTGCCCACGTGCAAACTACTCCTACGGAGGACTTGACCAAGATTGCAACCCGACTAGCCAGCGCAGAACAAGAGGCTTTAGTTAAAGAAGCTGAACTGTACGGAGCGGCTCTATGTGACGGTTTCATGTCTAGAATGGGCCAGTATGATAATACAGCCGTTTCGACCAAGACAGCCTCTGAAGACACCTTTGAAAAGTTCGCAGCAGAGAACCCCAGTCTAGTTAAGCAGGCTGCTGACCTAGGGTACCGAGAGACAACTTACCAATTGGAAAAGTTGGCTCAGGACTCCTACGAGGAAGGCTACGCTAAGACTGCGGGTCTCATTAAGACTGCCGCTATTAAGTGTGCCTCCCGAGGAGAGAACGACACTTACAACCTGCTGGCAGCACTCGGTAACTAATGTCAAGAACAGCATCCGATATTTACTTTGATCTCTTTGATAAGACCTCCTCCCTCTGGGAAGGGTCTTCAGAAGATTTCGATAAGATTGCGCGGGGGGGAGCCGTTAGGTCCTACCTAGGCGGCTTACTTCAGAGAGCTGGTGGAAGAACGGGGAATATAGGAACAAAGCTTACTCAACACGGTAACCGTGCTGGGGGCGAAATGGTCCTGCATCCCCGCACGCAGGAGGCGGTTCATTTTAACCGCCTAGGCAAGCTTGATCAGCAAGAAGTTCTGAGGAACCAAGTCAACCAGTATACGGACGATTTGGCGAAGGCGAAGGCGAAGCTTAAGCCAAAACCCGAGACTAAGGTAGACACACAAACCCCAACCAAGGGTCTGGGCGAGAAGGTTGTAGCACCTACAGAGGCAGCTACACCCCGTAATCGACTTAGGTCCTTGCTTATTGGGGGTGGGTTAGCCGCGGCGGGTGGTGCGGGCGCATACCAGCTGGGCCGAGTCTCCGGAGAAGAAGGGGCTTCTAATAATAGAAACCTAGCCTTCGGCGGCGGACTAGCAGCGGGGTTGGCGGCACCACACGTACTAACAGGCATTAATAGGATAGTGGCTAATCAGGGACTACTACCCTCAGGGCAGTACTCCCCCAGCAACTTCCAGAGGATCTAAGTATGAGCAAACTCCAGAAAGAGGTTACCGAAATCCTCGAGTCTGTCAGAAGCGGGACTATCGAAATTACCAAGGTTGCTTCCACAGAGGCGCTATCGATTGAGACTAACCCTGTTAGCGGGGGACTGAGAAAGTTGGCTGAAGCGGTTCGTGTCGTGGACACCAGTCCTACTTACGACGACATATTCTTTCTAGTAGGGAGGAATAAGTAATGGGGTCCTATACTGATAAAACGGAGGATCTGAAGAAGCTCGCAGGGCTTGTCAGAACCTACGCGGAGAGGTTAGACGCGGATAAGCGGAAAAAGACGGCCTCCTTATTAGTTGCGGCTACGGGCCTTGCTATTCTAACTGAAAAATTAAGGGGCTAGGATGAATACAAAATTCTTACTTAAAGTGGCAGATGTTCTGGATTCTCTCGCAGAAGAAAATTCTAAGCTCTCCCAAGAAAAAGAAGCGAACGAAAGAAAGCACCGGGAACAGATCATTGCGCCCTTTCTTAGTAAGCTTTCCTTTTTGTCTGGAGAAGAACCTGAGGTTCTTAAGCAAAAACTGGCTAGTGCTGATCCAGAAGTTCTGGAGATGTTGTCTAAGGTTGCCGGTTCGAATACAGTTTCAGAGCTAGGAAGTCCTAGTAATATTAAATCCGCCTCGGCACCGCTTAGCAAGAGAGAAACTTTTGCAGCAGCAGAGGATAATTTTGCACGCTGGTGCGTATCTTAAAGGAGAAAACGGAATATGGCTATTCTAGATTCCAAATTCGATATCCTCAGAGGGTGGCCAAATGGCAGTGCCGTCGCAGAGGAATTCAAGCTAACAACCACTAACAATACCGGCAATCAAAAAGCCGGTAAGTGGGTACCCATAGCAGACGGCATGGCCGTATCTGACGCGGTGGCTACTAGCTCGGGCGGAGCAGCATGCGCCCTAGTTATTGAAGGACGAGAAGACGAGAGCCACAAGCTCTCTGGAACTTGTACAGCCCTTCTTGGCGGCGGATATGTTGTGCGGCTTGAGAATGTGACTGCGGACAGTGAGCAGTTTACTAGTGTTGGTTTGACTACTGGCTCAGCCGTTGCGGTTGCTGGCAGCATTATTGTTGCAGCAGTTGGCGCGGACATCGCAGTTGACCTTGCGGTTGCTGCTGATGCAGCCCAAGTGGCACGTAACGTGGCGGACCCGCTCGGTAGCGTTGTTGGGTTTGTTCTCGACGCTAGCAAAATCGCAAACAACGGTACAGGCACCGTTGACGTTTACATCCGATAAACTCGGCACTGAAGGAGAAAGAAGATGCCAAAGATTGAGACATCTGAGCTCAGTGCTCAGTTCATAAATCAAAATTTCGTTCGTAAGCTCGAGGAAGGCCGCACTAAAGAAGCGGCTGACGAAGGCTCACGATTTATTCGTTCTAAGATGCGTCAAGACTCGTTCGCTCGAGAAATCCTTGAACCCGTTGAGTTGGGTCCAGACGAGATCGACCGAGACGAGAACACTGACCAGCCTAAGAAGATCATCGAGAAGGAGCCGGATAGCACAGCGACTTTCGCTACTTTTAAGGGCACAGGCCAGCGGACCTTCTTCAAGGGTCCACGCTACTCTGTTCCTTTTGGTAAGGTAGAGAGCCAGCACTTCACGAAGTCGAAGTTTGAACTTCTGACTTACCAGAACGATATCCGCAAGATCTTGACCGATAACTCGGTTAAGGACATGGCTGAGCAAGAAGACCAGAAGTTCATGGATCTTGTAAATGCTGCTATTGGTGTTAGTTCTAACAGTGCAAACGGTGGTGCTGATTTCAACGGTGCTGGTCACATCAAGCAAGGTATCCAAATGCTGCTTAATAAGCAGATCCCTTGTGGTAAGATCCTCATGAGTAAGCATCTGTACTATGAGATCCTGGATTGGACTCAGACGACCTTCGGGGACACAGTTGCTGGTCGTCACTATGACGATGGCATCGAGGGTGAGAAAACACTCTTTGGTTTCCCTGTTATCACGACTATCCGACGTGACATGCTCAAGGTCAATAATGATGACGCGATGTACTTCTTCGCTCCAGAGAATTACCTCGGTAATTTCTTCTTGTTGCAAGATGCTACCCTGTTCATCAAACAGGAAGCGGACATGATCGAATTCTGGAGCTATAGCGCCCCAGGCATCGGCATCGGTAATACCAACGCAGTTGCTCGAGTGATTGTTAAAGACTAAACCTACTTAGTTTTTAAGTTGTGTACTAAGAGCCGTAGGGGTTATTATCCTCTACGGCTTTTTAGTTTGAGGAAAATAAAATGAAGATTAAAATAATAAATAAGAGCTCAGAACCAATTAAGATTGGTCCTACCCGGGTTCCTGCTTCAGGCGAAACCTGGGTAGACATGGGCAGTTTACCCCGAGCAAAGAAGGCTGCTGCCCGAGGAGAGCTAGTTCTTCTCTACTGCCCTCGTGAAGACTGCAACCCAGTGTGTGAACCCAAGGCTGAGGAACCCAAGGCTGAGGAACCCAAGGCTGAGGAACCCAAGGCTGAGGAACCCAAGGCTGAGGAACCCAAGGCTGAGGAACCCAAGGCTGAGGAACCCAAGGCTGAGGAACCCCCAGCACCTCGGAGACGAAGAGGTCGTAGAAAGAAGTCTGAAATTTCGGAGGAGGACTGATGACAACCGGGGTGAGACTAGTTAATAACACAGAAGCTCAGATAGTGATATTCGGGGTAAAATTCACACCTGGAAAACCTACGTTTATCTCAGAGGACCTACTTAGGAAGTCTGAAACCTCCTACTACCTTAGTAAGGGCATACTTACTCCGTACGAAAATACGCGCGTAGCTGCATCCGAGGAGGTTAAGGAGTCCCCTAAGGTTAAGGAGTCCCCCGTAAAAGAGGAACCCAAGACAGAATCCTCTAAAGAGGAGGTTAAAAAACCTCGCAGACGCAGAAGAACGAGAAAACCCGCAGCCAACAAGAAAGAGTAGTCTGTGACTCTGAAGCTAAGACCCTTAGTTTCCGCAAAGAAGGAAACAACAGAAACGATACCGGTAACTAACGCGTCAGCGGTAGACGTGCCGTCCGCTATGGCTGTGCGTATATCCAGCGTTGGGGCTCTCGAGCTGGCCAGCGCTGCCTCGGCGGGTACCAGCGATGTACTGGGCTTTATAGCCGAGAGTGTTACCGCCAACTCTGCGGCACGGATAATAACCCAGGGAACCACCCCCTACACTCTCGAGGTCGTTACGCCCCCAGCCCAAGAATTTACTTTATACTCGGGCCAAGAATTGTTCCTGTCGGACTCCCAACCGGGGCACTTGACGCCTATAGCCCCCACAGGGGCGGCGTCCCAGGTGGTATCCGTGGGTAGGGCCCTAGGAGGCCTTTTGATAATAGCCATAAATAGGTCCCGGGAAGTTGTTATAGGAGAAGCGTTATACCTGGAAAACTCTTCATCAGCAGACATCCCCGCAGGAGTCGCTCTGTACGTTGATTCGAACGGGGATGTACAATACGCGGACGCTTCGACAGAGCCTACCTCCAGGATTATAGGTGTTACCGGGGAAACAGTGTTGGCGGGTCAATCTGGGATGGTTCGTCCCTCAGGTCTGTCAGGATTTACGCTAGCTAGTGACAGCGCAGAAGCTTTGCCCGGGGAGATGTTATTTCTGTCTTCTACGGAGCCTGGAAAATTAACAAAATCCCCCCCAACGGGTCCCGGTAATGTTATTGTCCCCGTCGGAAGACTGGTTAACAGTAAAGTACTTCTGGAAATACAATCCGGAATCGTTTTAGGCTAAAAAATCAATAGGAGAATTTAACAATGTCTAATGAACAAGAAGAACTATTTAACGCGTGGCTCGAGCTTAGATCCTACGCAAGAACAGCTATTGGAGCGTACTCCCAGGATAAGGCCCGAATAGAGGAACAAACTCAAGCCTTCTCCAACAAGTGGGATTCTATTAAGGACGAGGAGAAGGGCTGGAATACCCTACTGGCGGTCGCAGAACAGAAGAAGAACAACGTGTTCGCCGCTCAACAAAATAAGGACGCTCCTTTCCCCGACCTATCCTTGAGTACCGAGGAGATCCTCAAGGCTATTGGAGATTTTATCTCAGGGGTTAGGCCTGTGCTCGTGGGTCCGCAGCCAGAGGAAGCTGTCGCTCAAGAGGCGGTACCGAGCGACCCAGATTCTTCAGAAGAGTAACTTTTTCTCTTCGTTGTTGGGCTTTAAAAAGTCTAACGCCCACCTCCTAAATAAGAGCAAATATTATCCATGGCCTAAAGCCTTTAACCTACCCATAGTTGTGTGGGAGGCCCTGGAAAACCTCGATATTTAACCCTCTTTAGGAGAGAACGAAGAATGCCTAAGTATATAGTATTTGATCAGACCACAGGTGTCCGTAAGGAATCTGGAGTCACCTCGGAAGACGCTGACCTTAACTTGCTCGACGGTTCCTCGGTCGGGACCGTAGCTAATAGTAAAGCTGTTATTTACAGTGCCGCGGGCAACGTAGCGGCAACGACCTTAAGCTCTACAGGAGCTGCTACTCTTGATTCGGGTGGTGCTGGCTCAAGTTTTGGCGGTGCACTTGCTTTGGGCGGTGCTCTTAGTGGTGTAACCACTCTCGGTTCTAGTGGTGCGGCTACTCTTGACTCCGGCGGAGCTGGTTCGAGTTTTGGCGGTGCGCTTGCCGTAACGGGCACTATCTCAGCCGCTACTGCCTCGTCTGTTGGTAACATAACCCTAGCTAACGGCAGTATTACTGACTCCAGTGGTGCTATCAGCTTTGGTAATGAAAACCTAAGTACTACGGGTACTCTTGGTTGTGGTGTCCTAACCGCAGCTACCGGCTCTGCCGTAGGTAACTTGACCCTGGCTAACGGCAGCATCACTGACTCCAGTGGCGCTATCAGCTTTGGTAACGAGAATCTCAGTACTTCAGGCACGCTAGCTTCTGGTAACTTGAGTGTCACGGGTACTGCGGGTGTCTCTGGTGCAGCAACGATGAGCGGAAGCCTCACTGTTGTGGGAGAGGCGGTCTTTACCGCAGAAGTACTCCCCGCTTCAACATCGGCCAATACCGACATTGGTGGTGAGTATGGAACTAGCGGTACTTTCCAAGAGTATAGTAGCGTAACGTGGTACTCTGACTCGAGTCTCAGCACCCAAGTCAGCGTTGTTAGTGCCATCTACCCTACAGCTACTTTCTACTCGGACAGCTTTGGTGGAACAGTAGTATCTTCTTCAGGACAGACCTCAACCTTAATGCGGCTCTCTTGGAGTTCCGGCAATGTTGATGCTTCCTCGGATTTTCTTTGGGCAGAGATGAGCAGTGCCAAGATGGCCGTCTCTTCCTCCTCTATAGACCGCGCTAACAACCGCATTGACGTTACCCTGTCCAGCGCATTCACCCACCAAGGATACTCCCCTTCAGTTACGGCACAGTTCTCTGCAACGAGTACTGCGCAGTACGCCAAGGTCCCTGTCAATGACTACAACGAAGGCTACCACAGCTTTAGCACCAGTACGGTGTTCACTGACGCAGTCGTAGCTATAGGGTCTAGTGATACGCATGACTTCGGCACTCCCTCTGCTTTTGACTATACCGACGGCTCAGGGGACGCGAACTACATAAAGGTTTCTTGGGGGTCTGCGTTTAAGCCAGCCTCACAAGGTCTTAAGGTAACCTACGGTGCTACTGAGACTCGCTATTTCCGAGACGTTCTTGCTAAGAGAGCCTTTCGCCTTAAGAATCTCGAAAGTGGGTCGGCTCCTTCGCTCCTAGCGTCGGGAACAGACTCGGCTCTGTATGTTAAAGACGCAGACAGCAAGGGTGAGCTTCACTTCTTGAATCCCGAAGGTGACGCGGCGGTTCAAATTACGGCTGGTGGTAAGATCAACGCTGGTGCCATGGAGCTCGCTTCTACAAGTGCTCTCCAGGACAACAGTGGTTTAGACCTTAAGGGCAGCTTGGCTGGCACCGGTCTTAGTATGGCTTCTCAGGTGCTTAGTGTTGACGCGTCTCAGGCGCAGATCACTACGCTGGTAGGCCTTGCAAGCGCGGGTGTCTCGGGGTCTGATGTAGACTTCGCCGGTAATGTAATAGTTTCCGAGGACCTCACGGTCCAGGGTAACTTGACCATCACAGGTGATATCGACTCCTACAGTGTCACGGTACTTGATGTAGCCGACAAGGAGATCCGACTAAACTCGGGTCAGACAGGTTCCGCAGGCCTAGACGGTGCGATTGTTGTCGAGCGTGGTGACGATACTAACGCTAAACTACTCTGGAAAGAATCAGACGACAAGTGGTACCAGGACCGAGCAGGCACAGAGACCGTCGTTGCTATCAGCACTGACGAGCTTGCTGAAGGTTCTAGTTCACTATACTTCACTGATGCACGTGCCCGAGCCGCAATAAGTGCCACGGATAACTCAGCCTCTAGTCGAGGCGCTCTTAGCTACAACAGCACCTCTGGTGTGTTAACCTACGAGGGTATCTCGGCTGCAGAAGTACGTGGAGATATCTCGGTAACCGACGCGGGCGGTGACGGTAGCTTAGCCTACAACAGCACGTCGGGTGTTATCACCTACACAGGTCCTAGTGCTGCTGAGGTTCGTGCTCACCTCTCTGCGGGTGAAGGTATTGATATCTCAAGCGGAGAGATCTCCGGTGAAGATGCGACCGACGCTAACAAGGGTATCGCAAGCTTTGCTTCGGCAGACTTCAGCGTAGCAAGCGGTGCTGTTAGCCTTGTTGACCTAACGGTCGCTCACATGGCTGCGGACTCTATAGTACTAGAGGCTGAGGGAATCGGGAGTAACGATAGTGACTCCATGCTTCCTTCAGCTGCTGCTGTTAAGGACTACGTTGACGCGCAGGTTACTGCTCAGGATCTAGACTTTCAGGGTGATTCTGGCGGTGCTCTTAGCATCGACCTGGATTCGGAAACCTTGATCCTAGCTGGCGGAACAGGCATCGATTCCTCGGGCTCTTCGAACACGCTGACCTTTGCTATTGACAGCACTGTTTGCACCCTTACGGATGCTCAGACCTTGACCAACAAGGTGATGACTAGCCCAGACCTTAACACTCCTGACATTGACGGGGGTTCTATTGACTCGGCTATAATCGGTGGTTCTACGGCCGCTGCAGGTGCTTTCACTGAGCTGAAGTACCACAAGGACAACGGTCTTTGGATAGAGGGCTTCTCCGGCTCTTTTACTAGCGGTGACAAAAAGGTTGTCTACTTCTCAGCGGACAACACACTATCTGCTGCTGATGCTGATGAGACCGCACAAGCACCAGCGGGTGTTTGGCACCAGGGCGCTTCCTCAGGCAAATTCTGCGCCGAAGGTGTGGTTGAGGTTGAGGTTGAGTCAGCAGTCGAAATCGCTGTTGGTAAGGCAGTATACTTATCAGCTTCGGGAACCGGAGAAGGTAAGGTTTGTCTGTATGACGATCTGTCTTCTGGTGACTTAGTAGTTAGACTAGGTACCTCGGTAGCCGCGAATGCCTCGGCAGGCGCTAATGTTAAGATCCTGCTTAATATTGCTACAGACCCGTACATCAAGGGCTAATCCCACAGAGCCCCTTAAGTAGCCCTCCACTTTAAATAGTGGGGGGCTTCTCCCCCTCCCCTATATTTAGATTGCTTAGTTATAACCAATATCTTAGGGTCATTTTATGTCTAATATACGTCGAAGAAAGAGGTCCTCGGAGGAGCTGCCCCTGGGGGATGCCATCGAAAGACTTTTCCGTGTCCTAAACACCATATCTAGAGCGGGGCCCCATGAGGACCACACGAGGCTAACTACCGAGAAGTCTCAGTTAGTCCAAGCCTTGAATGCCATCTCTGTGGAGATGGGCTTTGAGTGTAGAATAGACTTAAGCGGTCCCAACCCCAACCTGGTTGAAGAGGCTGAGCTCAGCGAGGTACCTACTGCGCTGGAGCTCATAAAACAGGGGGCAGAGTCCTCTTGCTGCCGAATAACAAAAGCTAAGGTTGCTAATAGAGCAGAACCAGTAAACAAATCCCGCTCCAGGAGCGGGAGCACAAATAAGAGCAGGGGATAATATATGTTTGACGCAGGACCCGTTACTTTTGGGCAGGTGATATTTATTAGTATGTTCTTTTACGGGACTACCTTCCTGATTAAGGACAGCACTATTCTTAAGAAGCCTCGGGAATGGGTATGTAGGGCCCCCTTCGTAGAGGCTCTATTGTCCTGCAGCTTTTGTACCGGTGTTTGGGTCGGCGGACTCTGGGGTGTCTGGAAGGGTAGCACACTTAAACTAGGCGCATGCGATTTTGTTGAAGCTATTGTAGTGTTCTCCATGGTGTCTGCCACCGCTTGCTATATAATTGATTTGATCACCCAACTAGCTGAGAAACGTCTGGAAGAGTAGTTATGGCAAACCTTACCGCGCAGTTAGTACAGCCCCCAGGGCGAGCGTACGTAGCTTACTTGCGTAGGAACACGGACGAATTCTACTGGAACCCCACGACCTCCCAATTCAGTGCTCTTAACCTTAGTTCTGCGAATAACGCTACTAAGGACCCTTTCCGAATATCTTATGTAGAAGACGGAGCCAACCCCGGAAACTATAGTTGGAGTCTGGTAGTAGACGCCTTCATAGATGGGTCCTACACCTACGTAAGTCGGGAGCTTGTCGGTGGAGCGAACGGGACCGAGTACCCTGACGAGCAGGTTAAGACCGTTACTATAGCGAACGGGGTCGTGTCTGGGAGTGAGCTCAGCGCTGAAATTATATACTCAATAAACCGGTCGATATTTTCCTTTATTAAAAGGAATAGTGATGGAGCGTTTTATAACGCCGGTCAGGATAGGTTTGAACTATTCAACTCTGTGACGTCCCCCGAGGCCACCCGAGCCCCTTTTAGGGTTGTCTTCACGGAGGACCCTGCAGGTACGTATAAGTGGACTTTAGACGCCTCAGACTTTCTAGACGGAACCTACACCCTCAACACTAGGGAACTAAGCGCCGGTCTGGAATCCCTAGTAGCCGCTGACTACACAGTGACTGTTACAAAGGGTTCTGTTATCGAGGGAGCTGTTCTAGGGGAAGTAGCTTTGTCGCAAGATTCCGGGGGAATTGACAATTTACGATATGTTACTCCCGAGGGAGCTGCTATCGAAGGGGCCTCTATACGAGTTTATGCTCGAGAAGACTGGGAGGCCGGTAACTTTTCTTTAGTAAAGGGCGTTTCTTACACAGATGCTCTCGGTAAGTGGCAAGTAGCGGTGTTCGTAGACTCGGGCAGAACGTACACGGTTGTGTTTAGTAAGCCCGGTTACTATGGACCAGACACCGTAGAAATAGTAGTATAGGAAGTAGGTATGCCCGTACAAGGAACCCCCGTTGCTCCCAAGAACTCTGAGGAAATATCTCCGGAAGAGGTTAGGCAATTTCTTCGGGACTACTCAGGCATGAACCCCCTATTAGATGATGTAGAATTCTCTAAGGAGGAGTGCGAGGTAGCTTTATCCAGGGCAGTTGATCTGAGTAATGTCTTGGCCCGGCCCACCTCTTGGACTGTGAGTAAATTCCCTAACAGGTATGTCCTGCTCATAGGGGCGACCTCACATCTGCTTAGGAGCGAGTCATTTAGGCAGCTTAGGAACCAGGCTACCTACCAGGACGGTAATATGCAGCCTATAGGAATTGATGATAAGCAATCATTATACGCGTCTCTCGGTGCGGCTCTGAGGAACGAGTTCGAACAGCTAGTTACCACCATGAAGGTCTCCCAAAATATGCAGGCGTGGAGTAACCTAAGGTCTCCCCTGTACTCGAGGTACAGCTAAGTGGAACCTAGGATAACTAGAGTAATACCTCTTTACCCGAAGACCCACTTTGTTCAGTGGACACTAGACGATCCGGATAACCAGGTGGCCAGTTTCTCGTTACTTAGGTCTGGTAGTCCTGAAGGTCCTTTTGACACTGTGGTGTCAGGTCTAATGCCCAGCACCTTCTTCTTTAGTGATGACTCCTTGGTTATGTCAGGACTAACCTCCAAGGTGTGGTACGTAGTCCAGGCAGTGCCCCTGACGGGGGCCATTAACAGCGTACTTAGTCTCCCCTTTTCAGTATCTTCAAACAAGTATGAAGCTAAGAACAAGATTCTTCGTAAGGCTCGGAGAGACCTAAAGATAACTCTGTCGAAACTTTCAGGGGTCCGCATAGTTGTCCTCAAGCGGAAAAGGTTTGGGGATAGGTGTACTAGCTGCTTTAACCCCGTGACCAAAGATGTTGTCACCTCCAGATGCTCTCTTTGCTACGGGACGGGTTACGAAGGGGGGTATCACCATGGGTACCCTACCTGGGGCAAGGTTGACCCTCCCTCCGTTCAAGAGATCTTTGATCGGTCGGGCGCTTCAGAGGTGTCCTTGTTTGGAATAACTATGCCAGACTACCCGCTAGTAGAGCTAGACGACGTAATCGTGGAAGTAGACACTAACCGTAGGTTTGTCGTTAAAAGGAAGTCCAGCACAGAGTCAAGAGGGTCCGTAGTGCATCAAGACTTACACGTTTCTGAACTTTCTAGATCTGCTGTAGAGTATTCAATCCCCGTGGAGTTAGCTAAGTAATGTCCTCTAACCACTCACTTATATTATCCAAGTCTCCTTTAGACATACTGGGTCTATTCCTAACGGTAATTAGAGCTCGGTTTACAAGCGTGCCCGAAGACTTTCCGTGGGAGTGGAACGAGTCTGATTCACAAACGTCTGTCTATATAGAGGTTGGGGCTGGGGATGAAGTGGGTCTGAAAGATGTTAGACCGGCTATATACGTTGATCGAGGGCCCGTGGTGTTTCCAAAGGTTGTGATAGGAGACTTCGCTGGAGGACAGCTTCACACAGGGAAAAAAGCTTACTACACGGCCGCTACGGGGCAGATAAACATTGACTGTGTGTCTAAAAACAGAGGAGAGAGCGCTATCTTAGGGGAATTAGTGCAATCTTTTGTGCTGATGTCTTCCGACCTTATACTACGGACCTATAATTTGAGGGACGTTACGCCGGTCACCCTAGGCGGAACGGAAGTGTGGGAGAAGGATGATAGATTGTTTAATACGCGCGTAACTTCACAAATATCTTATGATGTAAAGTGGGGAATATCCCCCGACAGTGGAAAAATTGCAGAGATTGTAGCTAATCTTCTTAGTCAGGATGGAAATATCTTGTCTACGGTGGCTTCTACATCCTTAAACAGAGTTAAAAAATAAACGAAGACCAAGACGCAAATGAATAGCGTCCTCGGTTGATCTTGCTTACGCCCACCCTAATATTGAATCGTCAGGGTGCCATATAGGAGTTTTTAGGATGCCTCGCCCATCAGTACAAATTTTTCAGCAGGTTTTAAATACCACGGTTGTTCCTGCTGACCCGGAGCAGGCCACGTGTATAGTGGGGCCTGCCTATGCTTTTTTTAACGCGTCAAGCGATTCTGCATCTCACGCAGGGTACTCCTGGTCCAACTCAGACAATGATATCTCGTTGTCTCACTACGGTTGGACAGCAGGAACTCATGAGCTAGATGTGGATACCGGGAGTACTTACTACCCGAGTATCGTAGCCTCAAGCATGAAGATTCTTAGGGGCTCTGCCTCTGACGGAGCTTGTGCAGACGGATTAACCGTTACGGGAACCTTCGCCCCCTCGGGGCCTGCTGTAGGTAATCGTTTGCGCATTAAAGGTACCTTACTACAACAGCTTGTCTTGGATGCGGACTGGTTGGCTCAAACTGGATACACCCCTGCGGTGGGAGACAGTATCACGAGCGACCTAGACGGAAACGGTAACGTGGCATATCGAGTCGTGGCCTTGACCTCGGAGGGTGTCCTACTAGAGGATAACACAGCCAAACTTATCGCTTTGCGGCCCTCCGCTGTTCCAGCAAAGAAACCCATCGCCGTTGTCACTCGGGCAGGCGACGGGTACAGTTCTGGTGCGGATGCCGTAGCCCAGCTAGGCGCTCCTGCTAGTGACTACTTCGAGGAAGTTACTGTTCGGTCTGTAACAGGCGGTATAAAATCAGCCAGCCCGATATTTACTCTAGGAGCAACCTTCGCAGCGGACCCCAATAATAACCTTGCAGAGGAAGTGCACGAACTGGCTATCGATGTAATTTCTGATTTGGCGGGAACAGCAACACTGGTACCTTCGAGTGCCAATGCTACAACTGGCGCGGTCACAATTCCAAGAACTAATGGTGTCGTGGTTATAGCCACCAGCTCAGGCAATCAGACTCTTGCTAGCGCCACGGTTCATGTATCTTGGAGAGGGGTAATTAATAACCTCCCAGATATCTACGAGATAAGCAGTATCCCAGAGAACTCAATCTTCCCAGATATCGGCAAGATCGATCCAAGAAACCCCCTTGCAATGGGTGTCGCTTGTGCAGTGTCAAACTCAGGCAATACTAAGATCAAGGTCCTTCCTATCTCCGCGGACACTGCTGCGGGCTACGTGGGTGCGCTTAACAAGCTAAACTCCGCTACGGATGTCTACGCTATTATTCCTATGAGTACCGACATCTCAGGTGTTATTGCGCCTTACAAGGCTGCGGCGGAAGCCATGAGTCAGCCAGCAAAGAGCCGGTGGAGAATCGTTATCGGGGCGTCTTCAGGGGCTCCCGAGTTCGCTTTCGTAGGTCCTAGTACTGGTGCAGAAACCGAGACGGGCGTCACAACCGGAAATAGTAAAGTATTAACAGATGCGGACGCCACTTTCGTGGTCTCAAAGGTTGTGGCGGGCGATAAGGTCGTTAAGTCGGACGGGACTGTTATAGGAACCGTAGCGTCCGTGGAGAGTGATGTTCAGTTGACCCTAGTAGCTAACGCTGCTAACGGAGCTGGACAAACCATTTCCTACACTGTTCAGAGAAGCATCTCAGGGAACACAGGTCTGCAAGTAGCCGAATTGAAGGCTCGGATAAAGAGCCTAGCTAGTAAGCGGCTAGTTATGCTTTACCCGGGTTCTTGCACAGCAATGGGCTTCTCAGGACAGCCGGGCACTTACATAGCTGCGGCCTTGGGCGGACTAATGGCAGGCACTCCCTCTCACCAGCCCCTAAACCAGGTGGGTCTTGGGGCGATAAGCCAAATCTTTGATAGCAACCTACTTTTCTCGGATTCCGAGATAGACGATCTTGGAGACAATGGGTACTTCGTGTTGGTCCAGGATTCCCTAACAGGCGCGCCCTACACAGTGCACCAGGTTACCACGGGGCAAATATCAATGCCCGGTGTTCAGGAGTTCTCAGAAGTAAGCGTTGTCTCTAACTTTGACTTCGTGGCCTCAAGCCTTAAGAAAAGGTTGGACCCTTACGTGGGTGTCTGGAACGTTATCCCCGAGGCTATAGCTAGCATATCGTCTAGTCTCGAAGGTGGGTTGGATGATCTAAGAACCCGGAGTAGACCTCGTATCGGTTCTCCTCTAGTTAGTGGGGCTGTTCTATCGGTACAGAAGAACGCTGCAGACGCTGGACGGCTTGATGTTAGCGTAGAAGTAGAAATACCTAAGGTACTTAACAAACTCGTAGTGTACCTGACCTCAATTTAAGCCCGTCTAGGAGATAAAGAAATGGCAGCTACTACTAGCTTAGAAAACTGGAAATACCAGGACAACTACGTAGAACGGATAATGGAGAATGCGGCGTACACTGCCGCACACCCCGATGATACATTAGTTCTTGCGGGACCTCCTAGGCAAAAGGACGCGGCGGCTACCCTGTTCCCCATAGGGATGATGCAAGCCTTCCAATGTTCGAGTCAGAAACCCGTTGTACCGGTTCAAACGATAGGCTCTGGCCGGTCGTTTTTTCTGTCGGGTAAAGGAGCCAATAGTTGGAGCATGGGGCGACTCTTTGTTAAAGGTAACAACCTTTTAAAGGCGCTTCATAACAACGCTATTGACGCAGGAATTGCCGCTGGGAAGGGCGATATGGACGAACATGCCTACGCTGAGGGCAATAAAAATTATCTGGTCAACCTTGACTCAGAGCTATTCCTAGTTCCTTTTGGCCTTCAAGTTATCTTCCGAGACAAAGCCCACAACCCCCTAGGAGGGTTCTATATGGAGCTGTGTGTTATAAACAGCTTCGCTATGGGCGTCCAAGCGGGGCAAAACATGATCATGGAGAACGTTACAGGCCTCTGTGACAGGATTTTACCGATTCACGTTGACGCCGCAGGAGCTCCAGGGAGATCCGACGGGTGGGACACCGCGGTAGGTTTTACTAACCCATAGGGTTCTAAACCTAAAATTTCTCGTGAGAATTGGCTTGGGAAGGGTTAAGATTACCCCACCCAAGCCTCTCAGGAGAATTTATGTCATCCCTCGTAATGGGCAGAGTAGTAGATGTCCACCCAAGAACCCACACAATAGACGTGGATATAAACGGGGAACTACTCCACGGCGTAGTCCTTCTCCTAGTTAGTCACGACCCTGACCTGGGTGGCGGGACAACAATCTTACCAAAGATAGGAAGCACCGCAGTCATAGACACGGGTCCCTTTGAAGACATGCCGGGGCTGTGTATTGGCTATGTTAAGGGTGGGCACGAGTCCATTAGGACAGCTCCCGGAGACGAGTCTAATGACGCCCCGACATCACCTACCGCGGAGAACTCAGAGATAGCAGCCAAGAATGTTTCCCCTCTTACGCAAGGACCTAAGGGTGCTGAAGACGCTCTGCTGGGAGCAAGCGGGGAAGAGTCCAGAACCGAGGGAGACCCTGGGGACGCTTACCCGGGAGATTTTATACACCGAGCTTCTTCAGGTAATGCTATTGGGGTGCTTGAGGGAGGCGTAAACATATTCAAGGCCAGTGACCTGGCTAAGATAGAGGCTAATGCTCTAGATGACCTAATCAGAATAGTGGCCCGAAACTTTGAACTGGAAACAGAACTAGGTAGTTTACGAATAGGTTCTAATAAAGGTAAGGCCTTTCTTAAGTTTACAGGTAACGAGAACGTTACTCAGAACCAAAAGGGGGAGTACACTATAGAATTCGGAGTGTTTCCAAGCTTTGCGGATTCCCCCAAAGGTTCCGATATATTTAACTTTACTGTTACGGCTCAGGGTGGGCGAGACACCTTGGTAGATTTCCGCGTCAGCGGTACTGGAGATATCTCGGTTGGGGGACACTCCATCACCACCCGGGAAAGTCTTAGCTCAGATGTTCACACTCACGCGTGTCACCAGAAGGACATATACGTAGAAAATGGTTCCTTAGAGCGGAATAGGGGCTCCTCAAGACTTGGATCTGAGTCTATAGTCCTGTACACAGACCCTGACGAGATACCCGAAGTGGGTGTTGGGGAAGTTTTGATAGGCGGAACCCAGAGCGTAAGCCTAGTTAGTTCGGGCGCGGTAAGCACAGCCTCCGGAAAATCTTTCGAGTCTGTTATGGGGTATGTCCCCGGCAAGGATATGCTACCGATACCAGGAACTACTGCGAAAAGCATTGAGGTAGCTAACGGAGATTTTGTTACCAATGTAGGTAGCCCTTTTGCTATGGGGTTGCCCTCCTTTATGTCCACCTACGAAGTAAACACCTGGTCTGGGGATATTAGACTAAACGCAGGTCCTATGGGATCCGTTATCATAAACAGCTACGGAGCGCCGTCCCCAAAGGGTTCTTCCTCACAGCACGGAATACATTTAAACGCCTTAAGTGTCATGATTGGTGCGCCTCCTACGGGGCCCATTTGTGCGGCTCCACCTAAACTATTTCAGGCTGTTCTATTTGAGCCCCTACAGCAGTACCTGACCCAGCTGCATCTTTGGTTAGATACGCATGTACACCCCACCGCGGTAGGTCCTAGCGGTCCCCCGGCAGCTCCCTCAAGCACCCTTTCGGGCCTACACGCTGCTTTTATGTCTAAGATAGTTCAATTAGGAGGTTAGTATGTCCAACGACAAGCATAAAGACGGAGAGAAGGACAGCACCAACGCCGTATTCGGAGAGAAGAAATGGGCGAAGGACGGGAGCCCCCCTCCCCTGGCAGACTTCCTAAAGATGAGTACCGACGTGATGGCAGACTCCCTTGAGAAAGGGATACTGGCCTTACTAAGTAAGCACCACGAGACTTTAAAACTTGCCGAGATGATGGCTAAGGCTAAACGTAATGAGCGAAAATAATAACGACAAGTATAGTCGTAGTCCTATACGAAGGGGCACCTCCACGAAAAAGACCGGTAGGGATGCTCTCCAGGGGTTCTCCGAAGAGATGGAACCCTTGTATGGCATGAGTGCCAAACTAAATGATAAGACCACAGAAGTCTTAGGTCTGGACGCTAATAACCAGCCCATCATTACCAGCGTTAGTGTATCCGTTGACGGGTCTGGGGCCCACACCTTGGAGGACGTACTTGAGGGCAAGTTTACAGATGCCTATAAGTGGTACGGAGCGGGGCTGTCGCTAGACCCCCTGAAACCGATCCTACTGGTGCTCGAAGGAATTGCTGACGTAGTGGTCCTTGTACTAGAAGCGACCCTAATGATATTCGATGCGATGTTGCTGCTTATTGCGAGTCTAGACAACCTACTAAGAGCTGTTGTGGAGGCTGTTATTGAGCAGATAAGGGAGATACTTGGGATATTCACCAAGACGGGTATCTACTGGACATTTATTCCCCCACAGTTCCCTCCCCAAGGGGCCAGCGCTGAAAGAACAAAACTTTTAAAGTCCGCAAAGGTGTGGATGCGCCCCACCAAACTAGACGAAAACGGGGAGGAGGTCATAGACCTCGACAAGACTAATGCTGCTCAAGAGTTCGGGTTTCTTCCCGCGGATATAAACATCTCATCTAAGGGAGGCATGGAAGGCTTCGTAGACACCCTAGAGGCCTCAATGAACGACGAGGAAGACCCTAGAAGACCGCAGTTTGACAATAACGACTGGGTAGCAGGTTTCGTAGGGGTCTTCGGAGGTAGGGATATAACACTGTTTTTAGACTGGTGGGCTAACGTAAAGAAGCTTTTCGGAAAAGCTATGAAGCCCGAGGAGAATAAGTTTCTTCCTCCGACTCCCTCGGGAATCCGGTACGAGGTTCTTGGGGCCAAAGCCGTCGCGGAAAGGGGATCTATCCCATATATAAGCGTGTCTTGGGGCCCTCCAAGGATCAACATTAAGTCTCCCTGGACAGCGGTTGAGGATTTTGTTTACCGGGTTAAGGACAAGACCTCCATGACTTCAGAAGAATTCGATAACCATACTTACTACAACGACTTTGAGTCGGGGACCTGGACGGGAGCTCTCGTAGGCGGGGGGCAAGTTTATAGAGCCAAGATGCTGCGTACTTATGTGGACACCTCCTTAGAGGAAGCTGATCTGGGAAAAACGTACAGATACCGTGTTGCTCGAGCGTACCAATACACTAACCCAACCACGCGCGCACCTGGGGCGAAGCTGGTGTACGTGTTCTCCCGAATCATAGACGTTAAAGTTCCTATAAAGGCGGTTCCTCTGGCTACGGGGGTTCCTCCCAACTGGACCTCGGGAACTCTAGCCACGCTGTTCCCCCCTCTAGACCGGTGGGTCTCGTTTCTAGTAGCAAAACTCCGAGCTATACTGGGGGTACTTCCGGACCTGACAGGGTACTTAAAACAGATAGTTCAGCAGATAGCTTCGGAGATTAGTAAATGGTTAGGTTTGGCCCGCCAGATACGTAGCCTGGTCTACCAGTTCACGGATTTAATGGAGATGCAATTCGGGGCACACGCAATGACCTTTATTGGAAAAGGCGGCAATCAATATGTATTAGACCTGCTGAGAGACTCTGTGAGCCTTGCTCGAGCGGAGGAGGCCAAGAGCGCGGAGGAGGCCACACTACTTCAAGTAGTTAGCACTCAAGATGGGGACAGCCTGAGTTTTGACATGGAGAATGTCCCTATCGAGAAATTTGATCTCGCAGCGAACTTTGAGAAAGTGTCCTTTAAAGATTTTGTTTCTGCGAACCCCGTACCAACCTACGGGGATAAGGATATAACTGGAGGCTTTGTTCTTCTTGGAGGAGACGGAAGCTTAACAGGGGCTCAAACAGCCCTGGAGCTTTTTAGAATGTTCTTCCCAGGGCCCTCAGAAGAGACTACTCAGGAATCAGTCTCCTCGGTAACCAGGGCACTGACCACCGTTAGTTCTGCCGCTGCGGCGAAGGCGGCCGAAGCTCTGGGGGGAGTATCTGCGGAGGAGGAGACCAGAAAATCACCCTTAGCGGCGACAGAAACGTTGGAGTCTGCTACGCCCCCCGAGGCAGTAATAGGCTTTACCGAAGGGTTTACCCCCGTGAGGACTACTACTCCATCAGGAGTGGCTGCTTCCACGGACCGCGCAGCCGCCGAGAGAGCCGCTGAGAACCAGGATGCGACACTAACTGCTAATGATATCGAGGAGTCTTGTTAAGATGGAAAAGTACGGCGTACTAACTACAGAAGTTGAGGAACCTAAAAAAGAAGAGGTGCTCCTCAAGGATTTGCTGAAAAAGCAGCGGGAAATAGACAGGGGTAAAGTTGCTAAAAAAAGTAGGGAGAATGTCCCCCCAGGTCCCAGCGTTATGCCTGGGAACTCTGGGAAGAAAGGGCCTAGACGAGGCTAGTGACAGCAGTCGTTAGCGGGTAAGGGCAAAGAATTAAGCGCCCTAATAAGGGGGAAGAAGGCCTTCGGGTCAGGATTCTTCTTCAGGAAGTACACCTGTACATAGTCGGCGTCCTTGGAGTCGGTCTTGGGCAGGGGAGTTACCAGGTACACTTCTTCGTTTTCGCAGAAGTTTAGGTGCCCTACGGCCTCTCCAAGGGAAGTATTATCTAGAAACATTATTCCTCCTCAGTCGATACTAGGTCCATAGTGTCCTGTATCCTTTCGTATAGTAACCTGCACCTCTCAGCATCCGCAAGAGCTGTGTGGGCCCCTTCATTAGAGATACCTAATTTAGAGCAAAGGTACGACAAGGAATACCGCTTGGCATCGGGAAAAGCTACGTGGGCCAAACTCACAGTGTCTACCCAGTGGTGGGGTATCTTATGTCCTAGTACGGCTTTTTCTATAAAGGATTTATCAAAGCTAGCATTGTGTGCCACAGGGGTAGAGTCCTGTAGTAGTGCAACTAGGGTGGGGATAATTTCTTCAATATCTTTAGCTCCCACCCAATCTTCCTCACAGTACTGGTTTATCTCCAGCGCCTTAGGGTGCGCCAAGTCTATCCTCTTAGGAGCTACCTTACATTCCCAAGTGCTAGTAACCCCCTCTGGAGTACAACTAATTACAGCTATCTCTATGATCTCGTGCTTATTGGGGTCTAGACCTGTAGTTTCTATGTCTATAAAAGAAAGAGTTTTGTGCATGGATAACCTCTGTTGGAGGTTATTCCTCCGACTCTTGTTGTTGGGGGCCTTTTTTAGAACCTGTTCTAGTAACAGCATTCCTCAGAACAAGGTCTATTTCAAGAACCCTCTTGTGGGCTCTGTTTAAAACGATGTCCCGCTCAGAAAGAGCCTTACTGACTCTTTTATAGGTGGGTATTATCTTAGGCTGGGCCGGGGGGCTCGAAGAAAGCCCGCTAAGTATAATCAGAACTACCGTGCTGAATACCAGAAGGGTGAGTGAATTATTCGGCTCGGAGCCTCTTTGAGTTTTCATAAATAAGCTCCAACTTGGTCTCTATGGTCCCTAACTTTACCTGCTGCCTGTGGATGGTATCCACTAGCTTCTCTAAGTTGTTAGCTGTCTTAGTAGCCTCGGCCAACTCGCGGTCATGTACCGCTAAACGGGTCTCTAATCGAACACCCCACAGCAGCACAGGTATTACCAAGATGGTCAGGGCATCTCTTAATTTATCCCAGGACATCTATAGGGTCTCCAAGTCGGTTCATCCTAATAATAGGACTACGCGTCGATAGGGCGAGAAGTATACTAGCTATTACTGGACTGGACTTCCGAGCGGAGTTCCTTTATTCCATGGACAACCGCCTGTGAGCCTACTCGGACTCGAGTGCCCGCGCTTTTATTTCCTTTGTCCGCTTTTCTAGCGTCACTCATTAGCCCCTGAAGAGCGTCTATGAGCTCCTGTAGTTTCTTCTCGACCATTCTAAGACTCCTGCAACTGAGATCGCATTTTCAAAAATTTTCTAAACAAGGAAGTGAACTCATCACTGGACATCCTGTGAGAGCTCAGCCTACTATTAGACAAGGTGGCGTTTAAAACTTCACAGGCCATCCCGATTTCTCTCTCAGTAAAACTGTTAGCTTTACGCTTAACGGGCAAGCTTTTATCTGACATTTGTGTATTTCCATTATATTCCGGAGTGCAGGCTCACCAGGATACTATCTTCCTGCGAGCTGTTCCCGGGCGAAGTGTATTCGGGAAGTTTCGCACTCAGTGTTTCTGCAAAATCTAGAGCCCTGCCTTTAGGGTACGGCCCCATTCTCAAACTAGTCGGCACGTGCAGGACGAACCAATTCCTTTTGTTAGTGGGGTTCCTATAAACACCCCACCCCTTAGATACTCTAGTAAGCTCGATATCACAACCTTCAACCCTGGATGAGGGCTTCAAAAAAATATTCTCAGTCTTGTAGACCATACCAACTCCTCGGGCTTTGCGAAATGCCTAGAACTGCCCCCGCGGGGGCATCGCGGGCTTGTCTGCCCGACCCTGCGCGGCCTTACTATAGACGCGTACCGCGTCTGCGTATCTGTACTAAGTGTCCAAAGCCTTTTTAGGCGTGTTAAGAGGGAACGCCTTATTCTTAGAAACTCCCGAGAGCCAGCCAGGTAGTATGTTCCCTAAGAAGATAAACCAAGCTTCCGAATCTTGGGCTTCCCCCTTTAATTCCTCGGGCAGGTCTAAATTAAACCCCTCTAAGTTGAGCTCCTCCCGGAAACTGTTCCAATGAAATAGCCTATCATCAATGCCTCCTATAGATACTTTGAAACGAACCCCTAAGACCTTATTAGACGAGGCCCAGTACTGTTCCTCAAAACGCATATTCTTTGTTAACCAAACCCCTTCGAAACAGTGCCTACCCCCAAGCTCTACGCTTCGAGGTTCGATACCGTCTCTGACTATGTAGGGGGCTGCCTTAGCAGACGTATAGTGGAAAAGGGTTGGGTGCTCTACACAGTACATAGACGGGCAACTTCCTAAAAAGTGGTTACCCTAATAATGCGCTAAAACTGGGAGGTTTCTCGTCCGAACCTCCAGAAAAAGATATGCGGCTACCAGGAACCACCACGTCAGAGAGCTCGTGGGAAGAGAAGCTGCTGACCCGTCCCACCCCCTGAGCGGGGGTTCCTGACTCCAGTAAAACCCATCTAGTCTCCCCAGGAGGAACACCGAGGACTTTTAAGGCAACACGTCCGTCCGAAAATATAAGCCTATAGTCAGACTCGAAGACTCCATCGCAGTAAGTTGCTAGCGTATCTTTCACAGTGCTTTAACTCCCAAAGAAAATCGTGAGGTACAAACCGGCAGATAAACCAGGTGCTCCTAGTGTAGGGTTTCCTTTAGGGAGAGAATGCCTCTGAATACCCACTCATCCACCCTTTCCGGTTCAACCTCCCAGGAAGAGGTCTCAGCTTGCGCAAAATCCTCCTGTAAGAGGGGGAATAGCTCGCAGACGGATACCAGCATTAACACTCCCCGGTCAGAACCCTTCCTAAAGACCTCCGCACATCTCAGGTCCATATAGGAGGCGGCATCTATTATGTCTTCCGGATGGGAAAGGCGGGTGGCGGGTACGAGTTTTACGAACTCAATGGAGTCTTGTAAGGTACCTATACGGACAGCCACTTTGCCAGGGATTAGTGCGAGCAGAAGCCACCGAGGTAGGTCGTAAAACTCCTCGCATAAAATATCCCTGATTAGGGTAGCCATTCATAACCTCTATTTAGGTTAAGTCTAGTACTTTGCCTGGGTCTAAAAACGAGTGGGAGCATTTGGGGCAACACATGTTAGCCGAGTCCGGAAAAGATTCCACCTCAGAAACAGAGTACCTAACGAAACCCAGACCTGACTCGTCGGGTTTGCTGAGAGAAGACAGAATTCTTTCGAGAGACTCAGCCTCTACATATTTATCTGTCTCTCCGATTCCGTGTATAAATCCAGACACAATGAATTTAGTCATAAGTAGCCTCCTGTGTTTGCTCAAAATTATAGCAAAGATCGCGTTAATAGAACCACCCACTCCCTACGAGGGGTTTGCTTCTTGCGAGGTCCAGAACGTGAGTGATAGAGCTCAGTAGGCGGTTCTGTGTTCCTCTCCGTAACTAGTCGAAAGTATCTTTCGATACACGTAGTGTATTCTAGGGAGTGGATTCGTTCCCAATGTAGGTAAAACCCTCTGAAGGGTTACACTCTTCCTTGGGGGTGTCTAGAAGAAACAACCTGCAAGGTATCTTTGCTCCAGAAAAAAGCCCGGACATCATGTCTCGAGCTGCTTTTGTAGAAAAGTCACCTTCTAGGATAACTCTAATCAACCCAGGAACCAGGTGCTTGAGTCTTTCTGCAGTGAAGTTGGCTCTCTTAACGGGATCTGCTGAGGAGACCAATACGGCTTCCGCAGCTAAATCTCCAGAGCAGTCAACGCTGTAGTGAATGCTCTGCCCTATGCCGACGAAACAATCCCTTAAGGACTCAGAACTTATGACGAATCTACGTATCTGTCCCGGGTACTCTATATCTCCCCCTGGGGTTGGCAATTGCCCTTTACGCGCGTGGGAGCGATGTCCTGGAAGGGTGGGGGGCAGCTTACACCTCCGGTAGACTAGGCCTGAAAAGTTGGCTCCTAGTATGCGAGCTTTCCTCAAGTCGCACTTATACGCGCGAGCCTTTGACCAGAGGGTGTCCTCTAAGAAAGCGTTCGTGAACGAGCAACCAGAAAAGACAGCGTTTCTTAAATCGCAACCAACAAGCTTAGTGTTCATAAACCTGCACGAGGTGAAGCTCACTCCGGATAGGTTTGTCCCAGACAAGTCCTTACCGGAGAAACTCTTGTCCGATATCTTGGGTAGGGAAGGGTTAGTAGCCCTTATTAAGGACCAGTAGGGTAGTAAGTTCCTGCTGGTTAATACGCTGTATAGGCTATCTCCATTCCAACCTTCTGCGTCGGATAAAACCTTAGCGAACTCCCCTCGAGCTCTTTGGTCTCCCCGCTCTTCAAATAAATAATTTACTGAGTCCAGATCTAGCATGGGTACTCCTTAACATGAACCTGCGTGATTCTGTACGGTTTTGAGGAGCTGTTTTGAATCCATAAGAAGTTCTTTCCTATCGGGAAGAACATACTTTGATACGTTCAGCTCGTAGCTATACTGAGGGGACGTATCGCCCCCGAACTGCGCGGACGTCCGCGTAGCATTTCCAGGTTTGTTGCCAGACTAAATCTCAGCCTGGGGGAGATCCTTACGGGGCTTAGAGGGTGTGGTACAGGAGGAGGGTTACTAAGCCGAGTAAGGTTACAGAAACTAATTCTAACTCGGCTATCTTATTCCTGCAGCAGGGGCAGTACTTATTCTTATGGTTGCAAAACCTCATGAATGTATCTCTAAGTCAGTTTGACGGAGTCAAATAGTAGACGACCCGCCCTCGTAGTAAAATGTTATGCCCTGATAAATAAAATATAACCCCCGAGAAAGTGGCTAAGAGTACACCGGCCTCCGGAGGCGCTGCCTTTCGCCAAAACAGGCGCTTACGTGCGGAGAAGGTTGTAGGGTTGGATGGATATAAACCTCAAAAAAGTCAGGTTAGTAGTCCTCATCTAACTCTGGAGGGTCCCAGGATTCTGATTTTATAAGCGTTCCGCCTTCATAGGTATTTCTGCCTGCAAACCAATTTCCCCTCTCCTCAAACTCAAGAGTAACTCGGCTCTCAGGGAACCTAACGCTTATGGCCTCCGCAACGGGAATGGGGGGAGACCAGGCTGAGTCAAAGTAATACTTAACTATCGTTATGTCCCCCTCCGCGGACTCTAGAAACTTCTCAGTGGGCTCGCCCCCCACAAAGGTCTGTTTGTGAACGAACTCAACGCCCCACTTAGTCCCCCAGTTATGGTTCTGCCAAGTGTAACCCCCGACAGGGGACACTTCGTTGCTATCTAACAAGTCGGGCAACACCTTGGCTACCTCGGGATCAAAGGAGGATCTCTGTACTTCTACGGGTACAGGGACGAAGCTATGGAAGCTTAGGTCGGTCAGTGGTCCCGAGTTGGGGGTAAAACTTAGCAGTAGTTCTTCAACTTGGGGTTTTGCGGCACCGAGTTTTCCAGCGTCTCGCCCGAGTGAGCGGAAATCTGGGTACGTGGGGTTGATCCCCCTGGCTTCGGCCACGAACCTTAGTATGTCCGAAGGGGAACCTTCAAAGGTTAAAGTATTCTCACACCAGTTTGGCATAGTTTATTCCTCTTTCTGATTATCTATCTCGAGAAACCAAGGCTTCTCAGAAACTAGTCTAAATAGGTAATACTCGTCGGTATCAACGCATGTTACGTAGGCTATTAGCTCGTCGGTATGATCCCTTAGGGATTTTAAATCCCCTAAGGACTCTAGTGGGGAAGAAGCTTTTGTCTCAATAGTAATGGAAACTTCATAAGTAAACTCCCTAGTTTCATCCATGGGGAACCTTTCGCATGAAAGGAAACAACCTTACTATCTCTAGTGTGCACTAAAAGGAGCCTAGCCTGTGAAAAGCATCTTAGTTCGGAATAGTTCTATACCCAAAGCCCTTAGTTGGTTTTTCCCTGTTGCAGCCATAACTCTCTGGCCCTTTATTCTAATAAGACCTGGCTATGACACAGATAGACTTATAAACCACGAAAGGATCCATATAGTCCAGTACAACGAGCTATTAGTCCTAGGATTTTTACTCCTGTACCTGTGGGATTGGGTCGTCGGTCTGCTAAAGTACAGAAGCACGAAGACCGCTTACTACCAGATACGCTTTGAACAGGAGGCTCGGTTTGGAGAGGGGCAAGAGGACTACCTGGAAAAGAGACCTAAGCACTCCTGGTTACGCTTCAAAGTCTAGTAAGGTATGGTTAGCATCTCTACATACTGGTCCATATTAGACCCTAATTCCTCCGACATGGTAGCCGAAACAAACTCGCGCTGCTCTTCTGAGCTAGCCGACGCTAGCAAATGACCGTAGCTACTAAGTACACGTGCCTGCTCTCCCAAGAAGATCATGTTTAATTGTTCGTCAAGTTCTTCTTTGTCGTAATGCTTCAAGCCCTTTCTTAGCTGGGAGATCCAATGTAGTTGGTGCTCCAAGGAAGGCACGTTTCCTGCGTCCACCATCTCTGAAGCTGCTTTGAGGTCTATCTTATCTACTAACACTTGGCTGCCTCCAGTAAGGACCATACTCGGGATCTAGGGCCTGAGTCCTTCCAACGAGCGTCATTCAATTTAGAGCCCCACCCGCCTGACGGAGGCGATTTAAACTCAACGCCGTCCCACCCGTACTCTATAAGCTGGGCTTGCGTGTAGCTGGCGGGTAAGTCTAGAGGGCCTCTGGGCTCTCCGGGAACTGGAAGAATATAAGACAACCTAGCTCTCCTGGCGGCGGCTGAGAAATTTTTCTGGGCGGCCCGAGGCTTCCCAGCATTCATAATGGTACCAACACTCACTGATATACTCACTAACACCTCCGAAGAGGAATACTTGTCCGTCAAAATCGCAGAGACCGGTCTTAATAGATCCCTGCTCCCCGAGAGAGACTACTTCTTGGGGCCTGGTCTTAAGTAACCCAGACCCGCAGTGCCTACAGGCTCGAATAGAACACATTAGGATGTTCCTTTAAGGACTAATACTCCTGTAAGTATACGTCCTAGAATCTCTGAAACGAGCCGCCCCATAAGGAACCGTCAAAGCTCATGAAGACTCCTCTTCCTTAGGCCTGGGCTTCTTTACTATTCTCGCCTCCGAAAAAGTAAAGGCTTCAGCAACCACGTATTGGTTGCGCAGTTTGGCTCCAGCAACTGCTGGACGAAGTGTGTCATAGCACAGGCCCTCTCGGGGCTTATCGGGGGCATCACAGGCCCAGAAGCGGTTAATGACGTCTACTTCTTTCATTGCCTTACTCCTTAGTAGTAGCCGGGGCGGTGGGTTAGCACTTCATGCTCAGTACTTCGCCGGTCTGTAGCTCCAGAAAATACTTTTCCCCTGACGCTACGTGCTCTATGCACACCATTGTTTCCTCCCCATTAATGCGAGACTTGAAGTTTGCGAAAGCCTCTTCAACAGAACCCGCCTTCGCCTCGTCGTGGATCTCTATCTTGTAGGTGTCCATTGTCTTTACTCCTTTTAGCGTAGTACGGGGAAGGTCCACTCTGTGAATCCGTCGCCTCCAAAAAGGGCACCCCCGTTGTTTCCCTCATCATCCTGAGAGGGGAAAATGTATGAACCATCTTCAAAAGTGATTACGAGCGGTCGATGGGTCCAGTCCAGTCCAGCGGCCTCTTCGACCGTCAGGTATCGCACGGCGGTGACACGCTTGCCCACCAATGCTGGCCCTGCGAGTCGCGTCCAGTGCTCTTCTTGTTCTTCTCTAGGTATAAACGTCATTGCCTTACTCCACGTATGGGGCCGAATAGTGTCGGACCACATCGTCCCCCATAGTATCCGCTTTAGCCTGCACTCGTCCGATACCTAGTAGTGCTTCTACCTTAGAGTCGTAGGGCCCAAAAGTCTCAGAGTTGTACTCGTCGGATTCGGTGGTAAAGTACCAGCATGGGGCGGTACTAGCCTCCTCCGAGAGTACTAGGTGGTCTTCGTCCAGGACGCCATCCTCAACAGCCACTCCTATAGACCGGATGTGGTGGTACTCATCTGCCAGATGTACAGTTACAGCTTGTCTAAGCTGTTCCGGTGTCAGTCCGGCTAGCTCTTTAAGTAGCTGTTCGTATGTCATTATCATTCCTCCTTATTAGTAGTCGAGGCGGGGTCCACCTCTAACTCGTACTTCCACTCATCGACAATTGAATGCTCGTCAGATAGAAGCCCGTTACTTGCGAGGTACCGAGCTGCAAAGTTCAACGCACGTTCAATGTCTTTACCTGACGAGACGTGCGCCTCGTCGTAGTCTATTGTTATGGTTAATACTGCTCTCATTATTTATTCCTTAGTGGTTGGGGGAACCCAGTCAGGGCGGTTCCGCTTCCAAGTCGCGAAGCCCATCTTCTCTCCTAGGTAGTAGGATCGGTAAGCCTTTACTGGGTCAGAGTCTTTGTACTGATCAGGCATAGCCTGGGCGAAGGGAGTCAGTGTCCCGTACGGCACTGACCACACGTTGTCTTTGGCGAATAACAGCGCTCCTGAAGACTTGTGGTCCTTTTCATATCGGTCCTGGTATTCGTCTAGCAGATATAAAGCGTGTTTGAGTAGCCAGCGGAAGTTGGGTCGAGAATCTCCAGCCCACACTGTACAGGGGTGTTTAGTATAGGCGGCTCGGTAGGGTGCTTGTACATCATGTCGCCATAAGGCGCTGCACAACATCTGAGCGGACTCGAGCACCATCTTTACTACATGCTTGTCGCACTGGGACCGCGCAGCCTTCTCTGGACATTCATCCAGAATAAATATGTTCACTTTTTCTTTTTAGGCTTTGGCTTAGACAGCTTCCTAGCTACCGCCGCCATTCCCGAAACAGTGGCCTTCCCTCGAGAGGTCGTAGTAGATTTCTTGCCCGCTTTTGTGCGGGGATTCGTAGATCTTTTCATATCTAACTCCTTACAGTTCGTTCAGGATGTTCTTGATAGCTTCCACACCAACAGTGGTAGACGTCCTGCTTTCTACGCTTACAGAAAAAGTTGTGGGGACGTATTCCCCTTGGAATAGTTGGTCGTTAGTCTCGAAAAAATCGCACACCTTGTCAGGGACCAATAGGTCTGCTCCCGAGGTTATGCTCTTTAGCTCCTTAAGAGTGACTTCGTCATAGTCCAGAAGCCCGTACTCCTGAACTCGTTCCAGGTACATGTACGCTGCTACAGCGGAAGCGTCTTCCTGGGTTAAAGCCGTTTTAGTCTCAGTGCTTGTGTAGGGTCTCTTATAATCATCCGAGGTGGATGTAGAGGTAACTACGTATACAGGGCTGCTTTCCTCAAGTTCCCCGCCCGGTCCATCGGAAGACGCTTTTGCCTCCATGTCTGCGTTGACCCTAGCGACGATCTCATCAAGAGTCTCTTTCTTTGTTGTCATTTCTTTAACAATGCAATTGTATAGCTCTCCCGTGAAAGCCGGGTGCCTCTTCTTGCCCTTAATAAGTGCTTTGAATTCTGCAAAGTCTAGCAGTTGAGTGGTGACCCAGGCTCCTTCTGAATCCCACTGTTCTTCGGAGGGCTCTACAATCTCGTAGCAGTGCTTTACACTTACGAGGTCCTCATTTTCGTCAGAGAGGACTATAGTTTTTTCTGCTACTATGTAAATTGAACTAGGAGTTCTCCCAATCTTCTTATAATGAGAGAACAGGTCTACGGGGCCTAGGGAGACAACCTCACTGTCCGAGAAATTGTTCATAAAGTTCTTAGTACGGTTGTAGGTCCTAACTATAGCTCCTGGTAGGATTCCCTTTTCGGTAAGCGTGTTGAGTAATTTCTTCCTGCTGAGGACGCTGACCTTCTCGTAAGTCTCAAAGTCTCTCTCAGTCTTGTCGCACTTCCCTCTGGTGTGCTTGAGGTTTCCGCAATAGGTACATGGCATTATCTTAACCCCTGTCGTCGTTGGCGTTTTTTAGGTTCTTTAAAGTCTTTCCACTCGGAGTAATGCTCTTTGGTGGTTTCTACAATCTCGTCATACTCCTCAAGAGTAATGACTCCCTTCTTCATTCGTACTTTAAGAAGGCTCTTCTCCGTCTTAAGGGCTTGTCCCTTCCTGCGGAGCATGTTGTCTACTAACAGCTCTTTAGTCCACATAATCTACCTCCCGGGGGCATTCATTTCAGTACAGCACTCAGGGCACCGAGCGCAATTCTCGGACACCCTATGGTGTTGCCAATTACTAAATATTGAGGCTACCAAGGCGTCCCTAGTCTCCAGCACTCTCTTCGAGTATCTCAGAGCTGCGGAGGAAGAAGCACACTTTCTCCCTGAATTGTATCTGCACAAAGCTTGCTTCTCGTTACCCTTCTCCATTTTGAAGTAAGTGGTCCACGCCTTAAACCCCGCGCTAATTAAATCACAGCCTTTTCGGGAACCCTGGGGGCACCAATAACGTGGCAGTACTTGGAGGGGGCCAATAGCACCCGCAGGGCTCTTTACTCGAGACCTGAAAGTGCTCTCGTGCCAAGCGATAGACAGCATCAGAGTAGGGTCTTCCCCCGTACTTAGGCTGGTGATTACTATTTCCTCACAGGAGGAAGACTGGTCTTTGGTGGGCTCAGGGTCTTGTAGTCCCCAAAAGAATCCACAGACAATGAAAACATATTGCTCTAGAGCTCCCATATGGAGTTCTCCTTTTTGTGGGTAAGAAAGGGTAGTGGGCCCGCTCGGATTTGAACCGAGGACCGTCCGGTTATGAGCCGGATGCTCTAACCACTGAGCTACAGGCCCTTAGGAGAGTACAACGACTTCGGACTCAGTCTCGATCCAGACCCTAGCGCCGCAAGATAGGGGCTTGTCTGGAGAATATACGACCCTACAAGGCCCTTTTATGGAGACCTCAGATCCGTAGTCGTTACTCTTATAGGTTTTGACAGTGATAACCGGATCCCGTTCACCGGTCTTTAAATTAGACTTTATCTTATGTTGGTTTACGTGGATCCGTGTTTTCATGGTCTACATCTCGAAGGGAGGTTCGTCGTCATCGATCTTTATGTTCTTGACTACGTCCTCTGTGGGGAGGCCTGCTCCCGGAATTAACGCCCTCAATTCTTCTACACTTGCGGGGGAGAAGACTTCTTCGTAATTGAAAGGCTCTAGGTCGAGCAGCTCACTATTAGCCCCAGCATCTACCAGGTACTTGCTCCAAGATCTTTTACTAACCTTCTCTACGAATTCGAACTCGTCCCCTACACTCTCGACCTTGGTTCCACTACGGTAGACATCCCACACGGTGCCTATTAAGCCGTCTTTTTTATCCGCTAGTCGCTTTATCTTTGTCAGTACGCCGGGTTTATCCCGACCGCCTCGTTTGGCCCCATACAGCTTCTTTATAAACTGGTAGTTGACACCCTTGTCATTAACAAAGCCCTTAAGACCCTCAGGGGTAACGTCACCCATGTCTATAACTGTAAAGAAGCCTGTGAAGCTTGGCCACAGTTCTGCGTCACAGACAGGGCACTCTGGGCCGAAATTGTTCTTCTTAAGGCAGACCTCTTTTCTCTGAGTCTTAGTTATTGACCAGAGGTTGTGCTCGAAGAGGCATGCAGGGTCCTCATCAAGGAACATTATTCGCTTGGTGATCTCTGCGGGCATCCAGAATCTCTTGGGGGGGTACACCTTCTTTTTATCCGAGGCGTCAAAATCTTGAACAGCATCCCAGCCGCTTTTAATGAAGCTCATAGCTTCTCCTTTTTTGTTTTTGAGAACTTAGTTCTCGTTTAATACCTGTGTTACTCTGAACACTAGAAATTGCAGTTTAAAGCCTTGCGGGGCAAATTACCAGACTTTTTCCTCAGGACCCGCTATGTAGGAATCTAAGTCCTCTCCCGTGGTATCGTGTACGTTGCACACCTGGGGATCTGCTAGGCGTATACTAGCCTTAGTCTCACCGAGCTGGTCTAGCACTTTACCCGCGAAGCTATCGCAGTCAACCACTAGGTTGTCTGCTAAGAGGGAGGGTAAGTCCAAAGTATCTAGCTTATCCGCGAGTTCCGGGTAGGACCCCAAGAAGTCGAAAACGACATCTAACTTAACCTTAATCAAGAACTCCCTGTGAATTGACTCTTCCATTAATTCTCCTAACGTACCGGGGCTTAAGCTCATAGTTTATTCTTTCTAAGATGAGACTTTATGTCTGCCTCAGACTTAACGACATTCCTACTAATAGAAACCACATCCCCGTTGGGGTACCACAGGGTTACGTCTGTTAGGAGAGGCTTTGGATTATCAAAACCCCCATCAGGATTTAGGACGTAGAAAAACGTGACACCTGTGTCCAAGTCTGTTTCCTGCATCATGCAGTTTCCGCGCAAAGAAATAGCCATCACCTGTACTCCAAGGGAAGCTCTAGTTGCTTCTTATCCTCAGGCTTCTCCTTGAGCTTCTCCTTGAGCTTCTTCTCGTGCTGCTCTTTGACCAGGTCTATCAAGTCCGTAGGGTTTTCCTTCACGTCTCCTACTAGAGTCAGCGTGACTCTTCCATCAGAGAAGCCCACCCTAAGCGGCCAACCTTTTTCTGATCCCTCGGGGGTTATATAGAGACCCTCCTCAGTAAACTCGACCTGTATCTCTTTCAGGTCCCCTCGATTATCTGCAACCCGAAGGTGTGCGGTTTTAACAATGTTCATTGTGCCTCCTATAGTTTACTAGAAAACCTGCTCATAAAAGAACTGATCAAGTTCTCTATAAGAGTGTTTCTATCGGCTTCGTCGTCCAAGCACAAGCTAGATAGAGACTCTAGTTCTGTTACTAGGGCCGTTCTAAGTTTAGCCTCCACTTCAGTCTCGAACCCCCGTATAGTTTCCTCTACATCAGTTAAAGGGTACTCGGAACCTTCGGAATCAGATGTCGTTTTATAAGCTACGTCATCCTTGGATATTCTAGTCTTAGAGGGGCTTGAGGTCATCATAGCCTGACTAGCCCAGGGACAAGCAGGGCAACCCACGTAGTTAGTATAAACAACGCTTCCGGGTGTGTGGCCTCGTAACAACTTGGAGGCTACGTCGTTCGCGCGTGGGGAGACCTCTAACTGTATGTGGTAGGTGTCCTTGCACTCGCAGTGGGGGCACGGGAAGCCTGTAGGGTCTTTTCCGGGCTTAGGTACACCAAGTGAGCCGACTTCTTCGGGCGAAACACCGCCGTATGTTCTCTCGTTAATCATTATTTATCCTAATATTTAGACGAACTTACTTTCAGGTCCGTACATGCTTAAATTCTTTCTGTTTCTTGTTTCGGCTCACGCCTTATCCTGGCTAATAAGCTGTGGACCTCTTCTATCCAAGAGGGTGTATGAGTACCGGTGGCTGGTTTGTCTGCTCGGAGTTTTAGTTACGTACCTGTTTATGGAGGCGACCCGTGCAGGGTTTGATACCTTTGGTAGGTTATGGACGGCGAAGCTCTTAGGGTTCTGTGTCAGCACTGTCGTGTTTACTGTGATGACTTACTCGATAATGGGGGAGTCTCCCTCGCCCAGAGATTTTGTATGCCTAGCTTTAGCGGCCTTAATAGTCCTGATAAGGGTTGTATAAGGGGAGCGTAGACTTCTTTGTAGGCCCAACAGCTCTTCTAGGCGTCCTAACAGGTTTCCACCCACCCTTTCCAGCGGGTATTTCCCATTGCATAAGTGCGTGGTTATATCTTCCCTCTAGGAATCCCAGCTGTATCATTTGATACGTCATATACGACGCCGGTAGCTTAAAGGGTCCGCAGGGAGTCCCGGGTTTGCGTTGTGAGCGTTTCACTAAAATAAGTCCCTATCTGGATCCAGCCAGTCCCATACACGCGTAGCGAGCCCATACACGCGTAGCGAGTTTGTCAAACCAAAGAGCAACGGGGGGCGGAGATCTTCTCTGAACAAAGGATCCTTTATCTATGCACAAGGAGTAGACAACGATACCTACGTGAACCCTGAGGGTACTCAAGTATCCTTTAAGCCCCGTCTCCTTTAAGAACCTCATTGATTTTGTCCCAGTTAACTCTGTGTACTACTCCATATACCTTATCTTCTTTTGACTCCACAAAATTCTTAGCTTCCTCTGTGGAAAGCTTAACGCCCTGAGCCCACAAGTAACCTCCCGCGTACCTCCAGGCCTTCTCAAACTCTGAACCGCTCATCTGAAGAGAGTAGTCAGAGGCTAGGTCAAAGAGCCTTTCGTGATTATCACTGGTTTTAGTTATCTCTTTTAGGTCCCTTAAGTTATTCTCCCCAGACTGCCAGACAGAATGACTCTCGCTCATAGCGTAATACCAATCGTGGCCTCTCAACCTGGAAGAAAATTCCTGAATATCCATTCTAGTAACTCCTAATAATGTATGTCTATTACAACTAACCACTCGTTTTCGCCTACGTCTAGAGACACCCTGTCTATGAGGTATGTCGGGTTTCCGGCTACTCTTTTCGTGTAGTCATAGAAACCGCTACTAACGCTGTATCTCTTAGAGAGGCTTCTGCAAAACGACTTAATAGCTTGGTCTTCAGCTCCGTACTCAGCTAGCTCCGAGAAATCTTCGCCCTCCAGTATTTTATTAAGAGCCCCAGAATCCAAAAGTAGGGAGCAGGCGTCCTTGGCGGCTTCGTTGTAACTGGTTTTTATTTCCTCTAGCTCAGATAAGAACCTCCTTGGGTCCTCTGAGTACCTTAGAGTGTTCTTTTGGAGACCAAAGTAACCCTCCCACCTGCCTCCGATCACATAGTAATCCCAGACATCCCCCATACCATAAGGATCCATCGCAGATTCTACTAACTCAAGAGCCTCCGTCTCTGTGAGGGCCTGAACGGAAATTAGGTGTCTGTAGTGCATGCTTCTCTCGCTTCCTCTCTCGCTTCCTCTCTCGCTTCCTCTCTCGCGCGATCAAGACCATAAATACCCCACAGACTATCTACGACTTCTGTCTGCGTCCCGTCGCAGTGCTTGCAGTAAGTGTCCTCAAGTATCTCGAACCCCCAGACATCACCCCTTAAATACCTGTTCCACTCGTCCAAGTGGGATTGAGCGGCTATTAAGGCCGTCTCTAAGCAACCCCAAGTATTCTTGCACACATACACGTACCCATGCCTCGTGTCGCTACCCTGCTCCAAGAACCCACCGACCAAGCTTAGAGTGGGATACTCAGCCAGAGACCGCTCTGCGAAAACGGGAAACTGGTGAAAAGAATCTGGCTGTTGTACTGGGTCGGTACAAAATCCCCTGAACCTATGCAGGGAATTGTTCTCGTCAACCCTAATAAATAGGTCTCCGTTGTCCCAATCCTCCGGGGACTCAGGGTCTGTATCCGCGTACAGCTTAAAGCGAAACTTGTCGCTAACCCTGACTTCTTCATAGCAGTCAGTCATAAAATCTTACCTCCTCTTAGGCTGAAAATGTACTACATGAATTCAGTACACATCCTTTTGACATAAAAGGGGGGATATTATCGAATAGGGGTATATTAGACTGTAGGGTCGTACAATCGGTACTTTACCGTCAGTTCTTCGCCCTTACGCACCTCTACTAAAGTGTGCAGGTACATGCAAAACCGGGGATATATCCCCTTTTCCTGGATGACCTGGCAATTGGGGGCGTCTGAGTGGTTGTAGAACCCTCCCAGGGGGGTCCTTAACATACCATTTGGTTGGCTTTCAAAGGGTATATGGGTTAGTCCAAGGTTTGTCCCTGCCGGGATGTGTTCAGAAGCGAAAATTCCATAGCCCTCTATCTCTGACGGACCTAGGTGGAGGCTCTTGGGTAAAGGACGATAATGCTTTCCGGGTCTTTTGTTCATAGAAGCAGTCCTTATACTAGGTATGGGGGGGCCCCTCCTAGGGAGGCCTGGCTAGTATAAGCTTAGGGCTGGAAGACTAACTTTCCGATTCTTTTTCGGGTTCCTTTTCGGAAGCCCTATCTAACTGACTCAAGAGGCTTTGGTAGCACCACCAGCAATGCTTACTGCCCTCAAGGGCATGTCTTTCTGAGCACAGTTTGCAAAAAGATATCCTCTTAGACATTAGCGATCCCCCTGAGGGGGTGTCGTGTAGCAGTATTCTTCTAAGTCTGCTCTGGAAAATGTTATCGAGAGAAGGTCCAAATTTTCTTCCAAGCAAACCCCGCCGTCATCCAGGTAAGCTAAGGCGTTTGAGTCTAGGGGAGTGCAGCAAGCAGGGCACCTGTCACAACTGTCTCTTAACCACTCAGAGTGCCTAGAAACTCTTTCTGATTGTAGAGAGGCGTCCAAACCCCCACAGGATAAGAGAGGGACTGAGGCCGCGAGTAACAAGGCGGCGGGGCTGAGAAAGGAACTATTCATAAGGAGTCTCCGAGTCAGGGGGAATCTACTTAGTATTAAGTAAGCATAAAGCTAAGTCCATATAAAACGGTACTTAGAGCGACTAAACCGTACTTAAGGGCAAGATGCTAGGGTTTAAGGATTAAATAAGGACTTAAGGGCTTACTTAAGCGCTTAAGAGCCCCACTATTAGTATGTAACCGTTAGTTAGCGTTCGGGGTATTTACTTATGGGCTACTTTTTGATCTCAATCATCCTCGTAGTTTTAGTGGCAGTTCAAATAGTCATGACACTGACCACGGCTAAGGAACTAGATGCGCTTAGAAAATCTATAAAGACGGTTAAGTTAAGCCTAGACAACGTAAAAACAACGGTAGGGAGCCTTGCTAAAGACAAGACTGCTCATCATAAGCGGTCTAGTCAGACAGTTTCCCCCAAGAAGGACCTTTCCGGAGAGTTAGACCTATACCACCAAGGCCAGGTTGCCACTGTAAAGGCTGTTTTTAGGCCTGGAGGGCGCTGATATGAGCCCGAAGTTAGTAGCTATGATTCTTATATTTGTAGCAGCCTGTTCGGATCCCAGGGAATCTCTCACCACTTACCCCCCAGAAGCGGGCACTCTAAGACTAGCTCCGGCGTCAAGTACGGATGGGGGGCCTGACGCCCACCTTTTAGAAACGCTAGATACGAGTATCGCCGCTACGGGGAACCTTCCTAGTCAGGAGTACCAGGACTCCTGCTGGAGATCTCAGTACTGGCACTGTCCCCCTTTTGACGAGGTATGGCGGGTGGAGGTCGTGTTTGATGTTTGTGATGACGAGGGCGTGCCCTGCACTCCTAATCAGCAGCCAGACCCGAGTTGCAGGTGGACTCTAGTATCGGAGGGGGAGTGTTCTCACTACCAGGACTGCGATCCCGCGGATCTACGGGTGTCTTACCAGCCTTGCCAGGTAGAAGACCTGGAGGGGCAAATTCAGCAGGGCCAGCAAGAGGTTCGATGTCGAAAGGGAGCTTTAGATAGGGGAGAGTGTACGCCTTGCTCCGGGGAGTCTTGTAACGGACGGGACGATGATTGTGACGGGCTAGTTGATGAGGGTGTTTATGAATGTGTCGGAGAGTGTGGAGAAGGTATAGCCGAGTGCGTTGATGGAACGTTGGGCGCTTGTAGGGGACCTTCTGCCTCTGAGGAGGTCTGTGACCTAGAGGATAATGACTGTGACGGGCTAGTTGATGAGGGTCAGCTCAATGCCTGCGGTAACTGTGGGGGCGTTCCAGAGGAAACTTGTGACGGAATAGATAATGACTGTGATGGCGATCTTGACGAAGAGCTAATACAAATATGCGAAAGCCGGTGCGAGGAAGGTGTCCAGCTGTGTGTTAGCGGTCGGTGGTCTGCGTGCACCGCCAGGACACCTCGGGAAGAAACCTGCGATGCTTCTGACAATGACTGTGATGGCCGAATTGACGAGACACTAACGTGTACTTGTCCCCCCGAGATACTAGGGGCCCTAATGCCCTGTCAAGAGCCCCCTCTAGAGTGTGGGTCAGGGTTCAAGGTGTGCGAGTGTGCGGGGGATAATTGTATCAGTACTCAGTGGACTCCTTGTCGCGCCCCCTGCCAGGTTCTGGGAGTTCAGCCCTGCGATCCATCGGGAGGAGTACCTACGGATGAGATCTGTAACGCTTACGATGATAATTGCAACGAGGCTGTGGACGAAGACCTCTTTAGGGAGTGTTACTCAGGACCCGAAGGCACTCTGGGGGTAGGGCTTTGCTCCTCAGGAAGTCAGAACTGTTCCTCGGGCAGGTGGGGCTCTGAGGTGCGGGGCTTATTTGTGGAGGACATCTGCCTGGACGAGATTCTTCCTAGAGAAGAGATATGCAACGGCGAAGATGATAACTGTGATGGCGAGATCGAAGAGGACCTTCAGCCAACGGATATCATGTTTGTTGTGGACACCTCAGGGTCAATGCGGGAAGAGATCCGAGCTGTTCAAGAAGCAATGACAGCATTCTCTGCGAGCTTCCAAGGATCCCCTGCCCTACGGTGGGGGCTTATAGTGGGTCCCGTCGGACCTAATGACCGATTAGAGTTGGTGGTACACCCTGTTCCCTTCGATCAGTTTATACCCGCGCTAGCTTCCGTAGCGGAGACTAACACCAGCGAAGAGATGCTGCGGGATGCTTTGTATTTGTGTGTTAGGAATCTTGTTCCCTTCGGAACCTTACCTCCAGAGCACGTAAATATCCGCTGGGGCAACAGCGTAGGTTTCTCTACCCCTCCCTTAGTGACCTTTAATGTCCGGTGGAGAGAGGCGGCTGACAAAGTCATCATCATACTTACAGACGAAGAATCACAGTCCTACCTAGTTCCCCAGATAGAGACCGAGTTCTTAGCTCAAGCTTTACAGCAGGTAGCGGGACTAAGTGTTCATATATTTACTACGCCAAACAACGCGGATAACGGTGTAGGTCCCTGGGCTCCCCTAGCGGTGGGGGGAAGAGTTCACGCCTTGACCAGTCAACCAGACGAGATGTTCATGGAAATGATGGGGATACTCGACGAAGAGGTGTGTAGAGGTGACTGATATCTTTCAAAAAGGGACTCGAGGGTACCTAAAGAAACCTGTGATAGTTGAACAGGCCTCGGCAGATGTAGAGTCCCTATCAGTTCTCCCCAAGGACGCCGTCATAGAGGTGTTCTCGGTAATACCTCCGGCAGTCCTGGCTAGTCTGCCTCCGAGCAACACTCTGCGTGTGTACAAGTTCCTGTGCCCCGTATCTTGGGCGGATCTAATCAAAGTGACCTATAACCCCCCCACTGGAAGGGTGATCTGATGAAACCAACTAGGACTAAAATATCTGCGGTAGGTTTAGCGATGCTTCTCTTACTGTTGTCCGTTTTTGGGCCCTCTTGCTGCGGGCAAACGCCCTGGAGGTTGCTTCCTCAAAATAGTCGGGAAGTACCTGAAATAGAAAAGTCCTTTCTATTTATAACCCACCAGTTTACTCAAAAGCTTTGCAGAGAAGAGATATGTCTAGAGGGTCCTCTGAGAGTAATAGCTGGGTCCGGGTTTTCCGTGGCCCTAAGCGGTAGCTATACTTGGGTGGTTACGGCAGCCCACCTGTGCCTACCTAGTAACGACATTGTCAATTCTCAAATGGTGGCTACAGGTTTAGGGGGTGTGAGTTACTCTGCGGTGGTACGGCATGCGGAGCCTTCCGTAGACTTATGCTTCTTAACTATTCAGGGCGCAGCTATCCCCCCCGTTGTAATAGCGGATAAAGACGTTTCGAGAGGGGAAAGAGTCTTGGCTCTTGGATCGCCGCTTGGACTCTTCGATTCGAATATGATCCCTAAATTTGAGGGGTTCTACGCGGGTAGTACCACTGAGATACAGCGTCCGGATGACCCATCTAAAAAATTTCCCACTCTAGATGGGTTTACTGTTCCTGCAAGACCCGGCTCTTCTGGGGGCCCTATCTTCAACGCATCCGGGGAACTAGTAGGGGTGATGATAATGGCCAAGCCTGACTTTGAGACTTTCACCTTATCACCACCCCAAGCACTCGTTAGGACGCTACTTGCCTCCGTCCAACGTAACTCTGAGCGACTTATCAGTCCGGAACTTCACTAGACTCTACTGTTATCGTCCCGCGAAGCAACAGGGTCGCAGAGCAGTGGGGGCAGTGCGTGAAAATCGCGGCTGCCCTACTGTCTTCTTCCAAATCGGCGGATTGATCATTTAACCGACCCTCTAGAAGAGCCCCCATATAATGTTTTGGTCTATCCGAAGGCGGGTGGTGGGGTTTTGTAGGCGCTGCCGGTGGTTGAACCACGTTATCAACGGTTCTCCTAACCACAACTGTCGGACTAGATAGTTCCTCTACGAGCTCCACCTTCTTAAGCAGGTCTCCGTCCCGAACCAATCTTCCTTCAGCTTGTGCGATCTGAATAATCTTCTCGAATCTAGGACCTCTAAGGCGCTGCATGCCTAAGGCTTCAGTTACTACGCTTCTAACAACTTTGTCCGTAACGCGGGCTTGTCCCGCATCATTTATGTATCTAGCTAAGGCGAAGACTGCGTTTTCTGTCTCGGGGGTCATTTGGTTAACTCCATTAAATTATACTGAAATAGCACGATTCGGTCGTAGCACTGAAGTAAGTCTTCGTATTGCTCACTGTCAGGACCACCGAAATTTTCTTCTCTATCTAGGCACACCTTTATCCGGTCCACCACTAAATCGAGATCGACTAAGCATCTATTCAAGTTTGTAGGTTCTTCCGGTGACTCTACCGGCGAGATCTTGTCCACGTTCATACTCCGAAACGAATACCTTTATTAATTTCTTATCTTGGTCTGGGTGCTTAAGTTTGGCTTTAGCGTACTTCTCATGAGAGGGCCCCACCCAGTACCTGTTAAAGTGAGCCCTTACCCTATGCAAGGCTACTCCAGAGGAGCTTTGGGTTGGCTCTTCTGATTTTTCTAATCCTGGAGCCAACCTTTGTATGTAGCACACAGTGGTTTTGTCAAGCTGCCTCTTAACCTTCGGCCTTTTAGCGGGACCTGCTCTAAACAATTTAGCTTCCAGGACCTGCCTCCTAGCTGTCCTGCTATCAAGTCCAATGTCAGGCTCATCACTTGTCACGTATAGTACTGTATTTAGTATTAAACGGAAGGCTTTAAGTATCTCCTCTGAACGTTTGTTATCTAGGGATAAATCCGAGGACCTCAAGGGGTCCTGAACCGCGTGCCAAAAATTATCTGTGCTAAATCTATCCTTAATATACTCCCCTACATCAGGAGATTTTATCTTGGATAGGGGCATTATGAAGTGGTATACCGCGTCATCAGACGCGTCTATTGAGTTACTATTTGACTTGCCCCAAAATATTATGCCCAAGGACTCCTCTTTGTAGGGCTTACCTGCCTCACCGGACACAAGACCTGCGGGGAGTACGTAAAGGTACGCTCCCCCCAAGCGGTGCCACCGTGTACGGTCTCCCCCCCATATCCAAATGTCTGGGTGGGCTTCGCTAACGTCGATGAAGAAACTACCAAAAGGAAGCCTTAGTTCGTCTCTAACTACTTTGAGTTTAATACCGCTCAGGGCGGCGCACAATTTCTTCCCAAGTGAGAAGACCATCCTTCCTGAGGAAGTGAACCTCTCGAGGGCTAGGGCCAGGGTGATTGCTATCTGGTGCTCCGGCTCACTTTTAAGACCTGCAAGGCCTTTCATCTTGGCCTCTAGCGTGTCGAAATTAGAGAGCCAGGTTTGAAGATCCCTCTGAGAGCGGTCTCTGTGCATTATATCAGGGTGTATCATTGTCCTACCCTGCGCGGCTTTTTCCTTTTCCTATAAGGTACTGGGAAAAGATACTCTTGGTCTTGTGGGTAATACTGTTTAGTCCTCATTATTAAAAATCTCCAAGTACTTCTTTAAGTCTCACGTCGGAGCCTAGACAGCCGGGTAGGCTTTTAATTGTTCTGTCTCCGTCGTTGTCATAGGGGTAAAAACCAAGGTCACCGTCTCTGTCGAAGGCCCGTATTGTCACTGCCCCCGAGGACAATGTGCCGTCACGGATTCTTCTACGCGTTCGCATGTCAAGGCACTCTGAATGGCTGCTTAGAACTACAGGAGTCTTGTAAGTTGAGTTAGCAAAGACAGAATCCATTAACGACATCTGTACTCCAGGATTAAGACAGTACTCCGGGCAGATAATAAGAAGCCCCACTCCAGTAGTCCTCATCTGTAGCAGGGAATCTATTACAGGTATTATGCCCCTAAGACCCGACCCGTCAGACAGGGGAGTATGGGGGCAAACAAAGTCATCTCGCGTAAACTGAGAGATAGAGAGCTCACCGTTTATGTTTGTTCGGTACATCTCTTCTAAAACAGCATGGGCCCTCTCGTAATGGTCAGGCCCGAAGTAAGGGTTCTTGTTGTAGTCTCGGTAAGCTCCAATAAGCTTCAGGCCAAGTTGTTTAGCCAAATCCTGACAGTAGTTGTCTTTGTCTGGCGTCATGTTATTGCCGAACACAAGACCCACTTTAGCAGGCGGATGACCAAACCTCTCCTCATGACATAGGAAATCAATCATTCAGTGGTTCTGGACGTGGAAGCTCAGAATCCACTATTAGGAATAGCCGCATACGTGCTTCCCCTTTCAGTTTCACAAGGGACTCCTCGTCCAAGTAGACCAGTTGACTGCAGTCATTATGAAGACAGACGGAGTCAACAACCGAGTCTCCCGAACGAGTACGGTTCATAAGAGCAGTTACATCGCCCTCAACGATAAACCCGTCCATCTCATACAGTTCAGTTTTAGGGAAAACTCGAGAGTCA
>Ga0233439_10000151_pt1:0-112500 | contig 114058 bp, 111 predicted proteins | sample SI_123_September_6_FD_182713 | JGI IMG/M metagenome (GOLD analysis project Ga0233439, IMG submission 182713) | Seawater microbial communities from Saanich Inlet, British Columbia, Canada - SI_123_September2016_100_MG | ecosystem: Environmental > Aquatic > Marine > Inlet | place...
TACAAGGGTGATTGAAATTTAATTTAACTTTGTTTGAAGAAGAACCGACGGATTCATCGCCAGTGAACTGGAGTTGTTCGATGAGGTATTCGTGTGGGTTCTGGGCCATGCGTCGGCGTTCATCCGTATCAAGGAAAACGTAATCAACGTAAAGCGAAGCGGCAACAAGTGATTTCTGGTAAGAAGCGGTGTCTTTGACCGAACTTGTCTTTGTCCCGTCCATCGACATCACAGCGAAGAGACATTCATCCGAAGGGCGAAGCTCGAGGTTGATTTTGACTTCGTGGTATTGAAGTGCAATCAAAGGAAGTGCAAGTCCGGGGTTGCGGCAAAACCAGAACTGAAGTGGCACGTAAAGTGTCGTTTCAGGAAGGGCTCTGCGAGGAGCACAGACAGCGGCGGGGGTGTCGCCACTACTGCAAGCAGAGTCAACTTCAGCGAATTTAGGGTCACAGAGGTAGGTCAACTGAGTGGTTTGACCAACCATTTTGTTGTAACCACGTTCCTGTTCGGAAGTGAGTGTAAGCTGGTTCCAGATGTGCATCCAGTCACCATACTGGCGGTCGATGCGTTGTCCTCCAATCTCCACTTCAACCATGGAGATAAGCTGTTCACCTGGGAAATCAAGCCAGCGAGCCCAAACATCGCCTTTGTCATCAGTACAGCAGCCTTCTTGGCCAATCTCTGGGAGAGTGACTTGAAGGTAGGTGCGGTATGCAAGGTCACCATTTCTGGAGATAGTGCATTGGACTCTGCGGCCGAAATCGGCTTGTCCGTTAAAAGTTTGCTCAATGGATTCCATGGCAAAGTTGGTGTGTCTGCGGTATGTTACTTTCCAAAAGGTAATCTGAGGGTTACCGGTAAGGTAAACGTCTTGTGCGCCATAAGCTACTAGTTGCATTAATCCTCCACCCATTTTGTTATACTATTGCTAAAGAAAAAAAAATTTTAATTAATTAATTAATTAATTAATTAGGAATTACCAAACCATATTAATAATGGTTTATATTAAAACCAGACTGGATATGCTGTTAAATATAATAATCATGAATTATATTTAATTATGAATTTAATCATAAAATTATTTTAAATTTTATGAATTATTAATAATACTATTTATATCAAAATTTTGTTCAATAAATTTTTTGAGATAATTATCTAGAAAAACCTCCTTTTTGTTTTCATGATTTTTTGTAAATATATAAACGTTTTCCTTTTTTTTTATTTTCCAACCTTCTTCTAAGGCATTGTACAAAAATGCCATTTTATGCAGTTTAATAGTATCTATTTGCAATGTTTTATCACTATTCATATTTTTTCTAAAGAAAAATATATATGAATTCAAACAGATAAAATGCAAATATAATTACTAAAAATAATTATTAAACACATATTATTATTAATAAATAAATGCCAAATTTTAAGCCTAAAGCTAAAAAAAAAATCAAAATCAAAGAGAATTCAATTGTGACGGTGGATAATAAACATCAAGAAATGATGAATAAATTTGAAAATGACGAAAAAAAAATAATCCCCAAATTAAAGAAAAATATTAAGTTGTTGAAAAAGAAAATAAAGAACAACGAAATATCTTTGGATGAAAAATTTGACTTGGATGATACTATTAAAAATTTAAAAAAAAAAGTTAACGAACTGAGAAAAGAAAAAAAGAAATATTTTTTAGATAATTCGGAGTATGTATTTAATTATTATGAAAATAAGCAAATATTGTCTGAGGATAATAATAATGATAAAAAAAAAATATTACATGCTTTTTTTAATCCAAAAACAAAAAAAAACACAGATGATAAAAAAAATGTTTTAAATAATTCTCAAAAATACCTTAATAACATAGATGAATCATTTTTTGATATTAATTTTTATGTCCAAACACACGAAATTTGTAATAAATGTGGAGGAGAATTGGTATCTGTAGAATCAGAAGGCGTTCTAATATGTAAAAAATGTTCTCAGCAGGTGAACTTTTTAATAGAACATGAAAAGCCTTCTTATAAGGAACCGCCTAAAGAAGTATGTTTTTATGCTTATAAGCGTATAAATCATTTTCGTGAAATTCTAGCACAATTTCAAGCCAAAGAAACCACACAAATTCCTAAAGAAGTGATTGATAATATAATTTTACAAATTAAAAAGGAAAGAATTACATTGGATTCAATTACTAATAAAAGGGCTAAAGATATATTGAAAAAATTGGGATATAATAAATATTACGAACACATACCTTTTATAAAAGATAAATTGGGAATAAAACCTCCGATAATGAAACAAAGATTGGAAGAAACCCTCTGTAGCCTTTTTATGGATATACAAAAACCTTATGCGAAACATTGTCCAGACGATAGAGTTAATTTTTTGAATTATTATTATGTATTATTTAAAATGTGTGAATTATTGGGAGAAACACAATTCTTACCTTATTTCCCGATGTTGAAAGACCCCGTGAAAAGAATAGAACAAGATGAAATCTGGAAAAAAATATGCAAAGAACTCCACTGGGAATTTGTACCTACAATATAAGTAAAATTGTAAACCAATAATTTAATGATATTTACTAAATAAAGAAATAAATATTATTATTTACATGCGCGGGAATCCAACAAGATTGGCACCCATCCCGAATCCGGCTCCTGAACGGGCGGAAACGGCCATTGACGGAACGTATGTATCAAGAATGCTAAATGTTGCGGCAGCAGTAAGCGCAATGAGCATAACTTCGTCAATTTTCATTGAACGTTTTGGAATAGCATAGGCAGCAATAGCAACCATGATACCTTCGACAACATATTTTACAATACGTCTAATAAGTTCACCTAAGTCAAGTATTTCTCCTAATTTACCGAGCATTTTTATATAATTCATTAAGAAAAAAATATAATATAAATTAAAACTTAAAATGATATATATTAAATATCATTATAATGCAACAAAATAATTCTAATTTTGAAAAACAATTTAATTCAAATGGAGACAAAAACCCTAAATATGTTGATTTGTTGGAAGAAGATAAAGCAATCGCTGGTCAAAAATTCGCATGTATAAGTTTTGTTTCGCCTGAAAATATTCTAAAAAAGAAAGAGGTCTTTTTTTTTGAACAATTCCTAAAACACTGGGATTTTACTAAATCAACAGAAAAATTTACTCAGTTTTTAAATTTCATGTCTTTTAAATACAATTTGAATTTTGATAAAATTATGGCGGATTTCCAAGAGTATGCTAAATCTGAAAAAGAAGAATTGGTAAAAACTTCAATCGACGACGATTATAAAAACTTTTTAGATGCTAAAGAAGATGATTTATCGGCAGAATTTTCCTCATTGTATGATTTCCAAACTAATACCCGAGGTATCAAAGTCAGAGGAGTGTTTGCAACTCAACAAGAAGCTGAATTAAGATGCAGAATGCTAAGAGAAGTTGACCCAAACCACGATGTTTATGTAGGACCAGTTGGTATGTGGATGCCATGGAATCCCGAAGCATACAAGACAGGTAGGGTTGAATATATGGAGGATGAATTAAATCAGTTGATGAAAGAAAAAAATCTTAATGAGCAGTCAGCAAAGCAGCAATTCGAAAAACGTGTAAAAGAAACCAAAAGGAACGCCATTGAAGAAAATAAAAAATTAGCAGGTGAAACAGGAAATAAGCTCACACAAAACATCGACAAAGATGGTAATCTTGTTGGTGTGACAAATATGAATACCGCGGGCGTAGAAGGTGAGGTATCTTCTGCGGACATTAGAAAAGAGCTATTTGAAGGCGAAAATGTTAGGACAAAAGCTTTTGATAAAAAGAAAGAAAATGATAACAATATTGTTGTTAATGAAAAGTCCGATTAAATGAATAATTAACGATTTTATATTAAATTTAATATAAAATAGTTGTATACATGGAGAAAAAAAACAATGCTTTATTTTTTTTAAAAAAATTACCTCCAATGACAAAACCATCCTCCAATAAGAAAATACCTGTAAATATTGAAAAAAACATTGTTGAAAATAAAACCCCCATTTTAAAAAATAATAAGAATAAAAAAAAAAGAGGAAAATGCACATTTGACGGGTGTAATGTAAAATTAAAAATTACTTCTCCTGAGTGTAGGTGCAGGTCAACATTTTGTGTCAAACATTTTGCCGCTGAAAAACACAATTGTACTTTTGATTATAAAAAATCATGTCGTGAAAATATTATTAAAAAAAGTTCATTGGATGGATGTGAAAATGATAAATTTCCGGATAGGATATAATTACCAACGATTCTTTTTAACATTGATTTTTGGACCTTTTCTTTGTGTCTTTGGGTCAAACATTTCTTCTTCGTCATCTGAACCTATATCTTTCGACATTTCCCAAAATTCTTTAGACCCAAGTTTAAAATCTCGGTGACCATCCGCTTTATACCAAAATATTTGTTCATCCAGTTTATTTGATTTGGCGTTATTGGCAATAACAAGACATTCATAGTTTTCCGTACATTGATCCATTACTTGACAAAAACTTTCAAACGTAGGAAACATTCCTGCATAATTTTCATAAATTCGTTTCCTATTATTGATATAAGGCTCGCGTAAAATAAACGTATAATCGATATTTGTACGCAAATTTGGCGGTACACCAAGCGGATACTGCATAGTTATAACTAACATTATTTTCCAATGTCTCCCATTCATAAATAGAAGTCTCATCAATTTATCCCGAGCCCATGAATTGTCATATAAACAATCATCAAGGATACAAAAGGTTCTTCCATCAATATTTGAACGACCATATGCTCCTTTCTCTTTATTTATTTGTTTAATAACCATTTTCTGTCTTTTTAAAATATTTTCAATAATAGCAGTATTATATTCATCATGAATAAATAATTTGGGAACCAATGTGCCATAAAATCCATTTCCAGCTTCTGTACCAGATATAACTGTACCAATAGGTATATCTTGATGATGATACAACAAATCTTTAACTAAAAATGATTTTCCTGTATCACGCCGACCTATCAAAACAATAACAGGACCAGACGCCTTATTAGGATCAAATTTAACCCCCTTCATATCAAATTTTTTTAACTCCAAATTCATAGTAAAATTTTATTATATTATAAAAAAATTCAAATTACGCATTAATAAGTTTAAAGTATTTATTATTTTTGTCTTTAAAAACTAATGTTTGACATATATTATAAAAAAAACAACAACGATGTTCTTTTTGAATCATTTGAAAATATAGACATTGAGAATCCTCAAAATTTTATTCCTTTGTATGGAAAATATTTTTCCCTAAAACCAGGAAATTATATAAATATTAATTTAAATCATCATTTTCACATACACGAAGTGTTATCAACAATTGAAAAAAATAAATTTTCATGTAAAATTAAATCTGAAAAGAAAATATTGCTACGAAATAGTTTTTTTAAATTTTCCCCATTACTGGATCCTGTTAAATATATGGTCGGGGAATATGATTCTTTAGGGGAAAATGAACGCAAATCTTTGCCAAATTTAGAAAATAACATATGCCATCAAAAAATATTAGATATGAATAATTCAGCATATACCGATAGTTTTTTTTCATATCTAAGTAGTCGATTATTAAACAATTGTTATTTTCCACATGGTCTAGATTTTTATGGTTCATTTTTAGGTATTCAAAAAAAATTTTTATATAATATAGCAGATGATATTGAATACATTCATGGTTCAACGCATTTTCATAAAAATCAAGATATTAAATTTAAAATAGAAAATATTGATTTATCAATGATTATTGATATCAATACTAGAAATTATAAAAAAAAACTTAATATAGGAAAAAATATTAGCAACAAAAGCACTATTCCAATTAACAACGATGATTTTGATGAGGTTTTTCATTTAAGTGATATCTCTTCAAATGGTCAAGAAAACGCAGATTTAATATTTGAGTTTGATTTACCCAAAACCCAAACGAAAAAAACAAATTCAACCTGTTCGTCTCGATCTTCAAATACAGAATCATCTAACATTGATGAAATCAGTGAATCCGATGAATCTTATGAATCTTATGAATCCGGTGAATCCGGTGAATCCGGTAGCGAAATAACAGATTTAGAAGTTAATACAATACTTTATAATTTCCCAGTTCAAATAATATGTCTTGAATGTTTAGATGCTACTTTGGATTCTTTATTGGAGGATGAAATAATGAACACTGAAGAATGGCGGGCTTGTCTTCTACAAATTATCATGACTCTTATTGCTTATCAGAAAGTTTTCGACTTTACCCACAATGATTTGCATACAAATAATATAATGTTTTCCAAAACCGAAAAACAATATTTATATTATAGATACAATCAAAAATATTATAAGGTGCCTACTTTTGGAAGAATTTTCAAGATAATTGATTTCGGAAGGGCTATTTATAAATTTAAAGGGAAACTCATGTGTAGTGATAGTTATAATAAAAAGGGTGACGCGGCCACACAATATAATTGTGAACCTTATTTCAATCCTAAGAAACCGCGATTAGAACCGAATCCTAGTTTTGATTTATGTCGATTGGCATGTGCTCTCTTTGACCACTTTGTCGAAGATGATGTTGAACCCACAGGCATGATGGCGAAACTTATGGTAGAATGGACAAAGGATGACAAGGGTCGGAATATTTTATACAAAAAAAATGGCGATGAACGATATCCAGAGTTTAAATTATATAAAATGATTGCGCGAACAGTTCACAAACATACACCACAAGCGCAATTAGAAAGACCATTATTCAAAAAATATTTGGTGACGCGTAAAAAAGTCGGTGGCAAAACAAAATTTGTGGATATTGATACCATGCCTATATTAACCGAAGCTTAAATGAATATAATTGTTATATTAAATTCATTTGTGATTATATCATTTTAGGATTCTATATATTAATATCATTGCCATCATATTCACATGTTAATAATCTATTTCGTGCTCCACCAATACCTTCTTCGTCTGCAATGAGTTTCCATTGTTTCGCAAGTTCGACAACATCGGGTTGATTTTTAGCAGCATATAAATCTTTTATTTGTTGTCTGTTTCCTTTAGGATTTTCCCGCGGTTTCATCATTTGGATTTTTCTTCTATATTTGTTTTTTATCAGTTCTGATGCCTTTGTGAGTATGTATGGGATATGTTCACCTTGTAGTTGAAGATTTGTATCAAAATGCAAAGTCTTTGTGTTGTCCAATGTTTCCATATGAATAGATAAATTATCACGATTATTTAAATCATTGGGAAATTTACCGCTGTGTATTTTACGACATATTCCTTTCTCCTTCCAATGTTTATTTATCATTTCTGATATATAACCTCCATGCGAAACAATAAGAATAGCTGATGTTTCGTCCGCTCTGTCAGATTCTTCAAGTAGGTCATCAAGAATTTTCTCTCTGAATTTTTTCGATGGGTCTGATTTATTATATTCATTTAATTCTTTATCATCCATATTATCCAACTTTTCACCATTATCACATTTGTTGCCAACAAGTGATGCCACGCCTTTACAATAAGTGTCACTATCAATGCGTGTCGCAGAATTGACTGATGATTTTTTGCCGTAAATCATATCTTTTATAGGACCAATATATTTTTCTGCCGGATTTATTTTTTCCTTGACATATGGTATTCTCATATTTGTTTCGTTTACGACATTAAATCCGCGTTCCTTCAAAGCTTTTCTAATTAATGCCGCAGTTTGAACTGCTCTAGGAAGATGGGAAGAATAAATGCTGACTGATGCGATACCTTTATCTTTGAAGATATCATTCAAAATTATCCCAGCTCTTATAGATTGCAAAATACCTTCTTGTGTACAAAGTGCTTGTGTCCAAATACCTCTTTCATTTAACATCATTTTTTGCGCTTTACTCACTACATTTGCACAAGATTCACAATGTCTTACCCAAAATATTTTTTTTCCTTTGGGTTTTGAGTTATTGTAGATTTCAATTTTGTTCATCTCTCCAGTATTTAAATTATTACACGTTGAAGGACCGCATTTTTTTGGTTTTAATGGATGGTTGTCGGCAATCGATGAACATTTTTCAGGTGGTAAAAGGGGGCCCCAACTAGGATTTACATGGTTGCTATATTTTTGCGTCGTTGTTTTTAAAGAACGCGGTGAATCCTCCATTGAAGATGATCCTGATGAATTACCAGATTGTTGTTCTATATCTTCAAGATTTTTTTTAACCAATATTCCAATTACACCCCATCGCTTTTCAGCATCGTCAATAAATGCCATTTTTTCGTTTGTTTTTGTGTACAAAAACTCTAAAAGCAACCATTGTAATGTTAAATAATCAGATAATTCCTTTCTAGGATTTTCATTTTTTTTAATATCATAACCTATCATCTCACCCTTGTATATTTCTCCTGTTAACACATGATTTATTTTATATAGAAAGGTTTTCAAAAAATATTCAACTTTTATTATTTCTTCTTCGTTCCATTTTTTGGGGTTGTTCTTTTTTTTCCCAGAATTTATTTTTTTTATCGCCTGTCGAGCTTCTTCCCATATTTTTTTCATTTTTGTCAGTTCCCCTCTTGCTTCAGCTCGTTTCACAAAAGTTTTACCAATCGGTTTATTAAAAAAATTATCTATTGTTTTGCGTTTTGGATGTAAAGGAAAAGGATTCCAAGATTTTATTAACATTTTAATATTTTTCACAACTTCTAAAATTTTGACGACATCTGTTTTTTTTTTATTTCCAATATCTTCTAAATCTTGGAACATTTTCGCAACTTTTGCTGCGAATTTTTTTCTGTGTTTTCTGGGTTTTCTGGGTTTTTTTTTAGTTTTATGTGCTTTTTTAATCATTCTCGCTGGGTGGTGAATACGATGAGTTTGTTTTTTTATGTTTCTTTTAAGTTTTTCCATTTTTCTCTTATTTTCTTTATATCTTTTCCTTGTTGTATTTCCTTTCTTTCTACTTCTAATCATAATATATATAAATATGATGATTAAATTATTTAAAAATTTGGCGGAGATGTAAAAACCGCTGGCACTTTCAATTGATTTTGAAGCGGTCGTAATTGGTGTAAAACAAAATCTCCCCCTAAAACGCTTAAATATACTATTAATGTCTCTCTTAAAAGCGTTTTCAGAGTTTTATTTTCCTTTAAAACAAATCTCATTTCTAAAAATTTGAATAAAAGATATACGCATGCAATAACTAATGCGGTTATAAAAGTATTTGAATTCATTTTATATAATATATAAAAATCATATCGTCATTTTACCGCAATTATATCAATGTTTCAATGTCTGTTAATAATGGTGGTTTTTTTAATTCAAGTGAATTATCTAAAATTTGAACATCTAAAGCATCCAATTTCAATGAAGGTCCTTCATCAAAAATTTTCAGTGGCTCATCATAATCATCGTCGTCGTCGTCTTCTTCTTCAAGTTTTCTTTGTTCATTGCGCATAGCGCTTATCTCTTCCAATCTATCTATAGTTTTTGGTGCCGAAACCTGTTCGGTATAATTTTTTTTGTCATCATCAAGTATTGAGGTTTTATCAAAATTCAAAACGCTATCAATATCATTAAACTTAATATTTGTTTTATTATCAGATTTTGGTAACGTTGGTATAGTAATATCCATTGACGAGACAGCTTTTTCGCCTGTAGATTTTTGATTAACTTGCTTTGATTCTTTTAAAACTTCAGGTTCTTCAATCATTTTTTCCATTTCTTTAATGGTTTCTTCTATGTCTAATTTAACATTTTCTTTCTCTCCAGATTCCTTTAAAATTTCCTCATTTTTTTCTTTAATAACATCTTTTTTAATAGCGTCAGTGGCTTTTTTAATTTCTTCTTTTACTTCTTGTGATATAGTCTCTTCAGAATCAATATTGGGCACTTCAACTTCTTCTCTGACTTGTTCTTCTACAATTTCTTCTTCTGTAGTTTCATCCATATATGCTCTTAGTATTTTTTCTATGGGCATGCTTTCTCTAATGACATTTAATATACACTCTTTGCAAATAATCTCACATTCTCTCATATTTTTCTGATGTTCAAGTGGTTGAATATTTGTTTCAAACAAATAAATTACACTATAAAATTTACGCGCACATTTAATATAAATATTATGTATAAACTGGCTTAATTTCGGAATAGCAACATCTATTTTTTTCTGTTTTGTTGCAACTCTTATACTGGTTAATACTTTCAACTGAGTTATATGTACACATGTTAATAAATCTTCTAAATAACTACAATTACTTTCACTTATAATACGTCTCATTTCGGCATCAATAATTTGTTGATTCCATTTTGGAACTCTGGTTAAAAAATTTTGAAATGTCATTAGATATTTATCGTTTTCTTCATTATCAGAACATAATTTACATGCTTCGGAAAATATAGATTTTAAACCTTGGATGAGCAAAGGGGTTAAAATATTCACTAAATTTGCGGAATATTCATTTTTCGCTTCAGTTAAAACAGCCGTATTAAAATCATCCATTTATATTTCTTCTATATTTTCTAAAGATACTTCAGAACGCATATATGTGATGTTGATAATAAACATAATCAATAAAACTTCATTTCTAAATTCTTTTTTAATCTTGTCAAAAAAAATCAATAAAGAGAATTTTTTGGCATTTTCATTGTAATTTTTATAAATAAAATCTATTATATCTAAAGCCGAATATCCTTTTTCATACAATTTAATCGAAAAAATATAACATTTTGAAATATTTGAATAATTGTTATTATTTGTTAATTGTTTCTTTAACCAAATTTTTTTTTTTTCGATTAACGATATGTATTTTTTTGTATATTTCTGTCTTTTAAAATCATATAAACTCTTTTTTTCATTTAAAATTACGGGCAATGGTATATAAATATTGCAAAATCTGGAAAGAATTGGTTTTAATAAAGAATTTGGGTTTTCTATAACTATAAAAAAACGAGTCGTATGACTAAATTGTTCGATGCATCTGCGGAGAGCAGATTGAGCGTCTGTTGTCAACTTATCTGCATTAAATAATATTATACTTTTAAAAATATTCCCGTTCTCAACATAAATATTGGTTTTCGCAAAAAATTTCAACTCATCTCTGATAAAACGAATACCTTTACTATGTGCGCAATTGATAAACATCGTATATTTTTTGATTTTTTCAGGAGTTTCATAAATGTTTTTGATAAAATAATCCATAATATATTTTTTCCCACATCCAGAAGGACCATTGAAAATTATATGCGGAATGTTTTTTTCTTTAATAAACAAGTCTAATTTTTTTTTAATTTCATCATGAATCTCGATATTATCATGAATCTCGATATTATCATGAATCTCGATATTATCACTCATTAATAAATATATAATTATTATTGTTTAATATACCTTTTTATCAAAAAGTTATATAAAATTAAATTAAGCGACACTATGTAAAGATTTAGAATAGGGGTTATTATTAAACGCGGTTAATAAACCTGGATTATTTCTTTCACAATCCTGAGTTTCCCCTCTCACATTATTATTAGAAATACTGCCTAATGTGGACATATTGGCTGTTTTTTTAGGAAAAGAAGGGAACATTTGGTTTGGACATACTGAACCTATTTTTGAAATCTTTATATTTTGCATATCATTCATCAAGGGTTGTGTCCCAGTGTTGGTTCTAGCAACTGATATAATTTCTTTATTGGGATTCAAATTCGCGTTATAAGCAGCATTATAAGAAGAAGGGGCAGTTGTAATACCAGTAGCACTACTATTTCCGATATAATTCACGTTAGTGGTATCACGTTGATTTTCAATTGGTTGATATTCGGTTGTTTCATATCCTCCATCGTGTACTTGATATGGTTGGGCTTGATAATTATTTTCAATTGTCTGTTCTTTAATAGTTGTTTTTGTCCGGTCTGCTGGATTCCAAACTCGACCTTCTTGAACACCATATTTACCTCCAGCATTTCCAACAGGTCTAATATTTCCAACAACGTTTTCTTTTCTTGAAGGGCGCAACATATCTAAAATAGGAGCAGTTATTGCTCTTATTAAACCTCCCGCAACACCAAATTCATCTGCCTGTCGCGTGGTGCTGCGCGCGTTTGGTAAATTTTGAAAACCCTCTCTACCATACGCGTCTTGAACATTGTTACCTGTGGTAGCTGCCATGTTGTGAGCTTGTCCTTTATATTTATCAAAAGCCGGTAATACTGGTTTTCTAGATTTTCTGAAATTTTGTTGCGCTTTTCCTGCTAAACTTCCTCCTGTTTGATTTCCATTACTCATTCCATAATATTCCTGACCATCATTGCTTTTAATAGGTTGCATAACTTGAGCACTTCGTACTTTTTGTCCTTTTTCTCTACCGGTTGTTGTGAACCACCTATCTGGTGTATTTAAATAAAATGTATCCGGTCGATTCTTTTCTATTTTCCCTTCAATGCCGCGCGCAAATGTCCCTTGTGCAGGTCCTTCATGATTTGCTAAACCAAATGTAACTTTGGGATTTGTCGCTACACGTAAATCATCAACCGATTTAGGCATCCACTCTTTGCGAGCTTCCATTCCGGCATTAAAACCATTGGATCCTTCATTCGTGTATCCTTTATTTAATCCTGGACCAACACGAATTTCTTCCCATGGTTTTTCATTTGATATATTTCTAGACGGATTCATCCTTGACTGCATAAAATCAGACATATTTGGAGCACCATTCGCCCAATGCATATCTTTATTTGGAGCGAACAGGGGGGCTTGTGCTTTTTTTTGGATTTGTTGGGAACCCGCACCTTGCATTTTATCTAAAAGACCCTCATTGCCGTTGAACCCAGAAGTTCTTTGTGTTACTTTTGACCCAAAAAAAGGCACCATATTATTATGTATAAGGTCTGCTTTTCCAACTTCCTTTCCTGTAAGAGATTGGAAATTGTTTATTGTGTTTTTCTTTTTTTTAATTTCATCTTCGTATACTTCTTGTTTGAAATATCTATCAGTAGCAGCATTTGGCGAAGGATAATGTTTTACATTTTTGTTTAAATTCTTTTTGGAATTAACCGGGAAATTAACAGGAGGTTCAGTTGGCAAATATGTTCTAGCGTCTCCTGGAACCAAGCGTCTCTGTTGAGGAGCCGATACATTGTCAAATCCCTCTCTGGGATATGGTTCATCTTCATCATTTCCTTGTTTTATTAAATACATCACTCCTAATGCAAGTATTGGAATTGCGATTTCAGCCATTTATATATAAAGCAACATATTTTCTTACTAAACTTAAACAGAAAATATATTTAATTATTCAAAGGACAAGGTATTTTAGGAGTGAAATTGTCTCTCTCTAAAAGACGGGTATTTACATTATTATGAAACGGAATTGCCACGTGTTCTTGTGGGTCTAAAAACAATGGATATCTATTAGACTGCTCCAAATCTCTATATAAAAATGCTGGATGAGTTGCGCGCGATTGTGATGTAAATTCACTTTCACATACTGGATAACTCGTATTAACAGATTGTACTACGCCTTTATTTGGAAATTTACTCGAAGCGCAATCTTTTGAAAGTGGTCTTGTAATGCCTAACAAATCGCTGTGAATATCAATTGCGCCGCTACCTGGCACCTTCTGAAGATTAGCACCCCATTGTTGCATGCGAATATGTGGGTCATTAAACATGCATGGTTTATTTCCCCATCCAGGTTTGTTAAGCATATAACGTCCCGGACCACTTGATTCTTGTAGTTTCTTTTTGGTTCTACATTCATCATAATTAAATCGTGTAAATGACATGATATAATTAAGAGAGAGAAAATTATTATGTTGATTCGACTTTTATTGAAAATGTTGCGGGACTTATAAATTCATTGCCAGCACCTTTATTAATACATAAACCATTTCTGAAAATATACATTCCTAAACCATCTCCAGGAGAAAATGAAATGTAACTTATAGGTATCCCGTCAACTGAAATACTTAGGATAGGGGTAATTTCTTTTGTAAACGTCGCATTTAAGTCTTTTAGTGTTTTTGAGCCACAACGTGTATCATTGATATCTAAATTAAATTTTGCCCATTGCCAAGGAAATAAACTTGTACCATTATTTATACTTGCGCATGGTATTTTTACTAAAAATATTTGTATATTGCTAGAAATATCCAGACTAACACCACTCAAATCACCAGCATAACTGTTATTCCAAGAACCAAACATCCATGAAAATTGCGTTCCCGATGAAATAATAAATGAGGAATTTACTGACTTAGCAATAGGTTTGAGATAAACATCTGGGTCATTGTTATCACATCCAGTTGGGAAACTTGACCTATCACTCCAATTTATGCTTTCACTTTTTGCTGAACCAAATCCTCCAAAATTTGGATATATCCATCCTATATCAGTATTAGAAGAAATATTATTTGGTTTGTCAATACCTACATTATCCAATTGTATAGCTCCTCCTGCAGCTGTTAAACTATCCATTGACAATTTTAACGGCATTCCTGAACAAGGTAAAATTTGTACACCAAAATCAAAAGTGATATAAGAGGTTGCATTTAAAATGATAACTCCTACATCAGTTGAACAAGTACTTGAAGAACTGCAAGTTGGTGGATTATAAGGCTGTAAAACATTGCACTCACTTCCTGTATTCCAACAATCATTTGTTGATTTATTTTTATTGCTTAAGTATTGATTATAATTGGATACTTTCAATGTGGAATTATTGCAATCTATTTCTATTTTTTTCTTAGTCAAATATGCGGTATAATCCGTTGTTCTATTGCATGTTACTTTGGGAATGGAATGAGTGCCACAATCAACTTTTCTAAATGCTGGTCCTGTAGTTATTAGTGAATTTAAATTGGACCCGCCTACATTGGCGCATAAAGATGTAGTTATTACATTCCTTTTACATGCGGATATATCCATATCCATATTGTAATTTATCGCAGTTTTATCATTTAAATAACTATTATAGGTAGGCAATCTTCTCTTTGTATTTCTGGCATTGGAAGTTCTGGCATTGGAAGTTCTGGATATAATGCCTTTTTTCCTGTTCAAATATGCTGTGTAATCAGTATATCTTCCTTTATTCATATATATATATTTGGTAAATATTTTCAAAATTAAAATTTAATCTTTATACATATTAAGAATGATAAACTTTGGTAATATTAAATCATATCCTACATTTAGTAGTTATCAACGCCTTAAAACTATTAAAAGTAAAGAACTAACGGAGAGAAAGAACTTTAAAAAAGGCACCATAAAGAGCTACAAAGACTATTTGGACAAGAAAAACGGATTTAAATGTTGCAATGGAATATATGAACAATGTTGCTATTGCTTGACTGGGAAAAATGCTTTAAATGAAAATTGTCTAGATGCATCTTCCAAATATAATTGTTTCCCGTGTCCAAAATGGAGAAATGTATTGCGTGTTGCAAACAATTTCGTCAGTATACATGTTTCAAATAAAGGAAAATATATTATTGCCGCTGGTGGTGGTGGTGGAAGTATACATATATCAACCAATGTGGGTAATACATGGACATCTGTAAACACCGATGCAAAAACCAAATCATCAGACGCGAGTGGTCGAACATGGATAGATATAGTTGGGGCGCCCAACCAGGTTGGTTACGTTACTGATTCCAGTGGGGAATTTTGGCAAATCAAAGGAGAAACATTATCTGGAAGTCATGGTAGTGGTAATAAAATTTACAATCATGTTGATGATAGAGTTGGTTTTTATCTAGCTGCGAATCTTGCAGGGGATAATATAAAATTTGCTTCTACTACTAAGGATGGAAGCAATAACACAATTTCCATGATTGCAGTAGATAGGTACGAAAGAGCGTGGACCAGCGGCAAGAACAGGAGCGTTCAAAGTAAAGATGTTTCTTTTACTGGTACAAAAGTAGCAACATGGGTAGATATTTCAACTGACAATTCTGGATTCTTCGTTGCAGCCGTTGATAGTAGTAATAATCTTTTTGTTTCAGTGAATAGCAATGAAGATAACCCCACATTTACCTCCAATGCGACGACCCCAATCACGGCTGGGAATTATATTAGTGTGGATATGAGCGGAGATGGAAAACAAATAATAATTGCAGATAATAGTAATAATAAATTATGGATAAGTAGAAAGCATTGGTATGACAATGTGAATAATTTTGATACATTTTCAGATATATCAAATAATGACGAAAGTTTTTTAGAAGATTGGGAATTTGTAAAATCATCTGACAATGGTAGATGCATTGTCGCTTCTGCTACTACAGGAGAAATTTGGCTTTCCGGTGATTATGGAAATTCATGGGACAATATCAAAACATTTGATGCTGGAGCTATTAAGGATATTAGTATTGCTTTCGATGATGAAAATAATCAATTGCACCTCGTAGTAGCTGAAAATAAGAATCTTTGGAATTATATTATCGATATTTAATTTATCAAATAATTATTTATCAATAATTATTGAAATATCAATAATTATTTCAAATTAACAAAATGGTCCTTTAGGGCGCTGACTCTTTTCAATAACTAAAGGTTCGGGAATAAATGTATCTAATCTATCAAAGAAATGTTTGGTCTTTATCTGATTTAATTTGGTCACAACTGGTTGTTTGGCGTTTACTAAATTGGTGGAACCAATGCCAAATAAGGCGCTTTCAATATCGGCAGCATTTTGAGATAAGATATTGTTGTTATAACCATTTGTCATCTTTGGCATATTAATTCCTACGGCAGGAAAAGCAGTGTCATTGGATATACATTTGTATTTGTATAAAGAAAATTGCTCGGCAAGACGTATTTCGCGCTGTCTTTTACAATATTCCCCTTTATCGTTATTCAATCTGGTAGAACTCATATATGTATAAATAAGATTTTAATTATTTGCGACTTTCTATTTCAGTAATAAGATTTGTGATACTATTTTTGACTTTATTTTCCTTTATCTCTCCAAGACATAGATGTAAAAGGTCGAAATATTCCCATGCAAATAGTAATGTTAAACACATTTCATTATTTAATGGAACTGGTAATTGGAAATTGTCTTTAATCATTGAAAAAACATTTATAAAATGCGGTTCTAAAAGAGGGAGAATTTCTGTTTTAATAACATTTGAAATATTCTCATTATCATATTTTTCTAAATTCATTGCTTTTAAAAGCTCTTTTCTGTATGTATCATCGCCATCCGTTTCTTTGTAAGATAATTTTAATGAATAATTATACATTTATAATAGTTATTCATTTAAAGTATTTAAGTTATTCGCAACGTTCAATGTAATCTCTGTTGCGTGTAATTTCGCGACTGGGGAGCCCCCCTCTAATCCAACCTTCGGCGGCGACACCTTCTACTAAATTGACAGGGTTTTGGATATTTTCTGCTATACTTGGAATAAGGGGCGTATTGGTATTAAAGTTTCTTTCGCTGATTGTTTTGGAGCTTTTAAGCTCTGACATCCACGCACCTTGTTGGATGCGGGATTCAGTAACAGGGCGCGGAGGACCTCTTCCTAAAAATGGAACAGTTGCAAAGGGTCTTTCTCTGAGACTAACTCTGCATTTAGGATGTGTTTGAATAGTACCAAGTTTCAATCTTGATTCGTCTTTAATATTGCCACCATTGACGCTCCCATGACCACCGGTATAATTAATGTTTGGTAAACTGGTTGCCAAATCAATTGGTTTTTTCATACCCCCCCAATGTGCGAAATAATTGGTGGTAGAATAAGTGTTTTGGTTATTATTTTGCATATCTCGCGATGATACACCGCATTCATCATTTCCGATACGACATAAATTATTAAATGTATAATTATGAACACTGGCCATTATATAATTATACTGAAGATTTTTATTTTTGTGATATTTATAATAGAACATATCTTTCATTGTTTTTTGTACATTGAGATTCATTGCCTTCTTTGCATGATGGCATATTCCCATAACAATATTCGGCAAAAGCCCTTTGGTCATTACAAACCTTTGTATTCGGCATTGTGTGGAAATTTCGCATTGATTGGTCAAACCCGAGACTATCTCCTAAATCTAAAAATAATTTAGGGTCGATGTTTTTTTTTACTGAATCATTTATTTTCTTTTCTATGTTTCTATTAAAAGATGGAGCGGCAGGTGGTCGTTCTGGAGTGTCATCTATCTCTGTAAGCATAACATTCATCATTGGATTTTTTCCCGTTGGGTTTTTAAATTTATCATTATGATTTTCGTAATTTATGATGTTTGTAAATCCTTCTTTCAATAACTTTTTTGTTATTTTTTTTTTAGATATTTTATGTTTTTGAACTTTATATACGAGTGCAATGATAAATATGGTAATAAAAGAACTAACTAAAATTTTGGTTGATTTAGTCATCAAATATCCTAAAACCGCTAAGATAATAATGCAACGTGTTATAGCATTTAATTTTTCCGTATAATTCAAGTCATTGGACGGCCATATTTTGGTAATATGTTTTTTATCTACTAATATACTAGGATTGTTTAACCAAAATGAATTACTCATGATATATATATTTCCATTTATTTTTTATTTCTATTTTTTTTTTTCTTTTTCTTTTTTTTTTTTTCTCTGTTTTAACTATATTTTCACCGGTTGTATTAGATTTTTTAGCTGCGGCTAGTTGTTCTTGTAAAATTTTTATTTGATTGTCTTTTTTTTCTTCTCGACGTTTTTCTAATTTTCGCAACATGCGCTCTTTTGTTTTGGCTTGTTTATGATTTTGTTTTAAATTGCTTGCCATTGCACTCATATTCATTTTACCATTTTTACCACCCATGGGCATGCCCATTTTACTCATCATGTTTTTCATATTTTCCATGCCGGGCATGGATTCCATTTTCTCCATAAGTTCCATTGCTTCTTCCATTAATTCGCTTTCTTTGAGTTCTCCAGATTTGAGCTTTGTATCTAATTTACTACCAACTTTTTTAATCATACTCATCAACTTTCCAGGATTCTTAAAAAGCGTTTGAAAAATATCTCCGGCGTCTGTTTCATCTGAAATATCTAAATTTAAATCTTTTAAAGTTTCTTCAGTAATTTCTGTAGCTAATTTACCTAAATTACCTTCAAGTAGAGTGTTAATATGACTATGTAAGTCTTCGGGGTTTGGAAGGTCATTCGTTGATATATCATTTTTATTCATATTATTCCCACATGTGTCAAATAAGTTTCCCATTTGTTCCATTGCTTCTTGTAGTTTTTCTTTGAGTTCATCTTCCTTAATGGCCTCGAATAATTTTGCTGTATCTCCAAATGAATTAATATCTTTCTCTCCACTAATTACAGAAAACAACACTAGTTGTAAATATTTCCAAATAACATTTTTGGTATTATCACTAATTTCCTGGTTCCATAAATTTGAAAAATCTATATTTGGCAAGAATTTAGTATTTATTTCAGAATCCTTAAATATATTTTCATTTTGATAAAGTAAATCGAAAAATCTTTCTGGGTAAACGGATTTCATATATTGTATCAATTCATTTAAGCTTTCCTTATCATCATTGTCATCAATTATATTACGCAAACCTTTGTTAAGATTATTTTCATATTCCGGAAAAGAAACCAATATGTCATTTATAAATTCTTTCATAATTTTACAGAAATCGGTAGGTATTTTATCTTCATTTAATTTGGACATTATATATCTAAATTGAATGAAACTTTTAAGTGAAACTAAACTCAATTATCTTTTTGAATAATATAATTTACATAATTTTGTCAAATTCTGCATATATTTTATGGATTTATTCTTGTTTTCATCCCCCATATTTTTAATCTTATGTCTAAAGATTTCGATAGATTGTAAAATATTTGATTCTCCTTCAGCGCCTTCCAAATCTTTCCTATAATCTTTATTTAAAAAAAAATCAAAATCTCCTTCAATTATTTCTTTTTCATAAACATCATTTACACATGCTTTCCAACCCACTAGAATGCTTTTTGGATTTACTGCAATTAAACTAGTGAAAAAAAATTTAGTTGTTCGTATTTCAGGGTCTTTCGGAAAGACTACCTGAATATCATTCATAAATTCCTTAAAATGTGTAGTAAATGCCTTAAGGATGCTCATAAATATATTTAAATGTATTGTTTACTTTCTAAATAATTTATTTGTATTATTATTCTGTTTTATTTTTGTTGTTTTATTTCTGCCGCTCTAGACATTTGTAATTTTCCTAAATCCACCTGACCAACCTTATCTGGTTCATAATCATCGGGTGGCGTAGAGATTGTTTGATTATCATTAATTGTACAATAATTATGCATCATGCGAAGACCTCCGTTCCCTTTGGCCATAAGTTCTTCGGCGGGTGTATCTAAATAAGAGTAATTATCTGATAAATTACTCCCCATTTCCGAAAAAGAAAAAGCATTTGGCTCTCCATTAAAGTCTGTCGCAATATTATTTATTTCAGCTTCACCGGGTTTAAGATAATGTAAAATTTCTTGCATACCTTTTAATATTCGATTCCCGTGGTGTAATAATAAAATAGAAGGCACTTCTGTTATACTTGGTGGAAATAGCATTTTTTGTCCATTATCTAAAACAATATACATTGTACCATCAATGTGTTTTTCGCGATTATCAATACATATAAAATGTATTTCATCTTTTGTCTTTGTTTTCGATAATTTTTCGATTAATTGATTACAATATTCGCAATAACTACTATAATACAAAACACTCATTACTATTAATAAAGTATTTCAAAAAAGAAATATAACTTATAAAAATTGATATAATAATATATTTATAAATATATAGCATACAATGACCCATTCACCATCCCAAAATGACTTTTCTAAAGTAACCTCATTAATATCTTTTAAAAATGAGGAGAGTGGTTTACTATATTTTACTATTGAAAATACAAATGTATCATTTGTTAATGCTGTAAGAAGAACAATATTATCAGATATCCCCACATTAGTTTTCCATTGTTTCCCAGACGATAAAAATGACGCTACTTTTAATACAAATACAACAAGATTGAATAACGAAGTCTTAAAACAAAGATTGCAATGTATCCCTATTCATATCAATGATGTTTCATTGCCTTATCAAGAACTAGTTGTTGAAATTAATGTTAAAAATGACACTGAAAACACGATGGATGTCACCACAGAACACTTTCGAGTTAAAAATGAAAAAACTGGTAAATATTTAACAGATAGCGTGATAAGAAAAATGTTTCCTCCATGTCCAATCACAGAAGAATATATTTTGTTTGCTCGACTACGACCAAAAGTATCAACAATTCTTCCAGGGGAAGAATTGTCAATTGATGCAAAAATGTCCTTACACACAGCAAACGAAGATGGTTCTTTTAATGTTGCGTCAATATGTTCTTATAGATGTAGTCCTGATAACATTGCACAAGATTCCGCTTGGCAACAGGAGTTGACAAATATACCTGAAGAAGAAAAAAAAAACGCGTCAACATTAGAAATTCTGAAAAAAAATTGGTACAATCATAAAGGTTTGCGTTATTATAAAAAAGATAGTTTCGATTTCAAATTAGAGTCTGTAGGAGTGTATTCAAATAACGAATTGATTAGAAAGGCTTGTGATATTATTATCGATTCCATTGAAACCTTGGCAAATAAAGCCATTACAAGCGAATCGCTCCCAGTTGATAAATCTATATCCACAATAAAAAATGCGGTAGACATAAAATTAGAAGATATTGATTATACAATTGGTAAAATTATTGAATGCGTATTACATGATAACTATTATCAGGGCAATGTATCTAAAATTTTAAGCTATGTGGGGTTTAGAAAGAATCATCCCCACGATGCATATAGTATCATTCGCGTAGGATTCATTGATACAGAAATCGAGGTTTCTGCTGTAGAAAAAGCGCGTAACATTATACATGAATGCTGTGCTCATGCAAAACAAGTTATAAATAATATCAAACAAGATTTTCTTGATTAATTTGTTTAGCAGTTTCATTTATAATAGCAACTTCCCTATTTTTGCGAAAATCAAAATTAATAGAATACATTAATTTTGCTGGCTCTAAAGAATTTACATATTTAACAACTATTTGTTTAGATACGTAATGCCCCATTTCTCTCAAATCATTAATATAAATTTGATGTAATAAAAACATATGTGTTCTATATTTTTTTGGAAAATCCATCAATGGTTTTTCTTTTTTAATATAACATGAAATATAATTTTTATGTAAATTCCCTGTCCAATTATGCAACGTTTCTCGTAATTTTGCAAAATGGTTTCTATATTCGCCATAATATTTTAAAAATTCTTTCACTTTACCCATATTTCTTAAACAATAGTATTGATATTGTATCTTTGGACTATTTCCTTTTAAATGTCGAACATATTCATAATTTGGATTTCTAATTTTACTCCTTTCTCCAGTTTTAGGATTATATATATTTACACCTGTGATTTGATAATCAATATCCATTTCTTTAAAATAATTATTTAAATCCTCCCAATTTTCTCCTTTATAATCAGTGAATTGTTTTAGTGTTTTAGGAAATAACACATTTTTAATGTCACAATCATTTTTATTTAATAGCTTTATGTTATCATCAATAGAATACATTGCTACTAAAATTATTTTTTTTTCTTTAAATGGGACAACTATTCTATTTTCCGGATGTTGCAAAACAAAAGAATAACAAATTTTTTTATTAAAATCAGAGAATTCCACTTGTTGTTCAATCATTGCTTCCAAAAACATTTCTCGAAATGTTTTTTTATTATCCTGATAAAACGAATACCTCCCACCAATACTACCTTTGGTTGTCATATCCCAATCATTAATATAATCATTCCAAAATAAATTTATCATTGTCCCTTCTACCAATTCTTCCAAAATATAATCATTATAATTATCCGTCATACATTCCGAAAAAGGCAATGATTTTGGAGGAGAAAAAACATATATCTTTTTCCCATTTGTTAATACCGATCTAAATAATCCAGTAGAACGAATATTTCCCGGGTTTATATTTTCTTTTAAATAATGGAGAATATACCATTGTACGTAATAATCGGTATTATTATTTGCGTATAACATTTTAATTGGCTTTACGGAAATTGTATTAGTGTTCCCTAAATAAGAAGTTGATTCCAATGTAGATAAATCAAAATAATTATCAATATTGATTGCAATACTCGTCATGTTTATTTACATATAATATGTTTTCTTTAATTCCGTTTTAAAGTTTCGTTGTTTGAGATAATTTCTGCTATAATTATAAGTAATGTCTGATACAGAAATATTTTTAGAATTGGGTGATATAATTAGAATTAATTCCAAAACAAACAAACAATATGATAAAAACATTTATTACATTGGATATTTAGATGAAAACAGAATGTCTATTGTAAATGCGAATAATATGAAAGAAAGTGTTTTAAATATATTAAATGAGAATTTAACAGATGAAAGTATCAACAGCATTGAAATATTAAGCAAGTCTGTTAAAAAAGGATACGCGCGACAAAATGGACTTGTTACTGGGGCTTGGATTACCATCCAAATGGGTGGAGATGTACCATTCACAATTAATGGACAAATTACCAATTTGGATGAAGACATGATTGAAATTACAAAATATCCAGATGAAAAAAAATTATACATTGATTTCGGTTATAAGGGTATTCCTTTGACATTACCAATTGAAAACATTAAACCATTTGAAATACCTGAAAAACCAAATTTATCAATACCAGATTTAGAAATGGATTTAGGATTGGATGTTCTTGACGACGAAGAAGATGAAGAATATGATGATTTGGGTCCTCCTGTAATAAATGTATCGTCACAATTAAAAAAAGTATTATTGGATGCCGATGATATTGTTTTTGGTGAAGAATTAGAGGCGATTACCGAGTTTGTTCCGGTTAGAAAGGATGAACATCGATTTGGATTGGAAACCCAAACAGCAGACCTTTTAGATGACCTTCTATCTACAATTCCAACGCATAAAAGAACTCCTCGGATATTAAATCAAATTCATATTACTATTGAGAGGTTTAAACAACTAAGAGAGAAATTTTCTATAATAACCTCAGATGGAATTGGTAAACCAAAGAAGAAAGGTGCTAACTATAAACCATTAGTGGAGCGAATGGAAAAATTAGATAAAAAATTATATTGGTTATTGCCTATTGTAAAAAATAAAAGAAAGTTGTATGATATTAACCAAAAAGATGATTATAATACTGATTTTATTTCCACAACGTTGGCAGATAGTCAAAATGAATTGAACCACTTGATGAACGAATATACTAATAATATTGTACCTGATAGCCAAAATAAATACAATTATTTAAATATTCATTCAAATAATGTAATGATACCATATTATGACCCTAATGATAAATACAATGTTATTATACAAAAACCAGTAGAAACTGAGATTTTAACGATTGTTGATAATATGAACGATTTTTATTCAAGTGTCGTTAAAAATAATAACGTTGTGAAACAGCGTTTTGTTTTAAATAAGACAAATACTTCATTATCTAGATTGGTTTCTACCGATAATAAAAAAGTACTACAATCTGCAAGAAGACAAAATATGTATCAGAATGACAAAATAGCAATCACCGGGTTTTTAACTTTAAAAGAACCGGTATTGTTATATTCTCATATTAATTTACCTACCACATCTATATTAAAAAAATCGCAATTGTCGCAAACAAATTTTAATTACTTCTCAATTCTTAAAAATAATACCAACATAGAAACAATCGAGATAAAAGAAAATGATGAATCATTTGAATATAATGAAAGCAAATATTTAAAAAACATTACTAGTATGATTTTTGACGAATCGTTAAATTACGATGATAGAGATAAAAATGAAGCGTATAAACATTTTTTAGATAAAATATTCCCAAAAACAAGGGTGTTATTTAACTTGGTCAAAAAATATATTAAATTGCACAATAGTGGTGTTTCATATTCTAAAATAATTCAACACTTAGAACCATTTCTCATTTACCCCGATGATATAACTTTTAAACAATACGAAACGATTGTAAAATTTATTGATGAAAGTATATTAGAATTAAAACGCGATTTTGTTAAAAATATCGGAGAGATAAGAGATTATTTACATGTTGATTATGGTGAAATTAGTCGCAAAGCCAAAAATAATATATTAAATTTATTAAATGATAACCAAGATTCAGAAGACCAAACAAATCGTGAATTATTGAATTTATATCAATTATCACCAAAAACTACCAATACATTTGCTTTAAATAGAATGATGCATTTGGATGATATGAAATTGTTTTCAACCCTTGTTTCATTGTCAGCCATGGATTTATATCAACCAATCGATGTAGAAACCATTGTTGCAAATGCGCAAAGAAAAGATTCAGATGAATCGCAAAAAATGGAAGAAAATGAAAAATGCGGTGATTTGGTATTGGCAAAACAATATATTGATATTCATGAGCTGCGAGAAGACGATAATAAATCGGATGTTTTTTTTGATGAGAAATATGATGTAACTCGATATGATATTAATGATGAATTTCAAGATGAAAAAGACACAATGGATGATAATTCGTATAGAGAATTTATAACAGAACATTTAACCAAAAATGTCGGACTTAATGATTCACAGGCCTTAATTGAATCGGAAGCTTTAACTATAAAAAAACGAAGAATAGCAGAAGGAAATTATGCATTTGTTGAAAATGACGATGGTAATTTTATTTATTTTAAGAGAACTTCTAATAATACATGGGAAAGAGACGAAGATGGTAATTTTTCAAGTCATCATTCATCTTCAAAAATGTTTTGTAATACAAAAAAAAATTGCATGCAAATCAAAAATGATTGCGCTTCTATGGATATTACAAAAGGTAAAATTGCAGATGATTTGACAAAAGATATTTTAAAGCAGTTTGATTTGCAATTGAATTTAGAATATAAAGAATTAAAATCTGACCTAGAAGAAAATATTGTTTACTACTCGTCAATTATACCTTCGTTGAGATTAATACAATTGAATAAATTTTTAAAAACAGATTTGTATCGCGAAAAATTAGGAGAATCTGCCGAATTATCAGATAATGTTGTTTCTCCTTACGCAAACCTCAGAGATGCTATTTTATCACAAGACGATTTCGTTCAAAAACAATCCCACATTTTAATGTTTGTATCAAAATTATGTAGACCAGCAAATGATTTCGGATTAGACGAACCAGAAGACATTCATTGGTATTATTGTAAAAGAAAGGATATACCTCTATTGCCAACTTTTTACACCGAATTGGCAGAAGCATTTGAACGCGGAGACTATAAAAACACCCTTGAACGCGTTTGTGCGCAAAGAGGCCAAATTAGCGATGATGGAGATAAAATAGTAGATAAATACAGCGGATATATAATACGTAATATTGAATATGACGGGGGAGAAGGGTACGATGAAGCTGGGTATAGAGTGGTAAGTAGGGAGGTATTGGAAGAAGATATTGGTAATGTATTGATGAACGTGCAATTAAAATCTGAAACCACATTAGAATCAATAGATTCTAAAATGATATATCGTGTAATATCAACATTGGATAAAAGCTTGGGCATCGATGTTGTATCTGATTATGATTTTATTATAAAAGGCGTTGTTGACATAATTAATCGCTATATCGGAAATAAGAAATTATATATGAAAAGATTAAAGAAAAGACAAACTGCCGGAAAAAAGGGTATATCATATGAAAAAGCACACGATGAAACTTTGATTATATATACTTTATCTTACTATTTAATCGCCATCCAAACAAGTATTCCGTCAATAACAACAATGAAAACATTTCCAGGCTGCGTTCGTTCATTTTCCGGTTTTCCATTAGAACCCGATGGCGATTCTTCTGCATTATTATATCTTGTATGCACAATGTTGCGATTAAAACAAGCGGAACGACCATGGTCTGTATTACCTAGAATAAGCAAGAAAAAAGAAGAAGCCGTCACATCAAAGTTTTCAACTAAAATTTCAAAAGGCATCAACTCTATTTTAAATGATACATTAATCAATCAAAAATTAGAAACAAAAAGAAAGTATTTGAGAGAACATCTGGAGATAGATGAAATACCAGAAATATTCGATGTTAAAAACTGGGTGCAATTTTTACCCCCGCTAGTTCCTATTAAAATGAAACAAGTTTCTAATATTAGTTCAAGTTTTAAAAATGTATTTATTAATGCTATGAAAAAAGGAGACAAAACACAATCAACACAATTGAATACATTGCGTGGTAAAATAATAGCTTTTTCATTACACATTCAAGAACTTATCCAAAAAGTAGTAAGGCGTGAAGCCCCGTTGCTTAAAAATTTATCCGATGAACCAATGTTAGAAAATGCGTGCTGTAATCAAGGTATACGAAAAACATTGGAATATTTTACTGATAAAGAACCTGGTATTTTAAAATACAACAAAATGGTGAAGGAATTGGAAGATATAATTTCCATTGTAAAAGAAAAACAAACATCTCATTATATTTTCTCTCCATTAGATACTCGTTTTAAATACCCAAATCTTTCTGAAAGTTTTTCAGAAGAAACTATTTATATATCATTTTTAAGATTTTGCAGATTAAAATCTTCTTTACCTCCCGAGATTCAAAGGCATTGCAACCACCCTATTATTAAAACTTTTACCACAGAAGACACCCTAGAACATAAAATTTCTATTTTAAAAAGAGAAGGGATAGATATTAACGCACAATGGTTTCGGCAAATTTTTAAAAGTGTGAATAAAATAAATAATATAGATATTAATTTGCATCCTATTATTTTAAGCGAGCGCCATATTTTAGAAAAAAAAATTCAACATTTAAAAGAAAAACAATCTCCCATTATTTGTAATCCAGAAATATTGACAGCTTTTACTGATTTAATAGATACGTTCGACACTATTAGAGATGATGATGAAAGTTATTTAAAAATGCAATCCTTTTTAGATGATACTATTGAAGTTTTCCAAAATCATATTATTGAATTTTTATCAAATGCTGGCATTGATGAAGGCATAGAATCTATTTTTGATAATATGGTAAAATGGAAAGCGCGAGGAGAAGAAATATACATGACGCAATCCGATGAAACTAGTTTATCACTATTTACATTTTATAATATTTTTATTAAAAATATGATGTTGATTTATCCAAATATGATAATAAAAAGTGTGAGTTTTGAGAATATTTCTATACCGAAACATTGGAAAATAAGCGATAGACATGTAAAAGAATTAAAAAAAAATATGTTTTCCGAGGTAAGTAGTTTACACAAATTTTATGGAGATAAAGACTTGTTTTCCATTTTAAAATATGTTCAAGAACAAAGCAAAGATATTATAGATTTGATGAAATCTACAACATTGTTTGCTGATTTAATTTTGAAAGATAAAATTGCCCCGACGATTATGAATGGTTCCATTATAACTAAATTATCACAATTCTATTTAATGTGCAATATATCTATATACATTAACGCTCTGGAAGGTGATTTGTTCGACGAGTACGATGGTATGGAGCCAAGTGATTTATTAGACGTTGTGGATACAGAAGGAGTGGATACCCGTGTAAAGCAGCAGCAGCTTGAAGGGAAAAAAGATGTGATAAAAAAAAAGGTTGCTAATTTACTAACAACATATCTTACAATTATGAAAAATCAAAAAAATAAACTGAATATCAATAAAGAAGATATTACCAAAAAAGTTCTCAAAGCAAAAGAAAAAGAAAAAAATAAAGTTACAAAACGTTTGGGGGATTTAACAGTGGAAGAAAGAGAAGTGGAAAATATTAAGAAAAACCAGCGTTTGGGCGCATGGAGTTTGGGTCAAACGCGCGCTCTTTTTGAATATGATGCAATGCAATATGATAAAGAAAGACAAGAAATTGATAATGAAATGTCAATGGAATCGCGTTTAGATAGACGACCAGAGGTAACGATTGGGAATAGAGACGTTTACAGAACAGAAGAATTACAAGAACAAGCTCAGCAACAACTAGCAAACGCTGAATTTATGAATGACCTTTTTGCATTAGGCGATGATGATGATTTTGGAGAAAGAGATGGGGATTAGTTTAAATATTTAAATAAAACTATATATTATCATGTATAGAGCCTATATTAGAAGGAATATAACATCTGTAGCCATTATCATTTTTGTTGTAATGTTTTGCTTGATTCAAATGTATGCGCCTCATTTTTTATATAATCAAGACGGCTCTTTAAGAGAATTTGGTATAGGGTATAGAAAGAAAACAGTCGTCCCAATATGGTTAGTGGTCTTGATTTTAGCCATTTTTAGTTATTTATTTGTATTATATTATTTAGCGATTCCTAAAATAAAATTTTAAATTTATTCAATAAAATATATTGAATAAATATTGAATAAATATATTATTCATCTGCCAGATTTGCCTTTGTTTTATAATCGTCTATTTTACTTTTAATAAATGCCTTTGAGTGCGTGCATCTCATATCCATGATACTATCATACGTTACTAAAACAGTGAAGGCCAATGTTAAAGCATACCAAATAAAATCTCCAATTGCATCTTTGATAACTATACATTTCCATAATGCTTTTCTTGTCACAACTGATAAACCATCAATTGACTCCTTGCCAGCTAATTCTGGCACAATAACATTAAAATTGACAGGGGTTATTTCATTGATAACCAAACTTTTATTAGAACAAATTTTTTCAATCAATTTTGTTGACTTTCCTTTCTCTCCACCCAGTAATTCTACAAGGGCAGTATTTACATTTAAAAATGGTAGACATACAAAGAGATACCCCAATGTATTTGAAAAAGCACTTTTCCAACCAGGCATAACCAATAAAATTAATATCACGCTTCCAAAAATTAATAAGTTTGGTCCCAACGTATATAAAATGGTACTACCAGGTTGTGCTTCTCTACATTTAGATGTACTATTAGACGCAGTAATACCAATTTGTATAGCAACCATTGTAGCAAAGTATACAGCTAAACTTGCAAGTATTGGTGTGGGGTTTTCGTTTTTATAATCATATATTTGATACATAATTTTTGCTATAAAAAATAAACAAGTGACGCCAAGAAGTATTCCAATTGTTGCCATCGGTTCTAATAATTTAGGTGATTCCATTATATTATATTTATGTATTATTATTATTCTTTTTCTACTTCTATTAATTATATGAATAATATACAATTCCCCAATTTAACTGAACCAGGAGTTAAATATTTTATTAGAGAAACATTGAAAAAATGTGGAGAGAAAAAGAACGAATATTACAATACAATATGGAATTGTGGTTTTTTTTTATTATTTATCTTTTTATTCGGAATGTTTTTAGCATATAGAAAAAAACATAAATTAACACCCGATGAAAAAAAAGAGAAAAATGAAAGAGACCATGCTTATATTATGAGTAAAATGAATAATATATACAACGAGAGAAGAAAAATGAATGACGTATTAATTACAAATCTCCCTAAATTTGAGAGTGATTATGAGATTATACATAAAAAATATTATGCAGTATAATTATAATGGATTTATCAAAAATAGAATCTACAATCGAAGAATATTTTAAAATGAAAGGAAAATATGAAAAAAAAGTAAAAAATACCAAGAAAAAACTTATTGGGAGTGATTTAAGCAAAAGAAAAAAGAAAGCTAAATTTAATAATATTAAAAAAAAATGCATCAATTGTGGTCAAAATGGAGGAACATATTTTTCAAATAAAAACCGCATTTTAGTAGCAAAATGCGGTAATAGTGAAACACCTTGTGAATTAGATATTCAAATTAAAAGACCATATCTTATTACTTTGACCAAGGCATTAAATATGACTGATAAACAAATTGAGCACATTAAAGAGACCATTATTAATTTAAAATTGGATTTATTATTTGGTCTCAGAACCGAAGAAGAAATAATCGATACATTCCAAAAAGAAAGAGATGCTTATAAAATGAATTTGAAACAAAGAGAAGCTCTTAAAAATGTTATTGGTGCGGGATATGAAAAAGATTATACCAACGAAGAAACAGGTGAAGAAAGAACTATAAGTTTAAATAAATATTTAAGAATTAAAAATAATAAAATGAACAATTTTATTGATTTGTTTAAAGAAAAAATCAAAGAATATACGGAAGACGATGATATTATGTCTAAAAACACAGCTTTAAAAAGCGCCATCAATATTTATATAGAACAAATATTGCCATTAATGAAAGAAATCCGAGAAACAAAATATGACATTTCAATCATGATTAAGGAGGGTGATAAATTCATAGTGAGAAATATAAAAGAAATGTCTGTTAAAAATGAAATCCATACAGAAGTCGGAGAGATAATATCTAATAAAAAATAAGATACCATTATATATGAAATTCATAAATATTCCTGTTTTTATCATCAGTTTAACATTGGGTATTTTCTTTGTTTACATTTCGAACCCACGACCAAATGTCATTTATGTATACCCAAATCCAGACAATTTAGATGACATTCAATATAAGGATAGAACCGGTGCTTGTTTTGGATTTGAAAGTAAAAACGTGGAATGTCCTTCAAATAAAAAAGATATCAGAAAATATCCTATACAAGAAGGGAAAATAAAACAATGATTGTTATATATATATGAACATCAATTTCAAAAGGCTTTTGTATAGCCCAGTAGGGAAAATTTTCATTTCAATTATATTGGGTTTAGGATTGGCAACATTGTTTAGAAAAGCTTGCAAAAATAGAAGTTGTTTAGTATTTCATGCGGCTCCTTTAGACAAAATTAAAGGACAAGTTTTCCAATATGGAGAGAAATGTTATACATTTTCACCTAAGGCTGAAAGTTGCGAATTAACTAAAGAAAAGGTTGAATTTGCGTAATAAAAGCCATCTATCAATATTAAGATATTTATATATGACTTCCGATTCTACAAATATCGATAATTTACCTGGTGGGAATGATATGTCGAAAACAAATAAAGTTGTATTAGAAAAAACTGAATTGAACAACCCATCTCAACAATCAGCATCACAACATGGTGCACCACAAGCAGCACCACGAGCAGCATCACAAGCAGCACCACATGGTGTCCCTGCAGCCGAATTGTCATCTAATTCTATTAATAAAATTATATCAGGAATACAACAAGCATCTCAAAGTGGTATGACACAATTACCCTCTAGCCATATTTCAATGCAAACACAGGGTCACATGCAAGACCCTCAAATTCAACCAAATTATGTACCCCCTGCTCCTAAAACAGATTATATTGAGCAACATGATTCCATTGAATCCATTATACAACTAAATAAAAATAAAGACAAAGAACAAGATAGATTGGATATGTTATATAGTGAGATACAAACTCCTTTATTGGTCATGGTTATGTTTTTCATTTTCCAGATGCCCTTCTTCAAGAACAAATTTAAGAAAACTTTTCCATCTTTGTTTTTAACGGATGGAAACAGCAATATTTCAGGTTATTTGGTGAAAACGATACTTTTTGGAGGATTCTTTTATGGAATAAATAAGGCAACAAATTATCTTAGTGAGGTTTAAATAAAAATAATTTATAAAAATTTTTATTTAATGTTTTCTGCGACTCATTTTTTTTCTCTTTTTTTGTTTTATTGTTTTCTTGCCTCCTTTTCGTTTCCTTTTTGTTTTCTTGGCTCCTTTTCGTTTCCTTTTTGTTTTCTTGCCTCCTTTTCGTTTCCTTTTTGTTTTAATTTTTTTCCCACCTCCTTCTTTGGTTTCATTTTCGTTTTCTAGTTTTTTAGCATTGTCTCGTATTGTTGAATTAGTGTTTGATGAATTCCCCAAGGCAGCTGCTTTACCAGCAAATTTTTGTATTGTTTCGTTGGATGCTGCTATTGTATTAAAATTTATGGTTTGTTTGGCTGTGTCAAATGTTGCCTCCTCCCCATTATCCGTTGTCAATCTGACCAATTTGGGGGGTGAGCCCCCAGAGGAAAAATGCGAGTTAGTAGCAACAGACATTATTTCATTAATAGGTATAACTGATAACTCTTTGTCCTTTTTTTGAGGAGACACCATATTTTCCATTAATGTATCCTCTTTTTTTGGAGAATTCATCATATCTTCCATAACTTTTATAGGTCCAAAATTTCCTTCAAATGTTAATGTTTCTTCGTTTTGTGTAGTTGCGAATATGTCTTCCAAATTAACTTGAACATATTGTTCTGGGTTCTCGACTGAATATCCACTGAAAGCATCATTTCCATACTTTCTTGTTGTATCAAATATAGCAGAAATCACAACTGACATTAAAAAAAATTGAAGACCTTTTAATGTCCATACTCTACCCTGTACCATCAGCGTTTGTTCCTCCTCCTCTTCATTTTGAACAACCGAGTTTTCAAAGTTTTGTAGGTTGTTTTTGAACATAGTCTCACACCACTTCGTCCAGCTTTTTTTTGTATCTTCGTCTCTTGTATTTTTGTCTTCAAGTGCTAGAGGTCCTTGATTTGGTTGAGTTTCGCCTTTAAGAAATTTGAATGATAGTCTGACAGCATACATTACAAGTAATTTTTGCATTACCGAATAAATCCATAGATAATAGTTTTTTTCCTTTATAAGTAAAAACATATCTAGTATTGAATTGGTAAGTGCATTCTCCATATTAAGTTGCCAATCACTACCTGTTTTTCTTATTACTTTCACTCTTCTTCTCCATTGATCAAATTTTGAGTCAATGCCTGGTGCTTTTAGAAAATTCTTATCTTTCCCATACCACACATACGCAAGGAAATCTGATGCATATTGAACTGAGCTTTGGAAGAATTCAGAATTTTGGTTGTTTTCAGGTTTTGGAACGTGTTGACCGAGTATTTGTTTATTAATAATCTCGATTGAATCTTTTGTAATAGCGGTTGCAATTAATAGCTCTAATTTTGTAATCAAATCAGTTGGCGGTGTGTCTGTTTCTGTGGAAACTGCATCAACTATCACAGAAAATATACTTTTATCCAACATTCGATTTATCTGTGCATATGAAACATTCATGGGTTTGAAGGAGGGACCTGATTTCGGAAGTTCTTTTTGTTTGACTTCGTATTGTTGTAATTTTTCTTTATTTCTTTCCAAACGATTTTTTTCTTCGGCAATATATGTTGCTACTTCAAATTGTAATCTCTGTTCTGCAAGAAGTTCTTGTTGTGATGCAAGAAGTTTTTGTTGTGATGCAAGAAGTTTTTGTTGTGATTCTAAATCTTGTTCAACATTTTCTCTTTTGGAATCTGTTTCCAACTTTGATATTTTTAATTTTATCACTTCATGGTCTTCCTGTACTGCTTTTAATCCTTCTTCTTCCATAGAAATAAGCTTGTTAGCATGCACAATAACTTTCGTCATTAAATCGTTTTCATTATTTATTTTTTCAAGATGTTCAAGATTTCTTTCCCTCATTCTTTCTTTAATATTGGCGTTGTCTTCAGTCCAGGAAGCGCCTTTATTGGTCTTGTCTTTTTTGGTGTCTTCATCGGCGGTGTCTTTATCAGCGGTGTCTTTATTGGTCTTGTCTTTTTTGGTATCTTCATCGGCGGTGTCTTTATCGGTGTCGCCTTTCATATCCGTTTCTAATATGAATTGTGCTTCCTGAAGGGCCATTTTAATGTTTGGGAATGTTTCACCTGGTAAGTTAATTAAATTTTCAAAATTTACATTAACTATATTTATAATTTCGCCTGGAATATTTGTTACTTGACCTACTAAGTTATTTGTTACTATAGCCCAAAGAAATGCAGAAAAGGCTAACTGGAAAAAAACTTTCCATCCTTTTTTTGCTCCTCCTTTAAGTGACTTTGTTGGTCCGCCTCCTTCAAGTGACTTTGTTTCATTATGGTTGTAAATTGACTCTGTTGGTGTTCCTTTAAATTCGTAGTTTTTATAATGCACTTCCCCCATCCACTCAATACCTTTTATCATACAATCAATAAATATCAAACGCAAAAAATATTCTTCTTCAATTCCTTCGGAGTTTTTTATGTTTTGATTTGCTGCTAATTTTTGATTTTTTTCGATACGCAAACTTTCTGGTTGACGGCTAATAACATTATCTGCCTTGGTCACTAAGGTTTTATCTGCAAATCCTGTTTTTTGTTTTTTGTTTTTTTCTGCTTCAATATGAATGTCAAAACGCTGACAGATATAATTCATAAATGTGGTTTTTTTCCATATTTCATAACATTGATTACTTTCTAGTAACATAAATAAAGCAGCCTGCTTGTAAAAACCCATATTTTTAATAGCGCTAGTATGACTTCCATACAATTTTTCCTCTATGTCTAAAACGGAAGCACCTCCTGTTTTGTAGTCATATCTCCTAATTAAATAATTGAGAAATCCTGAATTTGACATATATAATTCATCGATATTATAATTTAACTAATTTCACATTTAATTCATCAGTAAATACTTTTACTAATTCATCATTCTTATAGTCTTCTAAATATTTAATTTCTTTTATACCAGCAGCTAAAAGTAAACGAGTGCAAATAATACAGGGATAATGCGTGATATAAGCTGTACTACCCTCGCAGCTTACACCACGTTTAGCGCAATCGCAAATGGCATTTTGTTCAGCGTGAATTGTGGCTTGCTCATGGTTATTTCTGACGACGGATTTATGTTCTGCTCCTGGTAAAAATCCATTGTATCCTTGACTGACAATTCTTTTATCTTTTACTAAAATGCATCCAACTTGGAGGCGTTTGCAGGGAGAACGTTCTGCAGTAGCTAATAAAATCTTCTTAAACATCTCATCAAAAGAAATTCTGTCTGGATGTGAGATGACGATTTTATTTTTTCCCATTTTTCCTCGTTTTTTTCCACTTGGTTGTAATCTCCATCGTCCAATTTCTTCCCAATTTTCTGGTTCTGTGTCCGTTGCTAAATGCGAGTTCTTGATATAAACCCCCTTGACATTTCCTATTGGAAAACTATTATATTTTTTAGTAAGTTTCAAAAAAATTTTATTTACACTTATGCTCTCAACTATACCTGTTAGATTCAACCTTTTACCATCAAACCATCTCCCCGTGTAGTTCTCTCCGATTTTTGGGACTCTTCCATTTTGGTCAGTTTTTGGTGTTTTACTCATCTTTATAATGTAAAAGGCTTTAAGATTATTTTCAATTTTAATATAAATGCCTATCGTGACTTTTAAAATATCGGATGAATTATTTCAGGGATTTGAAGTGATATTAGATTTGGATTATTTTGAAAATATTGAAGAAATTTGCGCACAAGTTAAAAAAACATTAAAAACACATTTAGAAATGCATAAATTTGAAAGGCTTGTAGAAGCCTTAAAGACAAAGAATTTTCATATTCACGATGAAGAATTTGGTTCAATTTTACTTAAGAGTCAAATTGTTTGGGTTTGCACACATTGTTGATGAGTAAGAAGTATTTTTTCCATGTGTCTCCAACGCAAACCATCGTCAGGACGATACAATCTATCCTGAATCCAAGTAGAATTATCCATAAATTTTATAAGTTTTTCTCTCGCTTTTTTTTTCCTAAAATTTTGTCCTTCTTCCAAACATTTAGTAAGTAAACTAGAATGTGAAAACGAATAATACCCTCTATAAGACCCCCAACATGGTTTGCGACCAAAGTTTTTTTGATGAACTTTTAATTCTTCATTGATTACAATGTCAATAACACACCTTTTCATCATTGGATACCAACTTGTCTCTCCGAATTGGCTGTCCCAACGCGCAGTGAAAAGTATATTTTTTACATCTTCTGTGGAAGGACTTTGATGTTCATACCATGGACCGCTCATTTTAATTATATACTTTATTGTTGTTATTATTAAATAATAACAATAAAGTATAAATACCAAACGCACAGATGAATCTTTTAAATATAAAATATACAATAAATACATTTTTCACGAGTTTGGTGTTCATTCTTATAATTACAACAGCATGAGGTGCTGCAATAGGCAACTTTGCCCTTTATCAATATATATCTTTCATGTTATATATTGATTAGAAATTTAAGAAACCCGTTTTTTTACGTTTTTTCTTTTTTTTGCGAGTTCGTTTTTTGACACTTTTTCTTGTTTTTGCTTGTTTTTTTACGGCAGTTTTTCTGGGTTTTTTAAATGATTTTTTCTCATCTTTTTTATTTTTATCGTCTTTCTCTCCAGGTTTATAATTTAAGAAGTAATAATCCCATTCTTTTGTACCTCTTTTATTTTTCAGCTCTTTATACCTCTTTGTTTTTTCAGCTCTAATCTTTTCTTTGGTATGTTTTTCTTCTCCATAGCAATCAATGCTGAAACGTCTAAGCAAGCCTTTTTGTTCTAGTCGATGTTTTTGCTGCACTTTGAATAAATAATGTGACATGCATAATATGCGTTGTGGGTCGTAATAAGGTCGGTTGACATATAAAAATGCCAAGTAAAAACTTAACATGGTGTCAAGTGTTGCCACGCGAATTTTATGCCCACCTTTTGAAATGATATTGTAGCTATGACATGATAGTGGGGCGTATATAAATGCTATAGTTTCGCCATTTACACGAATGTCATAGTGAGGTGCTATAATTTCACCAACACCAGCGTGTTTTTTAATTTTAACATTTTTGATTCCTTCTGATTCCAATTGGCGTTTAACAATGGTAGCCGTTGTTTCGGGATTTGTAGCCAATACATCAAAATCCGGAATTGGGAGAAATTTTTTATTGCGAAATTTCTTAATATTTCTAAGATACATATTATTTGCCATTGCGCCAAAAAAGATTACTCCTTGGTTTGTGAGAGAATCACGTACAATATAGAAAATCTTTTTTTCTAAACCTTCTGATAATTTTTTTTTACTATCAAACATTCTTTGAATTTCCATAAATTCACAATCTTTGCCTCTTTGTGGATAAATTTTATTCAATAAGGTCAATCTTTTCAAAACCTTTTCCCATCTACTAGCATCCCCTTGTGGGCGCGAAAGCTCTAAATACATCAACATTCTCAAATAATCTGGTGCGGAATAACGAATACCGGCTTTATTTATAGAAGTTTTATATACTCTTTTATATAATTCTTTTGGGAGAAATGATATATCGGCTACTGGGATAAAATTCACAAAGACTTTGAAAGTCCCAGCATGCATACCTGCTTTTGCCTCAACCTCATTAAAACCTTCCGTATAAAAAATATCTGCTAAATCTTTGGCGTCTTGGAGTGGTTCTGGAGAGAAAAAGTCATAATCCGGTAATTCAATGGATTTGTCGTAGAACTGGTATTCTTCCGGTAATATATTATTGATAGCCGTTCCTCCGTAACAAACGCGTCCTTTTTTAATAAGGAATTTTTCAACAACGGCGATTATTTCTTTGACTACAGGGTTGCCCAGCATTTTTTTACCTATTTTTTTTTCTATTTTATCAACGGCGTGTCTTAAAATAGATAATTCACATTCTTCAAAAGTTAGTCCCTTTTCACACTTCATTAATATAAAGTGTGAAAAAAATTATAGATTCATTGTTGTGCCATACATTATTTGTGTTTGTGGTGCGGTTGAAGTATTATCAGGCAATTTTGACGCAGGGGTTAATGTTATACTATTTCCTCTTAATGATTTGCTTTTTAATATAAATGCAAAATGTTTCGTAGTTTTAGAAGGGGGGTCTGTTTGCATTTTTTGATACATGAATTTCTCCCTATAGGTTTCTAAAGGGCCGTCAAGATTTTGCCAATTCATACAAACCATTTGACAACCCATGTTATGATGTATTTCGTAATTCATGTTGTCATTTATAGATAATTCATCAGGAATAATTATATATATTTTTTTTCTAGTTAAACCAGTAATCGCTTTAACATCCGATGATTGTGCATTTGTCTTATTTATTTTCACCATATGATCACTTCTATGTTGATAGTCGGAAAAACTAGATACTTTTTTCATAAATTTTTTAATTTTATCATTTTTTCCAAGTACCAGCTCCCCTCCCCCATCTTCCCAATTTTTATCATTCACTTCGCGCCAATGGTTTACATTTGGGTCACTTATTATAATAACTATTTTGTTGTTCAACTTGTTTAAAGGTACTTCACCAAGTTGGTCTTGTTCAGGTTTGATAAATATTTGCATGTCGCCTTCTGACCACACTTCATCAAATTGTTCAGCAAGTGATTTGTAAATTTTTTCACTTTGAGCACTCATAATTCTTAAATGTATGAATAATGGGTCCTTTGTATTTGTACACGTTCTTCTTTTCTCCCCGGTTAAAACGCCCATCATGGCTTCATTTTTAATTGTTTCAAAAACGCCTTTATTCTGTTCTTCTTTGCGAGAAGCAGGTGGTGTCCCCAAATTCAAATAGTTATATGTTCCTTTAATATTCGTTGAACTATCTGGTGCCGCCCCAACAACAGCTTTTGATTTTCCATTTTCTTTAACTAAATAAATAGAAAAGTCCAACACCCTCACACCTTGATGAATAACATTTTTTAATGCATCTAAAGATACATAACTATCTAAAAAATCACCAGAACAACATGAATTGTAACTACTAGATATTATATAATCAGCCAATTTTCCTTTATTTGTAATCAAATCAAGTTTAAAATCATTGGAAACTATTTTATCATCTGAACCAAATATAGAATTGATTTGGGGATATTTATTCAAATTATCATCATTATATAAAAAATTCATATTACTAATATTTTTTTCTTTTTTTCCAAGTTGACTAGTAATATACAAAATTATTATTGTTAATATCCCAATAGAAATACCCCAAACATAAATATGGGAAAGTGCCATGACACTCATCATTGTTTTATGTAAAAAATTTAATTGTCCGTCACTTTTACATCTTTTTTTTTGTTTACCTTTTACGGATGTTGTTTGTTCATTCCCACTCATTCTTATAATTATATATTATTTTTTAATATATGCTAAAACAAATTGTATAATTAATAATCTAAAATAATTATATTATATTATTGTAAGATGCCAGGAGGTTTATTAAATATCGCAGCTCAAGGTGCGGAAAATGTCATTTTGACTGGAAACCCTTCAAAAACTTTTTTTCAAACGACATATAAAAAATATACAAATTTTGGGTTGCAACGTTTTCGCATTGATAGAAATGGAAGTAGAATTTTGAATTATAATAGCGAAACAGAAATGAAATTTAAGATTCCTAGATATGCTGAGCTATTATGGGACACTTATCTTGTTGTTAATATGCCTGATATTTGGAGTCCATTTTTTTGGACTAATGATATACCCAATAAACAAACACCATTTGAATTTCAATGGATTGAAAAAATAGGCGCATTAATGATAAAAGATATTACAATTTATGCTGGTTCTAATATATTAAGTAGATATTCTGGGGAATATATGTCTGTGGCCATAGAACGAGATGAACCATCCAAAAAAGAGCTTTGGAATCGCATGGTTGGTAATGTCAATGCTATGACCAATCCGGAAGCAGCTTATCAAAATGGTCATTTTTATCCAAACACACAATACAACAAAGAACCAGAAAACGATTTTCAACCAACAGATGTTAAACCATCAATTAAAGGTAGGAAATTATATATACCTTTAGAATCATGGTTTTGTCAAAAAAATGGCAAATTAGCATTACCTTTAGTTGCCCTTCAATATCAAGAGGTTGAAATTAGTATTCGGTTTCGACCTATAAAAGAATTGTATACTATTTTGGATGTAAACAACATAGATGAAACAACGGGAAAAGGTAAAAGAATTGCTCCAAAAAGCGATGAAATACATGATTTGTACTGGTTTATGCAACCACCACAAGACCCTTCAGGTATAGTACCACTTGGTAAACCAACCGGGTCTACCCAAATAGACAATTACAGCCATTATTATAAAAAAAATACATGGAATGCAGATATTCATTTATTGGGAACCTATGTTTTTTTAAGTGATGACGAAATGCGTGTTTTTGCAGCTTCGGAACATAAATATCTCGTCAAAGAGATATATGAACATGATAATTTGAATATAGGGGGCTCTAGACGTGTTGATATTCCTAGCAGAGACATGGTTTCAAGTTATGCTTTCCGTTTCAGAAGAAGTGATGTTTATTTAAGAAATCAATGGGCAAATTATACTAATTGGGAATTTGAAAATATATCACCAAAAGTCCTCATACCAATTAGTATAATGGACGATGCCGCATACTTGCCAGGTTTTGATTATTATGGTTTTATGAAAACACCGGCTCTAAAAATTAATACAATCCATTCAAAAATGATTTTATTAGATATGGGTATATTATTAGGAGCTGAATACAGAGAAAACACATTAGATGCTGGAATTTATAATTATGTTGAAAAATGGATTCGTAGTGATGGTATTGCAAAAGATGGGTTATATTTATATAATTTTGCGGTAAATACGAATAGAAATTATTATCAACCTTCTGGTGCACAAAATACTAATAAATGGAAATATGTAACATTTGAATTTAACACTATTCACCCACCTATTGACACAAGTGGAAATGAAGTATCGGTTTTATGTGACGAAGATGGTGCTATTATAGGAATTAGAAAAGATTCTCAGCGCCTAAATCAATGGAATTATGATTTACGAATATTCGAAGAAAGATATAATATGATAGTTATTCAAGGTGGAAGTATAGGATTACTTAATGCTCGTTAACATATTGTACAATTTTCACATAGTGATTTTTCACTAGTAATATTTCTATTACTATAAACATCTGATATAATGGTGCCTTCTACCAACATGTCTCTCCATTTTTTCAATGATTTGAATGGACGTTTAACATCTATTATATGATTTTCCTTTTTAACATAACGACCTCTTATTTGCCTTGACCTTATACCGCTTTCTAAATCATCATTAAAATTATTCATATATTAATGATAAATACTTTAAAATAAGTCCCAGACCGAATCATAGGACACTGGTTTATTTCCCCCTTTCATATCTTGATAATCGCCGTAATTTGCTGGGAGCCATTTTTTTTTTCGACCTTCCATATCTGACGACAAATTTCCTCCAACATCACCTGGTCTAGTTTCCGTCATCATTCCGGTTGTAGCGGAAGATACTACTTCACCTCCTGTTGTATCAGAAGGATATTGTCTAGAGCCATGCATTGATGGCGAATCGTTTGCCAGAGCATCGTTGTAAGCATCTCTTGTATCTTGGTCGAGAGTACCATCTTTATCGAATGCACCGGAAGGTCCGCTATCACCGGTATAATCATCATAATCGCCCCCAGGAACAGACCTTTCTCGCAAGTTATTTAATGCCTTTGTAATAGCATCCCCTTTATAGCAAAAAGCGGCTTCATTATTTTTTGAGTAAACTTCTTTACAATTCGCCACACTGATACAAGAAGTTGGAGTTTTACCTGTTCTTCTTTTAATAGTATCTATTATACCAGACGAACATCTTGTTGTAGGCAAATATGGGGGGATTATGGGGATATAAACGTCATTGTCTCTATTCGGTCTTTTTCCGTCTTTCTTGTATCCACGCGTATCTATTCCGCGTTTTTCCCAACTTTCCCAGTCTTTTTCTGACTGACCTGGGTCGGGGTTATTTTTATTTGCAGGTGCAAATGGTGTTCCTTTTGGTAATCCATCTCCCTTTCCCCCTCCACATTTTGTACATCCATCACAATTCCAAGCATTGTCAGTATCAAAACCATTATATTTATATTTACCTTGTTGAGGTTTGCACGAAGTTTGACAATCATTGGTATCGCATGCACATATAGGTTCAAATCCCTGTCCTGTTATAGTTACACCGCTACACATTCCTTTCGGTGGGTCTGCTGGTACCGGTGGGTCTGCTGGTACCGGTGGTGTTGCTGGTACCGGTGGTGTTGCTACTGATGATGATTTGAAAGGAAGGCACCATTTGTCACCTTCTCTTGTTGAAAATGGTAGTTTCCCATCACAACATCCTGGGTTATTTAAATCCTTGTAATTATATTTACTTGTTATTCCTCCTTTACCAACACATGCAGAATCCATTCCTTCTCTCATTTTTTGGTTACCTGCATTATAAATAAGCATTGCTAAATTAACAACAACAAATAAAATTACAATATTAGTGAACATTGAAAAAGGTCCCATTGGATATATATTTAACATGATATAATATTTATACTAAATGCTCTTTAGAAAGAATAATTTAAATATTATAAGAATATATATATGTCAACATTCTCGACAATAGCTGGTCAAAAAGCAGCATTAACTGAAGAGGACCCAACCCAAATGAGTGTAGCGGTCGGTAAAGCATTTCAAAATTATAAAAGAGTTATTTTTGGATTATTGATTTTTGCCTTTTCTTCATGGCAATTAAGTATTTTGGACGACCCAAAAAGGTTTTTTCCATCTCATCCAGAAAATCCACCATATGCTTCTGAAAAAGCAAGGTTTAAAATGTCTCCATTAACAGCATTCTGGAACATACTTTTAAGTTTTATGGGAAATGGTTTGGTTGGAATGTCACGAGGCATGAAATGCTGTCCAAAAGAATCTAGAATGGAGAAAAGAATGCGAGGTGGAGGACGTTCTAAACGTCCAAATATCACTCAAAGAGGAGGCGACGAAGAACGCGGGGATATCCTCTCCAATACTTCTTTAACATGGGGCGACGATGAATGGAAACCATTTGATATTTATAGCAATAAAATAGGTTGGCCCTATGATGAAATGTATATAAGTCCTGTAATATCTTTTGGTTATTGGTTAGGTCGTTCACAAATGCTTTCATGGATGATACCACGACAAATCTTTCAAGCCATTTTACTTATTTTGGCAAATTTTACTATTGCTCCTAAAACAAAAAAAGGGAAAACGGATTCATCGTTTTTATGGTTTACAAGATTTATTGTTACTCTAATATTACCATTTGTATTAGTATTTTCACTAGCAGCTTCAATCGTCGTTGCAGTAATATCAACCATTTGGGGAGGATTTTTCCAACATATTTTTGATGGCAATTTTGTTGGATTTTTGTGGGGATTTTTTCTGACATGGATACTTATAATTTATAATGTAATCGTACAACCATTGGAATTGTTATTTTCATTATTCACCATACCATTTTTCGGGGGTGGCAAGAATTTTGTTAAAGAAAATTTTAGCAGCTGGCACCGACAAGGGGATAAACCGGCCGGTTACAAACAAATAATATCTTTTGTATTAACAATAACTATTATGGCTATTTCTTTTAATTCTTTTAGTCCAATGATTATAGGAACCTAAATTATATTAAAAATAAAAATACTTAAAAATTAATTACAAAAGTTTTTTAATGGGGAAAAAAAGAGGAAAAAAAAAGGTCAGCGCAAATGGAAAACCTTTTGTAAGTATTTGTACACCAACATATAACCGCCGCAAATTTATTCCTTTTTTGATTAAATGTTATCAGCAACAAACATATCCAAAACAATTGATAGAATGGATAGTGGTAGATGATGGCGATGACCCAGTTGGTGATTTATTTGAAGGCGTTGAGGGTGTTAAATATTTTTATCAAAAGGAAAAAATGAAACTTGGAAGGAAGAGGAATTACATGCATAGTAAAGCCAAAGGGGAGATAATTGTATATATGGACGATGATGATTATTATCCACCGGATAGAGTAAATCATGTGGTTAACAAATTGCGTTCTAAACCAGACGCTTTAGCTTGTGGCAGCAGCGCCATATACATTTATTTTAAGCATTTGCAGAAAATATTTTTGTTTGGACCTTATGGACCACGACATGCTACAGCCGGAACATTTGGATTTTGGAGGAGATTATTGAAAGAAACATCTTATGACGATGAAGCAGAAATGGCAGAAGAAAAGCAATTTTTGAAAAATTATACCATCCCTTTTGTGCAATTGGACCCAAAAAAAAGCATATTGTGTTTTGCCCATGACAAAAACACATTTGATAAAAAGAAGTTGCTTGTAAATCCGAGTCCAAGGTTTGTCAAGGAAACAAGTTTGAAACCTGCGTTTTTCTTTAGAAAAAATAAAGAAATGGCTAAATTTTATATCAATCAATAAATTCTCATTATATAAAATATTACAATTATATATAATGAATATTATGAAATTTACGAAAAAATGTTTAAAATGGGATAACCCCACATGCGTGTTTACGATGGTACTTATGGTGTTGATTGGTGTTTATTTATATAAATCAAATGTTTTCCGCGAAGGATTCGGGAAGAAAAAATTAAGTACAATATTATACTGCTATTGGAAAGATTGTGGATATTGCAAACAATTCAATCCTACATGGAGTAAGTTTGAAAGTTATTCAAAAAATAATGAAATAAATGTAGTAAAAGTTGAAAAAGACGATGATTATAATGATAATATGCAAATGTCTGGTGCAGATGTCATGAAAAAATACGACGTTCAGGGTTATCCTTCAATAATGTTATTGGATACTGATAATAATAAAATAACTGATTATAAAGGACCGCGTTCGTTGACTGGTTTAAAGGAATTACTCAATTAAAGTATATGCATCTAAATATCGGTATAATCTATTAACATCTAGTTTACTAATCAAATAGTTGTCATTATTAAATAATTCATAAATTTCTTCAATTGGATATGTATTTTTTAAATTAATAAAATACGAAAACATATCTTTTTTATCCATCGTCAATTGATTGCAAATGTTTTGAATAAATAACATATTATTATACTCCGTTGAATATTTGGTTAACACTTTTGTAAAACGAACTTCGTCTGGATTAAATATATTTTTTTTATATTTTTTATGATAAAGGTGGTTATTATAAAAGGTTTTTACCAATGAACTCATTTCGTTGAATACCCATATTTGTTTTTGAAATGTAATACGATCTATATAGTCAGCAAAACAAATATTTTCTAACATCTCACTATAAAAAGGTATTGTATTTTCTTTTGAATCATTAAGAACATCTATTATATTTTCATGAAATAAAAGACCAACACTTGTCCTATCTGTTTCATTCATGACCATATTATGGTCTTTGATATTCACTGGGTTGTTAATAATATTTTTAACAATTAATTTTGCATCTTCATTATGTGTTTTTGGTTGAAACATATTGCTTATAATTTTATTTTTAAGAATGCTTTCTTGGTTGGTATAAATATCGTATATAGATTTTAGTTTTCTTAAATCTCCTTGTGTCTGAGAAATCACATTATCTGATAAACATTTATCTAAATTTGGCATAATTAATTTGATTATATTTGTCATTTGTTGATTTGTAGGTTTTTTTAATTCAATCGGTACACAAATTTTAATCATTTCTTTAATTTTTTTATCAATATGATAATTACCAATGCAAATAATAGGTATCATGGTAATGTCTTCTTTTTTTTGCTTTTTTGTTTTTTTGGGTCTAATTAGTTTTATTAAAGCATTAATGCCACCCTTGTCTCCACTATTCATTCCATCGATTTCATCCATAATTATAGCTATTTTTTTACTTTTTTTACCAAACAGACTCAAAATATTTTTATCTGCCATATTATGTTTAGTAATTGTATCAATAATGGTTTTATTACGAAAATCGCCAGCATCAAAAAGTATAATATCATAATCAAGTTTTTTTAAAATATCCCGTATAAATCGTGTTTTTCCAGAGCCAGGACTACCATAAATATATATGCCTCTTTTTGTTTTCATAAGAGATTTATCTTTTTCAAAAACATTTAAAACATTGCATATTTTTTCTTCTTCTTCATATCTATTTAAAATAGAATTAATATTTAGTTGCTCCATATATTAATCTTTAATTAGTTATTTATAAACTGATTTTCATTTAAAATAATTATTTAAATAAAAATAATAATAATTAACACCAACGACTGCCTCCGTCAGGATTTGTCGTATTTGTTATTCCATCCCATGTAATTCCGCATTGTGTTGCTAAATGACACTTCGCTTTCATTGCCGAAGTTCCTAAACCTCTATATTTTGAATTTGTCATACTGCCATTCTCTCCAGTAACATCATTTGGCAAAATATTACAAATACCGGTTCCTCCAATTTTCTTACCTAAACTTTTGGTGTTGTTACATATAACATTATTTCCAGACATATCAGTTTTCCACCAGTCAGGACAAACACTTACTTCAGGAGGGAACTGCGCATTACCAATGGCGCTGTTTATCATCAAACCAATTACAACCAATGCTATTACTAAAAGTACAAACGCCACTATCAATATTGTTTTATTGAAACCCATTATATAAAAATAGTATATATTTTTTTCTTTATAAATATAAAATGCAAGCTAACGGAAGAATCAATATTTTAAGTTATAATCCCAATGATAGATTCATTTTACATGATAAGATTCCCACAGGTCAGTCCACGTCTTATAGAGATGCATTAAATGGAAATTGGGAATCTTCTTCGCTATCAAATTCATTTTTCAGTGCTTCAAATATCCGCACCATTCAAAATAAATTAAAGGAAGGTGTATTGAAAATTTCCAATGGTAGTTTTGTCATCGGGGACCAAGATGAGGATACTCTTAAAATTATTATGAGAAGTATCTTTTTACAACATTCAACAAATCAAAGAAATAACATTGAAGGACAAATTAATGCTTTAAATACACTTGTATTAAATTATGCCATCCCACAGGTTTATGGTGAAGCACAGGGATATATTCAATATAGAAAAGACGTGAGTACTTTAGCTGTCCCTATTACCAGACCAACATCGACGTATGAAAACAACACACTTGAATTAAAAAAATGGTTTTAAAAAATTGCAATTAAAAAAATGGTAATTACAATTTTATAATTAACATTAGTTAAACATTGCTTAAATACATTTATAAAGTCGAATTGTACTTTTCAATTGCCTCTTCATATTCAGTCTTAGCTTTTACACTTTGTCCAATAAACACAGCCTTTTCTTTTTCTGAAATATTTTTCCAAGCAGCGCCAAGCTTTTTAGCGATGTCACCAAGTTTAACTTCACCCTTCTTCCTCATTTTCTTCATCAACGCTGGTCGATGTTTATCGCAAAAGAACAAATATGATGATTTTGGTCTTTTGGGTTTATTAGGGTCTTTGAGAATTTTCATCTTCATTTTTTCGCCCAAAAGTTTGTTGGTCATTTCCTCAATTTTATCTGATTGACCCAATTGGATACAAACGTTTGCTAAAATATTTTTATGAGATTCATACCAAAGATGGTTGATGGAAGCAGTGTCGTTATGGAATGTAAGAGATGTCATGATTTTATATATATCTAATATCTATTATCTAAGTCAATTTTATTTCTTATTGTTTTTCCCCTTCTTCTTGATTTTCTTGAGTTTTTTGCTTGCTCCAATTCCTGCGGCTCGGCGCATTCTATCCTTTCTGTACGTGACATATTTTACCGAAAGTTCATTCAGCTCATCTAACCAAATATTTTCTATGTCCCTCTTTTTCAAATTTTCAAGCTCTGTCTTTTTTTCACCACATTCTTTTAAAAGTTTTTGTAAATTTTCTTCTTCAACACTATCAATAGACATTGTTCGTAAATATTTATATTCATCATCACCATCAATTGTATCATAATTTTTGTTCTTTAACATTTGAATAACTTCAGCCTTCTTTTTTTTTCGCAAAACCAGAGTAGGTGGTTCAACACATTGTTCTTGGATAAATTTTGCTTTATTAGACAACTTCACCATTTCCTTTTTCAAAATGTCAATTTGATGTTCCTTGCGCTTTATATATAAAGCGAGTCGAATTTTAAAATAATCGTCGATTATTTGATAAATATTTATATACTTGTTAAGTTGTTGTTTATTATTAAATAAATTCATATTTGTGGTTGTTTTGGTTGTATACAATCCTAGTAATTTTTCCAGTTGATTGCAACCATAATCTGTATTTTTAGGCAATGCATTTTGCATAACCCCCGGAATAAGTCTCAATGTGAAATCTACTTCTGTATCTGTGCTCATATCTATATATGATTTCACAATTGGCTTCTTTTTCTTCTTTTTCTTGCCTGATGTATCATCCATTAATGATTCTAAGAACTTTTTATAATCATCTGTCCATGTGCCGATTGGCAATTCGGTAATCTGGATTTTATCAACTCCTGTGATTTTATAACACCCTTTAATCAAATATTTTTTGTATACGTTGCTAGGATTCAAATCATCTTTAATATCCTGTATTTTTTCAATTGTACCTTTAAAGCCCTCATAATATGGTTCTATTTTTGGAACCAGTGTTGATGATTTATTTAATTTCCATTTTAAATAATCTATGATTTGTGCTGGATTGTGAGGAAGTCCTTCATAACTAAACCCCGTCCCAATGCCTTTGCCACCATTTACCAATACCATTGGTATTATTGGCGCATAAAAGTCCGGTTGTACAGGAGTCCCGTCGTCGTCTAAATAATTCAGAACAGGTAAATCGGCTTCACGATAAATAAATTTTGTGATAGGATTCAACATGGTGTAAATATATCTTTCTGAAGCATGGTCTTTTCCGCCTTGAAGTCTAGTACCAAACTGACCCAATGGCATCAATTCATTAATATTATTTGACCCCACAAATTCTTGTGCCATATTAACAATAGCACCAATTAATGATTTTTCACCATGATGATAAGCGGAATGTTCACTGATATATCCAGCAAATTGTGCCACTTTGATTTCGGAATATAATTTTCTTTTAAAAGCTGCAAACAAGATTTTTCTTGTGCTTATTTTTTTTCCATCCATCATATTTGGGATAGATCTGTCACAATCATATTTTGAAAAGTGAATAAGCTCATTATCAATGAAATCTTTATAACTGATTTGTGCATTTTCTGGGTTCAATACAATACTAGGATTGTAAGAGCTCAACCAATCTTTTCTATCATCTGCTCTTTTTTTGTTAAACGCCATATCGATAGCATTATCGCATGAATCACCATCGTGTTTGAAATAAACCATTTTCTTTGCTGCAAAATATTCCTTAAATTCTTTTGCCGTAGAAGTACCCAAACCCTTGAAATATTTGATTTTCCAACCCTTTCCATTATTGTGGGATTCTTTCCATTCTTTATATTTGGATTCACTATAAAAGCTTAGTTCTTGCACTCCTTTTTTCGCTTTAATAATAGGTGTATTCATGAAACCCAAGAAATTATTTAATTGTAAAAGTTCCCTCCATTGAGAATGAAACAAATTGACACACAATCCTTTAATATGAGAACCATCTAAATCCTGGTCAGTCATGAATAAAACATGACCATATCTTAGAGATTTTTTTACCATTTCTTTATTTTCATAAATCTTGCCTGTTTCCAATCCAATGATTTTTTTAATATTTGCAATTTCAGCATTATCATTAATACGATTCTGAAGCATATCTTTTGTGTTCATCAACTTTCCTTTCAAAGGGAAAATTCCATATTGATTTCTATCCTCTTTTGACAACCCACTTACAACACCGGCTTTAGCAGAATCCCCCTCGCATAATATAAGGGTGCAACTTGAAGACCTACTACCACCTGCCCAATTCGCATCAATCAGCTTCGGGATATTTCTGATAGTCTTGGATTTTCGTCCATCTGTTTTTTTAGCAGCTTTGTTAGCTTTAATTTCAGTAAGACTAATGGCGGTGTCCATTACCCCCAACTTTATTACCTTGTCGATAAATTTACTACTAATATCGCATTTCGACCCAAATTTTGAAACAGGTGTGTTCATATAATCTTTTGTTTGGCTATCAAATGAAGGATTCTCAATAACACAATTGACAAACAACATTAGTTGCTCTTTAATTGTCGTTGGTTTTACCTTAATTTTCTTTTTTTTTTCAATATATGCAATGATTTTTTTGACTATTTGGTTGGTTATATATTCCACATGTTTTCCACCTTTTAGAGTGGATACACCATTTACAAAAGATACATGGGTAAATTCATCTACTGGAGATAAACATATCCCATATTCCCATCTAACGTCACCTTTTTCAAATACGCGTTTAGTCGCGCCTTTATCCCCGATAAATAAATTCAAATACTGCTCAAATGTTCGGATTGGTATCATATTATGATTAAATCGCACTTTGACGGATATATCAGTAACAGCGGCAATATCAAATGTACGTTTCTTAAATAAATTAAACATATCATCAGTTATCCCTGTCATACCAAAACGCTCATAATCTGGTAGAAATGAGATTTTGACAAAGGGTTTTGCTTTCGGAGCATTGGTAATTTTCGGCTTTTCTAAAATATCCAAATTATCTTTGAATTCTTGAACGTATTTTTTTTTCCTAATATGGTCAACCGTCTCCAGTCGAGCCCATTTTGAATAAATAAATACTAGCTTGATTCCGAATCCATTTTTACCACCTACGATTTTCTTTTCTGATTTTTTATAATTTGTCGATGTCATCAAATGACCAAATATCATTTCTGGAATCCATAATTTATGTTCTGGGTGTTGCGCAACATCAATTCCATTTCCATCATTCATCAAGGTGATTATCCCCGTTTTTTTGTCCACAGAAACATCAATCATTGTAACCGGGATGATGTTTTCTTCTTTGTTTAGGACTTTTTGCTGGAGTCTGATAAAATGGTCCCTACAATTTACAATTGATTCGTCAAATAATTTATACAATGCAGGCGTCCATGTATAGGAGTGGTGAGTTATATCACCTTCATTATTAAACGACCAGTTTGTGATTTCATCTGGTTCGACAGCACCAACATAGGTATCCGGTGCGTCTTTTATATGCTCTTTTTGAGTTTTTTTTTGATATGTTTCATTTAATATATCTTTTTTGGATTTAGGCATTGTATTGTATCATAAAATAAGAATTCTTTAAATGCTTTCAATTTTAATTGAAAGCATTAACTAATAACCGACAAATTCTAATACCCAATCCCACCATCCTTGCAGTTGTGTTTTTTTTAAAATAATTCGACGTCGCCAAATGGCTTCTTGTAATAATCTTTTCAAAATGATAATTTCATCTGTTGTATTATATAATTCATCTCGTTCAATTATCATATATATATAAAAAATAATTATAATTCTGCAATTAATTATAATTCTACAATTAATTATAATATTTAGGACAATTTCATAATTAGTTTTTTTCTTATGTCAATATATAATGACTGGACATTTCAAAAAAACAATAGGAAGTCGCGCAGAGGTTTTCCACGGAACAGCAGAAAAAACACAATATGGTAAAACTAAAAGCAAGGGTGGTCAATCTCTTGAAAAAAAAGACCTTATTAGACATAATGGTCGCATTGTTTCGCGTGAATTGCATATGAAAGGGAAGGTTCTTTTGAAAAGACTTAATAATGCTGGTTACTTTGCTAAAAAGGGCAAATTTGGCTCTGAATACAAGCCTAATAAAGATAAAAAAGGAAAGTCCGGTAAATCCACAACAAAGAAACACCGAGCCAAACATAAAAAACGCACCAATAAACGTCACAAGAAACGTAAACATGGGACCAAAAAAAAGAAATACCGACGCGTCGTCATCCGTGAAAAACGTAGCCGTAAAAGTGGGCGCTTTATGGGAGGAAGAAAATAAATATTTCAAAAATTAACCCAATATGCTTTTAATAATTGATTATCTTTAATATATTCCGCAGGTATTATCCTCGTAATGTATTTTTCAAAATATTTCTTGCTCACCGTCTTTTTACCATCGCTTTCTAATATTTTAGAACAATAATCCTTGTACAACGTGTAAATTGAAACATCATACTCTTTATAAAAATTATAATCAATTTTAACTTGCTGTATAATATTTTCCATTTCAGTTTGTTTATCCCATAAACTACATTTAATAGAAGAAATAAGTTTACCATCAATAATAGGTTTTTGAGAAAAATGTTCAATCAAAAATTGAATCTTCTCTTCATTTATGCCCTTGATTTTGATATTTTTACTATTAATCCAATCTAAATATAACAACCATAGTTCACTCACTTCAAACTCATCATCTCCTTCTTCAATAGTTGTATTCCAAAATTCTTGAAATATTTTTACATAAAGTAACTTGGAACTTGTTATCATTTTGTATGAATCATTAACTTTATCATAATTGAACTTTTCAGATAATTTTAATTTTAAATCTTTTAAAAATACAGGCACAATTGGTAAATTATATGATTTAATAAAACTTTTCCATAAATAATACATTTCAACCCATGTTATCTCTCCTTCGCCATTGCTTTCTTCCAACCATTCTGATGAAAATAAATCTATTAAATGATTATTATTCATTTTTGATATATAACATATGGCATTGGTGATATTCTCATTTTTACAATTCTCTTGAATAAATAATTCTGCATTTTTAAATTGTTTTGAATAATGCGTTGCTACTGCCACCAAATTAAGAATATTTGTTTTTAAAAAACTTTCCCAACAACTTTTTATTTTAATTGATTCATTAAAGTATATGAAACGACATTTTTCATAATTTTGATTGTTATATTTAAATTTAATACTTGAAGAAGGATTAGTGTTCTTCATAAATGATTGAATATGGTCTGTTAATATTAATATAAAATTTCTTGCTTCTAAGCGAGCAAAATGTATTTCAGATGTTTCTTTTTTCAAAATATTATCTCCCAATAAAATCAAAAAATATTTAACTTCTGATTTAGATTTAAATAATGTTGGAGTGAAATGTTGAATTATATTTTGAATTGTACATGATTCTGGAATACTATTAATGATGCGTTTTTCTCTTATTTTTTTAATCGTCAAATTTTTAATTTTATGTTTCCATGGTTTTAATTCTTCTCGGATAGAAATATCAGATAGCAACGTATGCCATATTTCATCTTCGTTAATAGGTTTATAATCAATTCCATTATAAAATATAAATAAATTCGATTGTGCAATATAAAAATATTGCTTCTCAGGATTATTTAAAAATTTATCAATGTATATTTCACTATTTTTCTCCAACTGGTCCTTTCTATTTATTCGTTCAATATACATTTCAATGGCATTGGGTAATTGTTTATCTAAGTAATCATTTATTTTTGAATGTACTTGTGGGTTATCAATATATTTATTAAATATGTTTTCCAATTTTTTGGAGAGAACTTCGAAATTCATTAAATTATCATGTAATAAAAAGTTTAAATAATTTTTATTAATAAATCAAAATCATAAGTATTTAAAAGATTAATACTAGAAAAATATTATATGAACAATAATAATGTTTTGGAAATAAAGACAGTGCAGATAGCGCCTTTTCGAACATTAATGACCGCATTAAAGGATATTTTACTTGAAACGAATATTATTTTTAAACCAGATGGTATCAGAATTGTTAACATGGATAAATCGCATACAATTTTAGCACATTTATTTTTAGATGCTACTAAATTTGAGCATTTTTTTTGTAAATATCCGAAAATTATTATAGGAGTTAACATGTTTCATTTATTTAAACTAATTAATACTATAGATAATGATGATACGTTAACTATTTATATTGAGGAAAAGGAATATCATGAAGGTGTCGTGGATAATTTAGGATTGAAATTTGAAAATGGGGACATCAAACAATGCAAAATTCAAAAATTAAAATTAATTGAACCAGAACAAGAGGAATTACAAGTACCAGATGTTGTTTTTTCGTCTATTATTACCCTCCCGGCTACAGATTTTCAAAAAATTATCAGAGATTTATCTAATATATCGGAAAGATTAGAAATTAAATCTGTTGGAAACGAGTTGATTTTTAAATGCGAGGGACCTTTTGCTATGGCTGAAATTCGTAGGTCTGAATCAGACGGAAACATGGAATTTTTACAAAAACAAAGTGCCGCAAATGTGATACAAGGTGAATTTTCTCTTAAAAATCTGGGATATTTTATTAAATGTACAAATCTTTGCAATACAATAGAAATGTATTTGGAAAATGATTTGCCATTAATTGTGAAATATTCCGTAGCTTCGCTTGGAGAAATTAAATTATGTTTGGCAGCCCTTCCATCATGTTAATCATTTAAATTAATAATTAAATAAGATATTAAAATTGATAATCCACATACAGCTATTATCATAAATACAATAATATTGAAACATTTATTATTAAAACAAGTGTCATTTACAATATCATTTTCATCATTGTTGGTAATAAACGGCATACCAAATGTTTCACTCCAAATGTCATTTTTCCTTGTTGTTGCCCAATAATCTGAACATCCGTGGTTTTGAAAAGGTCGCATATTTAAATTATCTAAATGTATAAAATCACTCTCAAAAATATTACCCGATGTATCATATTTTTGTTTCATTTTCTTCATGTAATTAAAATATCTCGCCTTACTTTTTTTATCCAACGCGCCAAATGGATCAGTGATTAAATAAGTCAGTGTATTTTTATATTCTGGTCGCGCTAGTTTTGGGTAACAACACGTTGAACACCAGCGTTGTCGCAAATTATCCGCATATGTCATTTCATCTGAAAATAATTGGTCTATAATGCTAAATGCGGAACGAAGTAAAAGAATTTTTTCATACCCATAACTTTTTTCAAAGTATTCTTGGTCAATTAATTGTTTTAATTTAATAATTTCATGTGATTTAATTGACAACCCACTATCAATTAAATTGTTATGTTCTGATTTCAAATATTTAATTTGATTTATCCTATCTCTTATAAATGTTATGTAATATTTTCTCAAACCTTCTATTTTCTTAATAACAGAAAATATATTAATGTTATAAGCTACCTTGTATCTATACCTTACCATTCGCGGAACAATAAAATGATTCGTTTCTTTAATATCTTTAATTTTAGCTTCTATTTCTTCCAATTTTTTTCTAATATTCAAACCAACTTCAATAAGCTGAAGTTTCTCTCTTTCTTTCTGTGTTCCCTTTTTATCAAAACCTGTCATATCTGTAAATAATAACAATGACCCCGACGAAAATTCGCAAATTGACTGCAATTTATCATATTGATGAGCCGATGTTTTATGCGCTTCTGATTGTGCATCTAATTTTAAATAATTGACAATCGCCAATAGAAAAGATATTCCAGCATTCATAGATGCCAATAATACAGGCCCCCAGTCTGTATTTTCAATTGCCATTGCCATAACAGAAGCAGCCGCGGAAAAAAATATAGATGGAAACATTAACTGATTTAATTGTTTTTGACAATGCGCCTCAGTTTCCATATAAATTATTTTTTGACCTTTTACATAACTGGCAAGGATATCCATTGCCGATGAAAAATATTCATTGTAGCTATGATATATATTCGTCAAATCTGTTTCAACTTGGTGAAAGTCAACCTTTTCACAATCAAAACGAAATTTACCATTTTTATCAATGGGTTGGTTATTTTTCATTGATAAATCTTTTTTATATTTTTTAAGAGCAGATAATACATTTTTATGACTTGTGAAATGTTGTTTGTATATTTGATTTGTTGATTTTAAAGGCGCGCTGCTAAAACATCTGATATTGGGTTTAAGTTTTTTATTTTTTATGGTATTTTTCGCATTTTCTATAATATTATTGCCAATATTATTAGCCACATAATTATCTTTGTTGGTTGAAATATCAATAGTTGTTTCCGTTGACTGAATATCCGTTGACTGAATATCCGTTGACTGAATATCTGTTATTTCTACATTTAAATTCATAATATAAATTAGCAATTATTTATATTATAAACATTTTACGAAATTCTTTTAGTATCGACGTCGCATGAAATAACATAAATGGAATTTTCAGTGATTATTATATATTCTGTTTCAACTTTATAAATTTTAGAAATAGGGCTAGTATACTCATCTTCGCTTTTAACTAATAATTTTTCACCAGATTCTCTGATACCAATCAAAACTTCTTTATCTATAGAACCCGCCCAATAATCAAACATGATTGGTCTGTCTTCAACAATGGACAATTTTGACGCATGTTGAAGTGTTGTAGAATGGGGTAATCTATAGTTAGAATCTTGTTTTGCAAAAGACTCGGTCGACATTATAATTTAAAAAATATAATTAATCTTTAAATACTTATTAATACTGAAGTTATATTAAAAACAAAATAAGTTATTATAAAATAAAAATAATGCAAGCTAAATTTATATGAATTCAAAATTAAATATTAATGATACTAAAAATTATTGTAAACATTTTAATACACCTGACGTTAAAACATACCTTTCTAAATATATAGAATTAATTAATGAGTATTTGATAAATGTAATTGAAAATATGATTATACAAGACGAAATATACTTTATTTTTTTAATAAAAAGAGGCATTCAAACTATAAACCATTGTTTTCATTTTTTATTGACGTATACAAAAAATCTTGATTTAACTATTTATCATTGCAAAAAAGCCATATATTATTATGTTGAATTTATTGGACAAATTAGCGATATATCAATAAGTCATTCATATTTACAATTAAATTCAAAAGACGCAATATTATTTGTATATAAAAAAACAATATATGATATCAATACCCTATACCGAAAAAATATGGATGTTACAATCAAAGATGAAAAGTTTATAAAAAAATTATCTACTTCAATTGAATTATTTAACAATGTTATAATATTTTTACTTCAAAAAGAAAAACTAAAATATAATAAAAAGGAAAATTTAATTCATTATTCAATTGAAAAATCATTACACATTATATATTTGTTATTTGATTATAAAAAAGAAGAAAATATTGTTAACAAAAATGAAATATGTTTGTTTTTTTTTCAAATATTACAAACACACGATATTAGCAATATTAAATACATCAATATTTGCGATATTTTTATTAAAAAAATACACAAAATTAATAATTTAATTGAATTAAAATCAACAATTCCAAATAAATTATATGACTATAAATGCAAAGACAATTTAAACAAACTTTCTGCTTTACGCTTTGTTAACTGGCTTATTGGTTAAAGTGATTATTTTTTTCCGAACCTTTTTCTTTCTTTTTTTCTTTTTTTTTTTTTTATTTTTTAAAATTTTTATATCATCGCATTCTGTAATTAATATTTTTTTTATAAAATTGTAAACAATGTATAAAATTTTTAAGTCGCAATTTCCAACAACCAATACACTTCCAGTTCTAAAAACCATGAAAGACATTTCACGGCATTGATTTTCACCAGTTCCCGAACCTTTTTTGGTGCATCTTTTTGTACAACTGCAAACACCAGCGTTTTCTTTACCCTTTTTTTTATCATTATAATAATATTTTACTTGTATTCCAGGATAAGAGCATGGATCGTAATTTGCATGCATTTTATATTTATATTTTAAAATATCAAATAATTTGTCTCGATTCAATAAATAATTACAATTAAAATTTGAATTTATAAGCACTGTTTCTATTTGAGAAACATTGTATGATAATTTAGCATCAATATACGGCTGCAAAATATTTAAAAGTAAATCTAATGTTTTAAATAATAATTCATCCGTTTGAATACCAGGTATTTCCAATTTTCCCGTATTGAATACTTTAACATGTACCTCTTTAAAGTTATTATTAATTTTTATACGCAATATTACTACAAAACAATTATAAAACGCCCCCGTCGTCTTCATTCTATATCTATTTAAATCTTTTTTACACAACCCCACATTGATTTTTCTAACGTCTTTATATTTTATTCTTCTCTTTTGATTATCCACAAATTTGATTGTGTCAACTTTTATCATGGTGTTTTTAGTTATTAAATCATTTATTAAACTACTTTCTTCTTTTGTGTCACAATTTATTTTTATTTGTTTTTTTATAACCCCGTTTTCAGCTTTTTGATAAGGGATGACTGGGATTTTCCAAAAGACATTGTTTAAATCTATAATTTGATTTAAATATGCTATCTTTGTTTGTGTGGAAATATATAAATCAGAAGCTTTAGGGATAAAATCGGAATTACATTTTTTTTTATCCAATTCATATAATGTATTTCCTTTTAAGAAATGTTCCCATTCTTGATCAGCGCTTAACATAATTTGTGTTATCTATATTTCTTTAAGTATATAATTCAATTTATTTTCTGATGTTAATAAATAATGGAATGTATTCAAAAAAAACACATACATCGTGTAGAAAACAAAAACACTATAGAATACAAAAAAAAAACTTTATCTAAACAAAAGAATGACGTTATTGCTATTCATAATGAATATTGTTTAAAAAGAAACCAATTCCGCACACCACCTGCGTCCCCAAATTTATTTTGTCAAAGATTAGAAATTAGAATGAAAAAATATTACAATGATTTATATAGTTCCTTTAAATTATAAACCAAATATTTGACAATATATTCGATATTCCTCACTTCACTATGAACTATAAATTTAAATACTTTAATCCATTCATCGTTTTTTGCATATTTTTTTGTTTTAATTATAAATTTAATAAATTTATTAACTAAATCTATTTTTTCAATGTAATATTCGCGATTTAATTTGTTAATAAATTCAATAATATCTTCGCTAGAATCCGTTTTAAATTTAGATATTAATATTTCCCACAAATTATTATTAATATAATTACATTTTGTGTCAAATATAAATTTGTTGTAATTCGACTGAATGTAATTAATCATACTTCTTATATCAGATTTAAATGTCTCTTGAATAGATATTAAATGATTATCTGTTATATTTAATTTTTCGTTAGTTATTATATTTTTTAAAAATGTATTTATTTCTTTTTTTGGCAATTGGCAAAATCTTAAACGGATAAATTCATTTTGTAAAGCATTATCAATTCTACTTATATAATTGCAAATTAAACAAAAACGAACATTTGATGAAAATTGCTGTATTAAATGCTTAAGCGCCTGTTGGGCATTCTTTGTCATATAATCAACCTCATCAAGTATAACAAATTTTAAACCTGTGCCAAATAATGTTTTTGTGTGAACAAATTGATATATTTGGTTTCTAATTATTTCTATCCCCCTGTCATCCGAGGCGTTTAAATGAATCATATATTTCTTATTTTCTTTGTTCAATGACTTTTGATAAGCTTTAATTAAATTAATAATTGTCGTGGTTTTACCTGTTCCAGGAGGTCCATACAACAATAAATTTGGAAAATATGACTTTTTGATTATGTTGTTTAGAATTGTCTTGTTTGTATTATCCAATACTACATCATTTAAATTTTGTGGTCTATATTTTTCCACCCATGGAGAGAAACTCATATACTTTATTATTGGTATTAACATTTAATATAAAAATAATAAAAACAAATAAATTGATACTATTAAAATGAATTTCATTTGTGAAAATAATATCATGTTTAGCTATCTTAAAGTTATTATTGGACCGATGTGGTCAGGTAAAAGCAGCGAAGTAGTGAGAATTTATAAGCATAAATGCATTGCTAGAATTTCAACGATAGTAGTTAATTACGCAGACGACAAAAGATATGATGAATATTTGTTATCTACCCATGACAAAGTTAAAATACCTTGTCATAGATATACGCGCCTATCAGAATTATTAGAATCCGATGATTTACATGATATAAAATGCATTGTCATAGATGAAGCACAATTCTTTGATGATTTATATGATTCCGTAAAAGAGTTATTATCCAGGGGAAAAATGGTATATGTGTGCGGATTAGATAGTGATTATAAAATGGAAAAATTTGGTCAAATTATAGATGTTATTCCTTTGGCGGATGAAGTTATTAAAAAACAAGCATTATGCGCCATCTGCAGAAACGGAAAAAAAGCAGCCTTTACAAAAAGATTATCCGACGACCACGGACAAGTTGTTATTGGAAATGATTATATACCCGTTTGTAGGGAATGTCATAAATAAAAATATATAATTATTGAAATATTTTGAAGACATCATATCGTTCGTTAGGTTCAAATAAATTATCAATTATAGTATATCCTCTATTTGAAAAATACTCCTTTTTGATAACAAAATGATTAAAAATCCCATTGTATTTATGCTTATGTGTTTTTACATGTCTTGTTTTATATCTAATAGAACCTATATATATACCTTTTTTAGTAATTTTTTCCATTTCATTTATTGTAGCATCTAATTCAGTTTTATTAGTTAAGTATTCTAACATACTATTACATATGCAAAAATCAAAATATTTTTCTTTAAAAATGGATTCATCGGAAGAAAAATTTAATGCTATATTATTTAATATTTTAATATGTTTGTTAATTAGTGAGGAAGATTTATCTAACCCAAAGTATGTAAAATCATCCAAGTACTTAGAAAGTAATCCTGAACCACATCCTATTTCAATAATTGAATTATTTTTCGGTATATTTAAATGATTGCGTATTTTAGTTATTAAAAGTTTTGGATTAAATCCAGTACTATCCCAGCCATTAAGTAAGAACAAATCATCTATTTTTTCATTTCCCTTTTTTTCCCAAATATCACCCCAATCTAAATTCATTTTTTCTATAATTTTAGTAGTTGAAATATCTTTATTGTATTCTATTTCAATAAATTTATTTAATTTTTTTGGTATTTCATAAAATATACTTTGTTTTGCGGAATCGGTAGAATTTAAAAAAGCGTGGAATACATAATCTATATTATGTTTGTCCATAAATTCTTTATTTATAATTAAATCATCCATTAAAATCACTTTATCAACATATATACATGATAGTAGAATAGATTTGCGTTGCTCTGTACTATATATAGGTTTTCTTTTATAGGTTTTTGCAACTTCGTCTGTAATTAAACCCACATATAATTTAATTGGTTCAGCAAAATGTTCCTTGATTTTTTTCAAATGTAGTAAATGCCCTTTATGAAATAAATCAAAAACTCCATCACAAAATATATTCTTCATTTAATATATATATATATATATATATATAATGAATTGGCCTAAACGCATAACATATACAAATTCTTTAAATAATATTGCGTATAAAAAAAATAAAAAAAATAAAACAAAGAACAAAAAACAAATGAAAACTTCACATATTAATAAAATAACAAAACAGGCCATGTTGAAGTATTACAAAAAAGAATTTCCTAAAACCAATATATTACAAATAAATCAAAACAATTATAACAAATATAAACCTACCAAACGTTGTTCTTGGGAAACAGATGCCAAATCTTTAAAAATACAATATAAATCGACTATTGAACAAAGGAAAACACAAATATATGTAAAAAATACCATGAACAAAATATTAACAAGTATACCAATATTAAATGTAGTAGTAGATGGTGGTGCTTTATCACATGTAAGAGGTGCTGGATATTTAAGAATGTCAAGAGTATATTATGGAGATGATCAAGACATATATTTTTTTATAGAAATTCCAGAAGAAATTGTAAAAAAAAGAACAATAAAAATAATGCCAAATTTATTTAAATCATGTAAAGAAGACAATAGCGACTCAAACTATATTAGAAAACTTCGAACCAGTATTCTTTTATATTATATGCTTCAAAACGATAAAATAGATTTTAATGATGATTATGGTAATTGGAACTTCAAAAAGCCAAGTCACGACGTTTCATTATATTTGACAATAAATGGACGCGCAAATTGGATAAAAGGCGCCATTCTTTCTAAGAATGATTTTTGTTATTCAGATTTGATTTCACTCTCTTTTTCCGATTTTTTAAATAACAAGAGACGATTTGGTGAATTAAGATTGGTTAATATAGAAGGACAAGATGCTATTTGTTATGAAGGAAATCATAAATTCATACAGAATGCATATGGACCAACATATATGACACCATTAATGACAGGAAGTGGGTGTGCTGGCATTAAACCACCATTTATTGATGAATGGAGGAAAAAATGGCTAGAATTAGATTTCAAACCACAACAAGCTTCAAGACAATTTTGGGAAAAAGAAAACAAAATATTTTTAGATAAGGATTGGAAAGCTCCCGCATTTAATGAAGGTTCTTATGATTGGAAAAATAATGTATATAATTATTGATATTTTTCGTATTTTTGGAATTATTATATATTAAAACTACTTAAATTCAAATACTTTTTATTGTTCATACTATGCCACCAAAAAAGCGCGGTCGAAAACCTAAAAAAAAAGTAATCACAGATGTTGTACTAAAAGTACACAAAAAACGCGGTAGAAAGCCGAAGGGCGGGAAAATTGTGAAACCAGTCAATTCGAAAATTGTATCAGACGATGTTAAAAAACAAAATATTATATTGCAATTGAAATGTTCAAGCGATGATGTTGACGATGAAAATAACTCTATCGATGTTTCCAAATATCAAAATGTTGACATAGAATCTTATAGTGTTACAACAACTAAACAAAAAAATACTATTAAATACAAAGATTATGATACAATATCATATAAAAAGAGTGATAAATATAAAGAAACGAATGATGAAGTCGATGAAAAAATAGACCTAAGAATTGTATGGGATAAACTAAAAATATTAAAATTAAAACTACATTTAAACGAAATGGCAGATAAAAGGTCCAATTGTTTTTGGTGCACATGTCCGTTTTCAAACCCTCCCATTTATATTCCAAAACAACAACGTAATAACATTACAGAAGTTTATGGTTGTTTTTGCAGCCCAGAATGCGCGGTTGCTTATTTAAAAAATGAACCAATTGACTCTTCGGTATTATGGGAAAGATACGCATTGCTTAATAACATATATGCTAAAATATATAATTATGAAAAAAATATTAAACCCGCTCCAAATCCATTTTATACACTCGATAAATTTTATGGTAATTTATCAATACAAGAATATAGAAAGCTGTTAAGCAAAGATAGATTATTGTTTGTTGTTGAAAAACCACTTACAAAAATAATGCCAGAATTATATGAAGAAAACCACGAGTTACCGAATATTTTTAATAACATGTTAAATAATATCACGAGTCAACCCAAATATAGACTTCAGAGAAAGGAGAAAAATAATACCAAATTGTCAAGCTTATCAAATAATTTTGGAATGAATTAAACTATTATTATTATATGATAGTAGTTTAATTTAACAACTAACATGCATATAAGCAATACATTGAAATACAATTATACTAAAAACAGAATACTATTGTTCGGTCTTTGTTTCCGCATCGATTTTCTCTTTTTGTTTCAAATAATTTATATATTTCTTCTTTTCCGTATATTCTTTTTGACGTTTTCTTAATAATTGTTTTTTATTGACATCATCCATAAAATTTCTGATTTCACCCCATTTCATTTGATTTTTACTTTTATACGATTTTTTATCCGATTTTTTATCCGATTTTTTATCCGATTTTTTATCTATTTTAAAATTAGGATTTAACCATTCTTTAATAACATTTAAATAATTACCATTCCAAAAATCTAACCTTTCTAATACCTTGTCAATATCATAATCTGTTTGGTTTTGCACCATCTGTATAATACTATTTTTTCTAATTTCTTGATATTTTTTAATATTTTCCTTCACAGATTCATTTGTTTGTTCTCCTTTGTTTGAAATATCGTTATTATCAATTTTCACATTTTCCATTAGTATATTTAAAAAATAACATTTTTCTAAATTGTATTAAACGTTTAATATTAATTATTGTAAAATGGAAAGTACAAATATTGATATTGAAGAAGTTGTTGTAGAAATCGCGGATGTATTGTCGTTACACTTGAAGCGCGTAGTTGATAAAATTATAAATAAAAATGATGACATTGCTGAAAACATGAAGATATTAAATCAATTACCGATTGTAAAAGAACTCAAAACCACCATCGAAAAACTTGAAAAAGAAAATAACGAATTGCAAAAAAAATATAAATCTCTATTAGAAGAACATCTATATTTAAAAAATCCAGTTATTGATAATATCACGATGGAAATTTCAGAATTAAAAGATACATCATTGGATATTCCGACAATGGAAGAAATTACAGACACCTTTCCTGAACCAAAAAATTTATTTTCAATTATCAGTAACTTTGACACAACCCCTTTTACAAAAGAAGATGAACAAAAAGCCGTAACCAATTATAAAAAATACGGCTTTATTGGAAATGATGCCATGGATTCGACGTGTCTCTCTTATACTGATATATTAACTCTTGTGCAAAACTCGACCGAAGGCGTAGAAGGTTGGTTAGCTTTTAATATTGATGAAGATGAATTCTTAATTACATCAGACGACGAACAAAAAGATTGCGAATACGAAGACGAAGACGACGAAGACGAAGACGACGACGACGACGACGACGAAGGGTGTATGTATTTTGGTACCAATGTAAATTTAAAAAAAAATGAAAACATTCATCCTCTTTTAAAATTACAGGAAACACAGGATATTATAGACGATGGTAGTGAAAGTGAAAATGAGTCAAAAGGTCCGGCAGAATTAGCAAGAGAAAAGGAAGATGTGGTGGACGATGTAGAAGAGGACGCTGTAGAAGATGTGGTGGACGATGTCGAAGATGTGGAGGACGATGTCGAAGATGCGGTGGACGATGTCGAAGATGTGGTGGAGGAAGAAGATGTGGAGGAGGAAGAAGATGCGGAAGAGGAAGAAGATGCGGAGGAGGAGGAAGAAGATGCGGAGGAGGAGGAAGATGTCGAAGATGCGGAGGAGGAGGAAGAAGATGCGGAGGAGGAGGAAGATGTCGAAGATGTGGAGGAGGATGTCGAAGATGTGGAGGAGGATGTAGAAGATGTGGAGGACGATGTAGAAGATGTGGAAGAGGAAGATGTGGAGGAAGAGGAGGAAGAGGAAGATGTGGAGGAAGAGGAAGATGTGGAGGAAGAGGAAGAGGAGGAAGAGGAGGAAGATGTGGAGGAGGAGGAAGATGAAATTGAATTAGAAGAATTTGATTTCGAGGGGAAAACATATTATGTGGAGGATGATAAAAATGGCAATTTATACGAATGTCTTGATGGTGGTGAGATAGGTGATATTATTGGTAATTTAGAAAACGGAGCTGTGTTTTTTTCCTAATATAATATAAATGGTACTGAAAACATTATGTCCTCCAGCATTAATATATTTAATATTTTCTATTACACAAGTATCAATAGACACCTTTAAGGGTGAATATAATACGGCTTTGGTTAAAATATGGGTTGCATTTGTATTTACAATATTATTAAACCATCTTTGTTTGAGCGGATTAGATGTTGTGTCATGGTTAATAGTATTTATCCCCTTCATTCTTATGACCATTATTGTTAGCATGCTACTTTTGACACTTGGTTTAGACCCTACCACTGGTAAATTAAAAATAAGTGAGAAAAAGAAAACACAACGGAAAGATATTCGTCAAAGAATCCGCGAGCGACAAAATAATATGGATAGAATAACTTCGGAAGAATATCAAAAGTGGCGAAGATATAAAGAATTGGCGCAATTGAATGCGGGTTACGATGAGTCAAATATTTCGGAAGACCAACAACACGTTCTCAATAATGTTGTTTCTAATCGAGCCGATTTAGATATTGATCCATTGCAAAAAACAAATAAATAAAAATGATTTAAAATAATAACAAATTACATAATTAACAATGTTTAGTGAACTTTGGAATTATGTATTATTTCCACTAATATTAACAGCAGGTGCAACTGGTATTTCATATGTCGTAAAACCAAAGGAAACTATGGTTTTTGCTTCGACAATATCATGGTATTCTGTAAATTTTTTCTCGAAAGCGTCCATTTATTATGAAGAGTTGACAAAAACAATACCAGTCATAGTCGAAGATGATGAAGGTAAAGAGGAAAAACCTTCACTTTCTTATTACAACAATAATACACAAATATATTTAGGCGACGATTATGAAAATATAGAAAAATCTTGGTGGGATAATCTGCAAAATATTTATTTATTATTTTTGAAAAAAGATGGGAAATATAAAATTTTATACAATTATAAAGATTTAAGCGATGTTAAATGGGAAGATATAGATAAACCATTTATTCAAGTAGAATTGCTTCAAAATAACAAAGAACCATTGGATATATGTAAAAAAATAGACAAGTTTAACATAAATGGTAATATTATTTTAGGACACAAATTTTTAGAATGGTTGCTTTGGAAATGTTATGATTTAGAATTGGATGATGATTATACTCTTAAAATCTTTGATAAAGATGTTAACATGTATGAAATTAAAAAAGGTCAAAGTATTAAATTGCTGGAAAAATCGGTTGTTGTTGTTGAAGATTCAGAACTTTATTTAGAAAAAGAGTCGGATGACGCGTCAAAAATAGAAGACGATGTTTCCGATGTTTCCGATGTTTCCGATGTTTCCGATACAGACGTTTCTGACGTTTCCGATACAGACGTTTCTGACGTTTCTGATGATATTAATGAAGGGGCAACTTCAGACTAATTATAATTATTAAATCAATATAAAAAATTGATGTTGTTGTATAGTATAATGGATACTTCAGGTACCATGGAAATTAGTGCTTCTTTAAAGACACATCCCTTGTATGATAAATGGGTTCTTTGGGCTCATTTACCACATGATACTGATTGGACATTGAAAAGTTATAAAAAAATAATGGCAGTCAAGAGCATTGAAGAGATGGTTTCCTTGTATTCGGTTATTCCTGAAAAACTTGTTAAGAATTGCATGTTGTTTATTATGCGCAAAGGAATAAACCCCATGTGGGAAGATAAACAGAATCGCGCAGGAGGATGTTTCTCGTTCAAAGTTGGAAATAAACAAGTGTCGCAAGTGTGGCAGAATTTGTCCTATACTTTGGTTGGAGAAACACTGACAAACGATACGCGTCTTTTGAAACTAATTAATGGAGTTACTATCTCCCCAAAAAAATCATTTTGTATTATCAAAATCTGGCTCAAAAATTGCGACATGCAAAACCCAGGACAACTTGCAACAATTCCCGGATTAAGCATACATGGATGCTTATTTAAAAGACATAAGCCTGAATTTTAAATTCTATATATATTATATATGTCCGTTGAAATGACCCCTACCCCTACCACTACCACTCCCACTCCCACCGCGACACCTCTCTCTCTCGCAGACCTTCAACAACAGCTCTTGCAGGAAACGGCCCTTTCCCCCGCCCCCGTGTCAAAAACGTCCACGCACAATACCGCTGCAACCATCGCCAAGTGGCGAAATTCCATCTTTGATGACGACTTTCAACAAACACCAGAAGAGAAAAATGCAGCATTGTTAAAAGCTGCGGAAACTGAGGCAAGAGAACTAATAAGAAAAAAAAAATTGGAGGAAGAAAGAAAGAAACTCGATGCGCAGAAAAGAATTCGAAAAAAAGCAGCTGCACCACACAATAAAAATTTCCATGTACCCGCGTCAATGCGGAAGACGACGGGAGGTAAAAGAAAAACTAAAAGAAAGGGAGGAAAAAAGAAACGCAAAACGCGTAAAAATAAACCTAAGAGGCGCAAAACACGTAGAAAATCGTATAAGAAAAAGAAATCTAGTAGAAAAACTAAACGTCGCAGATAAATTTATATATTTTTAATTTATACAAATATATAAATGGGGGAGGTATCGAAAAAAAAAGAAAACACGTAGAAAAATAAAAATGCGTTGCAAATAATTGTATATATATATATTTAATATTTAGATATATATATATATATATACAATGACTACCATTGCTCAGACATACCCGGATAAACAGATAAAAAGAAACCGACAACAAGAAGGAAAAGAAGCGCGGGAAACAAAACTCTCCCCTCGGCCAGATGAGGATGATTGGGACATATTACCCAAAGGTCCAATGAACCTAAATGATTATGTAGACGCTTATATAAAAGCTGATTTTTATAATCCATACAAAAATCTTTCGAAAGAAGAAATAGAAGAGAAAAAACGCTTATTAATGAAAGCGTACATGGAATTATATCTTAAAGACAGAAAATTCATTTATGAAAAAATGAGTGATAATGGAGAAGAGTTAACAATTGTGAAAAAGCGTGGCTTCGCTGGAATTGGAAAAAAAACCAAACAAATTCCAAATCCAGCATATACATCTTTTAATACTAGATTAAAGCAGCACAAAAAGATGATTGTGTCTCCTTATCTTAAGGCAAAAAGGGAGGCAGCAGAGGAAGAAAAAGAAGAAGGTATGGCCAAAAAATGTGAAGGATTATCTCAAGAAGATTGTAAAAAAAATATAAATGATTGTCATTGGAAACCCAATGCCGCGGACGCATCCCGCACGCACCCTCTCAATAAACTCCCCCTGGGATGTTATCCAGTAAAAAAGACGAAAGATTTGGGTCAAAATATCCACATGCTGACAGGACAAACAATAAATATAACCCCGCGCGCTCTTAGCTTATTATATGAAAATAAAGAGGGATATTCTACCGGTCCATCAAAATTTGACAAAGCAGAGGGAGAAAGGAAGAACGGAGGTGGAAGAAGAAAAACTAAAAAATGCAAAAGAAGGAAACTGAAAACAAGAAAAAAACGCGGTGGGGCAAAGAAAAAGAAACGCAAAACACGTAAAAAGAAAAATTATGTAAAAAAGAGAGGGCGCAGAAAAACGAAACGTCGCAGGAAAACAAAACGTCGCAGATAAAGTCGCAGATAAATTATAATATTTCTTCTAATTTCTTTCGCTGTTCTTCAGTGATAGATGTTGGGTATTCTATCTCAAAACATATTAATAACTTTCCTACTAGAGGGGGAGCTGGATGCGGGCGAACTCTTTTCATGCCCATATTTGGTACTTCTTTTACAAATTTAGGTGTCACTACTGCACCTGTTTTATTATTAATTGTATATGTTTTACCAGATAAATGTTGTAAATCAAATATAAATCCTATCAGCGCTTCTTTTAATGAAATTTTTTTTTTAATGATTAAATCCAATCCATCTCGCTTAAATTGAGTATTATTTGTAATTTTAACAAACACTTTGATATCACCCACATTATTTTCACTCATAACATTTCCTCTATTCTTGAGTAGAATAATCTCATTGCTGTCTATTCCTGGTTTAATATCTATATAAATTGTTTCTTTTTCTATCTTCTTAACATTTCCCTCCATTATCCATTTTTCTACCTTCAATGGATAATTTACTCCAGTATAAGCTTGTTCTAATGTTATATTAATAGTTTTCACAATTGGTGACGCTTTTCTGTATTGACCCATATTGACAGGCCTTCCATTGTGAAAAACTTGAACGCGAGGTCCTCCGAATCCAAAAGGTATACCTCCATGCATTCCAGGAGGCATACCACCACCCATTCCAGGAGGCATACCACCTCTAAACATCATAGAAAAAATATCATCCATCCCTCCCCCGCCTCCACCAAAAGGACTATTTTTTTGCATATCATATTGTCTTTTCTTATTAGAATCTCCTAGAGTTTGGTAAGCTGTATTAATTTTTTTAAATTCGTTTGCATCTCCACCTCTGTCGGGGTGATGTTTTAAAGAAAGTTTTCTAAAAGCTTTTTTAATTTTATCTGAATTATCATTAGAATTTACACCCAATATTTTATAATAATCTTCCATTTCTATAATTTATGAATATAAACTTAAATAAGTATTAACGAATAATATTAATGAATATTCCATTTTTAAAAAAATATCAACCCAAAAAATACAATGAATTTATAATTGATAGAGAATATATACAATTACTTACAACACTCATAGAAATGAATGCTCTTAATATATTGTTTATTGGTGATTCGGGGACGGGTAAAACCTCGCTTATCGAAGCAACAATTAGAGAATATTATGAAATGGACAATTTGCCCAAAAATAATATACTTTACATTAATAATTTGCATGAACAAGGTATTTCATATTATAGAAAAGAAGTTAAAACATTTTGTCAAACGTCTTCAAGCTTTTATGGTAAGAAAAAATTTATTATATTGGATGATATTGATTTGATAAATGAGCAAAGTCAACAGGTTTTTAGGAATTGTATTGATAAATATAGTCATAAAGTCAACTTTATTGCTTCATGTTCCAATATTCAAAAAACAATTGAAAGCATTCAATCACGATGCACGTTAATAAAATTAAAAACAAATAAGAAGGATACTCTCAAAAGTATCGTAAACAAAATAAAAGTTTCTGAAAATATAATAATAACAAAAGATGCCGAAGAATTTATTATAACTGTTTGTAATAACTCAATTCGTTTAATTATTAATTATTTGGAAAAATTTAGTTTGTTGGATATAAAAATAAATCTAACTATTGCAAAACAAATCTGTACCAATATTAGTTATTATGATTTTGAAAGATTTACAAATATGTGGTATTTAAATAGCGACATCGATGGTGCATATAAAATCATAAACAATATATTTAAAAAGGGCTACTCTGTAATGGATATTTTAGATAGTTATTTTCAATTTATCAAAATAACAACTATTTTAAATGAAGAAATAAAATACAAGATTATTAAACATATATGTAAATATATTGCCCTTTTCCACACATTACACGAAAACGAAATAGAATTATTATTTTTTACCCAAGACCTTATTAAACTTATTTAATTATGAAATAATTGTTATATATAAATATACTGATAATTATATATGTCTGGTCAAATATTTAAGACAAATCCACCGATAGACGCCTTTTTATTTTTTTTTAGGCAATTTGGTGAATTTAAAAACAATAAATATATATTATCAAAAGCATTGTTTAAAAAAGCAAAAATGAAAGAAAAAATCCAACCTTACATCGATTTAATAAAACCTCATTATTATAATTCGAAACTTTTTTACATTGAGAGGAAAATGACATATAAAAATTTCGTCACTATTATTAGACAAATCTGCAAATTATATGCAATAGGATTTGTTTCATCTATAAAATACTCAAAGTCAACATATGAAATTAAATATAGTATATTTGTTCCTATGAAATTAATAAATGTTTAGCTACTATGGAGTCGCAATTTCGCAGTTGTTTGTGTGATAATCTAGAAAACCATTGGTATTTTGTTCTTTTGATAATTTCATCTCCTGGGATATATATGGCATACTTATCTTTTATAAATGGTATATGGGTTTCTCCCATTAACCTATCGATATTAACAATCTCTCCATTTGAGTCTTCGATTCCAAATAATTTCCCACAAATAATTTTGAGGTTGTGTTTCTTATATAACCAATTATCAGCTTTCCCCAAAAAATCTGATTCATTTGTATAATCTGTACCAGTTAATATTTCTAAATAATTTGAAAATTCTTTCATTGTGGTACTATTTTTTTTACAACCCATGATTTTAGTACTTGGAGATATGGTTTTATAATCTGCAGTAATATTTCTGTTTATCATATTTACACAAAAACATCCTTTCTCAGATATTGACTCATCATATAGAGGTTTCAAATTTTTACAAACAATGGTTGAATTTGGTATTAATAAACCACCATAATTATATAATAACTTTGATAAAGCCAACAATCTCATATGACATTTAATTGGTTCTGCTAATTTATTCATGTCAATCTGCCAATCTGGAATTATTTTTTCAAATGAATTGTCATCAATTAAACAAATATTGAATGATTCGGAACAATGTTTGATAATTGTTTCAACACAGGAAATGATATATGGTTGGTTTAATAATTTAGTATTTCTTGAACCAAAGCTTGGCCACCAGCGTTGATTAATATTGTGCGTCGTATGTATCCATAATATAGGTTTATTTCCGAAAACACCATCTTTATTCAATAAAAACTGCCGAACAAGGTAATTTTTTTTCAAATCTTCATCAGGTTCAAATTTTAATTTATATTTTTCATATAAAAACCCTAGTAATGTCATAAATATAAAAAATGAAAAGTATCGGAACATATATATATAGTAACTTAAATAAATTTAAAAAAAATCATTATTGCGTTAACCTTTGTAGATTCGACCACCATTTGTTATTTGCTTGCTCTATTTCCTCATCTCTTTTAATAATATTATACGCTCTCCTTGAGTCTATTTCCGTATCATTTTTAGTTCTTTCTGCTAAATATTGCTGACTTTGTTGTAAAGACGGAGGGGCACCCTCTTGTGTTTTTCTATGTCTTTTATACATATCTACGCTTTCAAATTTTTCTTTATTCAAAAAATCTTGGTGTGTTACAGGTACAACGGTTTCCGTGTGTGCTTTTTTGAAATCTTCATATTGTAATTTACTAAATATCTTTGATGAATAATTTGATATTTTCTCTCTTGATAAATTATATCCTCCATCTTCATTTGAAATATCATCAACGCGTTCATGTTTAACTAAAGCTTTGCATTCATTTTTCCTTTTTTCAAATACTTTTCCAAAATCATTCAATGATACTTTTTCACTGACATCATTAACCTTATTTTCTTTAATCCATTCTTTATAACCGCTGTCATTTTCGTCGTCATTTAATTTTACATTTTCAAACATTTTATTAAACCACTTATTAAATTCACTTATACTTTTACCATTTAATGAGTGCAATAATACAGCTTTGTCATTAGACATATTATTTGTATTTGAATCATATACCAAATCTGTTTCTCCCTTTTTCCTTTGGCATCTAAAATAAAATATTTTTTCCACTATTTTATATGCTTTCATATAAAATCTAAAATAATTATCAGGTAAATTTGACCTATCTGGGTGTGTTTTCAATGCTGTCTTGTATGCTCTCTTCAAATCACCCTCTTCGAAATGATATTCCAGCTTGAAAAGATTTAATATATCCTCCAAATCATAATTTTCTATATTTAAATCGTTTTGATGACTCATATAGAAAATTATGTTATTTTATTTACAAATATATCACGCCCTTGCAGCTGTTTTTTTGAAAAAACGAATAATACCATCTTCGCTACCTCCAACAATAGTGTCCATAATTTCACCATTTACAAAATTAACAAAGGTCGGGACCGATGTACATTTCAAATATCTCTTAATATCCGGCGATTTATCAATATCGACGACCACCATATAAACATTATTAGGCATGTTCTTAAAACATTCGTCCACTAAAGGTTGACTTCTTTTGCATGGCCCGCACCATGTTGCTGTAAATTTAACAATTACTATTTTTTTAGACGAAACAAAATTTTTAAATTCGCTTCTTGTTTTAAATTCTAAAATTCGTTCTTTGGTAGACATTTATAAATAAATCATAATTTAATACTTTTAATATTTAATTATTTATATAATATATAATGTGGAAATATATATATTCTTTGCTTTGGAACACCAAAGAGACAAATTCATTGTGTCCGAATAGTTTTTCTACTATGCCATGTAGCAAGTTTCACAATTTTGCTATTATACGCGCGGAACCAGATGATGATTAATTCTTCATCAATAATTTCAAGTTATCGATATCAATAAAAGGCAATTCCGGGTGAGATTCCCAAAAATATTTACAAAATGTCCAATTTATTTTACAATTCAAAGGGTATTTTTCACCCATTTGTTCCAATATATCGTCTCTAAATTGAGTTGGTAATAATTTTAAACTGGGTCTGGGAATAACATACGCCAATTGTATTAAAGGCTGAACCGGTTGATTATCGTTATCACTTATCATATTTGTATCCCATGAAGGAATATATTTCAATAAATCTTTCCACAGAGGCGGGTAATGATAATTATAACACCATCCCCAATCGACGCACCCCGATGTATAATATTTCATTGTCCATTCCAATCCTTCCAAATAATTTGTACATATTTTTTCTCTCCAATAATCGTCTATATCAATGTTAAATAGTGCTTTGTAATATCGTTCCTCCCATCCTTTATTTGTCGGGTCGATGTATTTTTCAAGACTGCGCTCCTTTGTTGGAATATTATCCATTTTTTTCATTTTGTCATCTATCGTTTCAGAAGGATAATATCTTTTTTCCCATTTATTTCTAATTTGATATTCCTTTAATAAATGCGTTTCTTCAGATTGTGCAATATATTCTACTATTTTTTTTACATTTGTCCAATAAATATTTTTACCATCGGTAAGATTTTTCGATGTTTTTCCGAATAAATTCTTGTATGCAGATAACATCGTATAAATACCACCAGTTCTTATGTTAACAGAAGGAAAGTGTGGCATAAAATCATTTCCAAGAAAAAAACATAAGAATATATAATCATATAGTCGATTGCTTTCCTGTTTTTTTGAAATAGTATAACTACTATTCATATCTCTTCTTATAACTTGTGCTAATTGTGGAATATCTAAGAAATAAGGTTCGTTGGGTTCTAAATCTCGATTTAATGATTTAATAAATTCAGGAGTTTCTCTATATAAATAAATTTGGTTTGATACAGGTAAATGATTCAATGCCAACATAATTAAATCGGCATCCAAACCATAAACCATCGATATTTCTTTATGATGCGATAAAGCATTTTTTCTAATATATTCAAATAATTTATGTTCCCCTTCTCCGCATTCATCGCTAGTAGAAACGATAAATTTTTGGATATTATATTGTTTCTCTTTGTTTTCATAGTAATTTTTAATAAAGTTACCTAATTTGGCCATAAATTCTGTACCTGGCGTTATTGCGGTTTTGTCCCATTTGTCAGATTGCTTTTCAAAGGTATTTTTAAACATATTTAATAAATATGATTTATAACGCCTTGTTCTTTGTTGTTCAAGTTTTGCGATTGGAGCAACACCATCAAATGCAATAAATACTCTTTTAAGAGGCTTGATAATAGAAATATATTCATCGATTTTTTCACACACATGTTCTAGTAATTTTTTTTCAAATAATATATCGTCTCCATTATATTCCTTTTCAAGAAGACGAAGGGAATCATAAATTATGGAATTACTATCTAAATAAAAATTATCGATATTTTTATTTAGTTGACAAATTTTTTTAATTATTTTATCGTGGTTTTTTACAATATGTGAAAAATAACTAGGTATACCCATTGATTAATATAACTTTTCATAATTTATTTAATACCTTTCAATATTTATTTATTAAACCATCAAAATAATAATTAGTTTTTTCTGAAAAAATAAAAATCGAAACAATATTTAGTAAAAAGCCATGAAAAACGAGAAAATCAAAACGTCAAATTCAAAAAAAACCAAAGATGTCAAAAAAATACAATTTTGTAAAAAAAAAATCATTCTTTTTCAAGAATTGATATCTAATACTGTTTTAGCTATTCAAAAATACAAAATTAAGGATATTATTGGTGTCAGTGAATTAAACACCGGTATTCAAGGTTTGGAATCATTGTACAATGAATTAAATAAATTGCAAAGCTGTTTGAAAAAGAAAAAAGTTGATATAAATAATATTATAAATAATTTACAAAAAATTAATAATGAATTATCTAATATTTTTAGAAAATCAGGTACTCAAAATATCGACGATTTGATAAGTGTCGCATTTTCTGCAGACTTTATTAATAAAAGCATTAACGATGAAAATAAAGATAAATATGAAATCATTAGAAAATATGTACATCCTATCAATTATAAAGCCATAGCGTGGAAACCAAATAATACGAAGGCCAATAAAAAAATAACTAAAAATAGAATTGTAGAAGATTTTATGATAGTCGAAAATGCTGATAATTTTGAATGCTTTGATTTGGCAAGAACAAGTAATAAATTTAATACAAAAGTTTACGGGATTAAAATCGCTATTAAAAACCCCATAGAAAAAAAAACATTAATTATTTCAGGATTAGTAGATGATATAATTCTAACATGTAATAATCATAATTTCATTAAAAATAAAATTATTTCGATATACGAAGAAAAACCAATAGACCAAGAGTATTTCAATACACCAGACTTTGAAAGATTCGTAAATACACTAACAATCAAAGAACTTTTAATTTATTCAAACAAAGAATTATATCAAAGATTCATTGGGTATGTTACGCAAATAAATTTAATTAAACAAAAACCAATATCACAAAATGTGAAAGAATTTATAAGTTGCGAACTTTATGGTCAAAGAAAAACATTAATACAGCTTTTAATGAAAAAAGGCAATCCAGAATTCCAATATTTGGCATATCTTCTATACGATTTGTTGACAAATGAAGGAAATGGTAACGGGGCTGACACACTTGAACAAACTATTTTATTTGATAGTTTGCCATGGAATATTAAAAAATTCTTTAGAGATGCGATGAAAACAACATTAAAATATACCAGGGATTTAAGTAATTTTGATACTAACAAAATACCAATTGAGCAACAAATATGCTTATTAAAGGCATCGGATAATGTTAAAGAAAAAGCAATGGTAAAGTTAAAAGAAGTCAAAGCAAAATCAGAAGATTCTGGTTCAAAAGCAAGACAATATTTAGAAGGATTGTTAAAAATACCTTTTGGTATTTATAGAAAAGAAAAAATACTAACTATTATGAAAGATATTAAAAGTGATTTTGAAATAATTCTTAATTTGATAAATGATGAATCTCCCAATTATATAAATAAGAAAAATTCTTATTCGTATATTGAAATTTGTAAATGCATCGATGATATCCAAAATAATTATTTAAACAATATTCATAAAATTGTCATGCAGAAATTAATAAAATGTTTTACAAATGGGAAAAGAGATACACTGGTTGCAAATATTTGTTATATTAATTCTATTATTAAAAAACACAAACTTAAAAATAATAAATTGTGTCATTCTGGCAAAAAAACAAATTATATGCGTGAAAATATGATAATATTTATCAATGATGTATCAACAAACAATCTCATACTAAAAGAAATGCAGAAAAAATTTCCTGGTAGTTTTCATATTGAATTAGAAAAAAAAATCATATCGCAAATTGAAAATATTCATAACAAGTGGAATTCAATCAATACAAGTATGACAAATACAAACACCATATTAAATGACGCTGTTCATGGTCATACAAATGCTAAACGTCAAATAGAAAGAATTATTGGACAATGGATAAATGGCGAACAACATGGTTATTGTTTTGGTTTTGAAGGTCCACCCGGTGTAGGAAAAACATCATTGGCAAAAAAAGGTTTGGCAAAATGTTTATATGATGAAGCCACTAAAACAAACAGACCATTTGCTTTCATTCCCATTGGAGGCTCTTGTAATGGTAGCACTTTGTCTGGACATAATTATACGTATGTGGGTTCAACATGGGGAAGAATTGTGGATATTCTAATGGAAAAAAAATGCATGAATCCTATCATTTTTATAGATGAATTAGATAAGGTCAGTAAAAGTGAACATGGTAAAGAAATAATTGGTATATTAACCCATCTTGTAGATTCTACACAAAATGAATCGTTTCAAGATAAATATTTTAATGGCATTGACTTGGATCTTAGCAAAGCCTTGTTTATTTTTTCCTATAATGACCCAAGTGCAATCGACCGCATTTTATTAGATAGAATTCACAGGATTAAATTTGACAATTTATCTGTTGAAGAAAAGTTAGTTATTTCAAATAAATATTTGCTACCTGAAATAAATAAAAATATAGGTCTAGAGGATATAATTGTTTTTGATGATACTATTTTAAGATATATTATTGAAACATTTACCAATGAACCGGGTGTGAGAAAATTAAAGGAAATATTATTTGAAATAATTAGTGAAATTAATTTATCTATTCTTCAAAATGAAGACAAATATAAGGAGATACCTATTAAAATTACAAAAAAAGACGTTAAACATAACTTTCTGAAAGAACGCATTGAAGTTAGACATGCCAAGATACACGATACTCCAGCAGTAGGCGTTATAAGTGGTTTATGGGCAAATTCTTTAGGGGGAGGAGGGGTTATCCCTATTGAAACCACTTTTTTTCCTGCTCAAAATTTCTTAGATTTCAAGTTAACAGGTCTTCAAGGAGACGTTATGAAAGAATCCATGAATGTTGCTAAAACGTTAGCATGGAAACTAACATCCAAAGCTAAACAAAAAAAATTTATTAAAGATTCATCTGAAACAAAAATGCAGGGCATTCATATTCATTGCCCGGAAGGCGCCACCCCCAAAGATGGACCTTCCGCAGGCACAGCTATAACTACCACCATTTATAGTATTTTAAACAATAAAAAAATCAAGAATACTATTGCGATTACCGGAGAAATTAATTTACAAGGGAAAGTCACTGCCATAGGTGGCTTAAAACTTAAAATTTTAGGAGGTGTCAAAGCGGGGGTTAAGGAATTTATTTTCCCAAAAGAAAATAATAACGATTTCGAAAAATTCATGGAAAAACATGGCGAAAAAGATGAAATTAAAAATATCGTTTTTCACCAAGTATCAAATATATCCGAGGTTTTATTATTAGTATTTGTATAAAAAAATATAGAATATATACATATGTCAACAACTAAAACAACCGATATTCCTATAACTAATTTAAAAGGAAATGTAATGCAAAAATTGGCAGGTAAATACATGCCGTTAATAATATTATCTTCTGCGATAATATCCTCCTTCTGGAATGCCGACGGCAAGGGAGTCGTGTTTGTAATAACGGCCATTATTGTAACTACTATATTCTCTGGATTTGCATCTAAAATTTCAAAAAATGTCACATTAAGTCCATCTTATTGCTCCATGGATATGGGACTCCAAAACTGGTCCATTTTAACAAACGATACCCAATCCATTCTCATGGGATATACCATAGGATATATAATGTCCTGTCTAATTGGCGTTTGGGGAGCTGTTGACATTTACAAAAAAATAACAATAACAATTTTGGTTGTGGCTAGTTCCCTTTTCAACTTATTTATTCGAGCCAATGTAGTAGGGATGATGATGAAAGGTGATGTCAATCATTGTATTAGTTGGAAAAGATGGTTGGGTACATTCATATTTGGTGCCGTTGGAGGTGTTGGTATAATATTGATACTCAAAGCATTTACCAAATCATCTGTTAAGAAACATATACTTTACAATTTTGGCGCAGGAAACGGGCGGTCAAAGAGTGACAAAACCCCTTATTATTATTGTACTGACCAAAATGCTTAATTGAAAAATTTCCAGTTTTTTTTTAACCAATTATCAGTATTATCGATTGTTCTTTTTCTACTTGTTTCATTGGAAATATACCCATTCATCAAAAAACCATATCTTGTTTTGAAAACCATTCTAAATGAAATAATTATATTATTAAAATTATATTCTTTATATTTTTCAAGAAATTTTAATTCTTTAACTGGTTTCCCTAATCTAGAATTAACGTTATTATGAAAAGTAAATAACATTTCTATCAATTTTGCTTTATTTGGAACATTATGTACATTCACACTTTTCATAAAATTAGTTGCGTGAGTTCTACAATATATACATGGCAACGTATAACATATATTCTTAATTATGTTTAAACATTCATTTTTGTTTTTCAAATAAAAATTTTCATTAATTCTACATACAAATGCATGTAAAAACAACCATGTTGGTGGACCCCATTTATTTATCCCAGACATATATACTAATAAGATATAAAGAGTTTCAAAAATATTAACTTAATGAATGAAAATGCTTTGTTTTATTCGAATCTGTATAAATTGCTAGAAGAAGATGAAGATGATTATGAAAATTGTTGTTTGATAGACGGGCAAGTTTTAGATAAAGATTGTATCGAACTTAAATGTAAACACACATTTAACTATTTAAGTCTCTTAAATGAAATACAAAGTCAAAAAAAAAAAAATTTATTGGAAACGCAGAAAATTAAAAATTTTGAAATTAAATGTCCATATTGTCGAAGCGTGCATTCCGGTGTATTACAATACAAAAGTGAACTTTTTGAAAAAAAAATTAAAGGTGTAAATTGGCCACCATCAAAAGTATTAAAATTTAAAAGTTGTATTGCTTTGTTAAAATCTGGTAAACGTAAAGGAGAAATGTGTGGCAAATCATGCGTTAGCGAATTTTGCAATAGACACAATAAAACTAATACGAATCAAAATGTTAACGTAGGTCCTATATGCACAGCAATAATTAAGAATGGGAAAAGAAAAGGACTTGCTTGTGGGTGCAAAGCGAAAAAAAATACATATTTTTGTGGAAGACATATTCAGAAAAAAACTATTTAATGAAAAAATATGTATGAATTATAAATGAATAAAGATGAACTAATTGGCAATATAAAACATTGGATTGGGTTAGATGAAGAAATTAAAAACTTACAACGACGCATTAAAGAAAAACGCAAAGAAAAAAAAGAAAATACTGAAACTTTAGTCAGAATTATGCGAGAGAATGAGATTGATTGTTTTGATTTAGATGATAAAGGCGGGAAACTTATTTATACAAAGCAAAAAGTAAAACAATCATTATCTAAAAAACATCTATTGAGTTGTTTAACGCAATACTTTAAAGAAGATTCTATTCAAGCAAATGAAATAAGTAATTTTATTTTAAATAATAGAAGTGTGAAAATAAAAGAAAATATTAGAAGAAAAGTTAAAAAATAAATATTCATAGCATTTATATATACAATGAATGTAAAATCATCATATAAAAATTCTTTAAAAGATAATCACTCCAACAAAACAACAGAAACTCTGAAATTAAAAAATCTATCCAAATTAACCTCAATTCCCATGGCCATTAAAATAAAAGCACCCGAACCTCTCCAAAGTAAAAATAAATGTAAGGATTTTGACTATCCTATAAATGACATCTTAAGTACCGATTTTAAAAATATTTCTAATAATATTACCAAAATAGTTATTTGTCCTTATTTTATAACGACATGTAGGAATCGATTTGGTATTGATAAACCATATTTACAATATTTGTTATATAAATATCCAACGAAAACTAAGAATTTAACAAATTTATTAATTTTCCCATTTAAAAAAATAACACATAAAGTCGATTTTTTAAAAGAATCAAATAAATTACTTATGAAAGCCATTAATATTAAAATTAAACCAACCGGGTTTTTAGAATATAATAATACTATTCATGTATTTTATAATTTATCAAAAGTTGATGAATATGCAAATATCCCGAGAGCTGAACAACAATGGTTGAAATTAATTAAAAACAAGGCGTCTCTTTGGTGGGTTTTAATAGATGAAATATGTAATCATAAAAAAAGTTTAAATTTTAACATTCATAAATCCGTATATATGGTATTTTACAAAAACCCAACTCTTATATATTTAATGATGGATTCGCAACGCATCGAAATTCCAAGCGTTGGTTATTATGGTAATTATTATAAATTTTTACCAATTGTTGCGACACTAGGTTTAAAAAAAAAACACAATGATGGACTTTCTGATATGTTTGGACCATTTTATTATTTTACAAATTATACTGGTGCATTTCGACAAGGTGGATGGACCCATAATTATAAACAAAGAAAAGTATATGGTAAAGAAATAGCTGATGAAAACGGCAAAATTGTTAAAGGGGGAATAGTGCGGTTTGCACTATTTATGAATAATACAAAAGTTTTATTGAATAAATATAAAAGTAAAATATCCGATATAAAAAAAAAAAACAATGAGTGGGCGCAGAAGTTTCAAAGTTTATATTTAGGTCGAATCCCAAAAATAAATGGCAGTGTTTGGGAAATAAACCCGGTATATATAATTAAAGATTATGAACAACAAATACCGCTATCAATGCATTTAATAAATATGGATAGTTTAAAATCAACATGGGACCCTCTATACACAAAGTATGAAATAGAATAATATAATTATATATAAATGATTGAAATTCTAAAAAAATATATACCTATTATTATTGTTTTTTTTGCTTTAAATAAATTAATAAACTTTATTCCTTATTTATATCCAAGAATTAGTCCGGCAGTAATAACTCCGTATAGATTATGGATATATGCGTTAATAATATTCTATTTCATATTACCAACTAAAAGTAAATTTTAATAAAATTGATTTGATAAATAACAAATCAATATTATGCATAAAAATGGAAAAACGCATTAATACCAAATTACTAGACTTCTGTCATACTTTCAAAAATGATATCAAAATTTACATGCAAGAATTGGAGATGATGGAATCCAATAAATCCCAAAAACTACTCCAATATATATATGATTATAGTAACATAACAATAACTAAACTGGATATGCAAAAAAGAAAACGTGTGAAAAATACAATACCTTTGCATGAAAGATGTTGTGCCTTAAGAGCTAACCTGGAACAATGTACCAGAAGGAAAAAAAATGAAGAAAAATTTTGCGGAACCCATATTAAAGGTATTCCTCATGGAGAAGTTAGTGGGGAAGAAAAATCACAATCCCAATTCACCAAATTAGAGGTTTGGGCACAGGAAATAAAAGGAATAATTTATTATATTGATAAATCAGGGAATGTGTATAACCCTCAAAATGTATATGAAAATGTAATTGACCCTGCTGTTATTGCGAAATATGTTCTTGATGAAAAAGGAGAATATAGTATCCCATCAATGTTTTAGTTATCGTCATCCTCCTTCTTCTCAGGTATTACTTGCTTTGGAACATTATTCTTAATACATGTTGAAATAAAACTCATCGTTGGCTTGCAATCATAATTGGTGCCAACATAAACGCCCATACCAAATCCCATTATTAATTGCCACATTATACTCTTAATGAATATTTTTTTAATTTACACATATTTCTAAATCCATATTGAATCAAATGCGATTTTTTGAATAAAATTAAATAAGTTTATTGAAGTATTGATGATATGTAATTTGAAATTGGATGATTCATTTACATTTTTAAAAAAATCATTTTTATTAATAAATTTTCTGTTTTTTTCATTGTTTTTGTTTATAGATATTAATAATTCTTCTGAAAATTTTACACAATTATTTTTATAAATATGCCAATTAAAGTATTTTTCTTCGCCAATTCTATTTTTTGTTTTTTCCAATATATTATTTATTGTAACAAATTTGTTTTTCTTGTTTTTCTTGTTTTTCTTTACACTTAGCTTTATTATATCTTGACATTCATATTTTTTATAATTTGTTGAAATGTTAATATTGTTATTTTTCTCAATAATAACATGTTTTTTGAATTTATTGGGTAATTCAACTTCAAATATCATTGATGTATGAATTGGAAAAAATTCGTTATCTTTATTAATTGTATTATATGAATTTATTTTTCTACTTATTCCATTGAAAGTAACTATATTAGCTATCAATGAATTTATTTTCCCCACTGGCTGCCTAACTAAATAAATATTTTTAATGGGTAATTCGCCATATAATTTAAGGTATTTTTTACAATTATCTGTGTAATCGTTAAAATAAAAATTTTCATCAAAATTTTTTTTCAAATATTTTAAAACATAAAAACTAGCAATAGTCCATATTAAAAATATAATTATGACTGCCAATATGATTATTATTAAAAATAAAATTTTCCAATTAGAATAAATAAATAATAAAGCGTGATTCAAATACCTTAACATACATAATATAATAGAATTTATATATTTTGCGACAGACTTATTGGTTTACATAATAGACCTTACACCAAATCCTATGGCTAGAGAAGTAAATAAATGCCACCAAGCATGCAATTGCATAGGTTCCAACGTATTATTAAATTTCGCTTTACAAAGTTGGTCCAATGTCCAACATAAAATAGCTATACTAAATGAAGTTATATATAACATTATCCATTTTTTGTTGTTGACATTCTTTTTTTTGTTAACATTAACTACTATTAACACTTGTAAAGTTGAAAACAATCCAAAAAAAACCAGAAAATAATCACAAAAAAACACGTAAAATAACAGGCACGGATATAACCAATATTTGCTATATTTTGAATTTAATTTGTTCAAAATATTAAAACTTAATCCTAACATTGCACCCTCATCGGCCATTTGTGTCCATTTCCTTAATGTTGTGTGTAGTAAAAATGCACCAATCCCGACAGCACATAGCCATTTTCCCAATGTTCTATGTCTTTTCTTTATTAATAATAACCCCATAAAAACATAACACAATGAAGATATTGCGTTATGATATTCAGCTATAAACGGGGATTTTATATATTTATTTTCACAAAAACTTACGCTTGTATCTGATTTTCCCCAATATTCCATTTATTTATTAATAAATAAATATTCTTAAATAGATTTAATATGGTCTACGCCCAGGTTGGAGCGCTCGACGAACGCTGATGTGATGGAACAAATTTGGCACCTCCCGTGCTTTCAAAAAGACCTATCAATTTGTTCATTTCGTCTTGATCCAGATTGACGAACTTTCCGTTGGTGTGCCCTTTTGAATTGAAAAAATTTGATTTGCAATTGTTAGGCTCGTTGGCAGTTATGTATCTATCAAAATAATACAGCCACGTGTTGAACAAACCTTCGACGTATTTTGGTGTGGTTGCGGAACTGGAGGTGGTATCCATGATTTCGTCGTAGTAGTGGCACAAGAGCTGTGGACTGGGGAGGCAGGAGGTCATACTCGAGTTGTCCGCGTAGTAGGTGACGGATAAAAACAATTCACTTAATCCATCCGAAAAACCGAGGCCCCGGCCGGTGTATTTGTTTATTGTCCCGACATTAATGGCGTCTCTCACCTTTGACATTGAAATAGCAAACATATCGTATAGGACCTGATACTTGCCCGGCGTGGTGGTGCTTTTATCCCACCAGCTCAGAGAAGTATTGGCGGAGAACATTAATACGCTTTCGTTACCAATCATTATCGTATTACCATATCCAGCTGAGCGAAGTGCTCCTATACCTTTCCACGATTCCCATCCAACAACGTGTGGAACTGGTGGCGTTCCTGCCGCGAGACTACCCATTATTCCTAAATTATTAATTACATTAACAGCCATCTTAATACGCCATGGCAAATCAGCATATTCGGGCGTCGTTCTGTGATAATGTTTGATTTTATCTAAATGTGTATTAACACCATCTGATTTTAATGTTTCTTGTTTGCCAACTAGAATTAAAACCCCCGCAAACCTCCCAAATACTTGTATAAAATAGTTGTGAAGGATTCGAATTGCTTCTGATGGGGTGGGGGGAGTGACACAGGGTGCACGTCTACGGATGCACATATTAAGAACAGGTTTACGTCCCACCCTAGAAGTACATCCACTCATTTTTAAACCGATTTCGTTGCCGCGATTGAGTTTTTGTGCTCTTCTTCTTCCATATGTTAAAACCATATATATATATATATAACTTTATTTTCCATTTTTGATTTGCTATTTTAATGCATTTATATCATCGTAAATTACATCTAAACATTCATTTGTATTCTTGATGAATAGAGGCACTAAAGTTGCAAATGTGGCTTCTCCCGAATCTACAAAATCGACTATTTCTTGCAATTTAGCATCTGTTTCACTATCTCGAGCAGGAGAACCTAATTGTTTGCATTTCTCAAAAACATATCTTATCAAATTATAAAAATCCTCTGGATTAAATGCATCATGGCTTATCATTTGATGAAATAATTCACAATCCATACATTCCTCGATTTCTCTGCGCAATTGCGAGTTCTGCCTCAATAAAGTCGTTAATTTAGTTTTTATCTCTCCATAAAGTCTTGTTAACCATTCATAATCAGGGGGATTATTCCCTACCTTTTCTTCCAATAAATCGAAAAATGCTCTTTTATATGTTTCTTTAACCTGCTCTGTTAACTGGGTGACATTTTTATCAAATTTCTCCTTTATTTCAGCATTTGATGCGTTTTCCATATAATTATTAATTTTCATATTTTTAATATGTATTTTCAATAATTATGCTATTATATTTAATATATATATATGAATGTTACCAAAAAAAACAAAAAAAAGACACATTCAAAAACCCGGAAGACAAATGTCAAACAATTGTCTTTTTATTCAAAAGTACCAGAAATAATAAAAGTAAATGGTTATTCGTTGCTTATTTTACCAACGCCAAAAAAAAATATTACATTGATTGATTGTCAACTTTTAGGCGGATTTTATTTAGAGACAAAAGAACAAGCCGGTATTTCGCACTTATTGGAGCACGTCGTTTCTTTTGCATGGAAAAAATGCGGCGTTGAATCATGCACAGCATATTGGGAAAAGTATGGCGTTGAATCTAATGCTCATACTACGATATCCACAAATAGCTATTGGATAAAAGGACTTTCCGAGTTTTTTGATAAAATGTTAGAATATGTGGTAGATATTATGTTGAAACCGCATTTTACACAGAAAAGGATTGATAAAGAAAAAACAGCTGTTGAAAATGAATTGAAGTCATATATAAATGACCCTTCTTGGAAATTAAATGACGCTGTTTGTAAGAATTTGTTTACTATAGAAGGTATGCGTTATGCAAATGATGACAAAACACAATTAAAAGTTTTAAAGACATTGACAAAGAAAGATTTAATCCAATATTGTTTAGATTTTTATACTAAAAAAAACATGTTATTCATCATAAGTACAGGCATTCCAAAAGATAAAATCATTTCAAAATTCGAAAGATTAACTGCCGGTGTTCATAAAAATGAAACATACAATTATCAAGTGGTTAAATCTGCGGCATGCTTTCAAGATAAAAAAAAAATATTATTTATTAAAAATTCTAGAGCCGAAAATACAGATATTGAGATTTGTTTCCCACTTTATATGTATTTTGATGACAAAGATTTTATATATTTAGATACCATTACTGAAATTGTGGGTGGAGATTTATCTTCTTTGTTAGTAGAAATACTAAGAGAAAAACTGGAATTAGTATACGGAGCCAGTTGTTATACAATAACAAATATGTGTGGAACCGTTGTATATATTAGTATTTCAACATTAGACAAAAATATTACAAAAGTATTGGAAAAAACATTTGAAATATGTAAAAAATACTCAAAAAAACTAATATCTACAAATAAATTATTGAAAATGAAAAGAGAATATAAATTAGAGGTATCGACATACTATTTAAAAGACGTCGAATTAATTAAAGCTTTTTATACAGAACAATTTTTATATCAGATGCATAATGAAAAGAGAAAAATATACACTTTAAAAGAAAAAACCAAGAAAATATTGGGATTAACAAAAAACAAAATTAGAAGTATAATAATGAAAATGTTTGATACAAAACATTGTTTAATTGTATATCAAGGTAAAAAGAAGGTGAGATTCAATATTGATAATATATAATTTTATATAAATTTGATTTAAAATATATATAAAATTTATTCTTCTGCGACTTTTTCGTCTTTATTAATATCATTATATTCATTTTTCCAAAATCCGCTCCATGAACCAGTAACATTTTCAATAACCTTTTTAACTTCATCCTTTGCTTTATCTTGTAAATCAGTCGTTGTTTCGTCAACATTGTCAACTTCATTATAAAGTTGGGTTTCTGTTTCTTTATTGATGTTTTGATATCCATAATATGCTAAAACGCCTAAAGCACTAAATCCAATAGTAGCCGCAAATGTTGTAGAATTGTTCATTTTAATATACATGAATACTAATTTTTTATATTTTATCCACACTATTCACAATTATTTAACGTTAATTTCTCAATATTTTGAGTAGATTTTAATTTTTCAATTAAAAACAAACGTTTATACTTTTTTTTACCCTCTTCATCATAGCCATCGCTGCGCCTTACAGGTTTCATTCTATAATTACATACTTTGAGAATTTGCCTGACAAGGTTTAATAATGGCCATTTTTGACCTTTTTCTGCATCTTTTTGGAGAGAAGTTAGGGCGGAACTGCTAAACTTTTTTTTCAAATCAATAATTGCTGGCTTTACCGATTCATATACATTCACAGATAATAACAAATCTCTTGGTATTAGTTGACCATTTAGCTGATTTTCATCTTCAAATTTCAATTTACATTTTTTGAGAAATGTGATAATTTCGGAGTCCATTTATTTAATAATAAAAAATAGTATTTAATAGTATTTTAAAAAACAATTAAATTTTGTGTTTAATACTTTTAAAAATTGAAATAGTTTTAATTTTTTTATTAGTAGCAAAAAAAAATGCCAACCGATATTATTTTAGCAAATATGCCATTTGCAACAGGGGAAAAAACAATTATATACAGAAGTGAATACCCAAAAACCCTAACATGGGATTTCATTTTCTCCTTTGTTCATAAGAAAACAAAAGTTCCTATTAAATTTTTAGGAGCGAAAACTTATAAAGGAGAGAGAATATCCGGAAATGGTAAAACACGCCCTCCTTTCGTCTATGAAAATTATCGAATGAGTAGCTTGAATGGAGAGTTAGTTTCTGCGGCATATATAACAATATTGTTAGTTACGTAAATTGTAACTGAAAAAAAGGCACTAAAAAAAGAGGACTCACGTTTTGAACTCTTTAAAACCCTAAAAATTTGGAAATGGACATTTTAAAAATGTCCAAAAGGTGGATTTGGCTATTTTTTTTGAGCCCGTTTTCTGCACATATCATTTTTCCCCTAGAAATTGTAAGAAATGAAATATTTTTTTCAAGAAAAACATACCTACATGCATTTTTTGACCTTTCTGAAATGACCTAATTTTGGCGACTTTTCCGTTATCATTTCAAAAGTCGCCAAAAGTCGCCAAAAGTCGCCAAAAATAAATTAACCCGAAATGAACGGAGAGGCGTTCTAAGAGATGAAATCGAAAACATCGCAAATAAAACGCCTACATGAAATCAAAATGGTAACAATGGTAACAAATGGTAACAATGACCTTCGGAGCACTAATACGTTGACCTTGGCTTTTTGACTCGCATATTTGACTCACATGGCTTGATTGAAACAACTGAACAGGGAAAATGCGCGTTTACTGAAAAAAAGGCACTAAAAAAAGAGGACTCACGTTTTGAACTCTTTAAAACCCTAAAAATTTGGAAATGGACATTTTAAAAATGTCCAAAAGGTAGATTTGGCTATTTTTTTTGAGCTCGTTTTCTGCATGTTTTCAAAATACCCCTCATGTTGTAGCATCGAAACATCGAAAAAACTGAAACCTCCCACTACATGCATTTTTTCGCCATTTCCGAAATGACCTAATTTGGCGACTTTTCCGTTATCATTTCAAAAGTCGCCAAAAGTCGCCAAAAGTCGCCAAAAATAAATTAACCGAAAATGCATCGAGAGGTGTTCTAAGAGATGAAATCGAAAACATGGCAAAAAAAACGCCTACATGAAATCAAAATGGTAACAATGGTAACAAATGGTAACAATGACCTTCGGAGCACTAATACGTTGACCTTGACTTTTTGACTACCTCATTTTGACCCACAGCTTGATTGAAACATCTGAAACAGGAAAAATGCGGTTTACTGAAAAAAAAAGAGACTCCTCGTTTTGGACTCTTTAAAACCAAAAATTTTGAAAAGTGTAAACTATATTTATAAAAATGATTTAGGCGATTTTTATGTTATCATTTTATAAGGATGAAAAGTCGCCAAAAGTCGCCAAAAAAATTTCATTGTAAAAAGTGCCTATACACATCAAGGAATAAATATGATTATGAAAAACATTTGTCCACTACAAAACATAAAATGATAACATATGGTAAAAAAATCAACAAAAAGGATAACAAAAAGGATAACAAAAAGGATAACAAAAAGGATAACATATTGAAATATAAATGCAATATATGTAACAAAAAATATAAATTTTCAAGCGGATTATCACGTCATAAAAAAAAATGTGTTTCTATCGACGATACAATCGATTTGGATAAAAATCGTCAAAGTCGCCAAGAAGCATCGGTACAGCAAAATATGGTAATAAGTAGTTCTAGTGAATCAGTAAGAATCCTTACCGAGGTTTTGATTAAACAGGGTGACTTGATAGAAAAACTAATTAAAAATCAACATGAAATGATACCCAAATTGGGAAACAACAATAATAATAAAATATCTGTAAATGTGTTTCTCAATAGTCATTGTAAAAATGCTATGAATCTCACTGATTTTGTTGACAATATAAAAGTGTCGTTGGAAGATTTGGAATATACAAATCAACATGGTTATGTAAAAGGAATCAGTAATATATTTGCAAGACATCTTACTGATATGAAGGTAACTGAAAGACCAATTCATTGCTCGGACAAGAAAAGATTGCAATTTTATGTGAAAGATTCTGATAAATGGGGAAAAGATAAGTCAAATGTAAAAATTGATAAAACCATTCAAAAAATCACAAAAAAACAGATTTTAAAGATAAAGGAATGGGAACAAGCCAACCCTGGTTATTTAGATAAAGGAGAACTTACTCAAGAATGGCATAAAATGATATTTAATATGACCGGTGGAGAGAAAGATAGTGAAAGAGCTAAAAACACGATTCATATCAAAAAGAACATATCGGAAAACGTGATTGTCAAGGAACTTATTAAAATTGAGTAGCGTTTTTGATAAGACATGTTTCCCATCCACAAACAGAAGGTGCATACGCTCCTTGAGAAACAAGGAGCGCTGTCGTCCCACCAACAACCACACAAGTAATTAACCAACCCACTATAGTTTTAAGGACTACTTTACAATTAATACCCGAACAGGTTGTCGCATCTTCCAATAACCCCACCCCAATGGTTGCCCCTACTTGACAATGTGTTGTGGATAATGGCATTTTTAATCGACTTCCGACAATAATGACCAATGCTGAACTTAATTCAATTGCAACGCCTCTCGATGGTGTAATTTTACATAATTTATCCCCAATAGCATGCATAATTTTATACCCGTATACAAAAAGACCAATGGCAATACCGAGACCACCCATACCCAAAATCCAATATGCATCATCGCCCAAACTATTTTCTTTTTTAAGTTTGTCCCCCGAATTATAAATCATAAAGATAGCGGCAAATGGACCAATAGCATTTGCCACATCATTGGCTCCATGACTAAACGCGCCACAAACAGCTGTAAATACTTGTAGATATTTAAATACATCTTCTGTCTTTTCATCAAATTTTTCAGCGTTTTGATGTAAAGCCACAACGCGATTTAATTCAACATCATTTCTTATATTAAGTGTATTTCTTGATTCAATAATTCTATTTTCAATACATTTCATTTCAACTTCACCTGTTTTTTCTTTTTTATTTGCAAATTTTTTATGAACCGCTTTTTTAAACCTCGGGACCAAAGGTATTGTAATTAGAGCACATACTCCTCCCGTGCCAAATGCTACCGCAAAAGCAACTTCCAAAGACGTTTTATCCAACCCCAATCCTTTCGCACCTTTATAAATAATGAAAAATATATTGATTGTCATTGTAGAACCTATCAAGACAGGATAAACTATATTTATTCTTTTTGTATTAAAGTTATGACGCAGAGCAAATGTTCGAGTTATTGAGAAAGTAAACATTGCCATCAAACATGCAAACACAGGGGATATAAACCATGACATTACAATACCACTAACACCCCCGACATAGGGAAATGTTTCTAATGGTTTATACCAAATTACACAATCAACTCCACCTAAAACAAGAGCCATTCCTATCATTCCTCCCACGCACGAATGGGTAGTAGAAACCGGCATTTCTAAGTAACTGGCTAAAAACAACCATACTCCAACAGAAAAAATAACCCACATGCATCCGTACATTAGTATTTCTGGATTATCTTCAAAACATTGATGGTCGGCTATTCCTTTGCGAATAGTATTAGTAACATGGTTACCCATTAGTATAGCACCACTGGTTTCAAAAATAGCAGCCAATATAACAGCCTGTCTTATTGTAAGTGTTTTAGAACCAACTGACGTGGCAAATGCATTTGCAGCATCATTTGCACCTATACCCATTGAAGCAAAAAAAGAGAAAAACCCTCCCGTAATAACAATCCACAAAAACATATTTATAATTATAATAATTAAATTTTTATATATATTTAATTATTGTATAAATTAATCTACCTCAGAAATTTCAATATTGGAATCATCTTCTTCCGGCATTCCGCCAGGCATTCCACCAGGCATTCCACCAGGCATTCCGCCAGGCATTCCTCCAGGCATTCCACTGGGCATTCCACCAGGCATTCCACCAGGCATTCCACCAGGCATTCCACCAGGCATTCCACCAGGCATTCCTCCAGGCATTCCTCCGGGCATTCCACCAGCACCAGCTGCACTCTGATACATTTTTGTCATAATAGGACTTAATATCTTTTCAATTTCAGTGTATTTTTCATCATAAACACCTTTTTCTTCGTCTTGATGGTCGTATAACCATTTAAGCGTCCCTTCGACATTTGTTTCCATGGTTTTTTTATCTTCTTCTTCAAATTTGTCCTTTAATTTTTCATCGCCGAGAGTTTGTTTCATCGAATAACAATAATTTTCCAATTTATTTTTAGATTCTATTCTTGCCGCAACTTTCTCATCATCTTCCTTAAATTTTTCTGCTTCAGCAATCATTTTTTCTACTTCTTCTTTGCTTAATCTCCCTTTATCATTTGTAATTTTGATTTTTTGCTCTTTTCCTGTACTTTTCTCAACAGAAGATACTGTTAAAATACCATTGGCGTCAATATCATATGTCACCTCAATTTGTGGCACCCCTCTTGGCATCGGGGGAATCCCGTCTAAATGAAATTTCCCTAGAAGATTGTTATCTTTTGTCATTTTTCTTTCTCCTTCAAACACTTGGATAAGTACACCAGGCTGATTATCCGCATATGTTGAAAATGTTTGACTTTTTTTAGTCGGAACTGTGGTATTTCTATTAATTAAATTAGTCATTATTCCACCAGCAGTTTCAATGCCAAGAGATAAAGGTGTGACATCCAATAATAAAAGGTCGTCTATTTTATCAGATTTTACTCCAGACAATATCGCTGCCTGCACAGTTGCACCATATGCCACCGCTTCATCCGGATTAATATCTTTGCATAAATCTTTGTTATTAAAAAATGCTTTCAACATACTTTGGATTTTTGGAATTCTGGTAGAACCCCCTACCAAAACAATTTTGTCCACCTCATTTTTACTACATTTCGCGTCTTTTAATACTTTTTCCACTGGTTGCATACATTTATTGAAATAATCCATGTTCATTGTTTCAAATCTCGCTCTGGTAATTGTGGAGCTAAAATCTTGACCTTCCGCAAGACCATCTATTTCAATAAATGCTTGTGTACTAGTAGATAATGTTCTCTTTGCTCTTTCACAAGCCGTTCTCAATCTTCTAAGCGCTCTTGGATTTTCTGAAATGCTTAACTTTTGTTTTTTCTTGATTTCCTGAACAAAAAATTCAACAAGTCTATTATCAAAGTCTTCTCCACCGAGATGCGTGTCTCCTGCTGTAGCCAAAACTTCAAAAATCCCGTCTTCAATGTTCAATAAAGAAACATCAAATGTTCCTCCGCCTAAATCAAAAATCAATATTTTTTGTTCCTCTTTTGAACCATGGTCTAACCCATACGCAATGGCAGCAGCAGTCGGTTCATTAATAATGCGAAGGACATTCAAACCCGCGATAGCACCAGCATCTTTCGTTGCTTGTCTTTGTGAATCATTAAAATAAGCTGGTACAGTAATAACAGCTGAATCTACATCTTTACCAAGAAAGTTTTCGGCGATACTCTTCATTTTCGACAATATCATTGCAGAAATTTCCTCTGGTTTTATTTGTTTAACCTCATTTTTATATTCCACAACAATAGTAGGTTTATTATTTTTATCCGCCTCAACTTTAAAAGGCCAATGTTTCATATCAGATTGAACTTTATCATTATCAAAAGTGCGTCCAATTAATCTTTTAGCGTCAAAAATGGTATTTGATGGATTCATTGATACCTGATTTTTTGCAGCATTTCCAACAAGACGCTCTTCTTTTGTAAAAGCAACGTAAGACGGAGTGGTTCTGTTTCCCATATCGTTTGCGATAATTTCGACGGCGTTGTTTTTCCAACACCCGACGCATGAATAAGTAGTTCCCAAATCTATTCCAATAGCAGCCATATATCTATTAAATATTCTATTTTATTTAAATCTTTTTACAAATATAATTAAAATTGAAGTATGTTATTGATTATTAATTATGACTATTAACAATGTTCTCCTATATTTTGACCATGACTCGTCTTAATACACTTTTATTGGACAACCGAATTGTACCTTTAAATAAAAAATATGAAAAAAATAAATGTTCAGATAAATTTATAAATAAACAAAAGGTAAGACCTATTAGAAAATATCACAATAAAGGGGTTCATAGAACGACCAATAAAGATATGTCTCATAGGCAAAGACGATAAGTGTTTTGATTATAGACGCATAAAAAATTGATGAAAGAAATTTATGTCAATGATTGACAAAAAACATAATGTTGCGTGCAGCAAAAAACGGATGTGGCTCCCATATTACCTTTAAACACCTGAATGGAACACATAAAGTATACCATGATTGGGACATCGGTATATCAAAGTCATCTTTGGGCAAAAAATTAGATAAAAGAGAATTCTTGTCAACCAAAGTAGACGAATGTAATTTGGAAGATGTTGAAAAATTAATGGAAGATTGGCATCTATATGAAAATGGTTGGTATGTGGTTTATCGAGAAGGTGGCTATAAAAATAAACATTTATTTTATTATTTGTCTCAAATTGGTAACTATGGTAGCTACAGACCAAAGGAATTGGAATATTTCAAATAAACTATTCGCTCTCTAATTTCATTGCCAATAAACATCCTTTGATTTGAATATAAGTTATATTCGAATCTATTTTTTCTTTAATAGGTTTCAAGTATTTTGTCCCCACTTTTTTAATGGCATTCTTGATTTGTTTTTCATTTTCCTCTGTTAAACCAATATATTCTAAATCAATATCTTCATCTTTGTAATTTTCAAAGATATGCATTATATGATTTTCAATGGTTTGCTCTTTGATAGATAACATCTTTGATATTTCTTTTATTGTTTTGTTTTGTTTATAAAGTGCAAATACATTATCTCTTGTTTTACCCTTTATCTTTTTTGGAAGGGATTTTTTATTTATATTTTGGTATTCATTCATAAATTCCACACAGCTGGGCATCATAATAAAGTCATTGGAAATCCCATCAACTAACCATAATTCGCTCATATTTTTGGGTGATTTTCCATGAATATTCATGATAACTCTGTCATTTATAAAATTACCAGGCACTAATCCGTATTTCCTGGCTATTTTGTTTCTTAGATGCAACAAATCTTCAAATGAAACCCGTTGTGGTTGGCGAAAAGACACATTTATTTTATGTACATCGCCATCAACTCTGGCTCTAAGTGGAAGAATAGTGTTTATTTTTATTTTTCCAATACCGATTGCAAACCCGCGACCCGCTTTGTATCTTGTTAAAACATTTTTGGTTATCAAAATTTCAACAACGCTTTTTATTCGCGGATTAGATATTTTCAAAGACGATTGTTTGCGTATCATATCTAATGTTTTTTTAAATCCAAAATCAAATCTATTTTTAATATTGTGATTTCTTATAATATTGTGAATGGCTACAGCGTCTTCGCTAATATCGGTAATGTCGTGTTTATGTTTACGTGTACAATTATCGCACATGTTGCATTTGGGGATATGTATCACATCATTTTCACTTGCAAATTTCCCAGTATCAAAATAGTAGTCTATCATTTTTTGTCTACATATGTTTCTTTCTCTTAAATAACTTCGGAATATATCCATTCCTGCATTTTTAATTTTAATTTGACTCTCATCTGGAGAGAGAGATATTAAATATGCTGTTGTATTAAAATCGCTATCATTATAGTAAATTGTCGCTTTACTATTAATACCATCTCTACCTGCTCTGCCTATTTCTTGATAATAGCTTTCAATATTTGCCGGAACGCCGAAATTTACAACATGTCTTATATCAGATTTGTCAATACCCATTCCAAATGAAATAGTAGCAACGATAACCTTTACTTCTCCGTTAATAAATGCTTCGTGACTTTTTTCCTTTTCGTCTTTTAACATTCCACCATGATAACAAGCGGATGATATTTTTTTTCTTTTTAAATCCTTGCATATTTTTTCACACAATTTCCGTGTTTGAACATAAACAATGGTTGGTTCTACAAATGTGCATTTTGCAAATTCAGATTTGGGTCGCACATTGATTATAAGGTTGGTTCGTCTTGTTCCCAATGAATATTCGCTAATTTCAGTTATGGACAAATATTCATATATTTCCTCCAATACCTTGGGTGTCGCCGTCGCGGTAACCGCCAGTAATGGAATTCTTGGAAAGTATTGCTTAATAATACGAAGTTTTTGATAAGACGGGCGGAAATCATGACTCCACTGGGATATACAATGCGCTTCGTCAATGGCAAATAGTCCAATGCGGTCCTTGATGCGAACAAACGCTTGGATTCTAGACATAATAAATTCAGGGGTAGTATAAATAATGGTAAACTTGGTATAATGACTAATACCAATCGATGTTTCAGAATTAAGACAAATGGCTTTTATGTTTTTGGAATTAAGATATTTACATTGGTCGTTCATCAATGAAATCAAGGGCGAAACCACGATGGTTATATTATTGGAAAATGTTGCTGGGAACTGGTACAATAGTGATTTTCCACCACCAGTTGGTAAAATAGCCATGACATCTTCTTTGTTTAAAATATCATCGATGATATTTTTTTGCTCACCTCGAAATTTATTAAATCCATACACCTCTTTTAGATGCGCTTCCATGATACTTATACTTATACTTAATTTATGATTTATGATTCAATTTTAAAAATTTACAAATATTTCAAATTTTCATTTAGATATTACTTAATTTGTATACAATAATGGATAACTGGGTTTGTTATATTATTGAAAACAAGGGATATACATATGTTGGTGTTTCTAATAACGCAATCAAAAGATTGCGAGCACATAATGGAGAGATAAAAGGTGGGGCAAAATATACAGGAAGTAAAGGTCCAGGTTGGAAACATATATGTATAATTTCAGGATTCCCGACAAAAATAGAATCCATGCAATTTGAATGGGCTTTAAAACACGTACCGCCTAGAAATGTCGGTGGAATTTTCAACAGAATTAAAAAATTATATTTTTTATGCAATAAAACACAATGGACAAAAAAATCTCCACTTGCAGAAACAATGCCCTTGATAATTACATGGGTCGATAATTCACATAGACCATGTAATAATAGTTTGCCATTTTATATTGATGAAATTTAAATTGAATTGTAAATTAATATTCAATGAAATGTATATCAAATGAGCAAAATAAATAAACATTGTTTACCACCACCGACATCATCGGGTCCAGATAAAAATGGAATTAAAACTTACATTGAATATAGATTTAATGATAAAAACCAGTTCCCCCCCCATGTAAAAGTTACCAGACGAGTTAAAGTTAAAACGACTACTAAAAAAGTTAAACGCGCAGTTCAAGAGCGCAAACACTGGGCTAAATTTGGCGCAGCCGAAGGGAAAAAAACAGGTGAAATTGATACAAATGTTACAATTTATTCCAATGAAGAGGTGTTTATTGAATCGCCTTTTGCAAAACAAGAAGACACTGCTGTAACATTGTTTAAAAAATTAGAAGCGGAGAAGATTAAACGAATGATTCGTAAAGATATGAAATCGGATATAGATTCTTTTATGGGTGTCAAAAAGAATTCATATGTCGTACCTGGTATGAGAAAGGATTCAAAAGGAACATTTGGTCAAAAGATGTCGGGTAGAGATAATTCAACCACTTTACGCGTTACAAATTTATCAGAAGAAACACAGGAGCGTGATATTCGTGATTTATTCTCTCCTTACGGAAATATCACGCGTGTACATTTAGCTTTAGACCACCACACACAAAGAAGTCGCGGATTTGCATTTGTGTCATTTTGTTTGAAAGAAGACGCTCAAGATGCGATGGATAATGTCAAAGGGACTGCTATAAATCATTTAATTTTAGGCATAGATTGGGCAAAACCTAGTAAAAGGTAATATTATCAAATAAAAATTGAATTATAATAGTGTCAAAATATAGTATATTTAAAAATGAATTCAATAAAATATCGCAAATGGTACCTGCAAGAAAATTGGGCCGAAAATAAATTCATAATGATTAAAGAAAATGTCGATAGCCGTTTTTGTCCATATAAAAAAAATTTCCAAGTGCAGCACCCAAAGATTTTATCAGGAGAAGCTTTTTGGACAACACGCAATAAACTATGTATTGGGTATCATTCTGTAGCAAATCCAGATATATTCAGACCCATATTTTCACACAAAAGACAAAGATTATTAGACGACGTTCATGGAAAAAATGAAGAGCATAGTGTTTATAATCCCAATTTCAGCTATGCTAGAAAAAAATATTTAGTTGCTTTTAATGAATATATTTGTTTAAATAACAAACTGCTACCTATGGATTGTGTTGAAATTATTTTATCGTTTATTTACAAACACTTATAAATATTATAGAATTTAAAATTGATTAAATAATATTATTTTTTATTACAATTAAAATGACATCCTATTTAATTGATAAGCTCGAATCACTAAAAGAAGATGAGAATAAACTCAAGGAAGAACAGCGTGTTCTTATTGAAGAGATAGAACTAAAGATGGAAAAGAAGCGTAGATTAGAATTAGATGGTACAATTATAAAATTACGAACACAAGTAGATGAAATTCGCAAAAACATTGAAGGTGAAATTATGCCTGATAATCGTCTGGTCTTGCAGTGTGAAAAATATTTCATACAAAAAAGGATGCGACGGAGGGGGGGGGGGGCTTGAAGAGGTTAGTATTTTGAATACGGATATGCTTGAGCCCTGCTGGACTTCCAACCACAATTACTCACATTAGAGAAATTCAAAGATAATTTAAGTAAAGTGACTAAGAGACAAAAAGAAATTGTGAATTCTTGGTGGTAGGGAAATTTATGAATTGAAAAAACAAGTGAACGGGTTTATTCCTCATGAAATTAAGATTTATGATGATATTATACCTATATTTACTACAATGATAGGTATAATGAAAAAACAAGAGTTTGAAATCGAAACTCTTAAGAACAAATTTAAACCAGATGAATATTAGATAGGATGTAAAGGATACACCATTAAAGGAAGTAGTGGTAAAGGCATTTAATAATTATATTTTTAAGTTATTGCTTAAGTGTTTAAAGATTATAACATTTCATATATAATGGAAATTAATGAAGACCTAATATCGGATATTAACTATGGAATGGGTGTTGCTCATGTAATATATAATAATAAAAATTATTACGGGGAATGTGGTGGTGGACAAATGTTGAAACCAAATATAATTGGGATGTGGTTAGACAAATTACTAAAACCCAATAAAGATGGGTTATGGAAAAAAACAAAAGAATATAAATATTTTTATATAAATAATAAAAATTGTAAAGTAATAACTACATCAGGAATTGATGGTCAAAATTATGCAGGCGGGTGGGAAAGTCTTGGATTTAAATATTGTTGGCAAATTTCGGAATTAAAAAGAAGTAAAAGAGTCAAATACCTTTGTTTGAATAATCAATCTCAACATCGTGAAATGATATTTATAAAGAAAAATAGTTCTCTATCAACATCTACTGTATGTAAAATACTAAAAGATACATATGGATTAATTAGAGGCAACTACGTAAATCTAGATAATTATGAACGTTTGGAAAAAGAAATGGAAGAGGGAAAGAAAGAAATAAAAAGATTAAAAGAACTTTTAAATAAAAAAAAATTTACTTGTACTGAATGTTACAAATCAATTACATATAATAATAATTTTCCTCTTTTACAATAAATTAACGTCTTTTGTAATCATTATGAAACGTTTCAAAGAATTCTTCGGTAGGTGGTACAATCCTTTTTCCTTCCTCATCAACATAATATAGTACTGGCCGTGCTGTGCCAAATTCAGGATTTACCAAAATAATTTATTTCAACGAGGGTTGAGAGAAGCATGTATTGTTTCTCTGTGCCAAAATCAGGATGAGTTACTGAATAATCATATTGTTCGCCCAATTTATCACGGACTCTTCTATCCGCCCACCATCCAATTTTATTAGCAGCGATTAGACCATTTGAATATGGTTCAGCTTTATAGTTTTCTTCCCACCCTTCATTTAATGCGTGTTCAACAATACATAAACACGTTTGAAACTGTTCATCAGTAAAGGCATGTCGTACATAGCCCGGAAGATTTTCCCAAATTTCAAATTGCCATTTTAATTCGGGACACATCTTCTTCAATTCCAATTTCTTTTCATATTCTTTCCGAACTTGTTGGTCCATTTTTTGAAGCATTTCGTATTTTTCTTTGTATTTTAAAACTTTTTTGTCGGCAGCTATAGCACATTCGGCTAATTCTTCCCATTTATCGCGAAATGCGTCATCTTTTTTATCATCTTCAATAAAGGAGGCGCGTAGTTGGTTCAATTCTTCTTTTGTTTCTATCTCCCACATTGACTTTTTACACCTTCTTTCATACTTAAAGTTCTCATATGCATCATCATACTGCTTTCGTTTGTGTTTCACATCATTTAATACAGCACAGGCAGTATTCCACTTTTCTGTTATATTATCCAATTCTTCCCAATGTCTCTTTAAAACTTTTTTTTCTTTTTCATCACACACACCATAAATATTCATTCTCCTTATTTCTTCATCTTCTTCGTGATAATGTGGTTTGTAACACCTTCTTAATGAATATGAAAATTCTAGTATACTGCAACCTAGATTTTGATCCTTATTCTTTTCCCATTCGTCATTCAACTTTTTCCAATACGTTTCGTTGTGAAAATTTTTTACCTTCTCTTCATATTTAAGTTTTTTTACAGTAAGATACATATCATGTACCAAATTTCGAACATCGTTTTTTTCCAAAAACCTGAAATCTGCTATTAATATCCAATCTTGGTAATATCTTGGTTCGCACATGTTTGTTTAATATTAAACAATAAAAATTAACTTCAATTTTTTACAACGATGTTCTTAATTTTAATACATTTACACATACACAACTTCCTGTCCTTTGATTTTAAGATATTTTGACCCCGTAACCCCAGCAGCATGTCTCAAAGTTTTTTTTCTAATCTTAATAATTTCATCTTCCAATTCAACAAATTCTATCTTCTTTTTCCAATCAAAACCACTAGATTTTTCACTCATAATATAGCCATCTCCATTTCTCAAAACCACTCTCAATCGTTTCCCAATAGGTTTAGAATCCTCAAACCATTGCCAATTAATCTCTCTTTCAACGCCGTCATCGCACAAATTAGCAGCAACAACTTTTTTTCTTTCACTATCTCCATGAAAGCCAATACCGGTTTTATCCACATTATAATATAGATTACCCTCAGCTTCCATATGCTCTTCATCACACATTTCTTCCATTCCTGTTTTCCATGCTTTAAGTAACGGACATGCATCATAAGCTATAATTGTTCCACTTTTCTTTTCTTTATCCAATTCAGCTGCTTCCTCGCCAAAACACACATTAAATCTAGCATGTTTATTCAACCATTTTTGTCTTCTCACATCCCAATAAGTTTTATCCCATTCAAACTTATTTAATTCCTTCCACATTGCTCTTGCTCCAGCTTTCTCCTTCATTTTAATTTTTACCATTTCAACTTCTTCCTTCGTCCACCCATCTCTTTTTTGTATTTTATTTATTTTTTCTATATAATTTTTTTCCAACATAATACCAACACAATCTCTCATTACTAGAATACCGGCATCCTCCGTATACTTACACTCTTCATTCAAAGCTAATTTACAATCAATCCATTCCGTTTCACCTCCCATTTCTTCGAATTTCTCTTGAATATTTCTCATTTTTTCAACACTAAATCCATGCTCCGCTAACCCATTACCCTGCATCACCATGCCGGCATGATTCTCGCTTTGTTCACCACAAGTTATACATATGGCACCTTTTACTTCTTTTTTTGACATTATTTTGATGTTAAAATCTATTTTAAAGACATTTTTTTTCAATTTTTTTTTTCAATTTATATTTTAAGTATTGAAATATAAATCAATAATTATTTGCTCGATACCACATTTGTGTTCTCAAGCCACTTATCCAGTAATTATGCGACGATGATGGTCGGTCAGTTCTTAAACCAGCTGGTGGCCTTTCGTTTGTTTCAATTATTCTTTCTTCCTCCTTTTCGCTTTCTTTGATATGTTCGTTTAAATTGTATACAGACGTTTTTATTTCTCTATAAATCTCCTTTGTCCTTTCAATATCCATGTATAATAGTTATTGAAAGAATTTTAAATAGTTTCTTGCAATTAATTAATAACAACATGTTTTAATTTGCTCAGTTTCTATATCAATTGGTGTATTTGGAGGCGGTATTTTCTTTTCTCGGACGTCAAATATCTTTTTACATAATCTTTCAAATACTAATTCTATATTGTCACCCGTTTTTGCAGATGTTAAAAGGTGGGTTATACTATTTCTCATAGCGAAATCCATAACCTCGTTTTTGTCAATGTCCCTATATTCTTCTAAATCCAATTTATTACCTACTAAAATAAATTCACAATGCTCGTGACCTTTCATCTTTATTTCATCTAACCAGCTTTTTGCACCATTAAAACTATCCTTCTGAGTGATATCATATACAATAATGGCCCCTTCTGCCCCACGATAATACATTGGGGCCAAACTTTTATATCTTTCTTGTCCAGCTGTATCCCATATTTCAACATTAATATTTTTGTTTTCAATAGTTATTTGTTTACTTATAAAAGCTGCACCTATTGTTGGGTCTTGAAATTCATAAAATTGCTTGCTTATGAAGTATGACGCCAACGACGATTTCCCCACAGAAGAATCTCCAAGCAATACTAATTTATAATTATGTTCCATTATAATTGAATAATAATATATTTTCGGAAAATGAATTTTAATATATATGTATAAATAGTATTATGTATCGTTTCGCGTGGTTATTTTTTATGTTTTCTTCAGTAATAAGTTTTTCATATTTAAACAATAACAACGCCACATTTAAATGGATAGATATACCGACAAACAGCATTACTCAAAAAAATACCAATCCGTATAATGGTTTTGGTTGTACGGCATATAATAAAGGTGAATTATATTTAATATCATCTACAAACCCAGGCAGATATCAATACAATAATCAACAATATTGTGATAAAAGTAAAAAATATGTGGAAATATTGAAATACAATTTTAACAATAAAAACTTTACGGATATATTATTAATAGGTCAATCGGATAGCGAATATCCAACCGCAAGTGGTGGTCCTGGAAGTGATAATATAGTTTTGTGTGGCATTAATGTCAATATTTTGTATTATATTGCATCGAATATTCATGATTGTCCTTCGCAAAATAATTATGATAGTTCAATAGTAAGAATAAATCTCCAAACCCTTCAATTTATGGACAGGACCATTTTCAAAAACATACCAAATGTCCCTTCTTTTTCACAATATCAATGGTCTAAATATAAATATTTGAATCTTCCTACAACGACACAATTAATAAACGAAATTTTATGGATAGGTTTTGGTGGTTATTATACGGGTATCTTAAAATTAAATATTTCAAGTCAATCCATAGAACTGATTGAGTCTTTCCAAAAAAAATATAAAAAAATAAATAAAGAAATGACGTCAATGAGTGGACAGGATACTTCGTATGATACAACACTTAGAGAAATTAAAAAGAGTTTTATCAATGAGAAAGAAACATTGATTTATTTTCTGGAAGATACGGGATATAGTGATTCTCAATTGATGATAATTAATTACAGCATTCCTATCACAGATAATAATAGTAAATTAATTGCATTGGATGGCATTAATTATGTAAGCGATATAAAATTCGACAAAGATATTGGTAAAATATATATTATTACAGGGTCATTATCAAGCGAAATGTATCAATACGATTTAAATTTTAATAAATTGCAAATTAGCGAGGGCTGCGCCGTTGATTTTGTTAAATTTCCAACTGAATGGGGCGTTATTACAAATATACAAATTGATAAACAAACGGGGTTTATGTATGCTCCTGTATCATCGCGTTGGGGAAATAATGGCATTGTAAGTATAAATCAAAAAGATTCTAGTATTAATTTAGATTCTTTATTGTCTCTTGGAGAGAACATTGAAATAAATAACGGATACAAATATTATCAATGGTACAATAATATGAATATAACAAATTTGTTATTGGATAAGGGTTTGTTAATAGTAGCTTCCAATCATTATTCTTATCGTACAAAATTAGCTTTTGTCGATTTGAATGGTTGTGCATTTGGGCGCGGCAAAAATGCGTTAAAATGCGATAAATGTATTCCTGGTCGATTTTCAAATAAAATAGGAGGCATCTGCGAATCTTGTCAAAAGGGATTATATTCGAATATGGACGAAAGTACAATTTGTAATCAATGTGTTCCTGGTAAATATACCAGTGATATTAATTCGATTAGTTGTCTCGATTGTCCAAACGGATTTTATACTACTAATATAGGTTCTATTCAATGTTCTGCGTGCAATAAAGGGATGTACTCTACAATGTTGGGTTCTTATATTAAAGACGAATGTCTAGAATGTGAACCGGGAAAAATAAGTGGCGAAGGAAGTAATAGATGCGATTTTTGTCAAGCGGGAAAATGGGCAAAAGCGGGTAAAATATGTGAATTGTGCCCAGAAGGACGATATAGTTTTTCTGTTGGATTAAAAGAATCGTCGGAATGTACTAATTGCCCCATTGGTAAATATAACAATGAACAAGGTTTAATACTTGAAAATAAATGCAAGGAATGTCAAAATGGACATATTGGTGTAATTGAAGGCGCGAAAACAAATACTTCGTGTTTTCCGTGCGAAAAGGGCAAATACCGGTCCACTTTAAGTGAATGTGCGGGGTGTGATAATGGATATATTTCCAAACATGCACAAGAAAATTGTGTTAAATGTGCTATGGGAAAAGTTTCTGATTATAATAAAATTACATGTTTGAAATGCGACAAGGGAAAGTACGGGGATTCTTCTGTAATGCACGAATTGACATCATGTAAATTATGCGTTGCTGGAAAATTTTCTAATCGAACCGGGATTATTGACAATAATAGATGTATATCATGTCCAATGGGGAGATATAACATTCATATCGGGTCAACATCCATGGATAATTGTAAATATTGTGAAGCTGGTAAATATAGAAATGACATAATAGGGATAAAATGCACTCTTTGTCAACAGGGAAAATACTCGAAAAAAGGCGCAAATGAATGCATGTTATGCGATGAAGGGATGTATGTTCATCTTATATCAAACATGCCAACTTCATGTAAATTTTGTCCATCAGGGAAATTTATTAATAAAGGAGGTTATTTAATAGAAAGTTGCAAAAATTGTCCCGCGGGAAAATGGAGCAATGAATTTGGAATGACAAGTGTTAATAAATGCATCAATTGTCCACATGGAAAATATAGTGATGTTTTTGGAGCCAACGATTTAACCACATGTTTAAGTTGTCCAGCAGGAAAATTTAATCAAAACGACGGGGCCAGTAGCATTAATTTTTGCGAACCTTGTTCAACAGGTTCAATGTCACTGACTGGTGCATTCCAGTGTATTGGTTGTGTAAAAGGGAGATATACTGAATTAATAAGTTCATCAGAATGTAAAATTTGTAAAGAAGGCAAATTTACACCTGACAAAAATAGCATCTCATGTGATATTTGTCCTGATAATTCGGAGGAAAATTTTGGAAGAACTGCTTGCTTTTGTGTTTCGGGAACATATAATAATAAAATAAATGGAATAGAATGTATCCAATGTCCAGATAATTTCATATGCGAAAAGGGAACTAATATTGAAAATATTGTATTAAAGCCACATTATTGGAGAGAAACATATATAACCTTGAATACTTATAAATGTAAAAATAGATTTGCTTGTAAGGGTGGTAAATTTGGAAATTCAACAGATGATTTTTGTCAACCTGGTCATAAGGGTCCAATTTGTGATGTCTGCGAAAAAGGTTGGTCGAAGGATGATGGTGTTTGTTTAAAATGTCCTGAAAATATTGGAAGAACAATTAGTTTAACTATAGCTATCCCTGTCATTTGTATTTTAATAATTATATTTTTGATTAAAACTGCGAATCCTGCAAATAATAAAAAGGAAGAAGTAAATGGCGTTGTCAAAATTTTTATGAACTATGCTCAAGTTTTTTCCTTGGCAAGTTCATTTCAAATTAATTGGCCAACATTGGTTAGGTATTTATTTGAAAGAGCAAAGGAATTTTCATCACCGCGTGTCAGTTTTTATTCTTCTGATTGCGCGATTGGATGGGGATATTATGATAAATTTATTGTATATTTGACTTTACCAATTGTCTATATTATTATGACCACATTTGTTATTTTCATTCTGTCGTTGTGTTATTGTAAAAAGAAGAGGAAAAAAATGAAGAATATGACCAATAGCCAAGTTAATGTGTTTAAGACTAATTCCCCCACATGTTTGGAGTTTTTTACTGCTTGGGAAAAAACAGCAGTTGTAGTGGGTACATTTCTTAGTTGGCCAACAATTGTTGAAAAAACATTGGAAATTATGAATTGTCAAAAAATTGGAGAGAAATATTATTTGGTAAAGGATGTATCTGTTGTATGTTATGATTCACAACATTATATATATCTTACAATAGGGTATATTGGATTAATAATATATGGCATTGGTATTCCATTATTAGGGTTCAGGTTATTATATGGATATAGATTTCGTTTATTTGACATGCAAAATAGATACGATGGGTCAACCCCCCTTTCTTTTTTATTTTTAGGTTATAGAGAGAAAAGATGGTATTATGAATTTATTATTATGGGTAAAAAGGCCGGATTAATTCTTTTAGCAGTATTTTTAAGAAATTATCCAAGATATCAAGTCATTGGGGCTAGTTTATTAATACAAATATCTTTTTTTTTACATGTGTTTCTGAGACCATATGACACAATTACCAGTTATGGTATGATATGCAATCGATTGGAAAGTGTCAGCTTGTTGGCGTTAGTTATGACACTTAGCACAGGGCTGTTTTTCGGAACAATTGATTCTGGTTATAATTTGGGTTTCTTTGAAAATGTATTAATTGCATTATTGCTTTTTTCCAATGGAGCATTATGTCTATATTTTTTCGTTTATTTTGTACATTTAACTTTCAAAACGGCAAAAACGCATTTTAGAGAATTTATCAATGAAAAGCTTACGGATGAATCCACGCCATGTATGTTTAAATGTTTATCCGATAAAAAAATCGTATATTTAAAAGATTGGGCTGACCTGGAGATGGTGGATGATTACGGCATCCATTTAAAAAATCAGGTAGAAAAAGAGATTTTTACGAATTATTTTAAGGAAAAACAAAGTAAATTAGGCATTCTTAATAGTAAAATAGATAGTATCAAAAAACGAAGAGTATCCGTTAAACTAGACAAATTGCGCTCCGAAATCCAAGTTATGGAAAAACAAAGATGTTGGCAAACAATTCAGAATAATAGGTTATATTCTGAACTTAAAAAAGTGACAATGTTGAATAAATCTTCATTAAATGAAGACGAATTGGCGAAGTTGAACGATGTATTCAAATTATATGTAGAACATGGCATACAATACAATCAAAAAATTAATGGCCTTTATATGCAAGAATTGCATGGTATGTTACCAGAAACAAATTCTTTTTCAAATGAAAATATTGTAATATCACAGAGTCATAATATTGTAATAGAAGTGACAGAACAAATTACTGAACAAATAGTTATTTAATTTAAAATATTTAAAAATTAAATAATTAACGTTTTTTCTTTATTCTTTCCTTTTTTGTTTTTTTATTTTTCTTACGACGTCTTTTAATTGTCTTCTTTTTTCTTTTTTTCTTTTTTCTTTTGGTTTTCTTCTTTTTACGACGTTTTTTTCTTTTTGATTTTGCCCGGCCCACCATTCTTCGCCGCTTTGCTTGCGGTGTTGGAGGAGTGAAACCCTGCGTTGATAGAGGAGTGAAACTCCGCGTTGATAGAGGAGTTAACCGGGTTCCTTTATCCCAAACACGTCGCCGTTTGACCCGAATGTCCTCCGTGGGAGTGTGTCTCGGTGACAAACCATCGCCCCTCAGTCTTTTTTTTGTTGTGTTGCGAGTATGGAAATTTAAGATTTTTTGTTTGGCAGCAGGATTAGGATAGTGAGTAGAAGGCTCAGTCAAATCATTCTCTGTTCTCTCTCTCGCCGACCTTACCATCCGCCGTTGAGTAGGAGGAGGGTTTTCACTATCACTAGTAAAACCATCACTACCCCATGTTTTCACAGATGCCTTACCCCTCTCCACTGGGCGAGCCCTGTCCACCACCTGACCATTGATATTGGTTTTTACATGTAGCGCAATTAAGTAATGTAAATCGTATTGTTGTCCGTATTGTTCGCCAACATACCTCAAAAATAAATTAACTATTCCCATGAAATCTTCTTCTTTTTGTTCATTCGTTTCTCCGCTTCCGATGCCGCTGCCGCTATTTCGTATTGTTTGAGCAGAGGGTGTAGAAGGTTTGTTATCTTTTAATTTAGAGACAAGGGCAACATACATATTATTCGCATTTGCTAACGTGGTCTCGGCATTGCTAAATTCAGCTATCTGTTTTTTCTCGAAGGCCGTTGGTGCGGTTGAGGCCGTTGGTGCGGTTGAGGCCAAACCAATTTGTTGCTCACGCGCCTCTTCCACACTCACCTTCGCAGCCTGCAAGATATCATCTTCTTTCATATTTTCTTCCACCTTTTTCTCTAAATAATCTAACGACTCTAAAATATTATTTTCGATTGCGTTCGCTACTTCGTTTTCTTGCGCCTGATTATAAATATTAAATGTGTTTGTAACTTTTGTTTCAGGTTGTTTTTCCAATGATAAAGTATTTTTCAATGTTTTTATAATCGAAATTGCTAAAATTTTATCATTAAAAATATATGTAGCTCCTTCTGTACTAAACCATCCTTTGTATATATTCCAATCACTAAATTGAGTATATACGTCGTTTTTAAAACTTGCATAAGCATCTCCACCCCCAGCACCAAACCACTTACCAAACCACTTATCAAAAATAAGATTAAAACTTTTTCCTTTTTCACTAGATAAATCAATCTCCTCGAAAACGCCGTCTGCTTGATTTGGATATTTTAAAAAGTTGTCTGTTTTTACAACCACACCACTGATGGCATTTTCGTCCTCAAAAGAAAATGTTGAATTTATAGGGTTGGTGTAATGGAAGTCTAAACCACCACCTTTTTGATTTTTTTTCTTTTTTTTTGTTCTTTTTCTTTCACCCCCACCACCCAACACTCCACTTGTCCTCATCATTGATACAAGTCCTAAAAGAGAAATACCATTTCCTACGCGACCAGTTTGCAGGTTTAGGGACGCCCAAGCCCATGTATTGGACATCGTCCCCAAGCTGCCGTCGTTGCCGAGTATACTTGATACCTGTGGAGCTTTATGGGAATTTAATATTCTGTCTCTTGCGATAAACCATTTGTGATTGCTGAGACGTAATCGATTCTGGCCTGCACGGATAAGTGTTTCTTCAAGGTTTAAATATTTCACAATAGTTTCAGCTTGCCTACGAAATAGTTGTTCACCCTCTTGCAAAGTGGTGTCGCCACCACCTGGTGTGGTGGTTTGAAAAAAATAGAGCCAAATCTCCAACCAATTAGGTAGTCCTTTAGCTAACATTTCCGCCCGCTGTATCTTATCAGTTTCAAACCCTGGGTATCTATTCTTTGTCGCCGCGATGTTAACCAAATTTTGCAACTGAAGATACATGTTTTGCTCATCGTTCTCTCGAGATGGTCTTCCAGCCAATCTCTCATATTTTACCAATTTTCCAATTGGTGATAGAGGTAAACCGGCGCCGTCAAGGTCGGTGTCGTTCAAGAAGGTGAAGGATTGGTCGTTGTGTACAAACTTGTCAAAAACACTTTTTAATTTGTTGTTAATATTGGTCAAGTCGTTTTTTACTGCATCACAAAAAGGTACCGGTAATCTCATCGGTCCCGAACCTCTGCACACCACTTGTAAAGACTTGGCCTGTTCCCACCTGCTTATGATTGTGTTGTTCTTGGCGTAAATGGTCTTTAGTTTACTTATCATTCCTTGTATTAATGTTATCCAGTGTTTCTCTTGTCTGTATACAATAATACTATAATAACTCCCTTTCCAGCTCTCATCATACATGATACCTGTTGTAGGGTCAATGGGTCTATTTTCATTTTTACCCAAAGAATTACCTGTAAATATAAAATTTAAATTAAGTGCTGCGGCAAGTGCGCAAACTTCGACATCAAGTGCAATAATACATCCACGACCACCAACATTAAGTCCTTTTTGTTCTAATTCGTATGCATAATATGTTAATACTTGGAGCTTATCACCCCATTCTTTACCTATTAATTTTTGAACTTTTGCCTCCAAATTCCCAGTAGCGTTTCCGTGATAAAATGCTGCATTATTAGGATTTCCTTCAATACAATCTTCAATATTTTCTTCAGTTATACGTGTCAATCGCGGATTTCCTTGAAAATAATACTTAATTTTAAAATCTATTTCAAAGCCGGCAAAATTAGTCACCTGTTGTCCTTGTTGTTCGGCCGCTTGACTGTTTGCATAATTTCTTCTCTGGCTCTTTTTATTCCAATCCTTTGGACCATCATCACCATTAGCACCTGTATTTCCTGTCATTCTCCAACTGACTCGACATCCTTCATGTCCAAAATATTTCATGAAATTCTCTGTAAATATAATAACATCGTCGCGAGGAGGCCAAATCTTGTTAGCTTCCGTACAAGCAGGTCTGCCTGCTGGATCCATAATCATTGGTAAATTCCATTTCATTTTATCCAACCACCCTCTGGTGCTACCATTAACATGAAAACTCGCAGGACTAATCCCGGTTTCATAAAAAATATACTCAGGGTCAAAACCACCCTCAGCTATTCTTGTTCCTAAAGGTTTTGTTGGTGCATTTTTAATTTTTTCCCATGTCTCTCTAAAATGACCAAATTCAATAATTCTATCCATTAAATTTTTCTTTAATTTCTTCAATGCTTTAGTTGGATTGGGATATCCTGTATTACCACCACCCATGCAGGCACTTCTACCACATGCTTTTACCAAAGCCTTGTCGCATTCGGCACTAGTATTGGTCGCGTTGTTGCAATTCTCGCCGACGGGTCCAGCAATCCCAGCATTGTGTATTAGAAGGCATATATTACGAATAGATGGATTTCCATTAGCGTCTCTTCCAGTATTAGTATCTTTGAAGCAATCTAAAGAAGTAAATGAATTTGCGTTTCGAATTGCTTCATGTATATTGGCATTTGTACCACTATCAAATATTTTTTTGTGGTTTGTGATTGCATCTGTCTGGATATCCAAGGGGGTTCCATTCGGGATATTAAATCTATTTTCGCTGG
>Ga0233439_10000155_pt1 | contig 111330 bp, 95 predicted proteins | sample SI_123_September_6_FD_182713 | JGI IMG/M metagenome (GOLD analysis project Ga0233439, IMG submission 182713) | Seawater microbial communities from Saanich Inlet, British Columbia, Canada - SI_123_September2016_100_MG | ecosystem: Environmental > Aquatic > Marine > Inlet | place: Canada...
CTTGTCCTGATCGCTAAAACCTTTTGCGCCGGTCACCGACTGCATTAAGACGCCGACCCGATTCGTGGCATTGGCAACATCGGCAGGCATACCCAACATCATCAACGCCGGCAAGGTCAGCATGGAGCCGCCCCCCGCCAGGGTATTGATGAAACCAGAAACCAGCCCGGTGACCAACAACAGGCAGATCATTAAAATTGAAAGTTCGTATTCCACTACTCTTAATCCGAGGGAAGGCCGTCTGCCAGGAAAGGCAGCATGGTATAGCGGACACCTGCCGTTGTCACTGAGTAGGTCACTTGCAATCCCGCAGTAGAAGGCTATTATCCCCACCCATGAAAATACGATTTACCCAGCGTTTTAGCAACCCAGTCAACCCGTCGACGGTGAATATCGTTGATGCGTGGTGGCTGGGGTATTACTTTTTCGTCAAAAGCTAAATCGCTCAACAATCTGGGCGGTTAATCCGCCTGAGAAACCCCGACAGGCGGATGCCATCGGGGTTTTTTTTGAACTTTTATAAACCGAGCAGCTAGCGACATAGACAGGACAACACCATGAACGACATCAGACTGGATGATTTAAACGTATTAAGCGAAGAAACCTTAATGAACCCGGAAGCGCTGAAAGACAGTGTTCCAGCCTCCGCCCGGGCAATGGAAACAGTTTCAGGCGGCAGGCTTGCCATCAAAAAAATTCTGAACCGGCAGGATCCCAGGATTTTTCTGATCGTTGGCCCCTGCTCCATCCATGATACGACCGCTGCGATGGAATATGCACAGCGCCTGAAAGCATTATCCGATGAAGTGGATGACTCACTTTTACTCATCATGCGCGTTTATTTTGAGAAGCCGCGCACAACAACGGGGTGGAAGGGGTTGATCAACGATCCCCATATGGATGATTCATTCTGCATTGCAGAGGGACTAAAGCAGGGTCGAGAGCTGCTGGTCAATATTGCGGAGCTAGGATTACCAACTTCAACTGAGGCGCTCGACCCCGTAACCCCGCAATACCTCCAGGATTTGATTTCCTGGAGCGCAATTGGTGCCAGAACGACTGAATCCCAGACTCACCGCGAAATGGCTAGTGGCCTGTCCTCTGCAGTTGGGTTCAAAAATGGTACTGACGGTGGGCTTGAAGTCGCGATTAATGCGCTGCAGTCAGTTTCAGCACCCCACCGGTTCCTTGGCATTAATCACCAGGGCCAGGTTTCGGTAATCCACACCGGGGGTAACGCGCACGCCCATATCGTGCTTCGAGGCGGTGGTGGACGAACGAATTATGATTCCGCCAGTGTGAGCCTTTGTGAACAGCACCTGCTTAAGGCCAATATTCCGGCAAACATCATGATTGACTGCAGTCACGCCAATTCGAGCAAGGATCCCGGCCTGCAGCGACTTGTGTCAAGCAGCGCAGGTGACCAGATCGTCGGGGGGAATCAATCTATCATCGGCCTAATGGTCGAGAGCAATCTCGAATGGGGAAACCAGTCTATTCCCGAAAACCTGGCCGATCTGAAATATGGCGTTTCGGTGACAGACGCCTGTGTAGACTGGGCTACGACAGAGACAATGATTCGGGAACTGCGGGACAAGGTTAAAGATATATTACCGGGACGGAAGTCTCTGGATAGTGAGCTGGAAAAAACCGCCTAAGCGATAAATCCGGACTAGAGGTCCTTCGACTACGCTCAGGACTTAGAATTTTTACGAAATTTGCACCGCAAATTTCTAAAATTCTAAGGCTGATAGTAAGCGTTTTCGGTCACCGCATGGTCCGTGACATCGCGCACTGCAGTCAGTTCTGGCAGGCGCTCGAGCAAGGTTTTTTCAACCCCGTCTTTCAACGTCGTTTCAACCATGCCACAACCCTGGCAACCACCTCCGAATTGAAGGATGGCAATTTCTGAATCAACTACCTCAACAAGGTTCACATTCCCGCCGTGTGACGCCAATCCGGGATTGATCTCGCTATGCAGCACATAATTAATCCTGTCTTCAATCGGGCTGTCATCTGAGACATTCGGGACTTTGGAATTCGGTGCCTTGATGGTCAATTGGCCGCCCATTCTGTCTTCCGCGTAATCTACCAGCGCGTCAACCAGAAATGGTTGGCTGCGATCGTCAATCCAGGCAGGAAACCCTTCATATTCGATACGCTCATCCTCTGGTTGTTCTTCACCTGGTCTGCAATAGGCAATGCAGGTTTCAGCCAGGGGCGTTCCAGGGTCTGCGATAAATATCCTGATACCAATTTCGCCATCTTCCTGTTTGGAAAGGAGCTCAAGAAGGTAAGCCTGTGCAGAGGGCGTGATTTCAACCATGGGATTAACTTTCAAATGAATACGCTGGTTATTTTAGCGGAAAGGCATGTTCGTAAAAACCATAAGTTTTATAGGGTCAGAGCTTACCTCAGTATGAGATCAGCTCATGTTAATGACCAGTATCTTCAATATCCATGAATGCCAGTATTGATAGAATTGGCGCAACTTTCAGACACCAGAAAAACCCATGAACGCTGCTATTTCGACACAACTTCGAAACATTCTTAACGAAAGGGTGCTCGTAATGGATGGCGCCATGGGCACATCGATCCAGGACCTTAGACTCGGGGAAGAAGATTATCGAGGGCCCCGCTTCCAGGACCACCCCAGCCCGCTGAAAGGCAACAATGAACTCCTCACGCTGACACGACCCGATGTGATCACGGATATCCACCTGGGCTACCTTCGGGCTGGTTCCGACATTCTGGAAACAAATACCTTTACGGCCAACGCCGTCTCCCAGGCAGACTATGGAACCGAATCGCTTTGCTATGAACTCAATCGGGATTCAGCAAGATTGTGTCGAAAGGCGATCGACATCGTGCTGGCAGAAAACCCGGGGAAGCCTCGTTTCGTTGCGGGCGCAGTTGGGCCCACAACACGGGCTGCTAGCCTGTCTCCAGATGTTAATGACCCGGGCTATCGCAGCATTACCTTTGATGATCTGGTTGCAGACTACAGCACATGTGTTGAAGGGCTGATGGAAGGCGGTGCCGATATCATCCTTATTGAAACCATCTTCGATGTCCTGAACTCGAAGGCGGCCATCTATGCGACGCGAAAAGTGTTCGCGGAAAAGGGAACCTCACTACCAATCATGATCTCGGGCACCATTACTGATGCAAGCGGCCGCCTGCTTTCCGGCCAAACTACAGAAGCGTTCTGGGCTTCGATTCGCCATTCAAACCCGCTGTCAGTTGGTTTCAACTGCGCGCTGGGTGCGGATGAACTCAGGCCATATATCGCAGAACTATCCCGAGTTGCTGATTGCTTTGTCTCTGCCTACCCGAACCGTGGCTTACCTAACGAATTTGGCGAGTATGACGAAACCATTGATCACATGGCCGATTCCATCAAGGATTATGTGGACTCCGGGCTCGTCAACATCATCGGTGGATGCTGTGGTACGACGCCGGAACACATTGCTGCGTTCACTGAACTCGCTGCATCATCCGTCGTCCGCAAGCCAAAAGACCGCTCACGCGATTGCCTGTTATCCGGCCTGGAGCCCTTCTCGATTAATCAGGATTCCCTGTTCGTGAATGTCGGTGAACGAACCAACGTCACCGGTTCCGCTAAATTCGCGCGGCTCATTCGTGAAGAAAACTACGAGGAAGCACTTCAGGTCGCCAGGGAACAGGTAGAAAACGGTGCGCAAATCATCGACATCAACATGGACGAAGGCATGCTCGACTCCAAAGCCGCGATGGTGAAATTCCTTAACCTCATCGCCGCTGAACCTGATATCTGTCGTGTACCCATCATGGTTGACAGCTCCAAATGGGAAATTATCGAGGCCGGGCTAAAATGTATCCAGGGTAAGTCTATCGTGAACTCCATCAGTCTAAAGGAGGGCGAAAAACCATTCATCGAACAGGCGAATATTTGCCTGAACCACGGCGCCGCCGTCATTGTCATGGCTTTCGACGAGGATGGGCAAGCCGATAATCTGCAGCGAAAACAGAACATCTGCAAACGTTCCTATGACCTTCTGGTTGACGTTGTAGGGTTTCCTCCCGAAGACATCATCTTTGACCCGAACGTCTTTGCTGTTGCAACCGGCATCGAAGAACACAATCTTTACGGCAAGGATTACATCGACGCATGCGCCTATATAAAGAAAGAGCTGCCGCACGCGCATATCTCGGGCGGCATTTCCAACGTGAGCTTTTCGTTCCGTGGCAACAATGCGATGAGGGAGGCCATTCATGCTGTTTTTCTGTACCACGCGGTGAAAGCCGGGCTGACCATGGGTATCGTCAATGCCGGCCAACTTACCATTTACGAAGATATTCCAGCAGATCTGCGGGAACGTATTGAAGATGTTCTGTTCAATAGAAGAGAGGATTCAACCGAAAGACTAATAGAAGTCGCTTCAAGATTCGAAGGCGGTGAAAAGAAGGCCAGCAAGGAAGATCTAACCTGGCGAGAAAAGCCCGCACGGGAGCGACTTTCATACGCACTTGTTAAGGGAATTAACCAGTACATCGTTGATGATACTGAAGAGGCGCGCCTGGAGGCTACGCGGCCAATTGAAGTCATTGAAGGCCCGCTGATGGATGGCATGAATGAAGTCGGCGATCTTTTCGGTGCAGGTAAAATGTTCCTGCCGCAGGTGGTTAAGAGCGCACGAGTAATGAAACAGGCCGTCGCTCACCTGGTACCATTTATAGAAGCCGAGAAATCCGGAGTCGTGCGATCCAAGGGTAAGATTCTAATGGCGACCGTGAAAGGCGACGTCCACGACATCGGAAAGAATATTGTCGGCGTGGTTCTGCAATGTAATAACTATGACGTCATCGACATGGGGGTGATGGTCCCTGCAGACCAGATCCTGAAAAAAGCCATCGAAGAAGACGTCGACATCATCGGATTGTCGGGGTTGATTACTCCCTCTCTGGATGAAATGGTTCACGTTGCCTCTGAAATGGAGCGACAGGGTATCCACAAGCCACTATTGATTGGGGGAGCCACCACATCCAAGGCACATACATCGGTCAAGATTGATCCCTGTTTCCATAAAGATATCGTCGCCTATGTTCCCGATGCATCAAAAGCAGTCGGCGTCACCTCACAACTGCTGAACGCGGAAAAGAAACCATTACTGGGGGCGAGCCTGTCCGAGGAATATGAAAAAATCAGGATAAGAAACAGCAACCGGTCTGCCAAGAGCGATGGGCTGAGTTATCTTGCGTCTGTTGCCAACAAAGCGGCGCTAACCTGGCAAGGGTACAAGCCGCCCGCGCCGACATTTACGGGAACTAAAACCATTACCGACTTCCCGCTTAAAGAGCTTCTGCCTTTTGTCGACTGGACTCCCTTCTTTATCGCCTGGGAACTCGCAGGGAAGTATCCAAAAATTCTCGAAGACGAAGTCGTTGGTGAACCAGCTCGGCAGCTATTCGATGATGCACAAAAACTCCTGAATGAGATCATCGACGGCAACTTACTCCAGGCAAATGCAATTATCGGATTTTGGCCGGCTAATTCAGACGGGGATGACATCATCGTCTATGGAGATGAAACCCGCTCGACGATCAAAACGAAGCTTCATCATTTAAGACAGCAGACGAATAAACCGAACGATCAGGCCAACTTCTGCCTTGCTGACTATGTTGCGCCAACGGATACTGCTCTCAACGATTATATTGGCGGCTTTGTGGTCACCACCGGTCTTGGTGCTGACGAGCTGGCAAAAAAATACGAAGAACAAAACGACGATTACACCGCCATCATGATCAAGGCCCTGGCGGACCGATTGGCAGAAGCTTTCGCCGAGAAGCTACACCACCTGGTTCGCACCGAGTATTGGGGCTATGCAACTTCAGAATCTTTGAGCAATGAAGAGTTGATCAAAGAAAAGTATCAGGGTATCCGCCCTGCCCCGGGATATCCCGCCTGTCCTGACCACACGGAGAAGGGAACTTTGTTTGAACTACTGAATGCGACAGCCGAGATTTCGGTCAATCTGACAGAACATTACGCAATGTTCCCTGCCGCCGCTGTTAGCGGCTTCTATTTTTCTCACCCGGAATCACGTTATTTTGGGCTGGGAAAAATCGATAAAGACCAGGTCGAGAGCTATGCAAAACGTAAGGGACAATCTCTTGATATCACCGAAAGATGGTTGTCTCCTAACCTTAAGTACGCATAATAATACTCATGAGCGAAACCTCTGAAAAAGACTCAACGCCTACCCCGGAAGAAGCTCGCGAACCCCGATTCCGGGAAGTTGTGATTAGCGTACTGGCCGCCGCACTGGGCGTCCAGAGTTCTAAAAACCGCGAACGGGATTTCACCAAGGGAAACCCACTGGTGTTTATCGCCGCGGGACTGATCTTTACGATTTTGTTCGTGCTGACACTGATCGGGGTTGTGAATCTGATTCTTTAGCGGGGCTTCACTCTTTAGCGAGACCTCACGGGGACCATCCAAGCACCGTCACCTGGCCCCTAAGGTAGGAAGAACGTGACGGAGAGAGCGCGGGGCATCATTCCTCTCGAGTAGCAGATTGCTCGGCTACGCTGGAAATGCCAGTGGATAGCTAGAAATAAGGGGATTCTTAGACATGACGGTGGCAGGCCGAAATCACACTAGCCGCACCTAACCTGACCGGGCCAACGCCTAGCTGGTAGGCGTACCCGATAGCCAGTAGATAATGGCCAGTACCGGAAGCACCACTACTGCAACTGCTGCAAATGCATCTGCGTAGCCGTCTTCGTTTTCTGGTTTTGTTGATTCGTCGTTCATTTACGTCCCTAAATGTAATAATTTGATCGAACCCATTATACGATTGAATCGAGAATAATTCAGTCAATATTCTGAATATCGAAGCAGCATCTGTGGGCGCTCACACCGCAGGTTCACATCACCTCAACGCGAGCAGTGGCGAATAATATGCTATCGTCGGTTGAGCATTTGGATTCCAGGTGTTGATCAAGCCCTCAGCCTCTTTAAGAAGTGGCAACGACTGTTTGTTTGGACTTTATATAGCCAACCGCGAGGAGTATTTATGACTGTATCTAACACACCAGACACTAGCTACGATATTGTGATCGTTGGTGCGGGCTCTGCCGGAATCGCTACCGCCAGTAGTTTGTTAAAGCGCAATGAAAGCTTGCGCATCGCCCTGATAGACCCCTCTCCTGATCATTATTATCAACCCGGTTGGACCATGGTAGGCGGCGGTGTTTTTGAGCCAGAGTCGACCCACCGAAAAACAGCAGATCTTATACCCGCAGGCGTCGATTGGATTACCCAATCAGTGACGGGCTTCGCGCCCGATAACAACTCTGTGTCTTTGGACAATGACGTTTCACTCATCTATCGGCACCTGGTAGTTGCGCCGGGTTTGAAGCTGGACTGGGCTGCCGTTGAAGGTCTTGAAGAAACGTTGGGTAAGAACGGTGTAACCTCGAACTATCGCTACGATCTTGCGCCGTACACCTGGCAATTAGTGCAGGGCCTGGACAGTGGTAAAGCATTGTTTACCCAGCCGCCGATGCCGATTAAGTGCGCTGGCGCGCCCCAAAAGGCGTTGTATCTTTCGGCCTCACAATGGCTGACGAGCGGAAAGCTCCCAAATATTGATATCGAGTTCTACAACGCCGGTGGTGCACTGTTTGGTGTGCCCGCCTACGTGCCCGCTCTCACCGCGTATATGGAGAAATACGGAGTAGGGATCAATTACCTGCACAATTTGATCAAGGTTGATGGCGCCAGCAAGACGGCATGGTTTAAAACCACCGACGCTGAGGGTAACGAGCAGATTGTCGAATCCCGGTTTGATATGCTGCATGTTTGTCCGCCCCAGTGTGCCCCTGACCTGATTAAAAGCAGTGAACTTTCCGGCGATGGCGGATGGCTGGAGGTCGATCCGGCATCGTTACAACATAAGCGATATCCCAATATTTGGGGGGCGGGTGATGTCATGGATACCGCGAATGCAAAAACTATGGCCGCGGCCAGGAAACAAGCGCCGGTGGTCGCCCAAAATATTTGCGATGCAATAGCAGCTCAAGCGCTGTCTGCTGCCTACAAAGGCTACGGCTCCTGCCCGCTCACGGTTGAGCATGGCAAGATCGTGTTGGCCGAATTTAGCTATGGAGGCGAGGTCACTCCAACCTTCCCTGGTTGGTTAAACGACGGGACTAAGCCCACCAGACTAGCCTGGTTTCTTAAGGTGCGAATCTTACCCCTTGTGTACTGGCACGGAATGCTAAAAGCACGCGAATGGCTGGCGGGGCCATAGGCGGGGCAATAGGCGGGGCAATAGGCGGGGCCATAATAAGTAGTCATTAAATTGTGTCAAGATTAGATCCTATAACCGGAGAAGTACCATGAAGACATTTCAAATCAGTACGTTTATTACCGTGATAGCCGGCCTTCTATGCGGCGCCTCGCTGAACGTGCTGGCAGATGAAACCTGCATGTCGCCCTATATGGCAAAAATCGTTGGTCAGGAAGATTTCGTTTACGTGTGGACCTTGGGTGAGGAAGGCCTGGGCGACGAACAGGACAAAATGGTGACTATTGATGTAAACCCGGATTCGCCCGGTTACAGCAAAGTCATTAACACTCTTTCAGTCGGCGGCCGCAATGAAGCACACCATTCAGGTTTCACTGATGACAGACGTTATCTTTGGGCAGGTGGTTTGGACAGCAATAAAATATTTATCTTTGATGTTCATACGGATCCCGCCAAGCCAACTCTTTATCAAACGATCGATAACTTTGTGAAAGCTAGTGGCGGTGTTGTTGGTCCGCATACGTTTTATGCATTGGCAGGCAAGATGATGATAACTGGATTATCCAATAATGTGGATCACGGTGGACGAACTGCCATGGTGGAATATTCCAATTCCGGGGACTACATCGCTACCCATTGGCACCCAACCGATCAAGATCTCAGAGGCGCGGAAAAATCGGGCGACTACGCCGATGGTTATGGCTACGATATTCGCGCACTGCCCCGGCGCAACGCTATGTTCACATCCTCGTTTACAGGTTGGTCGAACTACATGATGGACTTTGGCACCATGTTGGGTGACCCGGAAGCCATGAAGCGTTTTGGTAGCACGGTGGTGAAATGGAACCTGCATACGAAAAATCCGGAAAAGGTTTTTGATGTTCCTGGGGCGCCTTTGGAACTTCGTTGTGCATGGCAACCCAATCACAATTATTGTTTCACGACGACGGCGCTAACGTCTCAGATCTGGCTGATTTACGAAGATCAAGCGGGCGAGTGGCAGGCCAAAGCGGTGGCGGATATTGGAGATCCAGCCAAGATTCCGCTGCCTGTTGATATCTCGATCACCTCGGATGACAACGGTTTGTGGGTTCAAACCTTTATGGACGGCAAGACGCGTTACTTTGATGTGTCTGATCCCTTCAACCCCAGGCAGATTTATGAGAAAACCATTGGTCCGCAGTTGAACATGATCTCGCAGAGTTGGGATGGCAAGCGAGCTTATTTTACCTCTTCGTTGTTACGCAACTGGGACAAAAAAGGCGCTGATGACCAGCAGTTCTTCAAATCCTACACCTGGGATGGTGACAAGCTTAATCTGGAATTTGAGATTGACTTTAAAGCCGAAAAGCTGGGCAGTGCACACCAAATGCGTTTTGGTGCTTACGGCCTTTACGGCATGCCACGCCCCTTTGAGCAAAAGGTCAGTGCAACACTTGATACAAGCACCGATTCCTCCGCTATGGCCAACAGGTAGTGCCAGATGCTAAAGCGGCAGCCCAGAGCCCAGGTAAGAAGGTTGTTAGTTGAGCCTCGTTAGGGTTAGGTGGTTGTTTAATTCTCTACTGTGCGCCCTGGCTTTTGCTCAGGGTGTGCTCGCTGAGCCTTCCAAACCAGAGGTGGTGCTTGCGCCTGGCTGGGGCAAGCTCAGTTTTGAAGCACCAGTAGCGGGTACCTATGACTTACCCAAAATTCGACCCGCCGCCGGCGGCACAATATTAGATGACGCAGGAAAATCTCTCGATTTAGATGATTTGTTGGGAGAAAAAATCACAGTACTTAGTTTTATTTACCGCACCTGTGATGATATTAATGGCTGCCCTCTATCGACGATGGTTCTACACAGATTGGCCGGGAAGGTTAAGGAGCAACCGCGGCTGGCAGATAACTTACGCCTATTGACGCTCAGTTTCGATCCGGAATTTGATACCCCTGAAGTTATGAAAAAATTTGGTGAGGGCATTAAAGGCAGTAGCGCCAATAAGGAGGGCGCCCCAGACTGGCAGTTTCTCACCTCCAACTCAGACCAAGCGATCCAACCTATTCTTGATGCGTATCAACAGAGTGTGATTCCGGATATGCAAACCCAAGCCGATGGTAGAAAGAAATACTCGCATATTTTACGTGTGTATTTGATTGATCGGAAAAAACAAATTCGCAACATATATAATGTTTCCTTTCTGCATCCAGACATCTTGATCAATGATGTACTCACCTTGCTCAACGAAGAACAGGTTGGCCAAAAATCTAACCCGAAAGTCGTTTCACTTTAGGCAGTCTGTGCGTGAAAGGTTGCGAGTTTCGTTAAGCTGTGCACTTGCGTTAGTCGGCTTGTGTTTTAGTTCGTTGAGTTTAAAGGCGGACGATAAAATACGCTTGGCACCCGGCGACTATAAAACCAACTATAATAATGCAAACTACAAAACAGACTCATTGAGTCTGAGCTTGCGGTCCGGCTCTGCCGCAAATTTGCTGGAAATAACAAAAGCCAAACAACTAGGGTTACCAGAACTGACAGCACCTGCTGACAACCAACCCGATGCCCGAAAGATAGCGCTGGGGCGGAAATTGTTTTTTGACCGCCGCCTGTCACGAAATAAAACGATGTCCTGCGCGATGTGTCATATCCCTGAGCAAGGTTTTACCAACAATGAGTTGGCTCGCCCCATCGGTTCTCAAGGGCGCGGACTGAAGCGGAACGCCCCTACTATATTGAATGTTGTCTACTATCAGCGTTTATTTGCCGATCTGCGCGAATTTAGTCTCGAACAGCAAGTGTGGTCACCGTTGCTGGCAAGCAATGAGATGAATAACCCTTCGATAGGTTATGTGATTGAAACTATTTTGAACGCCAGGGACTATGCCGGTCTGTTTCAACAGGCCTTTGGTGGCCCGGTGACCATGCGAAGCGTGGGGCAGGCGCTTGCACAATATGAGCGCACGTTGATTTCTGGGGATTCTCGCTTTGACCGTTGGCTATACGCTAATGAATCCTTGGCACTCAGTAGCAGTGAGACTTTGGGGTACCAGCTATTTACCGGCAAAGGCGGCTGCTCGAGCTGTCATTTAATTCAAAAAGACCACGCACTGTTTACAGATCAGCTGGCACACAATACCGGTATTGGCTATTGGGACTCCATGCTCCGACCATCCCGGGAGGTGGCAGTGCAATTGGCTCCGGGGGTTACTGCTAACATCGATCGAACCCGAATCGCGAGTGTTGGCGGAGTTAAGACGAACGATGTCGGGCGTTACGAAGTGACCTTGAATCCAGGTGATCGTTGGAAGTATCGCACGCCGGGTTTGCGCAACGTCGCACTAACCGCACCCTATATGCATAACGGCGAATTGTTAACCTTAGAGGCTGTAGTCGATTTTTATAATCGCGGCGGTATCCCCAATGAATTGCTCAGCCCTTTGTTAAAACCGTTGGGTCTGGTTGATAAAGAGCGGGCCGCGTTGGTAGATTTTCTAAAATCACTGACTGGAAGTAATGTGAGGATACTGGTTTCAGATGCTTTTGCTGTACCGATTGGAGACCCTGAACCACGTAAATTGAACGGAACTTAACGTAACGCGTCAACAATCGATTGCCTTGCCGCCTGAGAGCCGAAAATACCAAAGTGATTGACGTTGGGAAAAACATGAACGTTGGCTTTGGAACCAGCATCGGTGAAAACAATTTTCAACGCTTCAGGGTCTACCGCCTCGTCGTGGTCACCGATGAATACTTCAACAAGATCACCCATCGCCTTAATATCCTGTTCATAGTCGTAGCGAGGATGATAAGACTGATTTAACCGAAAGGAATAGGCGAGCGTCTCGGTGCCGTCCCTGAATACCACTGGCTTATTGAACTGGATCACCGGCAAACCATTCAAACCGGTAATGCCAAATGCGTTCAACATTAGCAATCCTGCGAGCCTACCGCGATTTACGATAGCCCAGCCACCAGCATCTCCATCACGGACACTAGGGGCCCCGGGAATCACAGGTGACAACAGCCAATATCCGCTGGCCAGGGCACTGTATTCACCACCGGCAAACCGAATTGCCAAGCCACCTCCACTGGAGTGACCTCCAATAATAATCTCTCCCTCATCGCCTTCGCTGCGTGCATGAGCAATCAAATCCGCAAGGTCGGCTTCGAGTTGGCCCATGTAATCTATATCACCTCGACGCGCACCAGACAGATAATGGCCCCGCAAATTTGGCATATAGACCTTCGCCAGACCCGCCTCACTAATCGACTTAGCCAACCCATCATAGGCAGCGCTATGGTAGGAAGAACCGTGAATAAACAATAGGATCCGCGCCGACGATGACGGGTACACCCGATAGGCCAGTTGTTCACCATCCCTGGACATATATCTATGTATCGCCGCTGGAGTCGATGCCTCACTCGGTTTTATCTCCACATAGTTTTCAAAACCGAACACATCATCAACGTTGCCCAGACGCTGCATGGGCGTCATTACCAACAACAGCGCGACGACTATCACGGCGCTAAAGATCGCAATCGCCAACAACAAAAATTTAATCATGACTTAGAACGTTTGTTATCTTTTAACGACACTGCTGAAAACGCTCAAGCAACGGTTGATAAATCACCGTCGACACCGGCCCCACTGCCACCCACTCAAATACCATCGCGTTCATTTCAACATTTTTGTCAGGTATTTTTTGTCCAAGCCCCTGCTGCAGACGCGACATTTGATACTGCATACGCAGAGACTTATCCTCATCTGGCGTTGGCCGGTCACACAGTATTTCAGCACGAATACAAAACGTTTTTAGCGCCTGCTCATTCTCTTCTTGCGTTGCATCGCCAGCCCCTTGCGCCATTTTTCGTTCAAGTGTCGTCAATCCATTTTTGGGCCATTGCTCAACACTGGATATATAATCCCTGGCCTCCTGCTCAAGGACTGCCGCAGTCGCTGCAGTCTCAGCGATTTGATACAGTCGAATTTTATCCGCCGCCGTCAGATAATCCAGCCACACTTGTTCCTTAGATGCCTTCAATTGCCGCGACACCCTGCTATCAAATTGCTCGATAGATTTATAGAAAGCCTGATTCAAACTATTCTCTTTCGCCTTGGGTAAACTACCCAACTCTTTATATTCTGTTTGACATTCTGCGACCCGGGCTCTGGCGTCCAAGAGCGCTGTACCAGAAAATTCCAGCAAGCCCTCAACTTCATGCAGTAGAGCTAACGCAGCATTTTTATTCACATCAAGTTCTGCTTTAAACTCTTCCGTTTGCTGCTGTCGTTTTTCAAATATTGCATCGCAGCCTTTGCGGAAGGTCTTCCATAAAGCCTGCTCATCTTTACGCAAAGCAGCCCCAGCCAGTTTCCACTGTGCCTGTAACCGTTTAACCTCTTCTACCGCCTGACGATTATCCTGCAGATCCACCAATTTTAGTACTTGGTCGATAAACTGACGTTTTATGTCTGCATTTTTCTGGTAGTGCTCGTTCAACTTTGCTCTTAACGCATCTAACACGCGATCAAAACCTTGCTGCACCGGTTTATTCGCGGTTCGCTCAATAGGGGCATAACTGCGCCACTGTCTAATCGCGGTAGTGATTAATTTTTCGACGGCACTACTGTCAACGGCCTCTGCTTCTTCTCCATCCCACCGCTGCGCTGACAAATAAATTTCTAATTGCGAGACCATCTCGATTCGTTTTTCCAAATTATCGCTTCGAATTTTGGCTTGCTGATCGAAGAAAACCTTACAGGGCTGGTAAGCCTGTTGCGCTAATTGGTGAAACGTCTCCCACAAGGCCTGATCCTGGGCGCCTTTACTCAAGCCCTTCCACTCATTCTGTATGCGACTAATTTTGGTTGCGAGTGCTTCCGGGTTATCCCGACTGTCGACCAGTGCCCGCATTTGCTCAATTAGCTGTTGTTTTTTTGGTTCGACCACATAATCTTTCCAATCCAGTAGTTTTTCTAAATCAGTATCCAACTGCTCCAACTGCTTGGATAAATAGGCCGGCATGGCCTTCAATTCCGATCGTTTTTCTTCAATTGTGCGCCTAATACCCGCAGCTGGGCGGGACTGCCCGGAATCAGTTGCTGACTGGGCCTTGCGGATCAAAGTACTTATCTGACGCAGCTGATTTTTCTTTGCCTCCTTTTTTTCCGCACCTTGTTTTTCCCGTTCTGAAATCAGGGTCCGAGCATCTAACAACAGCTGCGGAAGAAAATCTGCGGTAAGTAGGTTAGCCGTTTTTATACGGGCCAGTAAATCGTTATAACCGGTAGCGTTGGATGGTTGCGTGTCTACATTAGCCTTATCAACGCCAGTTTCAGTTTCTGCCTGAAGGTCACTAAAACCTGCCAGCTGATCAATTAGACTGCCATGCTGCTGCAACTGTTGTATTTGAAATTCGATCCCAGCCCCTAATTGCGTAAAAGCTTTTTCATCCGACTTCTGCGCAGGCTTGTACTGGATGGCGCCTAGCCACTGCTGACGGCATTCTTCCAAAAGCGCTTCAGTCGACTCAAACTCTTGCTCAGTGGCAACACAATCAAACAAATGAGCAAGTAAGCCACGGAGTTTGTCTATAATCGCAACTTGCTGCTGAGCAGCATTTGCGATGGCAACCTCCCGCGCCTCAACATCAGCCTGCTCTTTCAGAAAAGCATCAATGGTTCGTTGGCATTCCAATCCGGCCCGCCGTACCCGCGCCAAAATAGGTTCATGAGCTTGTGTTTTCAGTAACGCCCACTGCGCTTGAAAATGCTGGTGACGGGCGGTAAAAAAATTATCGAAGGGCCGTTTACTATGGGCTTCCAGGTGTTCGCACAGGCTAATAATCTCGGCCTGGGTTTGTGCCGCACGCTGATCTCGATCGCGGAAACCATCACACTTCCTCTTCACAATTTTATAGACTTGCTTGTCTTTACCTTTGGTTTCTTTCAATAAAAATTTGAGCCGCTCTTCATCCTCAATCTTTTCTGCGGCTAGCTGCCGCGACCTAATCGACACGCCTTCCAGAGCTATTTGATAGAAAAATTCTTCGTCACTGTTCGAGTCCAACAGCTGCTCTAGTAAATCATCCTGTTGACAAAACCCGACCACCGCAAACTGCGCCATAAGATCAACACCATCAGCAGCAAGCTGATCCAGCGTGATTGCGCCTTGATCAGCCAGCTCCGCAAGGCGCTGCCGGGCCTTTTGTTGCACGCCTTGCTGCACACCCGCAATACCTCTGTCATAAGCCAGCTCAATTAGCACTGGCCCATAGTCCAACCGAGCGATGGCCGCCAGACGTAAAACATCGCTTTCGTTTTCTACAGCAATGGCTACCAGCACCTCTACAGGTAATTGATCGAGCTCTGCGAGCTGCTCTTCCAGGGTTTTAGGCTTAGCTTTTAATTTGCTGAGAAATTGAGACAGGAGGGTCATATTATGTTCCTACTACAGATATCAATACCAAGGTCTTAAACACCAACAAAAAGTTGAAACCGCCAATGATGAAAAGTCTATAAACACCAAGACCAAAACCGATAGACCGACCGTTGATGTTCTCTGGTGCTATGATACCACCGGAAAATGTCAGAATGAGGCTTTAAGCTCGTTTTAGAAAACCAAGGAAATCCAATGAGTCTGCATATCTATCTCTCAGGTGAAATACATACTGACTGGAGAGAAAAAATTATTACGGCCTGCGAAGGTAACGGCTGCACGTTTTCTTCAGCGGTCACCAATCATGAGGCAAGTGATGCAGCAGGTGATGTTCTCGGAGCTGAAGAGGTGGGTTTCTGGCGAGACCATAAGTCAGCCAAAGTGAATGCGATCCGAACGAAGACTCAGATTGAAAATTGCGATATCGCAATTATAAGATTTGGTGACAAGTACAAACAATGGAACGCCGCTTTTGATGCCGGTTATTGTGCGGCGATGGGCACGCCTTACATTACGCTTCATGACCAAGACATTACCCACCCCTTAAAGGAAGTTGATGCTGCCGCACAAGCCTGGGCGACAACCCCGGAACAGGTCGTTGAGCTTTTGAACTACATCGTTAATCAGGAATGACGATGACAGATTTTGACTCTGCCAGAACTCCGGCGCAACAATATTATGACAACGGCGCAGCCACCTTCAGCATCTAGGCTTTTGCACCTTTCCTGGCAGGGATCAAGAACGACATCTACCATCGCACGATGTTAGTAATTTTGTTGGTGACTAACGTCGCGGGCGCAATCATTTCTCAAACTGCCCAATAACCCAATATTGCCCGCGTTTGACTAACCGCCTGTTGATTTCAATGTGCGGATAGCAGCATGGCCCCCCTCTGGCCACTGTGTTATACCTGATTTTGTAGAAATAGCGGTCACCGCAACGGCTGGTCTTAGCAACATGCTTTGATCAAAATGGATTGATCAACTGCACGGAGATGATTAATGGCTTACGAAATCAAAAAATTCCCTTACGACGGTACCGTTGACGCTGACGGCCACATCCTCGAGCCCGCGGATTTGTGGGAGAACTATCTGGAGGATAAATACAAGCACCGGGCGCTGAGAATTAAAGTTGATAACGACGGATTCGAGTATCTGGAAATCAACGGCAAACCGTCAAAACGGAGTGTCAGAGGCAGCCTTGGATTGTTGGGTGCCATGGGTGAAGAAGATATGCGCCCCCGACCTGACCGCCGCTATTCCGAGAACATGCCTTTTGGCTCAAGCAATCCTCAGGAGCGTATGTCTCTTATGGATCAGGAAAACCTGAGCCATTGTCTGCTGTACCCTACTATCGGATTGTTATGGGAATGTGAGTTAGACAACCCGGAGATCAGCCTTGCGTATGCACGGGCTTACAACCGCTGGATTGCGGAATTCTGCAAGGATTCAGGGGGCAGATTAATCCCTATCGCCCAGCTAACCCTTCTCGACCCGGAAGGTTCAGCGGCGGAACTGGAACGCGCGGTAAAGGAAGGTTGCCGGGGTGCCTGGATTAACCCGTTTAATCATAAAGGGATTATTCATGGGGCTGAAGAACACGACATATTACACGCAAAATGTCAGGAGCTGGATGTACCCATTGCTATTCACCCAACTTTCATTCCTCACGGCGCCGCCGACGGCATATTCAACTGGCCAAGGCAGGGTCGCGCTTGGGGTGAGATGATCTGGCTGCGCAGTGTAGTTCAACAGGTGGTGATATCCTACATGGCGCTTGGAACGCTGGACCGGTTTCCCAATTTGAAACTCGGTGTTCTGGAAGTTGGGTGCGGCTGGATTGGCGCCATGCTGGATCGGCTTGACGCATATACAGACGCCATGAACGCGGTAGGCAAACGAAGATCGGCTTCTGACTATTTTCGCGAGCAGTGTTTCATTTCTGGCGATCCTGACGAGACCACTGCGCCGCATACGATCGCTCACGTCGGCGCTGACAATTTTATGTGGGCAACCGATTACCCCCACCCTGACCATCCCCATACATGGGTGGACGCCCTGACCAATTTTGTTGAACCACTGTCAGCAGAAGACCGACAGAAATTTTTGGGAGAAAACGTAAAACGAATTTACAAGTTAACCTAGAACTAGCGGCTCAGTTTGCTCGTCTTACAAAGATGGGGCAAAGTCCAGTTCAAAACAGGGTCGCCTGGCTTCGACAACACCGGCGCCTGCAATGACCCGGGCGTCATGCGTAATATTTCGGTTGCCGCTGGGCACGAGTAATACCTTCAAGACAGTGTAGGCGTCGCCCCTCAGGCTGAAATGTTGTGCGGGATAGACCCTGTTTCTTTTACCTGTTTCTTCATCCTAAACCTGTTTGTCCATGGGAAGACAAGCCAGCTAGCCGATGCTTAGCGTTGATTTTTTCGTACCAGGAAACTTTCTGTATAGGCTGTGAGCGACGATGTCGTTAGTCTGGTGCTTCACACGGCTTTCTGAAATGATGAGGTCTGTTATCCAATGGTTGTGTCGATGCGTGATCGCTTTGTACCCTTAACATTTAAGGAGAAACCCCTCAGGCAGATGAAGGCAGACTCCCTGGCCTATTACGAGTTGATGAGCCGTCGACGCTCTGTTCGTGATTTTAGCGATCGTCCGGTCGACCGGATGGTGATTGAGAACGCCATTCAAACAGCCGGTTCAGCCCCGAGCGGCGCAAATATGCAGCCTTGGCACTTTGTTGCGATCAGTGACTCGACGCTCAAATCCGATATTCGAAAAGCCGCAGAAATAGAAGAAAGCGCGTTTTACGAGCGACGCGCGTCTGATGAGTGGCTTAAAGCACTTGCGCCACTCGGTACAGATGCGGAAAAGCCGTTTCTGGAAATTGCACCGTGGCTAATAGTCATTTTTCTGCAGAAGTTCAGTCAAGGCAAAGACAAAACTCGATTGAAGAATTATTACACGAGCGAATCTGTAGGCATTGCGACCGGATTCCTCATCAGTGCCTTGCATAATGCAGGGCTTGTGACGTTGACACATACGCCTAGTCCGATGAAATTTTTGAGCAAACTTTGCGGGCGGCCGAATGTTGAAAGGCCCTATCTTCTGTTGGTGACAGGTTATCCTGCAAACGATGTCACGGTCCCGGCAATTGAAAAACTACCGCTCGATGTCATATCAACGTTCGTCGAATGAGCAGGCTACGTCGTCACGGAGTTCGAGGATTACCCGATGTGGCATCGGGGGCTTGAGGATGATTCCGGTCACAAATGGCTGCGGGAAATTATCATTGCCTTGTGTCGTGACCTGCACCCCCTGCAGGTACCGGGGGTAGACCTTCTGGCTCAGATATAGATGACGATAGATTTATGATCCGCATCGCAGTTGATCAGGTCAACTCGCTTTTGCACGATCCGCCAGTCACTTCCTTCCCGGCGCAGCTTGTGAGTACAGGTACCGGCATACACGCTCTGGATACGGTAATAAATCATCGTCTGGAAATTGGATTTGACCACTATTTCACTGCCGTCTGCGGAGCTCTCCAGCAGGCGGGTGTTGGCCAGTACGTGGGAACTGCGAACCGCATACTGCATGGAAGCAGCCAGGCGATGACCAAAGTTTTCGGCCCTGATCGCCATCATCATCTTGTCTTCGTAAATGATGGAAATGTGACCCAGCGGGTCATCCTGGTCCGGTGATACAGGTAACCAGTAGGTGCCGTCTTCGGTAAACAGGTCGCGCCAGGCGTGCAGGTTACCGGCATCCAGCAAATCGGTTTCCCGGTACAGGAAGGCTTCAATTTCCTGCAGGTCAGGAGTTTCTTTCTTGCTTGCCGCCAACATCAGGACACCTCCCCTGTCATGTACTCATTCCAGGCCTTGTACTGGTTCCTTGAGGCCTGGTCACTGGTACCCGGGGACACCGTCACATCCCCCTCGGATTTTTCTTGCCCGATAAAGCGTCGCATATCTACCCAATGCGCCGATTCGGACCGAAGGGAATCCTGCATGCGCTCATAACAATCCCAGTCATCGGGTCCTACCATGGAAGCTGGGGAATTGATGAGTCGCGAATAGGTAATAGTGCGATGCAGCATTTCCTCTGGCGCACCTACCAGGCGGAAGTGCCAGCTTTCCACCAGTGTTTTGTCCACAGCGATGGGGCGACACACCCGTGCGACCTGCACCGCATCCTTCAGGGTAAAGGAGGGATAGACCGTGGTGTTGTGGCGGTTTTGCGACAGTATCTCGTCCACCTTTTCCTGCCCGTAGGACGCCACCATGCTCTCCATGTAGCCGGGAATCTCGGAGTAGGAACTGTGAATACTGCCCTTGCCACCCATGAAGCTGTGGCCGTAGGGCATGGTGCGACAACCCAGGCTGTCAAAGAATTCGTAGGAACCGCCAAAGGGGGAAATGATTTCCGCCTCACGTGGTGTCGGTGCGCCCTCGGGCAGGCGATCCACTACCTTGCGGGTAGAGTGTCCCACCGAGGCATGGGCCACCATGGGATGTACCGCGTCGTTGAGGTTTTCAATAAACATCTTCCAGTTAGAGTCATGCATATAGGGCAGGCTACTACCCACCACCTCAACCTCCCCCACCGGTGAGCGATCACACATATTGTCAATGGTAGCGATGGTGGCACCGAGAAAAGTTTTCAGGTTCGGGCCATCTGCTGCCAGTGAGGCAAACACAAAGCCCCGATGACTGGCCATACGCGCCACAGGCTGCATACTGAACTGGGGGTCTTCCATATCGAAGTCGGTATCATCGTAGCCACAGGCGTGGGGAACCACGTTGAGTTTGCCATCCAGATGATAACTCCAGCCGTGATAGGGACAGCGGAACATACTGGTTTTACCACATTTTTGCGCGGCCACCTTGGCGCCCTTGTGGCCACAGCGATTGTAAAGCACATGAACCTGTCCGGACTTGTCGCGTGACAGCACCACAGGTTCGGTGCCGATGGTAGTGGTAATAAACTCGCCCGCCTGCTTCACCTGTGACTCGTGGCCAACGTAGATCCATGCCCTGCCCCACAACCGTTCCATTTCCAGTTTAAACACTTCCGGGTTAGTGTAGACATCCCTATGTACCCGGTTTTTTTCCACCAGCTTGTCCAGTCTGTCCTGAGAATAGCTCATCTGTTTTGCTCCTATAGTGCCAGCGAGCCGAGACTCGCCCCGCCACAGACAAACAGGGTTTGCCCGGTAATAAAGTCGTTTTGTTCATCCGCCAGGAACATCACTGCCCTGGCTACATCGGAGGGCTTGCCCACCCGTTTCATGGGAATAGTCTGCGCGATGTCATCGATTTTGGGATCGCCCTCCGGAAACACATTGTGGAACATTTCTGTTGCAGCAATTGGCCCTGGGGCCACTGCGTTCACAGTAATACCGTAGCCACCCAGCTCCAGCGCCCAGGTTCGCGTCTGGCCGATAATAGCGGCCTTGGTCGCCGAATAGTTGGTGCGGGTTTCCAGCCCCAGCAGCGCGCGGGAGGACATGTTAATTACCCGGCCAAAGTTGTTTTCTTTCATGGCGGGCAGGCAGGCCTGCAACAGCGTAATGCCGGTAGCCAGGTGAATTTCCGACAGATAATCCAGGTCTTCCAGTTGTACATCTTCAACCAGGGCCGCGCGGATCAGGCCCGCATTATGCACCAGGGTGTCCACCGCGTAGTTCTCCTTCACCTGCAAGGCAACTGCGCGCGTGGCTTCCCGGTCCGCCAGGTCCACCGAGAAATTGTGCAATCGATCAGACTCGATGACAGCGGGTCGACGCGCCAGGTTCAGCACGGTATAACCCGCCTCCAGGAAATGCTTGCAGATACTCTCGCCGATGCCGGTACTGCCACCGGTTACCAAAGCAGTTCTTTCGTGCATGAAGCCTCCCTAGGCTTTGTTTACCGCGTTTACCGCGTTTACCGTGTTGGCCGGCGAGGCCTGCAGAATGCTGCTGCCGGTCTGGATAGCATGACTCACCTCCAGCCGTATATTTCCCGGTGGACAGCTGGCAGTCAATCGGGCCAGGACTACCGGTCCGCAATCCAGCTTTACCGAGGCCAGCTGCCAGGGCAGCTGTTCCTGAAAAAAAGGCTCCAGGCTGTGCTGTAACTCGCTGTACGCCAGCAAGTCACCGCCGCGCGAAACCGCAGCCCAGTTGAGTTCATCCGCCAGGCAATGGCGGCACAACTCTCGCGACGGATATTGCACCGTCTGGCAAGCACCGCATTGTTGCAGGGTTAATTCGCCTTCGACCGCGTGCTCATCCAGTTTGCTTCCCTGTGGTGATCGAAGCGCCGGAGGTCCAACACTCATATCACACCCCTTTGCGTAAAATAGCCGCGGCGCTGCACAGGCCGCGATCGTAATTAACCATACCGTAGCCGCTGACCATAGCCAGTTTGGCACCCGGCACCTGGTGCTTATCTGCCGCACCCAACAGCTGGCGCATGGCTTCCACCACACCCAGGAAGCCTAAGCCCGCCTGGCCCACCGACAGCTGCCCACCATTGGTATTGTGGGGCAAGCCGCCCCCGTCGAAGGTCAGCACTGTATCACGCACAAATGCAGCTCCCTCACCGGGCTTACAAAAACCCAGGCCCTCGAATTGCAACATGACGATTACCGGATAGTCATCATATGTCTGCAGGCAATCGATGTCTTTTGGGCCCACGCCGGCAGCGCTGTAAAGGTCATCAGCGAACAGTTCCCAGCCCCCGCGCAGCTGTACCGGGTCCGCGGCGAAGGCATTGTGGCGCTCATCCGCCGACAGGATCTCCAACCAGGGAACGCCCAGTTCCCGCGCGCGCTCCACGCTGGTTACCAGGAAACCATCGGCACCGGCGCAGGGCATGACGCAATCAAACAGGTGCAGGGGACCCGCCACTTGCCGGGCATCCAGGTAACCCTGCAGATCCAGTGTTTTATGTCCCAGCAGCGCTCCCGCGTAGTGATTGGCGTTGTAGCGTTGCGACACACTGATGCGCCCGAAGTCCTCGCGGGTGGCGCCTGTGGTATCCATATATCGTTGGGTTATCAGGGAGAACGGAGCATTCGGACCCGCTGCCCCCTGGGGATAAACCGCGTCATTGCTGAACTGGCTGAAATTGGCCACGGTGCCCGTGAAGCTTTGAGCATCGGCGGTATCGCCACCGATACAAGCCACCACATCTGCATCACCGCACTGTATGGCTCGCGCCGCGCGACGCATAGCCACCACGCCAGAAGCTCCTCCGACACCTACCTGTTCCAGCCAGCGGGTCTGTAACCCGAAATGCTCCACCAGACTTACCGCGCTGTCCGGTGCAAGAGTAAAACTGGAAACCGACAAACCGTCGACAGCGTCTTTTTCCAATCCACTGCGTTGCAACATAGCCGCAAGAGCGCTGCCAATAAACCAGGCGGCACTGTGTTCGCTGTGGCGAACATACGGTACCGTCACCGGGGCTATCAGCGCTACCCCTTCATAAGTATGTGGCCGCGATGTCATGCACTGGCCCGCTTGTGCTGGCGACGCTTCATGTCGCGCAGGTCAAAACAGGCCTTGCGCTCCACCAACTCACGGCACAGGGTTTTCAACTCGGCGCGCTTGGGTTTCTGCGAGGCGGTAAGCGGCAACTCTTGCAGGAAGGCGATGTAACCCGGCGCCTTGAAATACACCAGGGTGTCATAGCAGTGCTGGAATATCTGCCGCGCAACCTGCTCCTGCGATGCTATACCCGCCTGCAGGATGATCGCCGCCATCACTTCATCGCCACGAATCTCATCCGGCACCGGTGCCACTGCAACCTGCGCAATCATCGGGTGTTCAGAAAGGGTTGCCTCAACTTCCAGCGCAGATATGTTTTCGCCACTGCGCCGGATTACATTCTTACGCCGGTCGACAAAGTGCAGCTGCCCGTCATCGCCCTGGCGCACCACATCGCCCGTATGCAGGTAATCGCCCGCCCAGGCCTCCGCAGTAGCTTCAGGGTTTTTCAGGTATTCGACAAAGAAACCGCGTCGCGGGTCATCACCCCTGGCCCTGACCAATAATTCGCCGGGGTTACCGTGGGCAACTTCAATATCCTGCTCATCCACAAGCATAAATTCTATAGCGTCACTGGGCCAGCCAATACAGGACGTACCGATATGCCGCGGCTCACGATTTGCAATGATCGCGCCGCCACAGCCGGATTCCGTCATCGCCCAGGCTTCCATTAGCGGGATGTTAAAGCGCGCTTCAAAGGGCCCGTGGTGACGCGGGTTAATGCCCGCCCCAAAGCCGAACTTGACCCGGTGATTTTTATCCTCGGCATGTTCCGGCGTATTCAGGAACATGGCGGGCATCACCCCAAGGTAATGGATAATGGTGGCATCGCTGTCGCGTACGGTCTGCCACCAACTGCCCGGGTGGAAGCGATCCAACTGCACAATACAGCCTCCCGTCATCAGCATGACCATACTGGAACAGGCCATGGCATTCATATGTACCAGTGGCAGGGGCGTCAACAGGCGCTCCACACCTTGTTTCACCGGGCACAAGCCGCCCATGTCGCGGTACCACTGGCCGCAGACGATAAAGTATTCATTGGGTAACACGCAGCCCTTGGGTTTGCCGGTACTGCCCGAGGTATAGAGCAGGGCGCATTCGGTATCGGCACAGGGCACTCCCGCCTGCGCGGTTGTGGGAGCAGCGGGGACGCTACCGGACTCGTTTGCATCCAGCAGCGACAGCTTGATCTGTGCACTGGCCAGCGCTTCAGTAATAGCAGGAATATGTTCGGGGAGCGAGATAACCAGGCAGGATTCGCTGTGACCCAACAGGTAGGCGATTTCATCGGTGGTCATGTCCGAGTTAACCGGTACCACACTCACGCCCAGTGCATTCAGGGCAAACCAGTGAACGAAGAACTGGCCCCGGTTGTCCAGCACCAGTGCCACGCGATGGCCCAGGCCATAACCGGCGGCACTATAGATCAGTTTCTGGGCCTCTACCAGGCCGGCCATCTCCTGGTAGCTGTAATCAATAGCCTCATCAGCATAAGACTTGCTCGCCACCGCAGGAATATGCAGAAAAGGCCTGGACGCATGTTTGCTGACGCTCTCGCGCAGAACTTGATATACCGTCGTCATAGCGTCCAATATTCTATAGCTTGATGGATTTTGTTATCAACAACTATAGGCTTCAAGTCCATATAGATATAGTCGATATTTAGTTTCCCGGACATAAATTAAATCAATACCGATTGAGTGCTTCAGTACTACCCATCAGAGGGTCACCTACAACTGAAGCTCAACCCAATTTTTAAGGGATCTTATACTTGTCTTATTATAAGAGAAGGTATTTATTGTTCTTATACTCGAGAAGGCTTACAAAAATCGACCTTAACAACGTCTCCCGATAATCAAACTATCCGTGGGCAGAAGCAATCGACTTTCGGCTAGCGAATAACTCGTAGAAAACAAACACGCCAAGACTTGAAACCCCGTAGATCAATGCGAGGTTAATAATCCCTGGCGTCACACTGGGCCAAAACTTCGGGACCAGAATAATGCCTAAAATGAGCGAGCCGAGACGGATGCCTTCAAGTTTCTGTGCATAGCGCCTACCTTCCAAGAAAGTACCCTGGACATACAGCGAAAACATGCACCAGAAAAAAACGACGAGTACAAAATCCCCGGCAATGACTTCCTGCGTTGACGGTAACCAAAGCGTGATCAGTGTGACCGCCCAAAACTGCACAAAATTGTATCCCTTGTGAAAATTAGAGATGACCGGGTCATAGCTCGGGTATTGCCATTCGGCTGCTTTCGACGGTCGTAAGTCTTCGGGGTACCAACCTGGGCCTTTAAACCAAACCTTGATTTTATCCGACCACTTTTTCGCCCCCAGTGAAATGAGAAACGTGTCATACCAAACGTGAAAATTTGCCCACAGCGGGTTAAAACTGCCTAATTGCCTGGTGACACCATAAACACATGGCCGGTCGGCTTGTTCGTCTTTAAAGGTACCAAAGAGCCTATCCCAAATGATGAAAAACCCGCCGTAGTTTTTATCAATGTACTCCGGGTTTCGGGCATGGTGAACACGATGATTCGAAGGCGTCACCAGTATCCATTCGAGGAAACCTATTCGATGTATATGTTCAGTATGAACCCAAAACTGGTAAATCAAATTCAGGCTACCGACAGATATAATGACTTCCACCGGCACACCTGCAAGATACAGGGGAAGATAGAAAACAAAACCGATGTAATCTGTGCTCGTTTGGCGAAGTGCAGTGCTGAGGTTATATTCTTCGCTTTGGTGGTGAGCCGAGTGTGAAGCCCACATGATGCGCCACTGATGTCCGTAACGATGTTTCCAATAGTAGAGGCAATCGTAGACAACAAACGTGACAATCCACAATAAGACTGAGTCAGCAGGTAACTGACTCACTCCGAGGGTCTCAACCAGATAGCCAAACACCAGCCCTGACACACCGAGCCGCAGAACCCCTTTTGCCTGACTCACCACGCCCATTTGCAGGCTGCCAATGGTGTCATTAACGCGATAGGTATTACGTTTTCTTAGCCAGCCGTATACGAACTCGATCGCGATCAAGAGAATGAAGAAAGGCACGGCAATCTTGATGTAGTTCATGTAACTGGATCTTTTTACTGTAAGCGAGCACAGAGGAATAAGTTGATATCACCTCTGACGCATTGTCCCACTGTTTGGGGCGAAGATCACTCTCGAGGAACAGGCAACGTGCACGTGGTCATGTTTATTCTCAAATCATCAAGCCATGATGCAGCAGAACCCAGACAAACGAGGATTCTAAAATCACCCTTCGTAAATTACTCTATTCGTAAAAAGCCGGGTGGAAAGAAAACGTTCCGGTTGGTGTTGTGGTGGATAACAGTTTGAGTTGGAAGTACTCGGCAGGTTCGTTCGCTGGCGAAAAGTCAGGTGATACGGCAAAACCGAATCGGGAGTAATATTTAGGGTCACCGGTCAAGATACAGCCTAATGCGCCCCACGATTGAATTGTCGTCAACCCCTGGTTGATCAATTGTGCACCGATGCCTTCGGCTTGCCTTTCAGGGGTAACAGAGACCGGCCCAAATGCGTACCAGGGTGCAGAGCCATCAGTGTTGATAGCGATTGAAAACGCGATATGACCAACGACGGTTTTCTCTGCTGGCGGAGCATCTACCTGCTTCTCATCGTCAACAGCCACTAGCGATAACACGAGGGCATTCTGGTCTCGTAAGCGATCAACCAATATTTGCTCGTCGCCACCTGCGTATGGCTTACCGCGAAAAGCATCTTCGGTGATTTTAAAAATGGCTGCTTCGTCGCCGAATTGTTCTTCCCGAATAATGAGAGTCATCTTGCTTGTCCACAGAGTCAGACCGTGATTTAGACAGGAGTATAAGGGAAACAGTCAAATATATGTTCCCCTAGAAAATTGCATTTAGCATTGGTATTAAACAAAGATCGGTTGCTTTTTGGGGGGGCCGCCGGGCCCCGCGCTCGTTCGACCGCGGGCTGGCCCGATTTATTTGTGTATCCGTTTTCAGGTCAAGTGAACTGGCAGCGCCGTGTAACGATGCCACCCGGGCACTGCCGCTACCTGTAAATCACTACTAGGCACGGCCAGGCGCAAGTTAGCACTGCGTTCCAACAGCACCTGCAAGGCCACCTTAGCCTCCATGCGCGCAAGAAACGCGCCCAGGCAGAAATGATTACCTTGAGAGAAGCTCAAGTGTTTGCTCGAATCGCGAGTGATGTCAAAGACATCTGGTTCGGGAAACATCGCTGGATCTCTATTTGCGCTACCCAATAACGGCATAACCGGTTCACCTTGGCGAATCATGACGCCCGCTATTTCAATATCCTGCCGGGCAAAATTCATTTTTGTACCCTGCACCGGCGGCAGATAACGTAAGATTTCTTCCACAGCACTGCCTGCAAGCTCCGGGTTTGCGCGCAAACGCGCTAATTCATGGGGATGCTCAAGCAAGGTAATGACGCCGTTGCTAATCAAATGTACGGTCGTTTCGTAGCCTGCAATAATTAGCAGAAACAACATGCTTAACAGTTCGTTTTCGTTGAGCTGATCACCATTTTCTTCAGCTTCAATCAACCTGGATAAAATATCGTCGCCCGGGTCGCGTCGCTTACGCGCAATCAGCTCACGCAAGAAACCAACCGTTTTGCGCAGGTCCCAAAACATCGTGCGCAAAATACTCCAGCCAGATAAACCACTACTGAGTACTCGCATGCTGCGCTGGAAGCGCGGCATTTCTTCGTACTCAATCCCAATCATGCGCGCGATCACCGCTGAGGGAATATGCAAGGCATATTCCTTTTGTAAATCAACGCTGCCTTTGGCCAACGCCGCGTCCATTAATGTATGGGCCATGTTTTCCATGTCGCCTTGCATCGCAGCGAGCGATCTTGGTGCAAAGGCTTTCTGCACTAAATTGCGGAGCCGCCTATGCTCAGGGTCATCTTCCACAATCATCGACAGTGCCAACGACTCTACTGATTTCGGCACGGGAAAAGGAATTCTGCTGCCACCGTTAATCTGGGTTCGATTGCGGGCGAAGCGCGGATCTTTGACTAAATCCATGCAATCTGCGTAACGCGATACCAGATGAAGCTTCAGCATCGCAACACGTCCTTTGGCCACGGGCAGGTGCTCCCTCAAATACGTATAGTATTCATACTTGTGTTGGGAAAAGTCCTGGCTACCTAGATTGAGGGCTTTCCGTGGGTTAACCGCCCGGCCTGGATTTACCGGATTGGCAGAGTAGCTTGCGTTCACGCTCATAACCTTTCTCCCTTGGATGATGACCTACTAGATTTATGACCGACACCGTTGACGACCTTATTGTAACGCCAGCACCATAGTCCCAGTCAAACCGGGTATTGAACGCCATATGACGCGACTAACCACAGACTCCAGCCGACCACGCGTGCTATTGTGTTTCTATCGCAAAAGGATTTTATAGGGTCTGTCTGGAATGATGTTGAATCCTGTCACTCGTGAAAACTGAAAGCTGGTCGTCCCGGACAACCTTCCTGTTCGCCACCATCAGTTGCTCAGTGGGCCTTGGAAACCTGTGGCGATTCCCGTATGTGGCTGGAGAAAACGGCGGCGGAGCTTTTGTGCTCGTCTATCTATTTTTTGTCTTCAGTATAGGTGTCCCGCTGGTGATGGCTGAGCTGGCTATCGCCCGCCGCGGCCATGCGAGCCCGGTAGCCACTACGGCTGCAATTTCTACCGAGGAGAGCGGCCACAGCCGCTGGCAGATTATCGGCTGGATGAGTGTGTTGGCGCCGCTATTGGCACTCGGCTTTTACTCGGTGGTAGGCGGTTGGTCGCTGGATTATTTGCTGCAGGCCGCCAGTGGTGCCTTTGTAGATGCCGACGCGGATCGGGCGGGAAAACTGTTCACCAACGTGCTGGCCTCTCCCCTGCGCATGATCGCCTCTCTCAGCATAATGGTGGTATCAGTCGCCATCGTGGTTGGTAGCGGTCTCAGTAGGGGTATAGAGCAGATAGCGAAATTCATGATGCCGGCTCTGTTTGCGCTGCTGTTTTCCCTTGCCATTTATTCCAATATCGTCGGTGACAGTGCCCGCGCCTGGGACTTTATGTTCAATACCGATTTTTCAAAACTCACCGCTAACGGCATATTGATAGCCCTGGGCCAGTCACTGTTCTCCATCGCGGTGGGAACCGGCGCCCTGCTCGCTTATGGTGCCTATTTGTCCGACGATATATCTATTCCCCAGGCGGCCTGGGCAATAGGCCTGGCCGATACGTTTGCTGCCCTGTTGGCCGGGCTGGTCATATTCCCCATCGTTTTCGGCTCCGGCCTTGATGCCGGCGAAGGCCCAGGCCTGATCTTCGTCACCTTGCCGTTGGCATTCAGCGTCATGCCCGCAGGGCAATTCGTCGCTGCACTGTTTTTCCTGCTGGTATTCCTGGCCGCTTTCACCTCCGGGCTTGGAATGATGGAGCCCTTCGTGTCCTGGGCAGAAGAACGTAAAACCCTGAGCCGCCCCAAGGCCGCTCTGCTAACCGGAGCACTGGTCTGGGTACTGGGCCTTGCCGCCGTCTTCTCATTCAATATCTGGAAAGACTTCACCCCGCTGGACATGATTGAGCAGCTCCGCGGGCTTACCGTGTTCTCGATTCTCGACTACGTGGTATCCAACTTCATGCTGCCCTTCAACGCATTACTGATCGCGCTAATGGCTGGCTGGGCGATCAATAGCGTGCGCATGCGTCAGGATATTGGCATCAAGTCGGATTTCGCGTGGCGCGCCTGGCAACTTTCTACCAGGTTGCTGGCACCCATAGCCGTGACCTGCGTTTTCCTGTTCAACGTATTGGGTTAACCAGAGCTGGCCAGCTCCAGATGACAGTGACAATCTACCCCGGTCGTTTGGACAGCAACTTTTCCAACAAGCCTGGGCCGCGACCCGGTTTGGTCCACGGACAGACCTCGATACAAATCCCGCAGCCCACGGTATGGGTGAAATAGGGTGCGCATTTGTCAAAGTCCACATACCATTTTTCCACACCGCGCACGGTCTGTTTGCGATCACCGATGGCATCTACCGGGCAATCTATGGTGCAGCGCCGACAGCCAACACAAAGATCGTCCACGGCAATATCCACTGGCTTATCCTCAGCCAGCGGCATATCCGTTAACACCGTAGCGATACGCATGCCCGAGCCATATTCCTTGCAGATCAAAGAGCCATGCTTGCCCAACTGCCCCAGCCCCGCTTCAATGGCCAGCGGGATGTGCAGTAAGTCAGCGCCTTCACAGTAGGCCCGTGCGCGCCAGCCCATACTCCGAATATGTTTCGAGAGCGCAATAACAGTGCGCGTTATCTCCATATAGGCACGCATCGTTTCAGCGCCAGCACGATTGGTAGTGACGTAAGCCATTTCCTCGTTGTCCATTGGCAACAACACCACGATGGCACGAGCGTATTGAGGGTTTGTACCCTTATACAGTGCTTGCTCAGAAAGATGGGTTATACCTACCACTCCAGCGCCAAGTTCCAGCGCCAGCGCCTTTATCTCCTGCGACTTTTGTCGCGCATCGACCACCGGTTGCTGCACAGCCGCAATAGGTCCGTCGGCATTGCGCAACAGCCAGCGATTGACCAGGTTGAGCCAGTAGACTTTGAAGGGATTGATAAGCGCGAAAAATATTTCCAACCGCGCCCACTCCAGCTTCCGGGCGCCCGAGCCGTGAAATATCTGGGTAGCGCGGCGTAGCGTGGTCTCTCCAAGTCCATTAATAGTATTACCTGACACGGGCTTATGGCGATAAGCAAACGGCAGCTTCGGTGAAGGGAATTTTTTCTTCATAAGACTAATCGGGAAACTGATCTTCAAGCAGCAACGGTTCGTCAGAGACTTGCGCCTTACGATAGGCACGACGCACCAAGACACCTTTACTCATCCACATTAACGCGCGTACCGCTAACCACCACAGCAACTTTACATCGCGCCACAGCGCCTGCAAACGGGTCGGGTTTTCCAGATAGAATTGTTCTTCGAAAGAAACCATAGTCTCAGTCTAGCACGCTGCAGGCCGGGGCAGTCGGCTATGGCCTATGCTTGCATATAGGCACCAAGTGCGGCCAGCACTGCCTCATTCTCGATATCGAGACCAATGGTAATACACAAAAACTGATCCGAGCCACCGGCCGGGCGCGGGCTATAGCCGGAGTGGGGTTCGCGTGATTTGTTGACACGGAGCGTTGTTTTTCTGGACTTGGTGATTGCTTGTCGTTCACGCCGTTAGAGCCCTCGCGCAGATATTGTGGATAGAGCGTGGGCAGTTTACTCTAAGTGCTTGCCCTAGATCATCCTCGGAATTTTACCTTTGCGATCAAGCCATACATCTATTAATGCGACGCTGTCGAAACTCATTATGTTGTCTTTTCTGGTAGCGATCGGTGCGCTGGTTTTTAACGTTATGCCTATTCTTCTCTCGCTAATTGGCGAAAGAAGAAACTTCAGTGATTCTCAGTTAGGCGATCTTGGCTCATCCTACTTTGCCGGATTTACGGTGATCTCGGTATTTGCCATGTTCTGGGTTCGCCGGGTTAATTGGCGACGAACCGTGAACGTCAGTTTATTGTGCTCAATCTTATTTTTTGCAGCGATTCCGCAGTTGGAGAGTTTCGGAGTTATTGCGCTCTGTTTGTTTGCGCTTGGCGTATCCATGGCGTTTATTTATACCCCGGTTTTCACCTACCTAGGGGACACGGATGAACCCGATCGAGCGATGGGGGTATCTATCGTGTTGCAGGTAGGTCTGGCGGCGCTTGTCGCGTTTGCGATACCTGTTTTGATCGCCCCTTATTACGGTTTCCAGGGCAGCATGTGCTTCTTATCGTTGATCTGTGGTTTGTCGCTTCTTTTGTCCAGGTTCGTTCCTGAGAGCGGCAGGTTCTCGTTTAAGCAGGCTGGGTTGCGAGACTGTCTAGTGGCCATTAATGGCGCAGCGTTTGCGCCAAAACTTGGACTCCTGGCGATGTTTATTTTTTACCTGGGTATTACCGGGCTCTGGGCGTTTGTCGACAGAATAGCTCAGGCAGGGGGCTTGTCAGCGGAGGCTGCCGGTGGTGCAATATCGGTGGCGCTGTTGCTCGGTGGGTTGACGGGGCTTATTCCTGCATTGATGGGCCAATGGCCAAGCCGCTTTATCATGTTACTTATTGGTTCGGTAGTTATCGCCGTGAGTATGCTTCTGCTGATGCGCCCAATGACAGCGTTGAGTGTAACTTTCGCACTTATACTCCTGAACTCCGGCTGGAACCTCACGGTAGCCTATGGCTCGGCGAACGTTGCTGAGTCCGATGGCAGTGGGTTTTTGCTGCCGATGCTGCCCGCTGCGATCAGTGTGGCCGCGATGCTGGCACCGGCAGTTGGCGGAAGATTACTGGAGTTTGGCGGCAATGGTCTATTCCTGGGTTTTGTCACTGTAGTGTTGATGACTGCCCAGGGTCTGTTTTTATATGCTGCTTATCTATCAGACCCGCCAAGGTCATAGCAGGGCAATAACAGCGATTGCTGTCAGGAATTTCTCTTATCTGCGGAGTGACCAAAGACCTCTAATTTAACGCTGCATCAGCTGGACGCTTGAAGTGCGCGCCTCGCCGTGATTGATTGCCCTAGGCGTAAGCAGGTGGTGGTATGAAGCCCCCAATCTCTTGAGCCATCAGTCTGGTGAAGTCTATGGTGATATAGTCATTAAACTCAGCCCCGACAGCTTGTAAGCCGATCGGTAGACCTTCTTGTGAAAGTCCTGTTGGGAAGACAGTGCTCGGAAGGTGCGCGACGGTGACCAGTCCTGACCAAAACACTTGTTGAAAATAGTCCTGCTCTGCATTGTCGACCATTATTTTTCGCTCAAGGTATTCTCCCTGGTCTTGTGGGAACGCAGTCGTCGCGGTCTGTGGGCATATGACGATGTCCCAATCATTAAAGAAACGTTGCCACTGTTGTCGAATAAGGAATCGTTTGTTGTTGTTTTCAGCCCAGGTTCCATGGCCCTGCACGGAGTAACGAATCATATTGGCCGCAATTGAGTGGTCATTGGGGTCTAATTGACCGAGACGTGCTTGGTATTCACTTTTTTCTTCAGCGCTAAGCTCAGCCCCCATCACGCCCCACAGCAAACTATTGTAGGTGTCATGACTCTCATCGAGGTTAATCTCTGGGCGAGCGCTGTCTGAAACGGTGGCGCCGAGTCTGCTCAATGTCTCACCGATCAACTGGACCCGATCGGAAATCTCCTGCGAGACGGGGGCCATATCGTCGTTGGTCCAGATAGCGACACGGAAATCCTTCAGGTCTTTCTTAATGGGCTTTGGCAGGTTGAGCTGCCAGCCTGCTACGTCATGGCTCGCGGCCCCTGCAGAAACATCCATACTGATTTTAAGATCTTCAGCACTGCGCGCCATTGGCCCGACCACTGCAATATCAGCGGGTGCCACTTGCCCCGGTAGTGCATGTCCAGCATCTGAAACAACGCCCCAAGTGGGTTTGTGTCCATAGATGCCACAAAAGTGAGCAGGATTTCGGATAGAGCCACCGATATCAGAACCAGCCTCAAGACCGGTCAGTCCTGCAGCTAATGCAGCAGCGGATCCACCTGAAGAACCGCCAGGGGTGCGTTCAAGGTTCCAGGGATTGTTAGTCGTCCCGTAAATATCGTTGAAACTTTGAAAGTCTGCGAGGCTCAGAGGTACATTGGTCTTACCGAAAAAATGTGCGCCTGCGTGCTTCATTCGAACGACGGTCTCCGAATCTGCTGTTGCTATATTGTGCTCGAGTTCAGGGAAACCCCACGTGGTTGGTAAGCCCTCGATGTCGTAGGCTTCTTTGATTGTCATGGGAACACCATGAAATGGACCAAGTGCCTTGCCCGCAGCAATCGCAGAATCCGCTGCCCGCGCGGCCTCCCTGCCTCGCTCAAAATCTTTCACCACGACTGCGTTGATATCAGGGTCTATTGATTCAACCCTATCGATGTACATATCTGTCAGTTCTAGTGAACTGACTTCTTTGGCAGCAATAGCGCTGGCTAACGCCACTGCAGATTTGAATGCGTATTCGCGCATTGGGTGATGCCCCTTAATTTAGGTAAATAGCCGCAATTTCACTGACCTTCCATAAGCCGCTGCGGACCAACAACTAAGCGGCGACGTCGGCAGACGACTCTGTATTATCCGCTAATTGTGCTTAATACATAACGAAAAAGCCGCTAATCACCTTGCCCGGCCTTAATTGGCAGCGTTGCGATCGGTAAACCCTCACTTCACTAGAAACGCGGTCGTCGCCTCGGTGGCGATTGATAATTTGAAAGTAGTGAAAGGTCAAAGCGTGTCGAAGGTGACTCGCGCTATTCTATTGCCCCGCAGTTTTCTCGATATCAATCACCTGGGTTGATACCGACGTCCCATCGACAATAATTTCTCTGAGCGGAATACCGCCGTAACTTACATTAATTTCGGTCTCGTTCAGTCCGACTCTAAACGCAGCCGAAGGCGTTACGTGCAAGGCGTAGTCTTCAACCACCGTATGCTCGCAATGAAAATGGCCGCAAAACACCTGGGCAATAGGACTGCGCCGGATGGCAGCATCTACCTCAGATAGGTTTTGTAATGGATAGTTGGTATCCATAAAACCATTGCTAAGTTTCTTCGTTGGATGATGAATGAACAAAATCGACTCTGACCTGACACCCTGCAACGTTTGCTGCTGACTTATAGACAGTGTGCCTGAACTTGAATCGACGAACACAAGGTCAATATCTGGCAATGGTACAACATGACAGAACGATGGTGTTTTGCAGCGCTCTTTACCGAATACCTTGTACAGCGTCTCTGGTTTGTCATGATTGCCTGGAATGATTACAACCTCTTGCTCCACAGGCAGTGCTTGCGCCATGAGGCTATAAATTTCTTTGCTGCCGTCCTCTGCGGGTAAATCGCCAGAGATCACCAGAATGTTGGGTTTATAGTGACGGACAAATTCGATTTGTTTGAGAAAATTGCGATGAGCTCGTTTTTCAGGATCGAGCGGCACGTGAGTGTCAGTGATCTGTAGTAGCGTCGTCATCATTGTTTCCTGAAGTCGTGTTGTCACGGTTGCTTCGTAGCCATGCAAACCAGCCAATGCCTATGATGATATAAACCGCAAACAACACCAATGTAAAGTGCAGTCTGGAACGGGAAGGCCTGCAGGTTCTCGATCCAGAACAACCATGGCTTGATCTTGACTTCGATGATCCAATGGATTCGGTCAGTGCCGCAACCATACGTTACCGTATCGCCATACGGCCCATTCAGGAAGTCGAACCCTCACCTTACATGATCCATCATTTATCCGAACGGACAAACAAGCCAAATCCCCCTGTCCGACCTTTAAATCACCTATGTGATAACCCAACAGTGCGCAAGCCAGCAGGTCATCACCATTACAGTCATTAACCATCGAAAAACAGAGTCACAGTACTGCAGAACTTTGAAGACAGCGTGAGCTTAAAAAGCCACGATATTTGTATGTAGTTAAATACGCAATCGAACAAAGAAACACATACGTAAGTTTTTATTTACATATTCATACAAAGCCGTGACATTTGCGTGCGCTTATAGACGTTTACGCGAACTATAATTACTAAGTTCAATTTGTCTTAGCTACTTTAAAGAGAACGAATAATGAGTTTAAGAAAATTTTGTCTAGGCCTGGCGGTCGCCGGCGTTACAGTTGTGGCGCAGGCTGATTGGGATAAGTCTAAATCGAGAAAAGACAAAGCGCGCTGGCGCTTTTTGGCGCAGGCTGCTCAGGAAATACCTCTGCCTAACAACCGTAGTGCTGTCACCGATAATGATTTTTATCCGGCTCCGTCTAGCGCCGAAGTGGCGCTTGGAAAAGTACTATTTTTTGACAAAATCATCAGTGGTAATAACAACATTTCATGTGCTACTTGTCACCACCCATTGGCCAGCACTGGGGATGGTCTGGCGCTTTCTATTGGTGAAGGCGGAAAAGGCCTAGGCGTTAGCCGTGATACCGGTATTGGTGGTGATGCAGTTGAGATGCGCGTACCGCGTAATGCGCCGCATTTATTTAATCTGGGTGCGAAAGAATATGTCTTTATGTTCCATGACGGAAGAGTGACTGTAGACAATTCGCTGCCCTCAGGTTTTAACACTCCTGCAGGCGAACAGCTGCCTTTAGGTCTTGCTAATCCGTTGGCCGCGCAGGCCATGATCCCTGTAACCTCGGACACAGAAATGGCGGGTCAAACAGGCGAAAACCCGGTAGCCGATGCTGCCGCTGAAGGAGCTTTGGCTGGCGAGAATGGCGTTTGGAGCTTATTGGCTCAACGATTACGCGCAATCCCCGAATATGTCGCTTTGTTTCAGGATGCTTATCCCGAGCAGATAACCACAGCTGACGATATTAAATTTAAAGATGCGGCCAATGCCATTGCGGCATTTGAAGCCACCGCCTGGCGCGCCGACAACAGTCGTTATGACCAGTATCTGCGTGGCAATAATCATGCGTTGACCGTAAGCGAAGTGCAAGGAATGAAACTATTCTATGGCAAAGCAAATTGTAGCCTTTGTCACAGTGGTAAGTTTCAAACGGACCACAGCTTTCATGCGATTGCAATGCCACAGATTGGCCCTGGAAAGGGACATAATTCTGAGGGCTATTCTGACGGCCGCGAAGATTTTGGTCGTGAAGCCGTTACCGGCGATGTGAACGACAGATTTAGATTTCGCACGCCGGGCTTGCGTAATGTTGCCCTCACAGCACCTTATGGACATGACGGTGCTTTTGATACTTTAGAAGCAGTCGTTCGTCATCATCTAAACCCTGTTGAAAGCCTGCTTGACTATGACACCAGTCAGGTGCTCATACCGTCACGCGCCGATTTGGATGAACAGGATTTTGTCGTGATGAATGACTACTGGTGCTCAGAGCAAATCGCACACCGCAATGAGTTAGCTAGTGTTGATATAGATGAAGAGGAGCTTGCTGAGTTACTGAGCTTTTTGCATGCCCTTACTCATAACGCTTCTCTGGATGATCGACACAACGTTCCAAGCAGCGTACCCAGTGGCTTGACGCTGGCTGAGTAGTAGTAGAATAGTTAGTCATTTAACCAAATAGACTACACCGGTTAACCCTGGACGGTGATCTTAAGGTCAACGACGACGGACCGGACCACTATCGGCCCACAATGTACCTCCATGTCACCGCTTGATTGGCTATCCAACAGTTCTTGAGCCCTGGTTGAAACAGAAATGGACCCTAAAACCTGGGCCGCGCTAATAAGTGCTTTGCAGTTTATCCAGGCGCCATCCGTTCCACCGCTTCATAGTAAATCCGACCAGGCGTTTAGTCTCCAGCGACAGATGCTTGCGCTCGGTATTGTAAAAATCAAAGTAGTGATTCATATTAAGAAATCCCTTCGGCCAGGGACACATCACCCGGGATCGCAGCCAGTGCGACTGTTGCCCTGAATTCCGGTTTATGGCTTCGTCCCATTTTCGCTCCACAGCGTTATGCTGATCAAGGAGGAAACACTTATAAACGTCCAACCACTGTCCAATCAGTGGGGTCCATTACTGAGTTTGTGCCATTGGCTAGTGCTAAATTTTGAATGACGACTCCATGAACTTAAGTTTTAGGCATTTATGGTTAGAGGTCGTTCAAGGAAACGCTACACAAGAGACAATACTATTGGGGATCTACAAAATTTTTCTGCAATCAAGTTTTACAGCTCCGAACGTAGACAGGCAAATCATTGGAGTGCGACGCCTGTTTACAGTGGATCGACAGGCTAACTATCGGTGATACTGTTACCTTTTAACTGGCTTGAATGACAATGACTCAATGGATCGAAGGCGATGTGGTGGTAAGCGGATTGCCGCTTCACTTTTATAGAACCGGTGGTACCGACAAGCCAACATTGCTGCTGGCTCATGGGTTCAGCGACAACGGATTGTGTTGGAGTCGGGTAGCTCGTGAAATGGAAGTCGAGTTCGATCTGATTATGGTAGATGCGCGTAATCACGGACAATCTGGTCGCGGCATTTGCTCATCCGATGATCTGGCAGACGATCTTGCCGCTGTCATTTCAGGTTTAAGCGCTGCGCCAACGTTTGCGCTGGGTCATTCCATGGGCGCGGGCACTGTTGCGGGGCTAGCTGCCAGGCATCCTGCTCTTGTCACCAAGATCGCACTTGAAGATCCACCCTGGGCGGAAAATCCAGGAGTTGAAGACGATGCAACGGCGGACAAGCGACGTGAAGGGTTTAGAAAATTCCTTGAAGGTGTTTCAGATATGTCCGATGAAGCAATATTGGCAATGGGTAAAAAGCAGCATCCTGATTGGAGTGATGATGAGTTTCCTGCATGGGTTCAATCCAATCGTCAGGTAGGTTCAGATGCGCTTGCAGGCATGAAGTATCGCGACTGGCGCGACAATGTCGCTAAGATTCAGTGTGATACTTTGGTGATTCACGGGGATGAGGATCGCGGCGGGATGTTAAAGGAGGCGGTCGTCGACCGCCTGATTCAGGACAATGATTGTTTCAGTGCGCAACACATTCCTGGCGCAGGCCACAATATCCGTCGTGAGCAATTTGAGTTATACATGAAGGCGGTTCAAAGTTTTTTTGGCTGAATTGCAAGTAACCTTGCGCTAACGATTTTTCAGTGTTGCGACTGGGACTGTTCACTTCCCCACTACTGAGACTTTCTAAGGAGCTTGTCAGACTGTGTCATTGAGTCTCAGGTATTGAATCAGAAGAACAGACCAAGTTTTTCGTATTCTTTGACAGGATCACAGTGGATAGATCGACGAATGCAGTTCACTGGTCAATACCAGCGCCTCCAGATCTTATGAATCGAGAAAGCGGTAATGAGGATCGTCGCGATCAGCGTGACATAGAACCAGGCCGGCAGACCAAAATAGCGAGGATCGCTGCTGCCCATAAACAGATAGGGAACACAGAGAAATACCAACAAGAATATGGCGGGCCAGAAATAGCGATGAATTCGTTGTGGTTTATTTTCAGACAATACTGGTTTCCTTTGCGCCAAAACTCATGGAATGATGTTCACAATATCGCTAACTACCTTCTGCCTCTCGTTGCTCGGCCAACTGCTTACCTATAGCCGGTAGACTACGCCACAGAATCAGCGCGCCGATCGGGCACAAAATCACAGCACAAAGTGCAATAGACTTGCCTATTGCCTCATCATAGCCAAAGACGTAATCGGTGGTCATTGCGATTACAGTTGGCCCCAGGCCAAGGCCAATCAGGTTGGAAGAAAGGCCATAAACCGCCATCACCTGACCTCTCATTCGATTCGGAGTCATCAATTGCAGCGTCCCGCCAGCAAGTCCACCCTGGAATGCGGAGAAGAACACTGCCAGAGACATGAAAACAATGGCTAGAAGATCGCTTTCCAGAAAGGCTAATGTGGCAGCAGACGGGATCATCGCGACCATGCTGAAAAGGATGATTTTGACATAGGCATCATGTATACCTTTCGAGACGAGGCGATCAGACAGCGTTCCAGCCAACAGTAAACCCAAGGTACCTGAACCAATCATAACCAGCCCGAACACCCACCCGGCTTCCGGGCGTGTGTAACCAAAGGTGCGGATGAAGTAGGTAGGGCCCCAGAGATTGAGCGCATATACGACCATGATAAATATGGAGATACCGAGTATGTGGCCGCCATATGCCCGTCGTCGCTGCCACAAATAGTCAGCAACTTCGCTGACAGGCACGGCCTCAGGTGTGACGATGCCGGTCCTGGCAGGTTCCCGCACTGTCGTTAGCATCAGCAGCGATACCAGCAGCCCCGGAATGCCGACAACAAAGAAGGTAAGCTGCCAGCCCTCTATTTCACCTATCACGGGCACCATGATCGTGCCCATGTCTTCGACATAGCCGACCACCGCCCCTCCCAGCATATAAGCGAAGCCGGAACCAAGAGTGACTCCGATCATGTAGACAGACAGCGCTCTGCCAAGGATGCTCTTCGGAAAGTAGTCTGCAATCATCGAGTAGGCTGCAGGGCCAAGGGTCGCTTCCCCAATACCCACGCCAACTCGAGCGACAAACAATGACCAGTAGCCTTTCGCCAAACCGCAGGCAGCGGTCATAAAACTCCAGACAGCGATACCCGCGACGATCAGATTCCGGCGACTGCCCCTGTCAGCAATTCTTGCCAGAGGCAGCCCCATGATCGCGTAAAAAAGCGAAAACGCGAGCCCGGCCAGAAGGCTGTACTGGGTGTCCGAAATCTGAAAACTCTCGCGAATCGGGCCTACCAACAGCCCCATAATCATTCGATCAAGAAACGAAAATGCCTGTGCGGTCAGCAGGACTGCGACCACATACCAAGCATAAGTCAGACTCGCTGGAGCGCTTGTTTCAGTTGATTGTATCACTCGAAAGTGAATCTATCGTTTGTCTTAAACCGCAACACTCATTGGTTCAGTATTAACATCGCCTTCGGTTAATTCGCGAGTCCATGAAGCAAATTCAAGTAATATTCCGTCCGGATCCTTAAAGTAAATGGATCGGACGAAGGTGGTTTCATTAAGCTCCTGACTGACCCCCATTTCGGAGTCGTCATGGTACGTATCGGTACATTCGATCCCGGCTTCTTCCAGTTTCTTTTTGTACTCATCCATCTTTTCAAGCGGCACATCGAATGCCACATGATTCATGGAAGCGTGAGCAGATGTTATATCCCCTGCTCCGGCAAGGGCAGCCGCATGAGTAATGCCAGGCTGAGACTCAGAGGCACCTTCAAACCAAAAAAACGCCAGTTGGTCATTGCCACCACAATCAAAGAAAAAATGCTGACCCAGGCCACCGGGTAGCACTACCGTTTTAGTGAGCGGCATCCCCAAAACTTCCGAATAAAAGTCAACAGTAACTTTCATATCACGGCAGACAAGCGCCAGGTGGTTAATGCCTCTGAATTCGAATTTTTCGTTAGTTCCCATATGGTTTCTCCTCTCTCTTTTCCAGTAGTCATCCTGAAGCCAAAGGCTGAAGGATTTCGGCGAGATTCTTCACTGCCGTTCAGAATGACAGTTAGGGGGCGAATTCGCTGTGGTTCAGAATGACCACAGTCGAGTAATATGTCAATTCCTTTGACAGCTAAGGGTTTTTCTAGTATTTCAGTAGGTCACTTTCAACAGAGAAGACCTCATGCCAAGACTAAGACAGGTTTCACGAGACGATGCACCTGACAATGTAAAGAAATACTACGATGCTCTTTTCGGTGACAGAGACCCCGTAACAGACCCAGGAACCGCGACAGGCACACCGGGTAACTGGTGGACTGTCTTCGGTCTGGTGCCCTACATTTTCGATCATGCCACCAGCCATTTCGGTATGTTTGGCATGTTCGCCAGCGAAAGTGTCAGCCAGCTTGATAACCAAGCCAGGGAGCTTGGGATTACCAGAGCTGGCTATGCCGCAGGCAGTCAGTTTGTGTTTTCCCAGCATTGTAAGGCCGCGAGACGCCACGGCATTCCTGACGAACAGATCGCCGCTATTCCCCACTGGCAGGTATCCGACCTCTTCGATGCCAAGGAACGGGCTATCCTGGCCTGGACAGATGCCCTCATATACGACAACGGCCGCGCCTCAGATGAATTGTTTGATGCGCTGCATAGTCATTTCTCAGACGAGGACATTCTGGAACTGACCTATCACGTCATGGGTTACAACATGCATGCGGTTTGTTGCCGTGCGCTGAAACTGGAATTTGATGATGTCCCCGAACGGATTCGAGAAGTTCCGGTCCCCGGTGAAGGTGAAGCATCAGACTGGGCAGGCTCTGCTTGGCAGGATAAGGGTTAACCTGCTATCAAGTTTCTTCCCGCTGCGATATTGCTGAGCTTGGCAAAAGCCGCGTCTCGGGACAGATATTTCATGCCACAACCCGGAGCGACGACCAGCCGCTCTGGTGGCATGTATTTCAGCGCTTCTTCAAGCGCACGCGGCTGAACCTTCCACAAATCGCGTCGAACTACTCGAGCCGGCAGACGCTGGCCTGATCTAGCCTTGTCTATCAGACAATCAGGTTGTGCCTAACTGCTAGCAAGACTTCTGGGCATCAATGGATGGTCTTACATGTTCAATCTTCAGTGAGGTTTAGGTAAGTCTGAGCGAGCACGCGGCGTGCTGTGTCGACATCTTTTCGGCTAATACCTTTGAGCGCGCGTTCGTTGACATCCACGACAAACGGTATCAGTTTCTTTTTCAGGCGTTTGGCTCTGGTTGTCAGTCGAGTAATCATTTTTCGTCTATCAGATTTGTCCACCTCACGCGTGATCAGCTCCGCTGTTTCCAGCCCGGCAAGACTTTTCACGGCGGTTGCCTCAGTGATGCCGACCCGGTTGCTGATCTCTCTTTGGGTTATTCCATCCTCTTCCCATAGAACACGTAGAATTCGCCATTGCCCGGCGGTAACCCCGTGAGGTTCAGTTAGCTTTTCCAGCGCTTTAGAGAAAGCGCGAAAGTTAATCCGTGTCAGATAACCCACACTGTGAAGCGGATCGAGATAAAAGGCTGTCTTGTCCTTTACCATTAGCTGTGCGTCCTTTTAAGCATCATGCTTGCGCCGTTACGCGGCCCCGTTGAAGACGTCATCGAAACAAAGGTTCTTTGCCACTTCTCGCTCATTTTCTCGACTCAGATTGGATTACGCAAGCATACAGTTACTTAGCTATCGAAGTAACTCAAACAGTTCACCTCGATAGCGTCATTCATTGGCGACCGGCACCGTTGGTGACAAAGTGAATATCAATTGTCACAAGTCCTGCGGCAAGCTAGGTGAATCCTTGGGACCCTTGCGATTTGGAGACCAGATAGATGTTCTCTGACCTGCGAAAGTCACAAAATCGCAAGGCGTTCTAGCACTACGTGGATCTAATTCGCCAAATGGATTCGCAGCTGCTCACTAAGATCGTTGACACTCTCTTTCTCTGACTGCTCGTTGACTAAATTCACCAGTTCACCGGGGTCATCAATCATGTTGAATAGTTCGCATGCAACTTCGTTTTTGACCTTCATAGTCAGTCGGTGACTTGCATTACGTATGCCAGCAAAGTCTCCAATTCTCGAATGCACGAACTCTCGTCCTACGATCGGCCGTTCTATGGCAGGTAATAATGACTCACCATGGCCACCTGCAGGTGCTTCCGCGCCACCGATGTCGGCTATGGTAGCCGTTACGTCGGTCAACTCTACTAGCGCATCCTCTTCTCGATGCAAAACCCCGCCTGGTGGACGCATGATTAGCGGCACCTGAACGGAACCGTGATAAAAGTTCATCTTCGCCCACAGCTTATGATCACCCAGCATTTCGCCATGATCACTCGTATAAATAATCCATGTATTGTCCAACTGTCCCAACTCATCCAGCGTCGCCAGCACTTCTCCAACCTTTTGATCAACCAGAGAGACCATGCCAAAGTACTGGCGGATACCTGCTCTAACAGAATCATGATCCATCATCTGTGCCTGGGAATGTTCTGCCAATAAAGAGAGGTATTCCCCCCAGTGCTCGTTCGACGCTTGCGCAGGATTGAGCACGGGCACCTGTACGTCGGCATCAGCATAATATTCGGACCACACAGGATCAGAAATAAGTGGCACGTGAGGCTGAACAAAACCCAGCTTTAGCATAAAAGGTTTCTCAACTGACCGCTGTCGCAGCCATTGATTCGCCTCGTCGGCCAGAAAACTAGTGAGGTCCAGTTCCTGGGGCAACACACTGGTTTGACCGCTCCAGTGTTCAGGCGTTAGTCTGAACGCACCTTTTATCTGCGCACGGTACTCGTCCAACATCCCGTTTTCCGATAAATGATCTGTATACGGTGTTGATAACCGTCGAGCGGCGTGAAGATATTTGTCGTATTCCTCCAGCACATAATCCCAACCGAATGACTTCACAAAGCCTTCATTGCTTCGCATATCAATGTCACCGTCTGCTTTCGGGGGCTGATAAGACTCGTGATAGTGCGTCTTGCCAATGGTCGCCGTCTCGTACCCGACTTCCTGCAACTGCTTCATCACCGTTGGCCACTCTGGGTCAAATCCGCCCGTATTATGGATGACACCAATCTCATGGGCATACCGCCCAGTGATGACACTCGCACGCGACGGCTGGCAGATCGGGCTTTGGCACCAGGTCTTGGTGAAACGCACGCCTTCACTGGCTATAGCATCAAGGTGAGGTGTCTGAACCAGCGGGTGTCCGGCACACCCCAGAATGTCGTGTCTGTGCTGATCGGCAAAGAGAAAAAGGATATTTGGTTTCATCATTCGTACCTAAATTGGATGCGGCCTGAACTGCATCACAAAAATTGAGCAGAAGGGGGTACCACTCTACTACAAGTTGAAAATTAACTGGTATTCAAGCCGCACGACGATATCCTCTGCAGGTAATCCGTCCCGCTTCGAACATATCGACCCGGTACAACACCCTTGCGTAGGAACCTAAGGACAAATTCTCTAGTCGCATTTGACTCTGCCACCAATGTCATAACGTTAGCCGGTTGAGTGAGGCGAAACCAATGGTCATTAGTGAGTGTTTTAACGACGGCGTATCGACGACTGCGGCTGGCCACTATCGCACCGTTAAAACTGTTGGCAACAACCCTTATGTATTGGTTAAGACGCATAACATCGACATTGCACAGCGGGGAATCCCGCCATAACTGTTTCTGCTTTTTATCCTGAAGACTTGCACCGAGATCAGATCTCAAAACATCCATGATTACTACACAGCTATCACCAGCGGAGGATTCCAAAATAGCAGCCTCGTCGAGCATAAAAAAAGTGATATTGGCAGATTTGCTGAATAGTGGGGCCAGAGTGAGTAGTGGGCCCGAAGTAAGTATTCGGGTCAGAGTACAGAAGAATCAATTCAGTTGCCCTGCCGGCCAGCAATGACAACGTGGTTGTTGCCCTTAAGAGCTCCTATGCTGACGAAACGTCCCATGTAGTTCTATGCCCAATGGAGGGGTACGCCTGGTCTTTACTGTTTCAGGTACCAAAGACCAGCTCCCGCAGTTCATCCAGATGGGAACAATCAAGCTGTGATTCAAGACCGATTGCAGTGAGTAATATACCGGTCTGATTTCCCTCGACTTCGTGGATTTCACGTCGCTTACCAACCACCTGCACTAACAAATCAGATCCGCACTTCTGCCCAGCGAATCCTTTTGCTCGAATAACAGAGGTTGGCAACTGGCTAATAAAACTCTGCAGCGCCTCTCGTGTAGTGGGTTGTGATTGTTCAAATTTCCACGTGATGTAGTGCTCGTGATCTGCGTGATGCAGGTCATCAGGTTTCGTCGCTGTATGTACATCGAACAGCAGATCAATCGGGACTTCACCGAATTCGGCGTTAATCAAAGTGGCACCAGGGAATGTTGTCGTTAGCCAGTCAATTCGTTTCCCGAGGGTTTCTTCCGACACTAAATCAGTTTTGTTAAGAATAATAATATCTGCAGCAGCAAGCTGGCGACGGACTGTTGTTGCCACATACTTGTCGTTGGCCTTTTCCTGAACAGTTTCTGCGTCTGCGAGCACCAGGACACCATCAAGGGCCAGGTTCGGTGCGTAGCCATACTGTGCAAGGTTCGAGACATCGGCGACACCGCTGGCTTCAACGATGATGTGATCAGGTGGAGGTTGAAGGTGACAAAGCTGATCGATGGCTTCATGAAAACCATCCACTAACGTACAGCAGACACAACCGTTTGTAAGGTTGATCTGAGAGTCTGTTTGCGACTCGATTAACTTCGCGTCTATATTAATTTCGCCAAAGTCATTGATCAGCAGCGCGTAACGTACGCCCTTCTCTTTTGTCAGGATGCGGTTCAAGAGTGTTGTTTTGCCTGCCCCGAGATAGCCACCAATGACGGTGAATCGGATCACCGGTTCGCGGCCTTGAATAGCCTTCCACCCAGTACGGTACCCCAGACCCCGATATCTCGAATTGCCATGGGGTCCACGGTCAGCGGATCGTCGTCCAGAATAGCAAAATCCGCTTTCTTACCGGCTTCAAGGGAGCCAATCTCGTCGTCCAGATGCAATTGATAAGCAGCGCCAATGGTGACGGCTTTAAGTGCTTCTGCGGCGCTTATCTTTTCTACCTCTCCGAGTACTCTGCCTGACGGTGTTGTTCGATTAACCGCGCACCACATGGTGTGAAGTGATCCCAGCGGAGTAACGCCGGCATCAGAATGAATTGAGAAGCTGATACCCTCGCGAATCGCGGAAGCACAGGGTTCAATCTGGTTTGCACGCTCTGGGCCGACAGTGATGTCGTAATGCTGGTCGCCCCAGAACCAGATGTGATTGGCGAAAAAGTTGGCGCAGAGGCCAAGTTTTGCCATCTTTCGAAGTTGCGCCTGAGTGGTGAGTTGGGCGTGAGTGATGGTATGACGATGATCGGGCCGGGGAGCCTCACACAAGATGGCTTCTATTGTCTCCAGCGCCAGGTCCTGGGTCTTGTTGCCATTACAGTGCATGTGGATGTTAAGTCCGGCCTTGTGGAAGGGCAGCAGCCAGTCCTTCAACTGTTCCGGAACAGCAAGTAATTGACCATGGTCCTCGCCACTAAAATAACCGGGTTCTTTTATCAGCGCGCTGAATCCCTGGATGGATCCATCAAGGACGAATTTAATACCGGGGGACCTGAATTTATCACTATTGTTTCGTCGTAGCTCAACAACTCGTTCGGCGACTTCACTGAAATCTGCTGCATCCCCTGGCATCGCCGGGATGTTGTATTGAACCAGTCGCATCGGAAATGCCGCTTCGCTAGTAACCCGCGTTGTCATGTCGTATGTTTTCGGGGCTAGGATTGCGGAACCGGCAAGATCAGTACAGGTCGTAATGCCTGCATTGCACGCCAGCGCTGCAAAATCCCGCAGCGCCTGTTCCGTCGAGTTCGTGAACTGGAAAACGCGGTAACCACTTTTACAGAGGGTCATAGCCGGCGGCTCTCTCAGTTCGCCGTCAAGTTCGCCTTCAGCATCTCGACCTAATCCCTCAACGCGCAGGTCTCTGGTGATGTTATTAACCTTCAGCATAGGGGTGTTCACCGTCGCCAGGTGTCCACTGGCGTGATGCAGATAGATGGGGCGCGTGCTGGAGACCTGGTCAAGATGGTGGCAGGTCAGGCGAGGCTGGTCGGAAAAATAGATTGGGTCAAAGCCGACAGCTACTATCTGCTCATTCGGGTCTTCGAGTCTCGCATCTTCAGCTTTCAGCGCTTCGATAAGCTGATCGTAGCTCTTGATACCCATAGCGGTAGTACCGTCGGCTCGCGGTCGGTCGAAATAACCCAGATAAGGCAGCATCATCATGCCTCCGGCCATTACATGCGCGTGGGCTTCGACAAACCCGGGTACGATGACCTTGTCAACAAAGGTATCGTCAAGTTGATATTCACCCCAGCCACTAACTTCGTCAAGGCTGCCCACGCCAAGAATTGAACCATCGCGAACGGCAATATGCGTCGCCTCAGGATTCGAGGGGTTCATCGTTCTAACTTTTTTGGCGCTGAATATTGTAATCATGTGACGAGTCCTTGGGGTTCGACTTCGGATTGTGAGGTGGTCTGTCGCTGCTGTCCAGCAAAGCCCGTCAACATGTTGGCCGGTTTCGTCTAACCCCTGGTATATGGTGTACCATAACTTGCTTTAGCCTTGATTGTGGTTTGTGAAATGTCGAATTCAATGCTCAATGTACTAATGAACGTACTACTCAACGTACTAGTCAATATAACATCAGGAAAGTTCGCCAGATTATCGTTAGCGGGACTAATCGCACTTCTTTCTGCTTGTTCTTCAGATGAACCACCAAGTTTAGCCGCTGAGAAAATTTTCACCAACGGCACGATTTACACCGTTGATGTCACCAACAGTCAGCATCAGGCCATGGCGGTTTCAGGTGGTGTGATTATCGCTGTGGGAAGTTCTGAAGAAATACAGGCATTAAAGGGTGAGCAGACCGAGGTGACAGACCTCAATGGCGGATTTATCATGCCTGGGATCCAGGACATGCATGTCCACCCAATGGATGGTGGCATCAAGGGACGCTTCGAATGTGCCTTTGGGGCGGAGCTGACCTCACCAGAGATTGTCGAAGCGGTCAGTCAATGTGTCGCCGCAACCGATAATGAAACATCCTGGATTCAAGGTGGTCAATGGGGCACCACGATTCTGGAACAGGGACCCGGAGTACACCGTTCCATGCTCGATGCGGTCAGTGGTGATCACCCGGTCTTTTTAATGGATTGGTCTGTGCACAACGCCTGGGTCAATTCAAAGGCGCTGACTTTGCTGGGTATTGACGACCACACGCAGGATCCGGTTGGTGGGGAAATTGTCAGGGATGCCGATGGCAAGGCGACGGGTTTACTCTTCGACAATGCAGCTTACAGCGCCAAGAAATTGATACCGGATTACTCCGGTGAACAGCGGCAGGAAGCCCTCAGTTTCAGTATGTCTCAAATGATGGGTTTCGGTATTACTTCCTTCCGCGATGCCATTACCACTAACGTTAATTTGAACGCTTATGTCGCGCTCGATAAGCGTGGCGCGTTACCGCTTCGCGTTAAGCCCTCTATTCCCTGGAAAAGTGCGTGGTCAGCGTCTCACGAACAGGAAATTAAAAACATCGAACAGCATGAGCAGTATGCTAGTGAGAGGATCGATGCAAGTTTTGCCAAAATCATGCTGGATGGCGTGCCTCTGGTGTATTCCTCAGCGGTGCTCGAACCCTACGAGCCTAGTGAGCAGTACGGCGACAAACATCTTGGGGAGCTGATGATTGAACCCGAAGTTCTGGCCAAAGATGTTGCATGGCTGGATTCGCAGGGCATGACCGTAAAAATTCACGCCACTGGGGACAGGGCAGTTCGGGCCGCTCTTGATGCATTTGAGCATGCACGCAATACAAACGTCGTTGCCGGCGCTATGCACGAGGTTTCTCATGCCGAAATGATCCACCCTGATGATCTGGTTCGTTTTGATGATCTTAATGTCGCCGCTGAAATGTGCCCGATTCTCTGGTATCCCGGCCCAGCTGTTGACACCATGAAAATCACACTCGGTGACAGAGCCAATTATTTCTGGCCAGTAAAATCTTTGACCGAAGCTGGAGCGCTGGTGTTCTACGGTTCTGACTGGCCCGCTGTTGTGCCTGACACCAATCCCTGGCCGGGCATCGAAGCAATGGTCAGTCGGGAAGACCCCTACGGAAAAAATCCAGGTAAGTACTGGCCTGAGCAGGCGGTTGACCTGAAGACGGCACTTCGAATATTTACGATCAACGGCGCTGTTGCGGGTAAACAGGAAAAAACAACGGGGTCACTTGAAGCAGGCAAACGCGCTGACTTCATTATTCTTGCAAGCAACATATTTGAGATACCAACGGCGGCGCTAAGTGATGTGCAGGTTCTGCAGACGTTTGTAGATGGAGAAGCAGTTTTTCAGCGGGTGAGCGCTGGTGAGTAAATTACAGGCAGGGAGCGTAATCTCGATCATCACCAGCCTGTTCTTTCTGGCTGGTTGCGAACAGGAATCTGTTGAAGAGCAGCCAGCAGGAGCGGACCTGATTCTTCGAAATGGCGTCATCTACACGCAGGATGACATCAATCCTCAGGTCGAGGCATTGGCGGTAACAGACGGCAGAATCACAGCTATTGGTACCAACGATGCCATCTCTAGACAGGCAGGTAAGAATACGAAGATTGTTGATCTTGATGGGCGCTTTGTCATGCCGGGGATCAACGATGGGCATTCGCATCCAGCCTGGGGTGGTGTAGTTGCACTCTACTACTGCTTGTTTCCGGCGACGGCATCCGCCGATGAGGTTGCTGCAAAGGTTAAAGGTTGTGTCAGCGAGAGCGATGAGCTCTGGATTCAAGGAGGTTTGTGGACGCCCAATTTCTTTGAGGAATACGCTATCGATTCGCCTCGAGCCTGGCTTGATGACATTTCTGGTGACAAGGCAATCGTGCTTAAGGATGACTCCGGCCACAACTGCTGGGCGAACAGCAAGGCGCTTGATCTAGCCGGTATCAATGAGCTGTCTGCCCCCCCGACCGGTGGCATTTATGAGAAGACCGCAACAGGTGATTTAAACGGTTTAATCCAGGAAGCCTGTAGCGTGATCGATGCTCAATTGCCCCAATGGACGGCGGAACATTACAAGGAAGGTGCCAGATACGCTGTTGCCAACGCCAACGGTTATGGTGTTACCGGGTTTAAGGATGCCAGTTCGTCAGAAGCTGAAACCAGCGCTTACTTTGAACTGGACAAGGTCGGAGAGCTTTCCCTGAATGTGGCGACTTGTCTGTATACACCTGAAATGAGACATGGTGAGGTAAATACGGCTGTGCTGGAACAGCTACGCGACGATTATGCCAGTGCTCACGTGCACACAAACTTCGCCAAGATATTCCTGGATGGTGTACCGACAACAGCGCGAACTGCAGCGATGATTGAGCCCTATATCGCGAATGCGGGGGATACTGAAGCAGTTTACGGGCCAACCCACCTAACTCAGAACGAATTGAATGCTGCTCTGATCAAGCTGGATGCAAATGGATTCACCGTCAAGATTCACACGGCGGGTGATCGCTCTGTTCGCATGGGACTCAACGCCATTGAAGCAGCAAGAAAAGCAAACGGGGCCAGTTCGCGTCGCCACGAACTCGGACACGCGGGTTTTATTGCTAAAGAGGATATCCCGCGCTTCGCTGAGCTCAATGCTGTTGCCGATCTATCGCCCTATCTCTGGTTTCCCTCGCCGATTATCGATTCCGTCAGAAAAGCACTGGGTGCCAGAGGTTTTGAGTATTGGCCTACCCGTGATTTATTGAAAAGCGGTGCACCTTTGCTGGCTGGTTCTGACTGGCCTTCGGTATCGCAGGACCTGAATCCCTGGGTTGGGCTAGAGGCGATGGTTACTCGACAGGATCCTGCACCTGCCACGGAAGGGAACATCGTTAAAGGACACGGCTGGATTGATCAAAGACTGACTGTTAGGGAAGCGATCAAGATATACACCATAGATGGGGCGAGAGCGCTTGGACTGCACGAGCAAACCGGTTCTCTTGTGACGGGCAAATCGGCGGACTTCATTATACTGAATCACAACCTGTTAGAAATTCCAGCTGAGAAGATTAATGATACAGAAGTTCAGATGACCTATTTTGAGGGTCGCCTGGTGTACGAAAAATAATAAAAATTGGAACCGGCATGAATGATATTGAGCAGGATCAATCGAGCCGACGATCAGGCCCTAAAATAGGTGCCGTCGGGGCAGGAACGCTGGTTTCCCCTGGTAGCCTGTTAGCGAATTCGCCGTCAGACATCACGTCACTGACTGCACTGGAACTTTCCAGCGCGATCAGGTCTCGCCATGTTTCCTGTGTTGAAGTCATGTCTACATTTCTGAGTCGTATAGACAAAGTAAACCCTGTGTATAACGCTATTGTTTCGCGCCCGGACGATTCATCATTAATGGCGCAGGCAAAGACCTGTGATCTTGAACTTAGCGCAGGTAACTACCGTGGCTGGATGCATGGCATGCCACACGCCGCTAAAGACCTGGCTGATGTCGAAGGCATGATCACATCCAGCGGCTCCCCCATTTTCAGGGATAATGTCACGACGGCAGATTCACTTCATATTGCTCGAATTCGCCAAGCTGGCGCGATATTTGTTGGTAAGACTAATGTTCCTGAGTTTGGCATGGGCTCACAGAGTTACAACACGGTCTTTGGCGCGACGCTCAATCCCTATGATGCCCAAAGTACAGCGGGTGGTAGCAGTGGTGGTGCAGCAGCTGCACTACGCCTGAACCTGCTGCCGGTCGCGGACGGCAGCGATTTAATGGGCTCCCTGCGTAACCCGGGCGCATACTGCAATGTGATTGGATTCCGGCCGACGCCGGGTCTGGTGCCGCTGTCTGACAGTTTTATAGAAGAGCTGCCCTGTAACGGTCCAATGGCCAGGAACGTTTCTGATACCGCGATGTTGCTTTCTACTATCGCGGGTTATGACCCGCGCTATCCAGGCGGTATTCAAAGTAACCCCGCAAGCTTTGCCGAGCCATTAAAGAAAGACTTCAAGGGAACACGAATTGGCTGGCTCGGAGATTTGGATGGTTATCTTGCAACTGAACCGGGTGTGCTTTCCCTATGCGAGAGAGCTCTAGGTTCCTTTCGGGATATTGGTTGTGACGTTGAAGCGGCTGACCCGGGTTATCCGATGGATAAATTATGGCAGACGTGGCTCATTTTTCGGCACTGGCTGAACCGCGGCCGTGGCAGCGTGCTCTATGAAAATAAAAAAACGCGAGTGATGCTGAAGCCAGAAATGATCTGGGAAATTGAAGGAGGGATGAAACTAACGGGTGATGACGTCTATCGAGCCTCTATAGCAAGAGCCGAATGGTATCGCGCACTGTTAACCGCGTTTGAGCAGTACGACTATCTGGTTCTGCCGACCGCCCAGCTGTTCCCCTTTTCAGCGGAAACCCACTGGCCAAAATCTATTAATGGTCGTGCCATGGATACCTACCATCGCTGGATGGAGATCGTCATTATGGGAACGCTCTCGGGATGCCCGGTCATTAATGTTCCCGCTGGTTTCAGTGATAAGGGCCTGCCAATGGGACTACAGATTATCGCGCCTCGTTATCATGATCGAAGTGCGTTACAGATCGCCTATGCATATGAGCAGGCATCCCGCTGGAATCTCGATCACGACCCTATCATCAAGTCAGCCTAAACAAGAGGCTGCTGCAATTGCAGTTTACCGCGTTAGCATTCTTGCCTTCTGCAGGTTGACTGGTGCGTTCGTCGGCAACATTAGGCAACGGTCAGTAAAAGACCAGAACAACGGGAAACACGATGGCTCCCCGCAGTTCCTAAAGGGCACCAACCACAGAAACCCAAAAAGGTTTGAGGGCAGGCGAGGCTAATGCTGATTGCCCTTACTTAGTCGCGCCAGTCTCAACGCCCGTCACGTCAAATTTTATTGTTTTAGCAACAAAATCAACCGTACCTAGCGCCAGATTAACTACCCCATCGCTAACCAGGTCAAAAGAATACATTTTGAATACCTTGCCATCTTTCAAGTAAACGCCTTGCAGAGTAGCTGTATTTACTTCCTCACCGTTCTGTGTCCATGCATGTCCTGTAAATTCGCCTCTGTCTTTAAGGCCAATCATATCGGTAAAAATATAAGACAAATATACGCGACCATAAGGACCTGCATCTCCAGATGCCGATACTTCAAAAGTCTTACCATCTCGCGTAAATGTGGAGTCAATTTGAAAATCACCCTGAAATTTTTCATCGTTCAGATTGAGTTCGCCTGCGTATGCATTCAATTGAGCAAGTGCTAAACAGGCCGTTAAAACTAATGTAATTACTTTCATCTTTACCTCTTCCTGTAGATAAACTTCATAAGCCGTATGAAAAATCTAAATAAACGCAAATTGAATGACGGCTGACCACTTCAACAACGTTAAGTCGCGGGGAAGCCATGAGCTAGTCAATATAATCAACAGATGACTGACCAGGCAATCCATGGCTAAACATCGGCGTCATTTGTCATTTTTACTCTATCGGACAATAAAACTGCTTACAAAATTAGTTCGATTTTGGTCGGGATGCTCAGTCAGTGCCCAGAGCTATTGATATACAGGTGTCGGTTCTGGGGATTCAGATGCTGAGGCGTCTATCAAACTATGCAAGCTCTGGGATGATGGGCGCTTCCTGCCTGTTGAATCTATCTAACGCTATCACCTATGCACCTCTATTGAGCTTCCTTTATAATAAACCCTAATCAACCTGTAATCGGAGTTTCATAATGAAATATTTATTTCTGCTTCTCACCGTCACATTCCTTGCTGGATGCGAAACAACGTCACCGACACTACAAACGGGAGCTAATGCGGAAATCACCTTTGATGGGCTGCACAGAGTTGATGGTACCTATATGCAATATGCATGGCTGAAACCAAACCTTAGCCTTGCAGCCTATACAAAGATCCGGTTGGTCAATGCAGGGATTGAATATCGTGAGGTAAAGCCAGCATCTGGAATCCCCAGCGTAAACGCCAGGAGAAGTGAGTTTCCCTTAACAGAAAAGAAAAAGGGCCGGCTTGAAAATTTACTACGGGAAGTATTTCTGGAAGAACTCGGTAAGAGTACGCACTTCACCCTGGTGTCCGAACCGGGTCCTGATGTGCTGACATTAACCGGCGGTTTACTTGATGTGGTTTCAGCAATACCGCCAGAAAGCGCTGGCCGAAATGATTTCTACGTGTCCAATATTGGATCAGCAAAATTGGTTCTGGAATTACAAGATTCACGAAGTAATGAAATATTGGCCCGTGCTCTTGATGGCCGGAATGCCCAGCCGTTATCCATGCAGAAATCCTCGCCGGGAAGCAATGCCCAGGAAGTAAAACGAGAGTTCCGAAAATGGGGTAAACGTTTGACCGCGGCTCTTGACCTACTCCATGAGGGACAGCCCTAATCCAGCGTATTTTTTGGCAACTTGTTTTAGTTAATTCCACCCAACTGGGCGCACGGGCGGGGGCCGGAAAAGGCTTGTCTATCGGGCTGCAGGCAGCGAGAGCGCCCTACAAAAATTATAGAACGATCGAATTTGCGCGTATGATATCTCGAGAAATTGGTGGTTTTTTCCGCCCAGCAATTATGCGTAGCAATTACGACTAGCAGCTAGGATTAATATCGACCACGAGGAATAAAACGATACAAAGCATTTTGCTACGAGCTCTTGTCAATGGCTGGGGTGTCGTCAATCAATGTCGCGGCTTTGTGGCTGTGTTCATTAATAATCTGGAAGAGCTACATGCCCCTAAATACCAACTTATCACCTTTTATCACCTGTGCCGTTACAGGCTCTGGCGGGACTCAAAATCGCTCGAACCATGTGCCACGTTCGCCAGAACAGATTGCTAACAGCGCGATTGATGCAGCTAAGGCAGGCGCGGCAATAGTTCATTGCCATGTACGTGAACCTGAGAATGGCGAACCGAGTCGTCGACCTGAACTTTACCGCGAAGTGCTAGACAGAATTCGTGATGCGCAGACCGATGTTGTTGTTAACTTCACAGCTGGTATGGGTGGGGACATTGTCTTCGGTGATCCAGAGAACCCGCTGCCATTGAATGCTGCAGGAACCGATATGGTTGGTGCGACAGAACGGCTGGAACACATTGCTGAGTGTTTACCGGAAATCTGTACCTTAGATTGCGGCACAATGAACTTCGCCGAAGCAGATTATGTCATGACCAATACACCGGGCATGCTAAGGGCAATGGGTCAGATGATAACTGATCTGGGTGTCAGGCCAGAGATTGAAGTATTTGAGACCGGACACCTTTGGTTTGCAAAACAGCTGGTTTCAGAAGGCATAATTGAAGACCCCGTCATGATTCAAATGTGTATGGGAATCCCCTGGGGTGCGCCGGACGATTTGAATACCTTTATGTCCATGGTGAATAACACCCCGGAGAATTGGACCTTCTCCGCCTTTTCCATTGGTCAACATCAAATGTCCTATGTTGCCGCCGCTATGCTCGCAGGTGGGAATATTCGCGTTGGTTTGGAAGACAACCTGTGGCTCAGCCGCGGCAAGCTCGCGACCAATGCGCAGCTTGTCGAGAAAGCCGCGACAATAGCCACCAATATGGGCGCAACATTGATGACGCCGGCTGAAGTGCGAGAAAAGATGCAGCTTGTAAAGCGAGCGCCCCGGGGCTAAGTAGGAGTCGAATATGTCGGCTATAGAACGAGTCGCGATTATTGGTGGCGGGGTTATCGGCGCCGGTTGGGTCGCACGATTTATTGAAAACGGTATTGATGTTGCGATCTATGATCCTGCAGCTGACGCTGTGGCGAAAGTCGAAGCCGTCTTGGTAAACTCTCGTTACGCCTATAAAAAATTAGTAAAGGTGCAGCGACGGCAAGAAGGTAGCGTCACCTTTTGCGACAGCCTTGTTGATGCAGTCTCAAATGCCCACCTTATAGTGGAGTCCGTGCCGGAACGCCTTGAGATAAAGCAGTCCGTCTATGCTGAAGTTGAACGCCATGCGGGTCGCGATGCAATTATTGTTTCCTCTACCTCAGGAATTATGCCGTCGGACCTTCAGTCGAAAATGGACACACCTGAACGATTGTTAGTTGCGCATCCCTTTAATCCAGTCTATTTGTTGCCATTAGTTGAACTGGTGGGTGGTCGAAAAACGAGTCCAACAGTGATTGATAGAGCTAAAGCGTTCTACTCATCCATTGGCATGCAGCCGCTGCTGGTCAAAAAAGAAATCGAAGCATTTATTGCTGATCGCCTATTGGAAGCTATTTGGCGTGAATCGCTGTGGCTGGTCAAGGATGGTGTGGCAACGACCGAGGATATTGATGACGCGGTGCGCTTTGGGTTTGGGTTGCGGTATGCACAAATGGGCGTCTTTGATACTTACCGGGTTGCGGGTGGCGAAGCGGGTATGCGTCACTTTATGGAGCAGTTTGGTCCCTGTCTAAAATGGCCCTGGTCAAAACTTACCGACGTTCCCGAATTTAATGAAGCGTTGGTTGACCTGATCGCTACACAATCAGACCAACAATCAGGCCATTTGAGCATTAGGGAAATGGAGCGCATTCGAGACGATAATCTGATTGGCATACTCCGTGCTCTCAAAGGTAATAACTGGGGTGCAGGGAAAACCCTCGCTAACCATGAAGTACGTCTTTTGGAAGCCGCTAACGACCCGAACTGACCCAAGACCAATAACCCTGGGGGGCGCAGTATTGTGGCACGAAGCTACTCCGGGTCAATCATTCCGGTCGATCAGCCAGGTCTTCCATTTCGGGTAACTGCATCACTGTTAGTGTCGATAACGCTGCCATAAAGATAATGCCGTGATGAGGCGTGTCCAATTTCCCGCGGTAAAAAATATAATCGAACACCTCTTCAGCGCGATCAGATTCAACCGCCACCTCCAAAACATCTTTTTCCTGTTGTGCTCCAAGACCATCCATTGAGGAAAACCTGCTTACACCGCGCGCATGATAAAAATTTGCATTCCGGATACCGAAGTCATTTATCAGCCCTTCTTCAATAAAGGAACCAGTTCCCTGTGGAAGGATACATGTGATCTGTTTTGCATCCTGCAATATCGCTTTCACGATGCCTGGCCTACCTTCTCTTTGATTTCGGGGGGGATATAGGTCGCCGCTTTTTCAAGCTTGGTCAGATACATAATACCTGCACCCGGTAGATCCATTTCGGCCGCAAAATACATGCGCTCGAAAATCCGATCCGCCTGATCATCTGCCACAAGAATTGTTATAACTTCTTTTTCTACATCTACGGCAAGTCCAAGTAGCCCAAGCCGCTCTCTTACACCACTGCCATATCCATAGTGTATCGTCGCACCCTGCGCACCTGCGTCCTGTGCGGCTTGCACAACGGCATCAGCCTTACCTCTTTGGATGATGCAGGTAATCATCGAAACATCGGTGAGAATTGTAAAATCACGTGTCGACATAGTTATCTCCTTTTACTATCAGGCGCAGTATCTAGTGGTGTGTCCAGCAAAAGTATCAAGCTACACCATCTGCTTCAGCTATATCATCTGACATCGCATGACTCCTGGAAATTTTCCAACGTATATACAAGCCAGTGCTAAGCACGGCAATGATAGGACCGATCGAAGCCATTGAAAGAATTCCAAAACCCTCAACCGCTCCCAATGCGTTTCCAAACCCAAGGCCCATAGCCAGCACCAAGGGAACGGTAACAGGCCCTGTTGTCACGCCCGCACTGTCCCATGCAATATTCACATACTCTTCGTTCGATACATATGTCAGACCGATAGCAATTAGGTAACCTGGAACCACCAGGTAGGCGATTGGAATTTCAAAAATTATCTTTGCAACGCCAATAGAAATCCCACAAGCAACACCAAGAGACACCGCATACATAAGCGTCGATTTTTTGAATGATCCACTCGTCAAACTCTCTACGGTCATGCCTAACGCATTCAATGCTGGCTCAGCCAGGGTTGCACCAAAACCGAGGATCCATGCGAAACCTATCGCAATAAACAGACCGAAAGAAAGCACATACAACGGAGAACCCTCTACGGAATCTAATGCAGTGAAAGCAGCAGGCACTAACCCTCCACTCTGTCCTCCCAGCTTCGAAAGCCCGTAGCTCAAACCCAAACTGAAGACAATCATACCGATGACGCAGAGAAATATACCGAAGCTAACAATCTTTGCATGTGGAATTCGCTCACCTAATAACAACACCATTACAAGCAATAGGAATACCACCAAGGGCACAATGGCTCTGATACCACCGACAATCTCGACTCCTGGAGATGACTCATACCAGGGTATTTGACCCAAACCCGTCGTCGCCATCGTCGCGGCAGTTATAATCTCGTCAGGTGAATAGGATAATGAAAGCGTCAACGCAAGAATCATTACGGCGACAATGGGAAACAGGGATGCCAACGTAACGATACCAAACCCTGACATGGCATCACTACCTCGACCCGCTACTCGCGCAATACCGATGCCGAGCGACAATACCAGTGGTACAGTGACTGGACCGGTTGTTACTGCACCGCAATCAAAGGCCAGACCAAGCACCTTCGATAGTTCAGGGTCCAGTGCCATGTATATAGCGATAAGTAACACAGGTACCAGCGTCATGTAGATTAACGGCTTCAGGCTCCAGCCGTAGATGAACCGAATCGTTCCCAACGCTGCTGCCAGCCCGACACCCACACCAACGCTCAACACGAGTGAACCGGACCACTCGGTCAGTAAAAAGTACAGGTAAGGTGCCTGATGCACGCTAACTAAAGACCCTGCGGTTTGCAGAGCGCCGATTGCGGGCTCGGCAAAGGTCACGCCAATACCCAACAGAAATACCACCACGACGACGGTCAATAATTTTGCTCTTGCCGGCAAGGAAGTACCCAGCGCTTCACCGAATGGCATCAAGCCCACCTTCAGCCCTTCCATAAATAACATCAAGCCGACTATCACTGCGATCAGACCTGCAGTAATAATGCTGGAATCCGCAATCGATTGGCGAAGAATGAACAACTGGAACAACACTAGATAGATTGCTAAGGGGGTTACAGCGCGAAACTGATCATTGAATCTCACGGAAAGATAAGGTTTCAACAGCCTGTAGATGTCACCACTACCTGCCGCAATCGAGGCAGGCCTATACGGTTTTTCATCGCCCTGCGCATCATATTCAATGGCGGGCACCATTCCGTTGTAACTAAGCTTATCGAGATGGACATCGAGTTCACGGGTATATCTACCAAAAGACATTTTGCCGTCATTAGCCATGGTTAGCCGCCATAATTTTAGCCAGCATCAAGTACATTGAATCAATGCCACTATTTGTTAACAACGTTTTGATAAGTGTCGTAAGTAACGTCAGAACGTTCTTTCTTATCCTGATTCAGCACAGACATAGGCCTGCAGACTTCGATTCAACGACTAGAAATTCAATGCTCTACTTGAACAATCTATTTGCAGCTTCTCGACAAACAAAAAATGCTCTCAAATAGTCTGGTTGTTAAAGTTTTTAACACAAAAGCCCCTTCGATGACAATTACCTGCGACCGCAACCTAAGCCGAGAATGCGTCTGGTAAAGTCAAGATGAAGGACCGCTAACAGTATATGAACCAACGCCGTTAAACTGCAGTGCTACCCGGCATTCAACGCGACGATCGACAACTGAGACTGATTACCTTCCCTCTCTCAGAACCTGTCAGACTGATATCATTCCCATTCATGCTTTAGAATGGCTGGTAGCCGGCGGAAGCGGTAAGCCCTAAAAGTTGAGATAGATTATTGAGAAAGTTTAAGTTTTGCCCCATGTGCGCTGCACCCTTAATCGAGCGGCGAGTTGACCGTCACGAATGCTCCGCCGAGTGCGGGTTCGTGAATTACGATAATCCAACGCCGGTGGCGGCTGTGGTGGTCGAATACGAAGGAAACATTGTTCTAGCTCACAACCGATCCTGGCGAAACACGTTTTACGGATTGATTACCGGTTTTGTCGATCATTGCGAGGGCGCGGCCGAATGCGCTGTTCGCGAAGTTAAAGAAGAACTAGATTTAGATGCATCAGCGCCGACATTGATCGGCGTTTACCCCTTTGAGCGGATGAACCAAGTCATCATCGGCTACCACCTTACAGCGACAGGAACCATTACGCTGAACGAAGAACTGGACAGCTTTAAGCTGGTTTCACCAAAGGACTGTCTGGTGTGGCCTTCGGGAACGGGATATGCTCTGCGAGATTGGCTGTTACCACTTGGCTTTGAACCACAGACAATCGAGTTGTCCTGAGCAGGAATATTCCGAAGCGGCGAATCACAAAGTCAGCACCCAATCAAAGATAAGGAACCTTAACCCACCGGACCTAAAACCATGATGATCCGAGAAATTCTGCACCAACTGACTTATCCAATGATTCTGACTTTGATGCTCATCACGGGTTGCCAAACCATCGAACCGTTGCCCGAGGCCGTGCCCCGAAGCATTGAAACCATCGCCGATGATTACGTCGAGGCATTACTCAAGCGCTACCCCAGCATTGCGACTTCTTATGGCTTGCAAGGCAGACGGCATAACCGGCTTTTCGATAATTCTCTCCCGGCCCTTTCACGCTGGCAGGCCAAAGAAGATGCCTTTTTCAAAGAACTACTTGGGCACGATGCAATGTTTACCGTCGGCAGCCGGGACTGGGTCACTTATGGGTTTCTCATCGAAACGCTCAGCGCCAGTCAAGCGACGCGAACCTGCCGAAAAGAACTTTGGGAAACCAGCACCGCCACAGCCTGGCACACCGGCTTACCGTTCGTTTTTGATGTACAACCGCTCGTAACGAAAGCAGACCGTGGCGATGCACTGACACGGCTGGGTGCCGTTGCCGGCTACATCGATACGGAAATTAATAACCTGACGCTGGGTCTGGCGAAAGGTTATTCCTCCCCCCGACTCACCGTCGTTGACGTCCCCGAGCAGGTTCGAGCGCTACTCAACCCGGACAACCCCTTCCTGAACATGGGTCGACGATCGCGTGACACAGAGTTCGAAGCCGCTGTTAAAACCATCTATGAACAATCTATTCAACCCGCGCTCCATCGGTTCATCGATTACATCGAAACCCAGTACCTGCCCAACGCCCGAACTGAAATCGCGATCAGCAACAATCCTGACGGCGCGCAATGCTATACCGCTTTGATTCGAGCGTTCTCCACCCTACCGGCAACGCCTTCCGAGATTCACGCTGTAGGACTTGTACAAATGGCCAGCATTCGAGCAGAAATGCGCGCTGTAATTGACGCCCACTTCAACAGTGAAGCCACCGAGACCTTTCTGCGACGCATCAATCAGGATCCAGACTTCACCTTTGTGAGCGAACAAGCGGTACTCGAATTTTCAATACAGGCGCTGGCCCAGGCACGCCCAAGAATGAATGAAGTCTTTGATCTACTGCCAAAAGCCTCGGTATTGATCAAACCTTATCCCGACTTTGCGGCCAGCGGCAGCGGGGAATATCATTCCTCATCGGAAGATGGCACCCGACCGGGAATCTATTACATTGCGGTGAGCGAACCCAACTTACGCACCCAGGCAACCCAGCAATCCACGCTCTATCATGAAACCTATCCAGGCCACCATCTCCAGGGGGCGCTCGCGCTCGAATTGGGCGATAAGGTTCACCCTATCGCGCGCTATCTAGGCAATTCAGGCTATAGCGAAGGCTGGGCGCTCTATTCCGAAAGACTTGCAGACGAGCTCCATCTTTACTCCCGGCCGCTAGACCGAATGGGCTTATTGTCCGACCAGGGCGCTAGAGCGGCCCGGATGGTCATCGATACCGGCATTCACACCCTGGGTTGGAGCCGAACCCAAGCCGTCGACTACATGCTCAATAACTGCGGTTGGTCTCGACTCGACATTGAAAACGAAATCAATCGCTACATTTCCTGGCCTGGCCAGGCCAACGCATACATGTTGGGTATGCTCGAACTCAATCGCTTACGCGCATTGGCTCAAGATCAACTGGGCCCACAATTTGACCTGAAGACCTTTCACCGGCGGGTTCTGGAAAATGGCAGCGTAACCTTGCCCATGGTGGAAGCCGCGATTTTGGATTGGATAGAATCCACACCAATCAAGGCGCCCCGCTAGCACCCGCCCTGATTGAAGCGCCCACCTCCTTACGATGGGTCCGATACCTCAGGGCAAGGGTGCATGAGTCGCGTGTGATCAACCACAAGGGCGCGATCAGCCCGTTAGTAAAGCGTTGTTGCTTCATGTTCCCGGAGGCCCTCGTCCAGCTCACCCACGGCGATACTGAGTTTGCCGTGATCCACCAGCGCTTCGCCATAGGTCGGAAGGCCATCGACCGGGCCCCACCGCTCTGGCGACCAAAGATTCGATCGCACCACGGCTTTTCCGCAATGAAACATTGCCTCTTCAACGTGCACAATAATCGCAAGGCTCGGCGTTTTACCATTGACCGTCATAGTCTCCAGCAGCGCCGGGTCGCGCGTCAGACTCGCGCCGCCACTAACCCGAACCACCTCTCGGCGGTTTGGCACCATAAACAGCAAACCGGCACGTGGGTTATCTAAAATATTTTGAAAGGTATCTGCGCGATTATTACCCGGTCGATCGGGTATCGCGATGGTGTTTTCGTCCAACACCTTCCAGGCACCCTGCGGATCCCCTTTTGGCGCCACGTCAATTTGACCCGACTGACTATAGGTCGATAGGATCAAAAAGGGCGACCGCTCTATCCATGCCCGACAATGGTCATCAATGTGATCAATGCACTTCGTGTCTTGGGTGTATTTGACCTCTCCGATCAGGTCCCTGATTTCAGAGATTGACGTGATGCGATCTAACATTTTTTGACCTCTAATTTATGAAGGTAAGTACAAGATATCTAAAGAGCTAACGCCCCAATAAAGGGCTAAAAAATGGCTTTAGCCCGGACTGGAGGTACTTGAAGAAACGCCGCACAAGATCGAGAATGACTCGTCAGTTTGCATCACATTTCAGAAATGGTAGCTTAGTATTGGTTTAGCAAACAAACAGGTGCGCTTTTGACGCCACCTTTACGTCTACCATAGACGAATAGCGTAACGAAGAGGAGATGTTAATGTCGCAATTGAAGTCATCAGCAACTGTAAGTGAGCAATTCCCCTCCCCTCTTCTGGCGGCTACCAACGACCCAGCCTTGAAGCGAACCCTTGAGCGCATTGATACACTGGGTTTAACGAGCAATCTATTAGAACTCCAGCTACAGGGTTATACGGTTGTGAAATCTGTCCTTTCTCAAGATCGAATCGATAGGGCAAAAGCGGCGATTCTCCGTCGCGTTGAAAGCACCGTGCATAAATCGATTGATCCTGACACTGCTACCAATGATGACTTCAACGGGATGAGCTATCAGCACTATCTTCTTTTCGATGATTTGGTTTTCCCGGAAATCTTGCTTGAACCGAAACCCCTGGCATTGATTAACTATTTATTGGGGGAAAGCTGTGTTCTTTCGTCAATGGGGAGTCATTTTCGAGGACCAGGCGGCATGCCGTTAGGCGTCCATGCCGATGGACAAACTGATGGCTTCCTTACCGACGCCGCGTCAATCGCCAACTGCAATTATGCACTGACGCCTTACAGCCAGGAGCAAGGCGCCTTAGTGATATTTCCCGGCAGCCATCTTAAAAAACGCCAACCAACGCTGCATGAAAATTGGAAAACTCACGACGAGACACTGGCAGACATTATGGACAAGAAGCTTAGCCCATTAGAACTTGATGAAGTGAACTGGAAGCTCCCTCGCGGTGCTGTAACGATGGAAATTGAACCGGGCGATGCTGTCATCTGGCACGGTAATACATGGCATGGAGGTTGGCGTCGAGATGTACCGGGCGCACGCATTAACCTGGCCGCCTATTTTTGCAGGCCATTTATGTCGACCCAAGAGCGACGCGGCGATGATAGACACCCGGAAGTTTTCGCGCGCTACGCCGATGATCCAAGGTTCGCAACACTAATGGGCGAGAAAGTCTTCAATGGATGGCAAGAAGAGGGACCGGACTTCACCGGTCAAAAAACAAGCCCTCAAGGACTTTACGATTGATCTTTAGCTTGAGTTTATAAGTTGAGATCTACTTTCCGCTACATTAACGAAGCCGCACAAAATCTAAAACAGAGGAATGAGCACCATGAGCGTCCTGTCTGAACAGACAGCATTCAACGCTGTATATTTGAAATTCGATCTGCTCATCTCTCACCAACCATTGGCACTGAGGTGCACTGCTTCGATGACGGAATCGAGAACGGCATAACCTGACATACTTACCCGCACGAATAAAATTTCTTTTATGCGTACTCCACTTCAGCTGTCTATTTTGAGGTTATTCAGCCTTCTGCATCATCAGTGCCGCAGTAGAATCAAGATCCTCTCGTAATGATCTTGCGCCCATAAAGTAATGAAAAGCTGCCCAAAAGTTCGCTAAAACACAAAGACAAAGTGCATAACGCAGTGAGTCAATCTCGTAGTCCGGTGAAAGCATGTCGCTAGCGGCGCCGACAAAGTATGGGCCTAGTCCCATGCCAATGATATTCAGCATGAACAACAACAAAGCGGAGGCGACCGCACGCATGCGTAAGGTCACCAAGCCCTGGGTCATGGCGAAAGATGGCCCAAGATACATGCCCCCCAATATTGAAACGACCGCAAGGGCTGGGATGACTGCAGTTAAGTCTTCGTATAGATATGCAGTGAACTGGAATGGCACCATGACCAGGGTCGAAATCCCTGCTATCCACAAATACCAGCGCCTATCTGCTGTCCAGTCGCTGATCTTATCTCCGAGATATCCTCCAGCAAAAGTGCCGATAGCGCCGATACCTGAGATTATCGCCAGCCATGAACCGACTTCTGTGATGGGCATTTCGTGACTGCGAATCAGGAACGGCGCGTTCCAGGTTCCAGCGCCATAGCCCACAAAGGCGTGTAGGCCGGCTGCGAAGCCAATGTGCCTGAAGGAACGGCGGTGCCATAGAAATTTAAAGACTTCTCTCAATGAGGGTGCTGGCTCTGCAGTTTTAGCGACCGCCGCTTTCACTGCAGCGGTTTCGGATAAGCCTCTGGGTGGTTCGCGTAGTGTCCCCAGTATCAGGAGTGCGACAAAAATCCCCGGCACTCCTACCAGGAAGAAAGTCATTCGCCAGCCAAGCTCTGATGCTCCCCAGCCTCCTACATAGTTACCGATCATGGAACCGAAAGGGATACCCAGAGCATAAATGGACAAAGCCGTTGCTCTGGACTCGATGGGGAAATAGTCCGAAATAAGTGAGTGTGAGGGCGGGCTAGCGCCTGCCTCGCCTACGCCGACACCTATTCTTGCAAGCAGAAGCATCGTGAAATTGCTTGCGGCCCCACACACTGCCGTCATCGCACTCCATATTATCATGGAGATCGCGAGAACCTTGGTGCGGCTCCAACGATCTGCCAGGGAGGCTATCGGAATACCCAGGGTTGCATAGAACATCGCAAACGCGAGCCCGCCAAGTAAACCCAGTTGTGTATCTGTGAGCAATAGTTCGTTTTTAATGGGCTCTAGTAAAATAGAGAGAATAGAGCGATCGATGAAATTAACGACATAGCCAAGAAACAGGACACCCAGGGCATAGTTTCTATATTTTTTCGAGTAGATGGTGTTCGCAACGCTAACATCAGACATGTTTGATCTACATCCGCATTGATATTGTCAATTAATCCCAGACTGTATCAGGTTTGAGAACAGGAACTATCAAACGGAGAATAGAAACTAATAAAAATATTATTCCCGAAATTGTAAAAAGTATCCGAATGAAAAATCTCTGGGAACAGGTCTTGGTGAACAGGTATTTTGACAGGGATATTCAGTCAACATTCTGAATATCGAAGCAGCATCCGTTGGCTTTCATTTCGTGAGCAACCGAAATATCTATATCAAAAACACGCTTCAGCCGTTCGTTGGGAGCAAAAAATGGTTGAAAAAAAACCCGGCTAATGCCGGGTTTTTTTTATTTCGTGAAGCTCTTAGTAAAAGAACTAGAATTCAAACGCAAGTTCAAGTCCAAAAGTCCGTCCACGGTTAATAGAACCGACTGCGAACAAGGTGGCGATAGGAGTGAAGGCTTCAAATTCGTCATCAGCCAGGTTACGACCAAAGGCCACAACAGACCATTGTTCTGTGTAGTAACCGATTGATGCACTCACATCGTCACGTTCGTCGATCCTGCCCAGTGGTGCATTGGTCAGGCTGGTTTCGATGTCGCCAACCCTTGCGAACTTGGCGTAGATTTCGAGATCCCCGTTACCGATCGGATAACTGAAAGTACCGCCGATGCCGAGTGTAGACTCAGGTGCATTACGCGGTGTCAGGTGAGTTGCATCTTCGATAAGGTCTACGCCATCTGTGGCATTGATGTCAGTTTCAAACTCATCATACTCGGCATCCAAATAACCATAGTTGAAGAAAATCTTTAAGTTTTCGTTGACCAGGTATTCAGCCTCCATTTCGAAGCCCTTATAGATCACCGAACCCGCGTTATCGAATTTTGACGCAACCGTCTTGGTATCCGGATCAAGTGCAACAAACGACTCCTGCTTGTCCGTGAAATCGTTATAGAATGCCGTCAAGTTTAATCGCAGGCGATTATCCATGTGCATACTCTTGTAACCAATCTCCCAGTTTTCTGCAAACTCAGGATCATACTGGTCTCGCTCAAAGTCACGAAGATTCTGGTTTACACCGAAAAAGCCACCTGAGTGAAAACCTTCTGAGTAGGAACCGTAAACTATCGAATCGTCGGTCAACTGATAAGTGAGTCCAAGCTTGGGAGAGGTTTCTGTCCATTCATTATCAAGGTCAGAGTAGCCTGGAAAGTTGCGTAACCGTTGCCGCTCCTCGTTAGACAGATATGACTGACCGGCGATGAAGTCTTTCTCTTCCCGGGTCCAGCGTAGACCTGCGGTCAAAGTCCAATCCTCGGCAAACTGCCACTCTACCTGAGCAAAGGCTGCAACAGAGTCAGTATCTTGTTGTTCATAGAGTATCTGCGTGACATTCGCGCCAGGCGCAACGCTGCTTATGCCCAGGTCACACGAGATTGGTGCGAAGATGCCGTCCAGACCGTTACTACCCTGGCAGAGACTAAAAAGAAACGGGTCATAAGCTACAGCCCCGAAAAGCGACGCCCAGAAGCCACCGCCGGTAACCCAGTCCTGTTCGAATTCGCTCCTCCAGTAATACAGGCCAGCGGTTAACGTGAGAGTGTCCCAGGAACCGTCGATTCGAAGTTCCTGGCTAAATTGTTCGTACTCGTTCCATCGTTCGATAGTGATGTAATCCGCAGCAGAGCCATCGAAGTCATAGATCCGGTACTCATCCACCTCCCGGCTACCTGTCACACTAACCAATGTTAAATGGTCATTGATTTCGTATCGCATATTCAATGTGATGGCGTCCGTATCGAGCGACGCGTTATTGGTCGTGTCATTCTCGGAATGACCAGGCGTCTTAAGCGTATCTCGGCAGGTTGAAGGATCATAACTGGTGCAGGTAGCAAAGCCGCCACTGTAGTCACCTTCTCCACGCGCTGCTGCTTCAGCACTCGGCGGCGCTATCACACCGGGTGAAACGTTGTAATTCGTCTGATAGGCATTGAGCAGGCTGTCATCCTGGAAGGTCTCGACAGTTAAGGTTGCTTCAAACCTGTCGTTAGGCGTCCAGAGGAAGGTCGCCCCAATATTTTGGTAGTCTTTCTCACCCGAATTATCACCGGTCGTGATATTCCTGTAGTAGCCATCGTCTCCGATGCTGGTTGCAAAGATCTTGGCGGCTAACTTGTCATCTATCAATGGTAGGTTCACGACAGCTCGCAGCTCCTGTTGGCCGTCCGAACCCACAGTCGCTTTCATGCGCGCGCCGTACTCACCAGTTGGTCGACTTCGAATAACATTGAGCACACCACCCACTGTATTTTTACCAAACAATGTCCCTTGTGGACCACGCAGAATCTCTACGCGTTCAAGGTCAAAGTTTTCAAGTATCTGACCGGCCGTGGTACCCATGTAAATGCCGTCGATCATCACACCAATTGGTGCGTCGAACGAATTGTCGTCTGATCGAGTTGGGCTGATCCCCCTGATATTGATCACGGCGCCGCCCGATCTACCGCCGTTTGAGTCAATCTGCACGTTGGGTGCGAATCCATTAAGGTCTGACAGATCCCTGATCGTCGAACTGGCCAGCTCTTCAGAAATTGCGGTAATCGCAAGAGGGACTGCCTGAGAGGACTCCTCTACCTTCCTCGAAGTAACAACGATCTCTTCGATATACAGTCCGGATTTTTGTTCCGCCGACAATACCGGCAGTGACGTAAAAGTCGTAAATAGAAGTGTTGCGGCAAGACCTAACTTACCCATATTTTTTAGTCGCATTAGTGGTGCTCCCCCTTTATGAATAAACCTATCAAAACAATCATCTCTGACGGTTATCAGTTTCTATCGAAACATTGATCCGTGTCAACGTTATAATGCACCGTTATAAGCCTTTTATTCTTTGCTTATGGTGCGTCGCAACAAAAAATGATCTTGAACTAATAGACTTCATAATTCTTCCCGTCGAACAACCCTGGCTACCTACGCTAAAACCCGTGCAGATTGGGTACCTTGTCGGCCCGTCTGGCACCACTAGCACTACAATCTTAGACAGTAATGGGCCCCGGAAATTGGCCAGCAACTGGACGATGTTGAGAATAAGAGTTTTAACAGGGCTCTTCAGTCAAACTTCTGAATATCAAAGCAGCATCCGGCAAAACTACGGAAATGAGAATAAAAAGCGCGAATTCGTTCCTGGTTTTCATGGTACTTCCTCAAACTTCGAGTTTGACGTCTCTCACGCCAAATGGAAAAGCCGACACTCTGTGGGCAGCCTTTCGTCTTATCCGCCGCGTGCCGAGCGCAAATCCTGCGATACGGCGAACGGGCTCGCCCCACCACGCGCGACTGAGTACAATTTTTGGCGGTTTCGCCTGCAGGTTTTGAATGTAATCAACCTCGATCCTGCGTTCTTTCTCTATGCCCTGAAGTGCGGAAGTCATCTCTGTTACTGACGTTGACGAGTTGTTTAATATAGGCACCAGATAATTAGCGGCAACAACCGCATCGCGCAGCGCAATATTGACGCCCTGTCCACCCACCGGCGACATCGTGTGTGCGGCATCCCCAATCAACAAGACCCCCGGTCCACTCCAACTGTCGACACAGTCCGACACGGCATCAAGGAGAAAAGGCTTTTGGGCAGCATCGCTGTGAGCCCGTAAATGAGCAGCTAAATCTGGTGACACATGGCGCGCCATTTCTTCTATCCATGCTTCAATCCCTTTGCTGCGAAGCTCACCAAAGGTCCCTTTAAGAATGACCCACCCTAATTGCAAACTGTGATCCCAGGTGTGGTATGCCACTAGCAAATGTCCACGACCAACATAGGCTTTTAAACCTGGCCAATCGTCCGGGCAAGGAAGTTTGCACCAGACAATGTCCATGGGAGGGCTTTTTTTGGTCACACCGTGACCCAGATGTTTGCGGACTACCGAGTTTCGACCATCTGAACCGATAACCAGGTCAGCAGGCAGGAACCTTTCGCGATCATCATCTCGAATCGTAACACCTGTAACAGCCCCACTGTCCTCGACCAATTCTTTCACTGACACGCCACGTTCAAATTTGAACCTGGGTAGTTTTTCGGCTTCTGCCACAATGGCTTCAAGTAGCGCGGGTTGAGAAATCGCTAGCGGGGGATGTCCATGAAAAACCTCAGGGTCCAGATTTTCGGTGAATAGCAGCTTGCCGTTCATATATAACGCGATGTCTGGCGCAGCATGACTATCTGTTTGCGCCAGCGCTTCACCAAGGCCCATCTGTTGCAGTGCTTCGATTCCACTAGGCATCAAGATTTCACCACGAAATTCCCTGGCGAAATCTCGACGCCGCTCCACCAGTGTCACGTCTATGCCTCGATTCGCCAGCAAATAGGCAATGCTTGCTCCTGCAGGTCCTGCTCCAACGACAACAACGTTTTTCATGGCTAACCCTTATCAAACGGTTTCAAAAAACAGGATAGGTATTTTAACAGGGATATTCAGTCAATATTCTGAATATCGAAGCAACATCCGTTGGCTTTCATTTCGCCAGCAACCGAAACTGCTTTCCAGATAACAGTCATACACTGCCAGGATTTGTGGCTTCACACTGACGTTCCGAGGGGTGATTACAGAGGCTTGTTCTGTGATGGTCTTGGGGTTGGAACTAACTGTCAGGGGCTGGCAAAGCGTTCGTGTTGCGCAGCTTGAAGCCGCTAAACAAAATCAACTTCAATAGATCCTGATTTCCCATAATCAGCAAAGACACGATCTCCCGCTTTTACAGGCACGGGCCTTGTAAACGAGCCAGAGAGAATAATCTGGCCCGGCTCAAGGGCGATTCCATGCGGTGCGAATCGTTTACACACCCAGCGGATACCATGTGCAGGATGGCCCATCACCGCACCACCCATACCTGAATCTTCAATTTCACCGTTGAGATAAAGCAAAGAACCAGCCCATTTGAGATCTATATCCGCCGGCGCAACCTTCTCACCACCACAAATTATGCCGGCATTAGCCGCATTGTCAGCAATGGTGTCACACACATTTCGGGTATAGCCCGTTTCAGGATCGACCCGACGACTTCTAGCCGAAATGAGTTCGAGCGCGGGCTGTACATAATCTGTGGCGTCCATAACCTCTTCAATAGAAACATTCTCTCCAAAAAGTCGCTTCTTCATCACAAACGCAAATTCTGATTCAATTCGTGGGTCTAGATAATCTGCGGCATTGAGCTTCGATTTGTTGGGGAACAGCATCGCATCTGTCAGTACACCGTAATCGGGCGTATTAATATTCATAGCAACTTGCATAGTGCGAGAGGTCAGCCCAATCTTATATCCAATAATTTTTTCACCGTCCTTCAGCCTCCGATCTATCCAGGCTTTTTGAATAGCATAAGCGTCGTCCATGTCCATATTAAAAGACATTGTCAGCGCCTTAATTTGTTCATGCTCTTTTTCTGCCTGATATAGACGATCCGCCGCGACCGTAATCTGTTGTTGGGTCAACATCCTAAAAATTCCTGCTGTTAAACTTCACCTTTTCTTCCAACTCCCGCATCTCATAAGAAAGCGTCACCGAATACTCAGCCATGAGCGGTTCAAGATGCTCCAGCATGATTTGCCAGAACATTTCACCGACATGGATTCTGGTCGGTTCATCGCGGCCGCGACCCACTTTCATACTGAGGTTGAGAAAACCTTTGTCAGAGTCACCATCCGCAACGCGGAAGTGCTCACACTTGATAGCCCTGCTTCTCATTCCAGCCATTGGAAATATGTCAGTTTCCGCAGCTTTCTGGTGCATCTTCTGCATCAAGCCCTGCAGATCTAACAGATCCTCAGGCAGATTAGCTGAGTACTCATAAATAAAATGTGCCATGCCCTTTAACCCCCCAACGTCTAACTCTTAAACCGGAAATTCAACATTAATTTGCCCCGTTCCAGAGCTGCCAAAGTAAGGACTGATGACCTCGGCCTTACCGCGGTACTGATCCCAGCCTAGCGCACCCAGCAACATTGCAGTGTCGTGCATAAATCCTTCACCGTGACACTTGTTTGCATACTCAGGCAACATTTCCGTGAAGCGTTCCCAGTCCCCGTTCTGCCACATTTCAATCACACGATGGTCAAATTCCTCCAAGAAGGGAGACCAGACTTTATGCATAAATTCATCGGCGGTGCCATTCTGCGCAAATCTGTGTGACAACGACCCAGAAGCGAATATGGCAACTTTACCGTCATAATCATTTTCGATAGCTGACCGAAGCGCCCTTCCCGCGGTCACGCTATCCTTCAGGTCATGCACCATAAGCAAAGAAGCAACTGAAACCACCTTGAAGTGCCGGTCTTCATTCATATAGCGCATGGGGACCAGGCTGCCGTATTCTAAACTCAGGCTGGTGTCCTCATGGGCACGCATGTGCACCCCGGCTTTCGTGACAGCATTTGCAATCAGGTGGCCAAGTTCAGGGTTTCCATCATATTCGTAGGGTAAATTTTTAATGAAATGAGGTAATTCGTTACTGGTATAGATTCCTTTGAAATGCGCCGCGTTGTTCAGGTGATAGCCGGAATTGACTAACCAATGGGTATCAAACACTACGATTGTATCAACACCCAGGGCACGACATCGTTTTGAAATTTCCCGATGGCCTTCGATCGCGTGGTCTCTGCAACCCTTGTGCGGTCCATCCATCTCGGACAGATACATAGAAGGGACATGTGTAATCTTAGCCGCGTAGGCGAGTTTGCCCATTGTAAATCTCCTTCTCGATATTCTAAATGGCCTATCTACCTAAGACGGGTACGTTGTGCAGGTCATGTGCGATACAAACGTTCTTGGTTTCCATATAAAAATCGAAACTGAAGTCACCCCCGTCCCGACCTATCCCACTGGCTTTCATGCCGCCAAAGGGTGATGGCAGGTTTCTGTTGTTTTCGGAATTAAACCAGAGCATACCCGCCTCCAAATTCTTTGCTAGACGCATTGTTCTACCGACATCTTTGGTCCAGACATATCCAGCAAGCCCGTACGGCGTATCATTAGCCATTCGAACGGCATCTTCTTCTGAATCAAATGTCATGGCCGTCAACACTGGGCCAAATATCTCTTCTCTCGCTACCCGCATGCTGTTGTCTGTCTCTGTGAACAGCGTGGGACTAATATAATTACCATCTCCCAGCGTTTCTATTGCATAACCACCTACGGCTGTTGTTGCGCCATCGCTTTTTGCGATATCCATATAGCTCATGACTTTTTGAAAATGCGCCCGGCTGACAACCGGCCCTACCTCCGTTTCAGGGTCAAGGGGATGACCGACCTTCAGGTTTCCTACCCGTTCTTTAAGCGCTGCCATAAACTCAGCTTGAATACCCTGTTGGACCAACAATCTTGAACTCGACGTACAACGCTGACCGTTAAGGCTATATAGCATAAACACCACGGCATCTAGCGCACGGTCAAAGTCTGCATCATCAAAAACGATCACAGGGTTTTTACCACCCAACTCAAAGTGAAGGCGTTTTAGCGTACCCGCAGCCTGGCGCATGATATGCGTGCCAGTAGCACTTTCACCGACTAATGCGACAGCTTTGATTGCCGGGTGTTCTGTCAATCGTTTACCCGCAGTTTCACCAAAGCCATTCACAGTATTTAAGACACCATCCGGAATCCCCGCCTCTTTGGCAACTTCAGCCAACAGCAGCGCACTCAGAGGTGACATTTCCGCGGGCTTGTGAACAACAGTACAGCCCGCCGCAAGTGCCGGTGCAATCTTCCAGGTCGACAACATAAACGGCGTATTCCACGGCGTGACAATACCCACGGGTCCTACCGGCGTTCGCATGGTGTAGTTAGTATGAACATCCTGATATAGCGCTTGGCCATTGACAGCTTCAGGCGCTTTGTCAGCAAAAAAACGGAAGTTGTCTGCTCCCCTGAGTGCTGCCTGCTTCATAAAGCGAATTGGCTGCCCGCAGTCCATCGATTCAATCAGTGCAATTTCCTCTGCACGCGCGGCAATTTTGTCAGCAAAGTGATTGAGCAGTTTCTTACGGGCTGCGCCGGACATATCCCGCCAATCGGCGAAAGCTGCCTGGGCGGCATCACAAGCCCGGTCTATATCCTGAGCACTACCGGCCACAATTTTACCGAGGGTTGTATTATCAACCGGCGTAAAGTTCTCAAAGGTCTCAGCGTTTGTTGGCACTTCAAATTGACCATTGATGAAATGCCCTGTGATGTTGTCGCTAAACCTTTGCAGATAGGATTTTGCTTTGCCTAGATTTTCCTCATTGCTCTCTTTGTTGCCCGACATATTTTTACCTTGACGCATTATTACATAACATGTTAATCACTAATGTTGTAAATGGCTATCTATTTGCGCCGTTATGCGGTTATATGCATAACAGGTTAAATTTAATAAGGTTTTACTATGCGATTCCTCTCTTTCACGAATGGCAACCATTCTTCACACCATTCCTCTCAACCCCAGAGTTCCTGGGGCGCGATTACGGAGGAGGGAATAATCGATCTCGGCGCTAGAATGAAGTGCGACTTCAAACAAGCCATTAGCAGTGATCGCCTGAATGAGGCGCAAGAGCTCGCTTCCGGGCTATCACCTGATGTGAACACTGATGAGATCACCTATCTTCCACCTGTTGCTAATCCCGAAAAGATTGCCTGCATTGGGGTCAATTATGCTGATCGGAACGCTGAGTACAAAGACGGTTCCAAGGCATCAAAGTTCCCGAGTCTCTTTATGCGAACACCAGACTCTTTGGTAGGCCATGGACATCATCTACTGCGACCGCCCGAATCAGACCAATTGGATTATGAAGGCGAGATTGTCGTCATCATAGGCAAGGAAGGCCGCCGTATATCAGAAGACAACGCCTTTGATTATATCGCAGGGCTCACTATTATGAACGAAGGGACGATCCGGGACTGGTTAAGGCATTCTAAATTTAATGTTACTCAGGGTAAGAACTTTTACCATTCTGGTAGCGTTGGTCCCTGGATGGTCACCGCCGATGAATTCACCCCTGCTATCTACGAGGACATGATTGTGAAAACTCGGGTCAACGGCGAGGAGCGGCAGCAAGATACAACCGACAACATGACATTCCCAATAAAGTACCTGATCGCTTACATGTCACAGTTTTTCAACCTGAAACCCGGGGATATGATTGCCACTGGAACTCCCAATGGTGCAGGTGCTCGATTCGATCCCCCACGCTATCTGAAACCAGGGGATGTTGTTGAAGTTGAGGTTGAAGGTGTAGGCATCCTGTCGAATGAGGTCATTGATGAGGTGATTAATGAGACGGATAACTAGAGCCTTCAATGACTAATTCACAAAACAAAACACTGCGCGCATTTGACCGTTCACTCCCCATGGCATTACTACGTGCCAGGGAAGCAGTAATGAAAAAATTCATTCCTTCATTACGCGAAAACGGTTTATCCTCGCAACAGTGGCGGGTCATCCGGGCTCTGAATGAAGAGGAAGGACTCGACATCACAGAATTAGCACATAGATGTTTCTTGTTAATGCCCAGCCTTTCACGAATCATCCAAAACCTGGAGAAACGTAAGCTCGTCATTCGAAACCAGTCTTCATCAGACAATCGAAAATCGGTTATCTCAATCACTGCGCCTGGTAAGAAATTGTTTCAAAAAATCGCGCCAAAATCAGTCGAACGTTATGATCTGATCACTGAAAAATTTGGCTACGGCAAGCTTGAGCTTCTTTACGAATTGTTAGACGAGTTGATTGAAAAAATTGATGAGAAAGACTAACCAATATCAATGTGGAAAGAACCATGAGCAAAGATAAAGACGACGCCTACCACAAGATCAGTGTTCCGCCTGCAACCCAACCAACCGGATGCCCTCTTGATGCTTCGTTCACACCGTTTGATGAAGACTATCTGGCTAACCCATACCCCCAGCTTGAAGCGTTAATGTCGGACAAACCTATTTTCTATGCTGAAGAACTCGGCTACTTGGTGGTGACGGGAATGGAAAACGTCACTACGGTATTAAAGAACCACGAAGTCTTTTCATCGGAGAATGTTCAAGATCCTGTTTTCCCGGTTTGTGAAAAAGCAACGGTAGTGATGTCCGCCTCGGACTATAACCCGAAAGCAGTGATGTCGAATTGCCAGCAACCCGACCACACTCGAATCCGCAAGTATACTCGTGATGGTTTTAACGCGCGGCGCATGAACCTGCTTGAACCCTATATCCGCGAGACGACCGCCAATTTAGTCTCTCAAATGATAGCGGGTGGGCATCAATCGGAAGTTGTTTCTTCGCTATCGCATGCACTGCCGGGACGCGTAATTTTCCGACTCATTGGTTTTCCGGAAATTGACGATGATCAGTTAATTTTCTGGACTTCGAACCGTCTGATATTCACCTGGGGTAAACCCACCGATGAAGCTCAGACACAAATTGCAGAAAACATGCTGAAATATTGGCGGTATTGCCGGGCATTTGTTGCACAAAGAAACGAAGTGCCCGCTGACGACCTTACCTCTGAATTATTAGCTGCTCACAAGGCTAACCCCGAAGGTCTTGCTTACCGTGAGGTGGAGTCGATCATTTACGGTCTATCCTTCGCCGGGCATGAGATCGTCAGCAACTTTATTTCTTTAACGCTCATGAACATTCTTCCCGAACGAGTGCATTGGGAGGCATTAGTTAATGATCCGTCACTTATACCCAATGCGCTGGAAGAAATGCTCCGCGTTGATTCACCGCAAACCAGTTGGCGGCGAGTCGCCACTCAAGATACGCATTTAGATGGCGTCGACATTCCCAAAGGCACCAGAATTTTCGTCAGCCTGGGTGCCGCCAATCATGATCCGGCGCTATTTCCCACACCATCGGAATTCATTCCAGACCGTAATAACGCGAACAAACATATCTCTTTTGGCCACGGTATTCATTTCTGCCTGGGCGCTCGGCTTGCACGCCTTGAAGCTCAAATCGCAATTGAAACACTCGCTAAGCGACTGCCCAACCTACGCCTGGTAGAAAACCAAAAGTTATCATTTGCGCCGAATATTACATTTCGAGGGCCGTCAGCACTATACGTAGAATGGGATAGATCAGACAAACAAAAATAGACTTTCACGACGAGGTTCACCCATCACTACTCAATCAATGAATATCAGCGAACTAATAGATCACGGTGATTTTTCTGGCCGGCAGATAATGATTGTGGCTCTCTGTCTTATCTTCAATATGGTTGATGGCTTCGACATTACAGCAATGGCGGTGACTGCTCACCAAATCGGTGAAGAAATGCAATTGGGCGCAGACAAACTTGGTCTTGTGTTTAGTTTCTCTCTTGCGGGCATGATGCTGGGGGCAATGTTTCTTGCAACCTTTTCCGACATCATCGGTCGGCGAACCATGATTATTATCACACTATTACTTGTCGGCTCAACGGTACTACTGACAGCAACGGTCAACTCCTTCCCCATGCTCATCGTTCTCAGGTTTGTCAGTGGCCTCGGTGCCGGTGCGATGCTGGCGACTGTCGCAACACTCGCAGCCGAATACAGCCCGGAGCGTTATCGCGCATTTTCGGTGACCGCGGTCACTTCAGGTTATCCCCTGGGCGCAATGATGACGGGGCTTGTCGCTTCCAGTGTCATACCAGAATTTGGCTGGCGCGGTATGTTCATCGCGGGTGGTTCAATAACAGTAGTCCTGGCGCTAATTGCCTTTGTACTCATTCCAGAATCACTTCATTTCCTGTGTAACAAACAACCACAAGGCGCATTACAAAAGGTCAACAAGATCATTGCTATGTTTTCGGTTCAACCTTTGTCGCAATTACCGACCAAGGGGTTAGACAAAGAAAACACTGTCGCTGATGGCGCAAGTAGCCTGCAAAAAGTCATGTCACTGTTAACCCCAGCGTTAAGGCGCTCTACCCTAATGCTCTGGGGAACATTTTTCCTCTGTATCAGCACGCTTTACTTTCTGATGAGTTGGACTCCCAAACTCATCATTAACCTGGGTTACGACGCAGAAGCAGGCAACCTGGCATTTACACTATTTAATTTCGGTGGAGTTCTTGGAATATACACTCTCGGTTGGCTGGCAACCAAATGGTCACTCTCAACCCTAATTAGTATCTTTGCGATTACCGCTGCGATATTAATGTGGTTCTTTGCCGCGGCAGCATCCTTTGCAGCGGATAAAACAATCCTTATGGCGCTCATTTTTGTTATTGGGATCAGTTTACAAGGCGGGTTCACCGGCATGTATGCCGTGGCGGCTAAGCTCTATCCTACTGAAATAAGAAGTACCGGTGTCGGTTGGGCTATTGGCCTTGGACGCTTCGGCGCCGTACTTGGGCCAGGCATTGCGGGCTATATGATTGCGATGGGGGTTTCCATCACAGCGAACTTCCTGGTCTTTGCGATACCCATGTTAATCGGCGGAATCCTCGCCTACAAATTGCGCGTGAGTTAAAAGCTGACGAACCAACCCGGGTAAGAGAGCAGGCAAGTAGATAGTCGAACTGCTCCATACCTGTCCCTCGACACCAATCTACGGGGCTTGTGTGAAGCCCTTGCTATCAGCACCGCAATGGATAGACAATCGAGGAGCGAACAACACAAACAGGAGCAGGTAGAATGTGGGATTTTGAAACTGATCAAGAATATCAGGGCGTATTAGCCTGGGTTGATGACTTTGTAACCAAGAAAGTAGAACCACTCGATATGGTTCTGGGAGCGACCAAAGAATACCATGATCCCGATTTCATCCGACAGATTCGACCTCTACAACAGGAGGTTAAAGAACGCGGTCTCTGGGCCTGCCACCTTGGTCCAGAATTGGGTGGACTCGGCTTCGGCCAACTGAAACTCGCATTACTCAACGAAATCCTCGGTCGATCCAGGTTTGCGCCGGTAGTTTTTGGTTGCCAGGCGCCAGATACAGGCAACGCTGAAATACTGGCCCATTATGGGACCGAAGAACTCAAGAAGGAGTACCTGCAACCGCTACTGGATGGTGAAATTTCTTCAAGCTATTCCATGACCGAACCCCAGGGCGGTTCTGATCCAACTCAGTTTCAGTGCCTCGCTACAGAGGATGGTGATCACTTCGTCATCAATGGGGAAAAATGGTTTTCTTCCAGCGCAAGATATGCAAGTTTCCTGATCACGATGACCGTGACAGATCCAGACGCGGCACCTCATCAACGTATGTCAATGTTCGTAGTACCTACCAATACCCCGGGAGTGGATATCATTCGCAATGTCGGAGTTGGCACTGAAGCACCCGGCGAAGGTTCACATGCCTATATCAAGTATGACAACGCCAGGGTGCCAAAGTCCAACATGTTGGGACCGAGGGGCCAGGCCTTCGCCGTGTCCCAGACACGCCTGGGTGGCGGGCGTATCCACCATGCGATGAGATCTATGGGGCAAATCAAAGTTGCCTTCGACATGATGTGTAAGCGCGCATTGTCCCGGACCACGAAGGGTGAACCTTTGGCGAACAAACAAATGGTCCAGGAAAAGATCGCCGACTCCTGGATAGAAATGGAGCAGTTCAGGCTACTGGTACTTCGCACTGCCTGGCGTATTGATCAGTACAACGATTACATGAAGGTGCGAAAGGATATAGCCGCAATTAAAGCGCTAATGCCAAAGGTGTATCACGATGTAATCTCTCGCTGCATCCAAATCCATGGATCTCTGGGAGTATCCAACGAACTACCGCTGTCCGGTATGTTGCTCGGCTCTTACGTCATGGGCATTGCTGATGGCCCAACTGAGGTTCACAAAGTAACCGTTGCGCGTCAAATCTTACGTGACTACGAAGGAACCGATGCCCTGTTCCCGGATTACACATTACCGAATCGACAGGCGGATGCGATTGCCCAGTTCGGCGACCAGATTGAGCGGGAGATCGAAGCCTGGTAGCAGGCTGACGCGCCGTTCGATCTCGTGGGTAAAAGCCCCGCGCCACCAGGACCGCACGAACCGAGTGGCGTGGCCTTAAGTGGCCGGCCCTATGGTGTCGAGCGCACTCACGAATCGCCGAGCTTGCCTCATAAATTTGTGAATCGTGAATTTGGTGGCATTATGGTCATTCTGTGAGCGAGGCATCACATGGCAAAATCTCCATACAAACCTTACACACCTAAACCAGAGCAAATGGCTTTAGTGCCTGAGATGTCGGGAAATACCGTCAATGGCCTGGGTGAAACCGAATTCCGACAACCCACACATGTTTACTGGAGTGAGCCGAAGAACATACCCCATGGCGGGCTACAAAAATTCTTCTTTGAACAGAATCCTGATAACCCCGCGATCGTCGAAGCACGTGCCAACCGCGATGAACTTACGGCTGCAGCTGTCCTTCCTGTCAGCGGCCCTCCCCTGCAGCAACCTGCACAGCAGTGGTCACAGCAATTGGCTGGCTATGCTGGAACCATTGAACTGGAACTTTTTGGGATTACTGCATTCAATCCAGACTGGGCATTTCAAGGAGTAGAGCTGGATTACAAATGGGTCATTGTGATTGGTGTCGCGCACGACTACGAAAAAATCAAGACCGCGCCTGAAGATATCGCGGGTGCGGAAGTCATACGCCAGTACGGTAGAGCCAAAAAAGCCAGCAAAGACGTGGCGACCTGGATAAGAAATCGTGGCTGGGACTCATTTGCAAACACCGGCCCCATGGCAGGCACCATGGTAATGATCCCTGCTGCCATTGAATGCGGTTTTGGTGAACTGGGCAAACACGGCTCCATCATTAACAAAGAATACGGATCTTCGTTCCGACTCTCTTGTGTGCTCACCAATGTGCCATTGATTCCAACACCTCGCCAAAGCTATGACGTAGATGATTTTTGCAGCCGCTGCCGAGTTTGTGAAAATGCTTGTCCACCCGGGGCAATTGGTCCCGAAAAGGCCACGGTTCGAGGGGAGGAAAAATGGTATGTAGATTTCGATAAATGCATCCCGTTTTTTAACGAAAATTACGGCTGCTCTATCTGTATTTCAATCTGCCCCTGGAGTATTCCTGATCGGGGGCCGAGAATCGTGGAGCAACTGCTACGGCGAAAGGAAAAGCTGAATAGTTTGGTTGAAGAATAATCCCTTTCTTCAATAGCATTAGCATTGAAGGTCTGCAATGAATAGATCATCGCCCCCCCTTTTCCATGGTGTAGTGCTAGTGACGAGCGCCACTATTGGTGCTGGCGTTTTTTCCTTACCGATTGTCTCTGCAGGGATGTGGTTTGGGTGGACAGCAGCGTGTCTATTTGCGATCTGGTTGCTCAGCTATCTTGGTGCCTTATTGTTGTTGGAAGCGACGCTGGTTTATCCTCGCGGTGCCAGCTTTTACACCATTGTTAATGGGATACTGGGCGAAAAATGGAATCTGGCAACATCCATCGGCATGGCTTTTTTGATGTACATTCTGATTTATGCGTACATCAGTGCGGGCGGCAATATTATCAATCACACTTTTGCCTCCATCACCGGTGGCGAAAGTCCAATATCACAAAATGTCTCAAGCGTACTGTTCGCGGCTTTTTTTGCCACATTGATCTGGTTTGGCACCACCTTGGTCAGCCGTCTTTGCACTGTTTTGATGATTGGAATGGCCGTCAGTTACCTGTTGTTCAATGCTGGTCTGGTACTGCATGTAGAAATATTCAAGCTCTTCAATACCCAAGTGCAGGTAGAGAGCTATAGCCAGTACATCTGGGCAGCCTTACCTTATTTCCTGACCTCCTTTGGATTTGCCGGCTTGGTTCCCAGCCTGGTGAAATACTACGGGCCAGAACCCAAGACAGTCCACCGCTGCATGCTCTATGGCACCCTGATCACTCTCGGGCTTTATCTGATCTGGATTTTGGTGGCATTTGGCACCCTTTCACGCGGCTCGTGGGTGCCGGTTATCGCCGCAGGCGGCAATATTGCAGACCTGATCGTCGGCTTCCAGGGCGTGACTGAAGCTCACAGCCAAAACATGAGCCTGCTGCTGAACTTGTTTTCCAATTTCGCCGTGACGTCTTCCATATCAGCCGTCGGTCTTGTTATGTTCGACTATATCACCGACGCCTTTGGCTTTGACGATGGTGCAACGGGGCGGCTGAAAAGCCTGTTGATTGCTTTTGGGCCACCGGCACTGGTCTGCTTGTTCTTTCCACACGGGTTTATCGTGGCCATTGGTTATGCCGGCCTTGTCATGATTTTCGGTTATTTTTTGGTGCCGGTGCGGCTAGTGCTGAAGCTGCGTTCGGACCAGCTTGAAACCCCATTCCGGGTTTGGGGTGGCAGCCCGCTTGTCTACGGGGTTCTAGCTTTCAGCCTTCTTATCGGTGTGTTCGAAGTCATGTCAATGTTTGACGCACTGCCTGTTTATCCATAGAACGTGTGAGATCTATCCCTGCTCACGGTTTGACCGCCAGGAGACTGGCCTTAACTACGGCCCCCTTTCATTACATGAGAAGTTAGAGAACGTCTCACTGCCGATGATATTTAGGTTGGTGATTCGTTTCAACTCATGGAGTAAAACGGAAGATCCATTTGTTGATGCCACCGGTTTATGGATACAAAGTTGACAGGATTTTGCGAAGCCTTGGTAACACTGCGAGTTCGCTAAATTCGTCATCCTTTGCATAGCCAAGATATACGGCCACAAGATCTTTTCGAGGGTTAATTAACAGGCCCTGACCAGCCCATCCGCCTTTGAAGACATCATCGTTGTCGTACACCATATCCCACTGATATACGTTGTGGCGTACGCCGCCGGGTTTGCCTTCACCGAACCGCGCATGTTCCATTAATTCTGGCCTGCCGCCATGTAACATGGTGTCGATGTATTCGGATGGCATAAGGCGTGTGTCGCTGACGACTTTGTAGCTTGGGGTAAACAGTAGTCCAAAACGCGCCATGTCCCTCGCCTTGGCAAGAAATCCGCCACTGGAAAGAGCAACACCTTTACGCCCGGCAAAAAAGGCTGCGTCGCCTTCTGCACCGATGTGATGCCAGATTTCACTCGTTACTGCATCATGAAACGGCATGTCCAGGACCCGTTCGACAATCCAGCTTAGGACAAAGGTGTTAGTGCCGCTGTAGTCGAAACCTGTTCCAGGGAGTGTCCACTTACCCGGTCTCATGCTCGTTAACATATCGTAGGGGGTATCTGGCGTATCAGGTGAGCGAACAGCGTCTCCGAGGGAAGCCTCAAACTCATAGTAACAGGTACCTCGTGCGTAGTTACCATCAGTGCAGTCCACTCCTGACGCCATATCCAGCACATCACGAACAGAAACCCCTGCAAATTCCGACTTGCTCAGTTCTGGTACATAAAGCTCCACTGGTTGGCTGACATCGACTTTACCTCTGGCCTCAAGCACAGCGATCAACGAGGAGGCGAAGATCTTAGTGACCGACCACCAGATCGGTTTCTCGTACTCCTGCATGCGGGCGTAGTGTTCGAATACGATACGACCCTTGTGCAGAATGACCACGCCGAGGCTGGTACTTTGCTCGCTGTTAAGAAATTCAAGGAAAGGCATATTGCCTTCAGGGGTAGCAACAGGAAATCGATCAATAGATTTATTCAGCGCATAGTCCAGTGGTCGAACCTGACCGTTTCTATACACGGGAACTGTCGGGAACAATTGCTGCAGATGACGGTTGTTCCACCGCATGTCTTCACCGGTTGGTATCCACCATACTTCTTGTGCGGGGTCCGGCAGCCGTTTGTGTTGCTTAAGTGTCTCTTCGACACTGGTAGAAGGTTTGAAAGGAGCTACATTTTCATTGGCCAAAATTGGAAAAGCTGGCAGGTTCACAACAAGCAATAAGAAAAGTCTGAACATGTGAATCACTCTGGTAGTCATGTAATAAATGTAACATGCTGGTGGTTTCTTGCCGAGTGAACGATGAGGTCGTATTTCATTAAAGGTCGCCCTGGGGGTGATCCGTAACGGCGCCAACGAGGAGATCTATTATGACAATTGACGAACTGGGAAGTCTCGGCGAATTTATCGGCTCGATCATCGTGCTGCTATCACTGGTGTATCTGGCGCTTGAAATAAGAAGTAACACCGAAACCGCCAGAACATCGACTTATCAATCCGTGGTCTCTGAATTTGGCGCACTCAATCGAAGCATGGCCAGCACTCCGGGTTTATCCAGGTTATTCGCCAGCGCCCTGGAAGATTTCGACTCTCTGGACAGCGAGGAAAAAGCACGTATTTCGCAGCTGTTCTTCGTCTGCTTCCATAATTTTGAAAATATGTACTATCAATATAAAAAGGGCTATCTGGAAGACGAGGTGTGGACCGGTTGGAAACGCTTGATGCTCAGTTACCATGCGCGTCCTGGCTTTCAGGCCTGGTGGGAAATAAGACGCGATGTATACAGCGCGTCATTTGTGAAGTTTCTCAGCAGTGAAACACTGGACGTACAGATGACGTCATATTTCGAAATGACAGGAACGCCGGCTGACTGACCTCGAATCGATGCTGTACACGCCCCCCGGAAATCGCAGCGACACCTACTACTCGGACCCTGCCTGAGCTGATTTCCCGAACACGCACACAATTACCCATTCCTATTTTATCTATAGAAGGTGCCAGATCTGGAGCCACGCCATTGATTAACTTGAATATTTCCCTAGCCTTCACAAGTGAACATTGTGTATTTACCTCTGAATCTAAAGGGCTGTATCTAGTTAAGGTTGATACCGCTACATAGCTGCTACATTACCCTTCAAACTGAGCCATAATCACCTCCTGGGACCAACCTCTCTCATGACCCATTGTAGCCCCTGGACCAGATAACCCGTTGTCCTGTTTTATTTTGCCGAATCCCGCTAACCCCGATAAACAGGGGGCTACATAGCAGGATAAGCAAATGCCCTAAAACTTTCCGGTTTTTTTCAGAACAACACAAGATTTATGGTTGTCCTATTCGCAGTCTAGTTATATGCCTTAGCACAATAAAGTATTTTGCAAGCTCGGTATTCAGGAGGAAACTAAGAAGCTCTGACTACGGAGGTGCCAGATGTCCAAAGTCCAAGATATAGTCGCGACAAAAGGAAATGAAGTATGGTCTATCGGACCTGCTCATTCAGTTTATCAAGCTATTGAGATGATGGCTTTAAAAGGTGTTGGTGCGTTAACGGTATTGTCTGATGAAGGGAATTTGATCGGCATTATCTCAGAGCGAGACTATGCCCGAAAAGTCATCCTCCAGGGGAAGTCATCCAAGACAACCCAGGTTGCTGAAATAATGACGCGCGATGTCATTTTTATCGAACCCGAGAGCAAAGTAGATGAAGCGATGGCATTGATGACAATAAAAAGAGTTCGTCACCTACCCGTGCTGCTTGACCAACAATTGGTCGGCATGATTTCTGTGGGTGACCTGGTTAAATCAAAGATCGATGAACAGTCGGTTATGATCGATCAGCTCGAAAGGTACATTAAAGGCGAGACCGCAGGGGTAGCACACTAATTAGGTCCTGCGGATATTCCCGATGTGTGAAAGAGACCTGGCACAATGAGTACGCCAGCCTTTTTAGTGGCGGACTCTGACCGCAGAATACGGTGACTACCTTTTTACCCATGCCGCTGTGCCACTATATGGCAGACATGAGGCGTATTGTGATATTAACTAACGCTTGATTTAAAATGCCCGTTCAAGCGAGTGGGCACTGATGCCTATTGCGCTGATTAGGCGATTAAACACCGTCGAATCAGGTTACTTTTCTTCACTCAATAACGCCTTTACTAACGAAATGGCCATGAGAACCATAACCAATGAAAAAGGCAACGCCCCGATAATCATCACCGATCGCAGTGCATCCATTCCCCCGGCGGACAATAGCACCCCAATCAATATTGCAAATATCACACCCCAGATAACCACATGCCTGGTATGTTTTTGACTCTGATTGCCACCCGAGGCAAGCGTATTAATGATCAATATCCCTGAGTCTGCCGAGGTGACCAAAAAGGTCAATAGTAAAATGACGATCACCACTGAGAGCGCAACCGCGAGCTCTGGCGACAAAATCAAGTTAATCGTTTTAAATAACTGGGCAGAAATATCCGCATTAACAATCGACCCTTGGGCTACACCAGACAACTCAAGATCAATCGCCGTAGCGCCAATAAAGGCAAACCAAACCAGACAAATCACGGAAGGAATAACGATCGCACCAATGACATATTCACGAATAGTTCGACCGCGCGATACACGTGCCAGGAACAAGCCTACGAAGGGTGCAAAAGCTATCCACCAGGCCCAGTAGAAAATAGTCCAAGTGCCCTGCCAATCCTGTAGCGAGGCAGAGGGTTCGACCCCGTTATCAGTCCACACGGTTGTCGACATCGATGGCAACGCGATTAGATAGTCCCAAATAGTGTAGGCAAAAGTTTGCAAAGCAAAGAAAGTGGCGCCAAAGAAAACAAAAAATGCGATCAGAAAGACTGACAACCCCATATTGATGTTCGACAACCACTTGATCCCTTTATTCAAGCCAGACATTGCAGACAAGCACGAGGCACCAATAATGAGCGTTACGCCAAACAGCTGAGCCAACAACGTCGGCTTGCCACCTTCCCCAACGAGCCATTGCGCCCCGCTAATATTAAATAAGCCAGAAGCGAACTGCGACACACCATAACCAATGGTCACGCTCAAGCCAACGACGGTCGCTAAGATAGCCACTATATCCACCACATGCCCTGCAGAACCTGACATTGCACGGCCAAATAGAGGTTGCAGTGCACTGCGAATTGTCAGTGGTAAACCACGGTTGTATGAGAGATAACCTAAAGAAATACCGACCACGCCATAACAGGCCCAGGGGGTGAAACCATAGTGCAGCATCGCCCATTTATAGGCATTGCGAACATTGTTTTCATCTAGGCCCGCTGTGATGCCCTTAATTGTGTCGGGATTGTTAGCAAAATGAAAAATTGGCTCGGCTGTTGAGTAGGTCAACATGCCAATACCAATACCTGCACCAAACATCATTGACAGCCAGGTAAACATAGAGAATTCTGGTTTTTCACCGGGCCTACCCAACTTAACGTGGGCCGTGCGAGGCCATATGGCCAAGGCTAAACAGACAACGGTATAAAAAGCGGTGACGTAAATATACCAGCCACCAAAATTGGTCGTCGACCAGTTTTGTACGCTCAACAACACTTCTCCGGCAACAGAAGGTGATAAACCCACCCATAAGATAAGCGCTGCGACAAGTAGCTTTGGCACCAAGGCCACAACCCGATTAAAACCCTCGTAAAACCCGATTTTTTCAATGCTAATAGCAACAGCTACCTCATTAGCATTCGTCTCTAACTGACTCAAAATTTGATCTCCCTTTTAACTGCTTGCGGTGACTGCTGTAAGTATAGGCAATATTTACGCACTGTTGAGAAAAGAAGTGCCACAAACTCACTAGCGCTAATTATCTTCGAGGTTCAATTGCATGAAGGGCTGGCTTACCGTTTTGCGATAAAAAAACGACAGCAACAGCACCTGTTCGAAGCTTCTTCTCCAGCAAAAGCGCCTCCTCTTTCGGGGCGAAAAAAGCTTCGATGCCATACCTGATTCGCTGAGTTGCTAGTGAAGAATTAGGGTTTTGTAACCTGCCTCTGACGAATCGTCCTTCTGAAGGTTTCATCAAAGTAACACCATCAAGCCGTGAAACCTCATCTGTGTTTGATAACAAAATGAAGACAATTTCACCATGGCGCAACTCATCCAGGTTTTTAAAATAAGTTGAGTCAATCTCTGAAATATCGTAACTGAGTAGAGCGTAGTTGCCACGAAACAATGATCTTGGGTCAACGGGCGCTGTCGCTAACCTAATTTCCGCACCCGTCCAAAGCGGTAGTGCCGCAGTAACGTACATACCTACTAGTACGGCCATCTGCGCGATTACCGCGATTATTAGCAGGCGGCTCCCTTTTGTCATTGGGCTTCACTCAATTGATACCGCTTCCAGTAATGTGCCGCGCCCAACAAAATGCCAGCAATCATCATAAACAGAATTGCTCCGCCGACGTAACCTCCAATCAAGTCTATATATCGCAGAGTAGCCATGGCCAAGAGCGTGCAGACACCCGTCCAGAAGTCATGACTAATGTTCGTGCTAATTCCACCAATAATCAGCCAGACCCCTAGCCCAACAAGGATCATGTTGTAGACAACTTGAAAAAAGATGGCGTGCCCGGCTGTGTCAGTACCGATGAGCAACACCGAAGTGCTGAAGAAGAGGAGGAAGAACACGATGGTAGGCAGGTAATGGCGTGAGATATAGACAAAGTATGCGGCAAGAGTCCATAGCAACATGGACAAAAAGCTCATCAAAGGGAGATGGTTCCAATCAGCATTAATCAAATCTTGCCAAGGCCCCTTGAAGCTAAGGAACATCGTTAGGATCAGCACAAAACGCAGGCACCAGACCCCGAGCAGAGCGCCATATTCCTTTGCGATAGAACTGGAATGGGTCGCTAGCCATTGGCTAAATCCATAAGCAGCGGCAAAAAAGCTTACTGTGATGATCAGATGTTCTGCTTCCCATCGTAAACTCGCACCTTGCTTCCAGTACATGCTGAGGCTGTACTCCATCCAGAGACCCAAAGTGGCGAAAATTATTAGAAACAATATTGCACTGCCTTCAGACCTAACCACTACATACGCTGCAGCGGCCACAAACAAGGGAACCGTCGTAGGATAATATCCGAGATCAATTTCCAAATAGAACCATAGAAGCGCCAGCACCATCATTTGGATCGCAAGTAACCGACTGCGGAGAAGTACTGCAAGAGGTAAACACCCTAGTGCCCACCAATACACCCCATCTGGCATGTGCTCGCCAAGATGATAGATTTGCGCGATTAGTATGATTGAGCCACCAAAAAAAAGGTTTCCTAAAAAGAAATAGGCGACAGATTTGTTGACCTGAGTTTTCCCGTAAAACCAAATACCTACGAGGTGAGTACCAGCGGTTAGCGCGATAAGGCCTGACATTCTTGCGACGCGAGGTATCTCGTCCCAGTTAGCGCCGATCAAAGTGATAACGGATAGGCCAATGAACAGGAACCCAAGACCAATCAGAAGCGTGTATCCTAAATTGTAGGGTTGCCCAGGAGTAATCCCGTACCTTTGTAAAATTAGAATCGCCTGATCTTCATCGATAAGATCATCCGCGACCCATTCGGTGACCTCTTTTGCCAAGTCTTGTTTAAATCGACGAATGAACCTCATGATTAGTACCCTACCACTTTACAGTCCAGATACTGTCGAATTGACAGTAACAAGGAGCCTAATCGCCTGTGAATAAAAGTCTTATTGCGCCATAAAACTTCTCGGGCGTTAACGTCTTCTGGTCGAATCTTTTCCAAAGTTGAGTACGTCCAGATTGTGCTGATAGCAGGCGGCAGAGTAAATCGAAGATAGGCACCATAAAACACATTTTTCGAAGAACGGCCAAGCACCGCAATTACTGATTTCAGTGAGATCTACCGCGCTGCAACATGGTCATTCATTTAGATGGTCAATGACTGCCTTGTTAAAGCACGATAGCAAGGCTTGATTAGCCTGTTCAAGTATCGTTGAAATCGTCCGTATAAGCGCAGCGAGGTAGTTGAAGCCAATGTTCCTATGCAGAAGTACGCATTGATTATGGCAGGCAGGTCATTAAATCAGCTCTCGATGGGTTGCCAGAAACTGTATACCAGCGCGGGTAATACTGAACACACAGCTGCAAGCAGCAGTACACCGTTGAAACTGCCACCGGCAGCAAGTTGACCTGCAAGCCCAGGGCCGACCATTGAACTCAGTGCAAACACGGCAGGCACTAGCACCACAGCGCGACCTGAAGCATCACTGCGAGCGATTCCGGCGACCTGCAAGACACATCCACAGGTGAAAGCAAACTCCCATATCCATGCGCCTAGTGCGAAGGGTAAAAAACCATCTGCGCCGAGCAGGAAAAGCAGCCCCACTAGAACACCGAGCAGTACGATCCAGTAGGCCCACCGAACACCGGCACGATCGCCTATCCAGGCCACGAAAAACGCAGCTGCGCCTCCCAGCAGTTTCAATACGGCAAAAACGATCCCGACTTCAGAACCCGTGAGTTCGAGATTGGCGCCGATACGTTCCAGAAATGCCCATAAGGCTATGTTACCCACCAGAAAAACAAAGAAAATGCTCATGCAGATCCAGGAACTTCGGGGCAGCGCTAACCGCGAGTGCCCTGTTATTGCTTCATTTTCTTCGGCAATAGCCAGCAAGGGACCCTGCGGCACCCAGAGTGCGGATAAGCCTAATACCCCAACAACAAAAGCCAGAGCCAGAGCGGCACCGGGATAATGCCATTGAGCGATAATCAGGGGTGGTAGCGCGAATAGTACCGCTGCAGTGATAGAAAGCTCTACTCCCTGACGTGCACCAAATGCGCGGACCTTGTCAGGTAGATCGGCAAGAATTCGCATACCAAGGCAGGTCATGGTTGATGCGAAAAACCCTATGAAGGCCCAGGCCAGGTAGAGCGCCTCGATGTTGGTAAGTTGGGAACTGACCGCGAATGCTCCAGAGGTACCCAAGGTACTGGCTATGGTCAGAGTTCTCCAGTTCAGACGATTGATCCAGAACGGTGCGCCCAGGGTGCCTAGTAGATAGCCCGCAAAGCAGATGGATCCAATATTGCCAAGTGACGTGCTATCCAGGTTAAAGGAATCTGCCAGGCTACCGAGCATTACGGGTAGCGAATTAAAGGGCAATCCGCCGATAGTCGACGCGATACTGGCCGCAAGAATAAAAATAAAAATATTTTTTCGGGTGACTGGCAAGTTCATGTGTAAAGGGCTGCGGTATCTTGGTGGCTAATTCCTGATATTAACGCAGAGCCACGCTGAAATACCATGGTCACGAGTCACTTGATAACGATGGTTGTCGGGGGACAGAAATATTAACAGGGATTTTCAATCGATATTTCGAATATCGAAGCAGTCCCGTTGGCTTTGATTTCGTGAGCAACCGACACAAACCCATCTCTGTTGTTCGCTCATCGCCAACAATGGAGTAATATTTTGATGAACAATTTTCAATTGCCCTGGAGCGAATAAATGACCTTTGAAGCACTTCTCTATGAGATAGAAGACAATATCCTGACCATTACCTTTAACCGTCCGGAGGCGATGAACGCTTTTAGCGGCCCGATGTTCGGTGAATTATTTACGGCACTGGATATGGCCGATGCAGATGACGAGGTCAAAGCAATTATCATTACGGGTGCGGGTCGCGCGTTTTGCGCAGGCGCGGACCTTTCCCAGGGTGACAAAACATGGGAGGGGCACGAGGAACGGCTCGAAGAAGCCCAAAAAGGCGATGGCGGTGGTGAAATCACGCGCCGCATCTATGCGTGTTTAAAACCAGTAATTGTCGCGTTTAACGGCGCTGCCGTGGGTATGGGTATGACAATCACCCTGGCGGCGGATTTCAGAATGGCCGTCAAAAACGCCAAGATGGGTTTTGTCTTCGCGGCTCGAGGAATAGTGCCGGAAGGTTGTTCGTCCTGGTTTTTGCCAAGACTCGTAGGCATCAGCAAGGCATTGGAATGGTGTTATTCAGGAAAAGTATTCAGGTCAGAGGAAGCCCTGGAAGCCGGTTTACTGCGCAGTATTCATGAACCTGAGGACCTGATTCCAGAGGCAAGAAAACTCGCTCACGAAATGGTCGACACGAGTTCATCTATTTCAGTGACCCTGACACGACACATGATGTGGAAAATGCTGGGCGCATCCGACCCGATTGAAGCCCACAGAATTGATACGGCTGGCATCAACGCCACCGGTACCTCGCCCGACGCCAGTGAAGGTATCAACTCGTTCCTTGAAAAACGTGCCCCAGTATTTCGCGGAAAAGTCAGCAAAGACCTGCCAGAATTTTTCCCCTGGTGGGATAAACCCGTGTTCTAGCCCTTAGCGTTGCCGTTAGCTTGTAGGCAATCATCGCATTGTCGCCTAAGGTATGCCTCTTCGATGACGAAGTCTGACGACTCAAACGCGGCGCTGGCTGACTAAATAGGATTTGGGTCGGGGAAAAGTGTCCTCGACCCTGGCCCAATGGATTAAGTTATTCGCCCAGAGACGCCTTGATCGTCTCAAGCGGCGCTCGACGAAGATCGCGTTTCATTCTTGCATAAGCAGCAGTGGGCAACGCCGATAGCGCTGTTGCCAGCTCCCGGCATCGGGCCTCCAGCTCGCCGGCCTCGACTGTTTCGTCTAGATAACCGGCATCTACGGCAGATTCTGGGTCATATAATCGAGACTGAATGACCGCCGCTGTCAGGTGTCGTTTTGACAACCGGTTGCGCGCCAACTCGAGCCCGAATACAGGCAATGACATGCCAATGGCTGTCTCGTTCAATCCTAATTTAAACTCACCGCGGACACCCACCCGAGTATCACAGCTGAGCAGAATAAATGCTCCTGCAGCCATGGCGTGACCTGTGCAACCGGCGATTAGTGGTAATGGATAATTAAACAGTCGATAAAACATCTCAGCGCCGCGGCCGACGAGTGCTGCGGAGGCCTCTGCTCCTTTTTGTATTTCCTTTAGGTCGAAGCCCGCTGAGAAAACCCCCGGTCTGCCGAGCAGGACTAGTGCGCTTGCTTCGGTTTCTGCCTGATCCAGCGCGGCGTTCAATTCATCGATCAACGTATGGCTGACAGCGTTTGCCTTGCCATCATCTAATGTAAGGGTGGCGATGTTGTCGTTTAGTGCATAATTCATGGGCAGTGGTTCCTTGCACTCAAAGGTGCGGAAAGTTTTTCGTGAGGTGAACGCTATCGCGGTGAACGCGCCGAGGCAACTATAGTAACCAGCGGGTTAAATAAAGCGACAGGAGGAGGATTCAGGTGAGGTGCCTGGGATGCAGGAAAGGCCTGAATTCTCTAAAGGCCGTATCACACGGGTTATCGAGAATAATTTGGTATAACCATATACCGAACTAGTCGTTCACCCTACTCAACCTAGCCGCTATATTAGCGGCCTCCACGAAATCTGGCGCGACTTCCCATGTACGTATACGATGAATACGACCAGAAAATGGTCGATGAACGCGTCGCGCAATATCGCGACCAGACAAACCGTTTCCTCGCGGGCGAACTACCGGCGGAAGAATTCCAGCACATTCGACTTCGCAACGGCCTATACATCCAAAGACTAGCGCCCATGTTACGGATTGCCGTGCCATATGGGCTGCTGTCTTCCAGACAATTACGAAAACTTGCTTATATTACTCGCCACTTTGACCGGGGCTATGCGCACCTGACGACCCGCCAGAATGTGCAACTGAACTGGCCCATACTTGAGGAAGTACCGGATATTCTTGAAGAACTCGCCAGCGTTGAGATGCATGCCATCCAGACCAGCGGGAACTGCATCAGGAACGTAACTTCGGACCAGTACGCCGGGGTCGCACAAGACGAAATAGAAGATTCACGACCCTGGGCCGAAATTATTCGCCAGTGGTCAACGTTCCACCCCGAATTCAACTGGCTGCCACGCAAATTCAAAATCGCAGTCACCAGTGCTGCGCAGGACCGTGCAGCAGTGCAGGTACATGACATCGGCGTCAGGATATTCAACAACGATGGTGTCACCAGCTTTGAAATCCTCGCCGGTGGTGGGCTTGGCCGTACGCCTGTGATCGCTCCGGTGATTAGGCAGAACCTGGAACCCAGGCATCTACTGACTTACCTTGAAGCAATCCTGCGCGTCTACAATCGGTACGGACGGCGAGACAACAAATACAAAGCACGAATCAAAATCCTGGTCCGGGCCATGACCCCGGAAGCCTTCGCAGAAAAGGTTGATGCTGAGTGGCAAACGCTTAAAGATGGCACCGGCACGCTGACTGACGCTGAAATCTCAAGGGTCAAAGGGCATTTCACTATTCCACCTTACGAAGCTCTGGACGACCACGTTCCAGAGATCGATGATCGCATTGCCGACAACTCCGGCTTCAGCAACTGGTTGAAGCAAAACGTGAAACCGCACAAACAGGCGGGTTACTCCATCGTCAATCTGGCGCTGAAGCAAACCGGTATTCCACCAGGGGATGTCACGGACAAACAACTGGAAACAGTGGCGAATCTCGCCGATGAATTCAGTTTCGGTGAAGCTCGGGTTACTCACGAACAAAACCTGACGCTCGCAGATGTCCCGAAAAAATCACTTTTCAGTCTTTGGCAGGCATTGGTCAGCGCCAAACTTGCCACACCAAACCTGGGTTTGCTCACCGACATTATCTGCTGCCCGGGTGGCGATTACTGCTCTCTGGCGAACGCGAAATCGATTCCAGTGGCAGAGGCAATACAACGCCAGTTTGATGACCTGGACTATCTTCACGATCTTGGCGATCTGGATCTTAACATTTCAGGTTGCATGAATGCCTGTGGTCACCATCATGTTGGCAACATAGGCATCCTGGGTGTCGATAAGAAAGGCGCGGAGTTTTACCAGGTGTCAATCGGCGGATCAGGTTATGAAGACGCCAGCCTCGCTAAAATTCTGGGCCCTTCATTTGCCCGGCATGAAATCCCGTCTGTCATCCAGAAGCTGGTGAACGTGCACCTGGATAAACGGGAAGGCACTGAACGTTTCTTGGACACCTATCGCCGGGTAGGCATAGATCCCTACAAACAAGCGGTATACACCTCATGAACCAATTGATTATTGACCTGGAAATCACAACCGACGTCACAGGACCTCTCGCAACGATTGCGGAATTTCTGGCGGCGGACCAGAAACCCACAGCCGTGTTTATAGATTCTGATGAAGATATTGAAAGCATTAAAGAGTTTGTGGCAACTCTTTCCGTCATTGCTCTTAACTTCCCTGCTTTTTTGGACGGCCGATCCTATTCTTCTGCCAATCTTTTAAGAAGGGTGTATGGATACAAAGCTGAACTGCGCGCTGTGGGAGATATCCGCATTGACCAGCTGGAACAGATGGTCCGATGCGGCTTTAATGCGTTCCAATTAGCTGACGGGCAGAATGTTGAGCAGGGTCTTGAAAGATTGAAAGGCTTTTCTTTCAGCTACCAACCAGCCTTCAACCGCGAACCCCTGTTCAGGGCGCGTGCCAGCTAACGTTTTGGTTCGAAGCGTGTTTCCCTTAATATCAGTACATATTCCCGCCACGAGCAACCATGGGTTCTGACCCTTTTGTGTTTTCATTTTTCCTGATCTTTGCGTGTGCAGGGATCCTTGCAACGCTGGCACTATTTACGCGCCAGCCGCTTATCGTCATGTACATCGTCACCGGGATGATTCTTGGTCCATCCGGCACGGCACTCATTGATAACCCAGAGCTCATTAGCAGTATCGCCAAGTTCGGGATTATTTTCTTACTGTTCCTGCTCGGTCTCGATATGCAGCCCGCGAAGTTAATTAAGACCCTACGTAGCGCAATGCTGGTGGGTGTTGGCAGTTCTTTGGTCTTTTTTGCGGTGGGTTTTTCGATCGCATCAGTCTTCGGCTACTCCATGACTGAAACGATCATCATCGGCATCGCCATGATGTTCAGCAGTACTATTATCGGAATCAAATTACTGCCGACAACGGTGCTGCATCATCGCCACACCGGTGAACTGATGATCAGCCTACTGCTGATCCAGGATCTAATAGCAATTATTGTACTACTGGTGATTACCGGTGGATTAATGGAATTTGATGGTGTGGCCAAAATCGCGAGAGTTTTAGTCAGCCTGCCTCTGCTGGTCCTGTTTTCATGGCTATTCGTAAAGTATGTCCTTCTACCATTGCTGGAAAAGTTCGACGCCTTCCATGAATATATTTTTCTGGTTGCGATTGCCTGGTGTTTGGGGCTGGCCGAACTCTCTGAACTGGCTGGCCTGTCACTTGAAATTGGTGCCTTCATCGCTGGCGTGACTATTGCCACAAGCCCTATCGCCCTCTACATCGCTGATCACCTGAAACCGCTCCGGGACTTTTTCCTCGTGTTATTTTTCTTCTCGATTGGCGCAGGGTTCCATATGGATCTTCTGGCTGAAGTCATCATACCTGCAGCTGTCATCGCCACCGTCATACTGGCGTTGAAGCCTGTCACCTTCAGGTTCATGTTAAGAAGGATGAGTGAAACAAGCGCGTTAGGATGGGAAACAGGTTTCCGCCTTGGCCAGATCAGTGAATTCTCATTGCTGATTGCGTTTGTCGCGACGGCACAAAACCTGATCAGCCAGGAAGTCTCTCACCTGATACAGGCTACTGCTATCCTGACTTTTTTGGCGTCTTCATACCTGGTGGTGTTTCGATACCCCACGCCTATTGCTGTCAATGATCGACTGCGCAGGGACTAACCAAGCGTCTCATGTTTGACCAGCGTACGACCAGCCACTCCACCGGCAAAAATTTTGTCAATTTCACCGGACAGCTGGTTCAGGCCAATTTCAACAACCATGTCCTCCAGGGAAGACAACTTCCAGTCTGTTCCAAGCATGTTCCAGACGCGGGTTTTTTCCTCGATCGGCAGCGACACGCTGTCGATACCCAGAATGTTCACATTGCGCAAAATAAAAGGCAGAACCGTAGTGGTGAAAGCAGGCGAGGCAACCAAGCCGCAAATCGCGACACTACCGCCGTAACTTAAACCCTTAATCACGTTAGTCAGTATCTCGCCACCAACAGTATCAATACCGTGCGCGTACTTCATTGCATCCATGGGTCGGGGGTTTTGCTCAGACAGTGACTGGCGATCAATCACTTCCTTTGCACCCAGGCCTTTAAGATAATCTGCCTTGTCCGCCTTGCCACTACTAGCGATAACATCGAACCCCTCTTTAGCCAGCAGAGCGACAGCAACCGATCCAACACCACCGGTTGCGCCCGTTACCACCACTGGGCCATCAGAAGGCTTGGCGCCCATCTTAAGGAGTTTGTCGTAGCACAGCGCCGCCGTCAGGCCGGCCGTGCCAATAATCATACTTTCACGCGCTGTCATTCCAGCAGGCAAAGGCGTGATCCAGCTGGCAGGGACACGAATGAGCTGCCCATACCCGCCCGGGGTGTTCATCCCCAGGTCAAACCCGATAGCAACAACATCATCGCCAGGTTTAAACAAAGGTGAATTCGATTCGACAACCTGGCCTGCGGCATCTATTCCGGGCGTATGAGGGTAACTTTTCGTCACGCCGGGCAATCCCTTCGAGGAAAGCGCGTCCTTATAGTTTAGCGATGAGTAATGTACGTTAATGAGCACATCCCCATCAGGTAAGTCATCAGTTGTTCGCTCAATGATCTGGTGTGTTACACCGTCCTCGGTCTTCTCTACCCAAAAGGCACTAAAACTGGTCAATATCGTCTCCGGACTTATTGTATAAATTGGTTAGGCAAGGTCTGCTGCAGCATTGTCTGCCGTGATAACGTGCTACCCATCCATAAACGGGTGACTCGCTCAAAAAGCTTGTCCATTTTGTTCTTGTGCACTACGTACTTCACCAGGAACACATCCCTGTCAGCACAGCTATCAACAATGTATTCGTCGCTTGTTTTCAACTCATCAACAAGGTCACGCTCCAGGGCTCTTTTCCCAAACCAGGCTTCGCCCGTCGCCACCTTTTCTATATCGACCTGCGGCCTGTTGTCGGACACAAAATCCTTAAACAGCTCATGAACATCTTCAAGATCGTCGACAAATTTTTCACGGGCTTTATCGGTATTTTCACCAAACAGTGTCAACGTTCTTTTGTATTCACCGGCTGTCAGGATTTCAACATCGATGTCGTTTTTCTTCAGAATACGGTGAAAGTTAGGGATCTGGGCAACCACACCAATCGAGCCTAACAGGGAGAAAGGTGCAGCAATGATTTTATTAGCGATACAAGCCATCATGTATCCGCCACTGGCCGCCACTTTGTCTACTGCGACGGTCAGAGGAACAGACTTGTTTCTGATTCGCTGGAGCTGTGACGCAGCGAGCCCGTAGCCGTGGACTACGCCACCAGGGCTTTCAAGACGAACCAGCACTTCATCCTGCTGCTCTGCAACTGACAGGATCGCGGTTATTTCTTCCCTGAGGTTAACGACCTCAGACGCCTGGACGTCGCCGACAAAGTCTACGACAAACATTCGGGGCCTGGGCCCTTCACCCTGCTTCAGATCTTTCTTCTGTGTTTTGTGCTTCTCTTTTTCTTTCTTCTTTTCTTGCTTTGCATCCTTCTTCAGCAACTCAGGGTTCAACACAATCGATTTCAGGCTATGGGTAATCCCTTCCAAAGAATCATTGAGGTTTTTAACTTCAATATGCCCAACATCTGGATCTTTTTGTCTCTGGGCCGAGCCAAAGATAACGACAATAACGACCAGAACCGACACCAATACCGTCACTGATTTTGCTAGAAACAAGCCATATTCGATCAAAAACTCCAATTAAAAAACTCCCGAATTACAAGACTGCACATGCTACCACAATCTCCCTTATAGGCAGCGTGGTAAGGCCCCCGGGGATGTATACTTCTGGCATGCGTAGATCAATGCACCCGAGTTTACTGGCGATTCTTATTTTCGTGATCACGCTGGGTACCTACGCTGCGACTATGCCAATGTCTATCACCCTGGAAGATGCCGGTCTTTTCCAGATGGTTTGTTACCACGACGGTCTTGCACACCCCCCCGGGTATCCGCTTTTCACCCTCGCCTGCAGTACATTGGTTATCTCTCCTGAGGTGATGAATGGGAACCTGGTTTCTGCGCTGTTCGGGGCATTTACTATCGTTGTGTTTTTCTTTCTGTTGCTGTCCATCACTCGAAACAGCGTTGTCGCAATGAGCGTCGCGCTAGCCTACGCTTTCACTGCAACTTTCTGGGCTCAATCAATAATTATTGAAGTCTATAGCCTTGCTGCATTCCTGTTATTTCTGTGCTGGTATACGCTGGACAGGTTTGTGCAACACAAGCGGGAAGCTGACTGGTACCTGGCTTGCCTGGTTTTTGGGCTGGCCCTATCCAACCACTGGCCCCTGACGATGCTTTCGGCACCGGCCCTGCTTGCGGTCGTGTGGCCAAGGATCAGGTCACTGTTGTCCAAACTAACCACTTTGCGGTTTTTTTTAACGACGCTTCTTTTATTTGCTTTGGGGTTAACACCCTACTTTTATCTTGTCACACCTCCCAATGACCTATTCGGTGTCTACGGACCGATCAACACCTTTAACGAATTTGTAGACTATGTTTCACGCAGCTCTTACAACGACGACAAGTCCGGTGCGACCATCGCAGACAAACTAGCGTTTCTTAGCTGGCTGCCATTGGAAACTATCCGGCAAATAGGCTTTCCTCTCTCGTTGCTTGCGGCCTTGGGGGTCTACTACAGCTTCAAGACGGCTCCTCGCCACCAGGCTATTGCATTTCTATTGAATTATCTGGGTTGCACCTTTTTGTTAACCCTGATGCTTGGATTTGAATTCGACCGGAACGGCCAGGCAATATTTATGCCCTATCCCATCACAGCTTATGGGAGCTTGGCTATCTGGCTGGGGTACGGCCTGCTTGCAATCTCGTCATTACACCGCTTAATGGCCGCCAAGGTCACACAGTGTGCTCTTGGTTTATTCGTCGTACTGACTATTACCTTCACGAACCTACCTTTCAATAACCGGAGCGAAGACTCGTGGGTAGAAGATTACTTCTCATTGCTCTTGGGCTCCCTTCCCGAAGAAGCTGTTTTATTTATTGACGGAGACTTACTGTCTTTCCCGATTGGATACCTGCATTACGTGAAGGAGCTCAGGCCAGATATCAGTGTCTATAACTGGAACAACCTGACATTTCCCAATCGACTGACCCCTGTCGCGGCATCAAAGTCGAAACGAGAGCAAACGCTGACGCAGTTCATAGAGACAAGTAACCGGCCCATCTTCACCGTCGAAACAAAATTTTCACCCGTAAGCAGCTACGGCCTGTACGACCAATTCCAACTGCCTGGCATGGACAACGCTTACCTGCTACCAGAGGCAGAAGCATTCCTTGATACATTATCTGACATGTATGACGAAGGACGCATTTTTCGCCAGCAGGAACTTGAACTGGCCGAGTTCATTTTCGCCAGTTTTACGCAGCTTTACATCAGATACCAGAAGCAGGAACTCACCACCCTGAATACTGAGCAACGAAAGAGATTCAATCGCCTGCTAGGCACTTTTTCAGGGAAGATGATGCTGATCGAGGATGAACTGGGTCGTACGGACAGGACTCCTAACAAGCCATTGCTCAAGGAGGTCGCTACTGCAGCCGGCCTCCAGATGCCCACGCACATTATAAAAAAACAGCAGGCGCGTTACTTCTACTACTCTGCCAGAATACTCCTCCTTGAGCCGCCAGAGGCCGAAGAAGCATTACGACAACTAGAGCAGTCAATCAATCTCTTCCCTGCAACAGCCAACCTGGCTTACTGCCTGAGGAATGAACTGCTAGGTATCGAAAACAGCAATGGATGCGATTCGTTCACACGGTAGGTAAACTGCCGTCATATCATATACATCCAACAGGTATCCCAACTGTGCTATCGGAACTGCTTACAGAAAAACAAAAGGCGCTTGAGCCTCATTTCAAACCTGGTTTACTCCAGCGAAACTCGACGGTTTTCCAGTTCAGGTTTACCAAGGACGAAGATTTCTTTCTTTGTGTATCGCAAGACTTATTCAGCTTTAATGAGGGTAGCGCAACCGATCCGACGCTCACCTTGTATCTGGACCATCATGAAACCTGCTGGCAACTGCTAATGGGAACACGCGATGGGATGGAGGCATTTATGAATGGCCAATATAGAGCAGACGGTAACATCGTGCTGAGTCAACTGTTGCTCTATCTGTTCAAGAGCGCTGACCCGACCGTCGTCTTCAAGGTTCAGGACTGACCCCACATTCCATCAGGCGGGAATGCCACGCTGCGACAAATACTCATCGATTAACCATCGACTGATGGCGAACTTTCCTGGAATCAAAGGGAGGTCAGTGCAGGGAAACCAATCTGCTTCCGCTATCTCATCCTCCTGCAAAACAATGTCGCCCGACTGATACTCCGCGTGAAACCCGAGCATCAGCGAATTAGGGAATGGCCATGGCTGGCTACCGCGGTAGCTGAGGTTACTTACGTTTACTCCAACTTCTTCTTTCACCTCCCTAATGACCGTTTCTTCGATCGATTCGCCTGGCTCGACAAACCCGGCCAGCGTGCTGAATAGTCCTTCGGGGAACATATGGTTACGCCCAAGAAGGACTTCATCACCTTTATGCACAAGCACGATAATGGATGGAGATAGCTTTGGATAAAAGTTCAATTTACACCCGGCACACACTGTAGAACGATCGCTTTGACTCTCTGTGGTGGCCTCGCCGCAACGACCGCAGAATTGATGGCAGCGATACCAGTCGCAAATTTGTAGCGCCCTACCTGCCAGGTTGAACAGTGTCCTGTCTATATTCTGAATATTCATGCGAAGGTTAGAGAACCCCGCTGTGCCGGGCCCTGAGGCCTCCACGGCAAAGCATTCCTTCCCCCCTAGCATTCCCATGTAATGCTCATGAACTCCCTCGAACTGACCAAGCTCTTCAAGAGTGGCGGGACGCCATGCTTCGTTTTCATCAACAAGCTGCAGGATGTTGTTGTTATGGCAAACAAAATAACTCGCCTCGCCTAGCCCTGCCGCCTTGGTCCCGGGTAAAAAGCTGAGGTCAGGCTCAGGCCAATAGAATTCACTCATCCTGTCTCTCCAGTAAAGTTACTGCGCCAGACTGCACCCGCTTCGCCTTTTTCATCCAGATGATCCAGCTTATTTTCGTGCGCACTCAGCTCCTCTTCATCTGCCTTGATAACTTTAAGGCGAGGCCTGTCTGTATCTAATTCAACTCTGGTATTCAAGCCCTTCTGATTATTTAGCTCTTCTCCCAGGCCCAGCGTTACCTGACCACCCGTTAAGAGCAGATACACATCTGCCAGGATTTCTGCATCCAGCAAAGCCCCGTGAAGTTGCCGCTGTGAATTGTCGACGCTATATCGTTTGCAAAGCGCATCAAGGCTATTTTTCTGACCCGGATGTTTGTTTCTCGCCAACGCAAGGCTATCTATCACGCTACAGTAGTCCGTTAGCTTACCCAATGAAGGGTCAAGCAAGCGCATCTCGCGATTCAAGAATCCAATATCAAATGCAGAGTTGTGGATAATGAGTTCACTGCCATCAACAAACTGTAGAAAGTTTTCCCACACATCTGCAAAGAGGGGTTTGTCGGCAAGGAACTGGCTGGTTATACCGTGTACTTCTAGCGCACCATCATCGCTTTCCCGCTCCGGGTTGATGTACTGGTGAAAATGCCTGCGAGTTAATTTCCTTGCAACAATTTCCACACAACCAATTTCAAGAATTCGATGACCTGCCTCGATTTCTAGTCCTGTCGTTTCAGTATCCAATACTACCTGTCGCATCTGACCTCTCCTATGGAACCTCTGATTAAGAGGATATTTTTGTCAGGGCAAGGAAGAGGCGCGCGAAGGAAATTTGTTAACATGTTGTAAGTTAACAAATTCCTGAGTACGCATCTGACGCCGTACTGGCGAAAATAGACCTTAATCAGAGGTTCCCTAGTTCATCAATGCCGCGATTGGCCAGGGCATCTGCCCGTTCGTTTTCAATATGACCGCTATGACCCTTTACCCAGCGCCAGTCAATATTGTGCGTTTCACACAATTCATCCAGCCGTTCCCACAAATCCCTATTCTTGACCGGTTGCCTACTGGCATTCTTCCAGCCTTTCGCTTTCCAGCCTTTAATCCACTCGGTGATTCCCTTACGCACATATTGGGAATCGGTTGTCAGCACAATGCTTGAAGCCCGATTTAGCGCTTCGAGCCCACGAATAGCAGAAGTGAGCTCCATCCTGTTATTGGTTGTATCAGGCTCACCACCCCAGAGTTCCTTCTCGGTTTTTCCTGAACGAAGGAGCACACCCCAACCACCCGGACCTGGATTACCCCGACATGCGCCATCTGTAAATATTTGGACTTCCCGGTTATTCATTGTTCATGCTGACCTGAATCATGTTCCACCTTCGTCAAGCCATCGTGTTTCACAGAGCGCACCGCACTCAACCGGCCGAATGCCTGATGCCGGCTCCAGACAGGCTTGATGGAATGCACGGCACCGACGTGTTTCCTGGCGACAATCACGTAAACTGATCCGATAGGCAGGTTAAGGCTTCGGCTGACCCCATGTGAATAGTCGTTAACATCACCAAGATACTGGCTGATAGGGGGGCGATAGATCGAGTACTGCGCTCTGTCGATTTTAAAATCCAGCAGGTTAAGCCAGTCCATTAATCGCCCAGGTCTAATGAACGCACCATTCCAGGGGGCAATATTTTTGTAGCGCGTGCAGCGCACAATGGTTCGCCAGGCTCCCCACAGACTCATTGGATTGAATCCAACGATCACGATATGACCCATCGGAAGAGTAGCCCTGGCCACTTCTCGCAGGATTTTTTGCGGCGATTCCGCGAAATCAAGAAGATGATGCAAAAGCGCGACATCAATACTGTCATTGGCAAACGGCAACTGGGTAGGGTTTGATACCAGACCAGCTTTCGTCGTATCCAGATTAATAATGATCTTGTTTCGGATCGGGCTGGCATCATGCAGCACACTGTCCTGAACGCTAAACTGTGCAAGGTGGTAGCCAAAGAGTCCAGGTAGTAGTTGCTCGAGCATGGCCAATTCGGTCTTCAGCACGTGTCTGCCCAAATCTGAGGAAAACCACGACCGGATATCTTGCAGTACCCATCGCGACGATTTGCTCAGGGCTGAAAAATCATTGTGCATATCAGTGTGTTCAATAGGTGCTTAATTATTATAATGGAAGATTGATGTCTTACTACATGGAAGTTCAAGGGTCGCCTGGTTCTGAGACCGGACAATCTGTGCTGCCCCCACATAATGCCTAGAGTTAAGCCTTATATGTCCCTGTCCCACCCATTTACCTCACTGGTACTGTTTTGTTTGCTGGCCGGTTGCGCAATCAAGGAAGGCCCCGATTCCGCCCAGACCACGGATAACTTATTTGATAAAGAGCCCTCAGCGGCTCATAAAGAGCCCTCAGCGGCTCATCATAAAGAGCCCTCAGCGGCTCATAAAGAGCCCTCAGCGGCTCATAAAGAGCCCTCAGCGGCTCATCATAAAGAGCCCTCAGCGGCTCATAAAGAGCCCTCAGCGGCTCATAAAGAGCCCTCGACCCAGGATTCAAACGTGGTGCAGACGAACTTATGGCAACGGATGCGCGACGGATTCCGGTTATCACATGAAACGGATAGAAAACGGGTCATGGATGAACTGAAATGGTACGTAAATCATCCAGAATATGTTGAACGCGTCACCAAACGTGCCGCACCCCACCTGCACTACATCATCGAAGAACTGGAAAAGCGCGGGTTACCTCTCGAGTTTGCACTTCTCCCTATTGTCGAAAGTGCCTATGACCCCTTCGCTTATTCTCATAGCAGGGCAGCCGGTTTGTGGCAATTTATTCCTGGCACCGCTCGTGTGTATGGTTTGAAAATTGACTGGTGGTATGACGGCAGAAGAGATGTCAGGGCTTCTACCACGGCGGCTATCGATTATCTCGAGTATCTGCACAATATGCTGGGCGAAGACTGGTTGCTGGCACTGGCAGCCTATAATGCAGGCCAGGGCAATGTTCTTTCTTCGATACGTGCCAGTAAACTGCCCGCGGATGAAGTAAATTTCTGGTCCCTTAAGGTTTTTCGCGAAACCTATACCTATGTCCCCAGGCTCCTTGCCATAAGTGAGCTAATCAACCACCCCGACCGCTACCATATGACTCTGCCTGATGTCGCCAATAAGCCCTATTGGGAAGTTGTTGAAACCATGGGCCAGCTCGACCTGAATAAAGCCGCAGAGCTGGCAGATGTCTCTTCAAAGGAAATCTACTTACTGAATGCCGGATTTAACCAGTGGGCAACTCATCCGGATGGGCCACACGAACTCATCATCCCTGTCGGCAAGGCGGACGTATTTCGTGAGCGAGTATCAGAACTTCCGCCTACTGAGCGTTTGGCCTGGCAACGACACAAAGTAAGTTACGGCGAAAGCCTTGGCACAATTGCAAACAAATACCGAACGACCGTCGATACAATCAGGAGCGCAAACAACCTACGAGGTAACTTGATCCGTGCGGGGGAATCTTTGATGATTCCAGCTGCGTCACCAGACGCTGACTACGCCATGAGCCAAAGCAGCAGGTTGGCAACAAAGCAACAGACTCTGGAAACGCGTTACGGCGTTGAACCAATCATCTATATTGTTAAACCCGGTGACAGCTTCTGGGAAATAGCCCATAAATTCGATGTCGGTATGCGTGAACTGGCGAAATGGAATGGAATGGGCACAACCGGTCTCTTGCATCCAGGAACCGAACTAAAGATATTCAAGAAAACCAACAACACGAACAACACCCAGACCAAAGCCCAGCCTGTTGGGCCGCGTGCCAACCAGGTTCGTAAGCTTAACTATCGGGTTCGGAAGGGAGAGTCCTTATCCCTGATCGCCAGCAAATTTAATATTTCCGTCCAAAGCATCAAGTCCTGGAACGATGCTTTGAACGTGAAAAATTATATTCATCCGGGCGACCAGCTAACACTTTATGTTGACGTTACCCGTCTAATTAATTAACTCGCTCAATCAACGCTTCTGCCGTCAGAGCATCTTCAAATTCCTGAAAGTCCATCGACCCTAGCTGCGACGCCAGACTCTCCCGAAAACTGGCTACCTCAGCCTCGACCAATTCTGTCGAGGGCCTGTTTGTCACCTCAGATACCCGTAGCACCAGGCTATCCCCGTTAGGAAGAATTGCAATACCAAGCGACTCCTTATCATCAGCGGGCCTGGGTAGCTTGAATGCTTCACGCATGACCAACGGATCAATATCGCGCGAGAACCGCGAAAGTGAGGGTGCCACAATCCATTCCAGCCCGTATTCATTCGCCACATACTGTGAAAGTGAGCCACCTTTAATCGCTTCAACAATTGAATCAGCTCTTACTCCCGCAAGTGCTTGCGCCTTGACGCGGTTAAGAATGTAACGAATGTCTTCAGTAACCTCCGCAAGGGATCTGGTAACGCTCGGTGAATACCCTTCGACGCGAATCCCCACGTGGTGTGAATCCGTCAGTTCCAGAAGGTCACTGTTGTTTCCATCAATCAGCACATCCGCGCTAAAAGCTGCAGTGGCAACCGAATTATTTGCCATCAGAAAATTCTCCGATTCACGAGAGAGGTTCCCAGTTGATAGCACTTCCAGACCGAGCTCAGCCGCTGGTGACTCAAGATCAATCGCTTCAAAGAGCAATTCTGCTAATCGAGCAGAGCGGGTAACGAAATCATCTCCAGTCGCAGCCATTCTGTAGCGTTGCTCGACTTCAATACGAACATCAGAGAGCATCGGTTGAACTGCTTCATCAATCTCCAACACCTTAATGATGTGATATCCAATTTCGGTTTCTACAGGTTCAGACACCTCGTTCAATGCCAGATCATAAGCCGCCGCTTCAAACTCGGGAAAGAATGTCCCCTGCGGATTAAAACCCAGGTCTCCTCCATTATCGCGAGAACCTACATCATCAGATTCATCTGCTGCGAGTGCAGCAAAATCTTCGCCTTGCTTGATTCGCCCATAAACTTCATTTGCTTTCACCTGAGTGGCTTCCATGGACACGTCATCAGAAGCTTCGATCAAAATATGTGCGACGCGACGTGACTCGTCGGTTGAGTAGTCACCCTGGTTTTCATGGTAGTACTCCTCAAGCGCTTCCTCGTCGACCTCAAGCTCCGCCGCAAGCTGTTCATGTTTGAGTTCAACGTACTGAAGATTCACTGTTTCTTCGGTGACAAAGTCCAGGGAACGATCAGCGTAGTAATCCTCTATTTCTTCATCTGAAACTGAGACCTCATCAATTAATCCATCGACCCGGATCTGCAGATATGCAAGGTCCCTGGTCTGACTCAGAAGAGAACTGTAACGTTTGCTTTCGGCCTCGGTGACAAATGCCGACTGGCGAATGCCCGCTAACATCTGGCCGAATAAACTGTCAGTACGCATCTCATCACGATAGACCAGGGGCGTATACCCGGCGCTTCTGATCACATTCTGGAACTGGTCCGCGTTAAATGCGCCACCCACTTTGAAAACGTCACTCGCAATAATTTCGCCATCAAGCTGTGCATCACTATAGTAGAGATCAAACTCGTCCGTCGCCTGGGAAAGAATTTCCCTTGATATCAGGCCTCTGAGCACAGAGTCGCGTAGTTCGTCTTCGTTGATCTGGTCAGGAGCGCTCCCCCTCGCCTGCAAAAGACGACGATTACGTTCGACCGCGAACTCCATAGCCTGCTGCGTGACGTCCTGCCCATTGACCGTTGCCACCTTGGGGACAGGCGCGAGAAACGTGGTGATGGAACCGAATCCAAATAACCCAAACACAATGATGATGAGACCGATAATGACTTTTGCCAGGATCCCATCTGAACCGTCCCGCAACCGTTGAATTAGCATGATTCCTTTACCTTTTACTAAAGAAGGTGAGTCTGTTTTAAAACGTCCACAAAAAAGGCGCATCGATGATGCGCCTCTCTATTGTATTACCTTACTTTCTTATTGTCTTTTGTACCTTTTATATTACGTAAAGTCGCCGGCGTGAAGCTTTTAGTTAACTGCATCCTTTAACGCTTTACCTGCTTTGAAAGCTGGGACTTTCGCAGCTTTGATCTGGATTTCTTCGCCGGTTTGAGGATTTCTACCCATACGCGCAGCACGATCACGAACGCTGAATGTGCCAAAACCTACCAGTACAACCGAGTCGCCTTTATTCAATGAATCAGTTATTGAATCAATCATTGAATCCAGCGCTCTTCCTGCAGCGGCCTTAGTGATATCCGCGGATGCTGCAATGTTTTCGATCAGCTCTTGTTTATTCACGCCCTACCCCTTCTATAATTTTTAGTCAGTTCTCGATGGATCAAGATGATGTGCGTACGCTAAATGCCTTGCGCCTCGCTACTTTATACCCAATGATCATGGCTTTTTCAAGATAAAACTGGCTAATGGGTGCTAATTCTCTGGCTTTCATCGGATTCACCTCCTGAACCAGAATCATTCTTCAGGTCTGATTCGAGCTCCTCCGATAGCGGTTCAGGCATTCTTTGCAGCGCGACTGCCAGTACTTCATCAATCCATTTAACTGGAATGATCTCCAAATCACTTTTTATGTTATCCGGTATCTCTTTGAGGTCCCTTTTATTCTCATCTGGAATGAGAACAATCTTTATCCCCCCCCTATGGGCGGCGAGCAACTTCTCTTTAAGCCCCCCAATCGCCAGGACCTGACCACGCAAGGTGATTTCACCCGTCATTGCGACATCCGACCTGGCTGGAATCCCCGTGAGAACGGATACAATGGCGGTACAAAGCCCAACACCTGCACTGGGTCCATCTTTGGGCGTAGCTCCTTCCGGCATATGAATGTGAAGGTCATACTTTTCATGGAAGTCCTTAGCAATGCCCAGCACGTTTGCGCGACTCCTGACCACTGTGGTGGCAGCCTGTATCGATTCCTGCATCACATCACCCAAGGATCCTGTCTGGATATGGCGACCCTTTCCTGGAACCACAGCGGCCTCAATTGACAGCAGTTCACCACCCACACTGGTCACCGCAAGCCCTGTCACCTGCCCAACCTGGTCTTCTTCCTCGGTCAGGCCAAAATTGTACTTTCTGACCCCTGAATATACCTCAAGCAGTTCGGACGTCACGACCAGCGTGCCTGATTGTTCAACCTCACTCAGGGCTGACCCTTTTACCACTTTTCGGCAAATTTTGGCGATTTCACGTTCCAGACCCCGCACTCCCGCTTCCCGAGTGTAGTAGCGAATCAGGTCTGTGACCGTTTTATCTTCGATTGCCAACTCGTCTTTCTTAAGACCATTATTCCCCATCTGCTTGGGAACGAGATACCGGGTCGCAATATTAAGTTTTTCATCTTCCGTGTAACCCGGAATGCGGATAATTTCCATCCGATCGAGTAACGGCGCCGGGATATCCATTGAGTTGGAGGTACAAATGAACATTACTTCTGAAAGATCGTAATCGACCTCCATGTAATGATCATTAAAGGTATTATTTTGCTCCGGATCCAACACCTCTAGTAGTGCCGATGCAGGGTCTCCCCTGTGGTCCTGTCCCATTTTGTCAATTTCATCGAGCAGGAACAGCGGGTTTTTCACGCCCGACTTAGCAAGTTTCTGGATGATCTTTCCTGGCATTGAACCAATATAGGTTCGACGATGTCCGCGGATTTCTGCCTCATCACGCACGCCACCCAATGCCATTCGAACAAATTTCCGGTTTGTGGCTCTTGCAAGAGACTCACCTAATGACGTTTTACCTACACCAGGTGGACCTACAAGGCACAGCACTGGACCTTTAATTTTCTTCACGCGTTTCTGGACGGCAAGATATTCAAGAATCCGGTCTTTGACTTCTTCAAGCCCATAATGGTCCGTGTCGAGCACTTCTTCTGCCGCCAAAATGTCTGTTCGGACCTTTGAGCGCTTCTTCCAGGGTGTGTTGAGCATCCAGTCAATATATGACCTGACAACCGTTGCCTCAGCAGACATTGGAGACATCATTTTGAGCTTGTTCAATTCGCCTTTGGTCTTTTCTTTCGCCTCTTTTGGCATACCTGAGGATTCCAGGCGCTTCTCCATGTCCTCCAACTCATTGGGAACATCATCCATGTCACCGAGCTCTTTCTGGATCGCCTTCATCTGTTCGTTCAGGTAATACTCACGCTGGCTCTTCTCCATCTGTTTTTTAACGCGACCGCGGATGCGTTTTTCAACAGTGAAGAGTTCCAGTTCGCCCTCAAGCAAACCCAACATATGCTCAACACGATCTTTCAGATCGAACATTTCAAGTAGCTGCTGTTTGACCTCTAACTTCAGGGTTAATTGTGCGGCGATGGTGTCAACGAGCCGTGAGGGGTCTTCGATGTTTGCAACGGAAGTCATAACCTCCGGGGGCACTTTCTTACTCTGTTGAACGTACTGCTCGAAGGTTCCTATGAGCGTTCGCATTAATGCCTGCCCTTCTCCGGGATCCATCAGCGGCTCGTCCAGCACCTCTACATCACCACTGAAAAATTCATCATTCTCGCGAATTTTACCTACCTTCGCCCGATGGGACCCCTCCACAAGGATCTTCACCGTCTTGTCCGGCAGTCGGATAAGTTGGAGGATGGTCGCCACCGTTCCAAAAGAATACAGATCATCCTTACCGGGTTTCTCATTCCCGGGCTCCTTCTTCGCAAGCAGAAGAATCCGTTTGTTCTCGTCATTTTCCTGGGCGTGCTCGAGGGCACGAATCGATTTCTCGGTTCCTATAAAGAGTGGCTGCACACCATGCGGATAAACCACCATATCCCTGAGAGTCACAATCGGTACATCAAAGAGTTCTTCAGACATTAAATAACCTTTTTCGGCAATGGCACACGCACCATCTACGTTAAACTTAAACTATAGTTTACAAAAAAAAAGGGGCGTAAACGCCCCTTTTTTTTCCAATTTTGGACAAACGGTATGTTCCGCGTTTATTCCGGCGCCGCCTTCTGCTGATCGACGTTTTCATAGATTAGCAAGGGTTCCGAGGCGCCATTGATGACGTTTTTATCAATCACTACTTTACTGATTTCCGGCTCGGAAGGCAGCTTGTACATCACCTCGAGCAGCACGTCCTCCAGGATGGAGCGTAGTCCACGTGCACCGGTTTTTCGTTCCATCGCTTTTTCAGCAATAGCAATCAGCGCATCTTCCCGGAAGTCTATTTCTGCGCCTTCCATCTCAAACAGTTTCGAATACTGCTTGGTGTAAGCATTTTTAGGTTCTTTAAGGATTCGCACCAGTGCTTCAGTATCCAATTCATCAAGGGTCGCCAACACAGGTAGTCGACCGACAAATTCCGGAATCAACCCGTAGCGAACCAGATCTTCTGGCTCAATCGTTCTTAGCGTATCCCCCAAGTTCTTCTTCTTGGCCT